>Ga0307515_10003816_pt1 | contig 31509 bp, 30 predicted proteins | sample 17_EM_MG_FD_194513 | JGI IMG/M metagenome (GOLD analysis project Ga0307515, IMG submission 194513) | Populus trichocarpa ectomycorrhiza microbial communities from riparian zone in the Pacific Northwest, United States - 17_EM | ecosystem: Host-associated > Plants > Roots > Unclassified | place...
CTTCAAGGCGGGAGTGTCTGAGCGTAGAGAGCGCAGCGAACGAAGCGAGTTGCCCGCCGGGCCGGGAATCCGAGTACCGCAGCGGAGTCGGCCCCCCCAGGGGTCGACCGCCGAAGCTAAGCGCCGCAGGCCTGCCCGGGCCGGCTTTGCCGCCTCGGCCTGCGCACGCAAGCAGGCGCCGGCGAACGTCCGCAACGGGCCGTGAGCAGACGCTAGAACCGGCGGCTTCATTTCAGGCCGGCTGCAGCAGGCCGACAACACGCGCGCGCAGCGCGGCGATCAGCCGTTCATGCCACTTGGCATTGCGCACGATCTCGGCCCGGTAGAAGCTCGGGCACAGCGTCGCTGCGTGCGCGTTCGCGCCGCACAGGCCGCAGCCGACGCAGCCTTCGATGACGGTGGCCACCGGGTCGACGCGCAGCGGATCGGGGTTGTCCTTCAGCGTCAGCGTCGGGCAGCCCGACAGCCGGATGCAGGCGTGGTCGCCGGTACACACGTCTTCATCGACGCCGTACTTCACGCGCTCGACGCGTTCACCGCGTTTCAGCAAGCCGGCGATCCACGGCTTGATGCGGCGCTGGCGTTCGAGCTGGCATTCGCCTTCGGCAATGATGACCTTCAGGCCGTTGAACGGGCTCGTGAAGGCTTCTTGCAGCGTGCACCGCATCGCGTCCACCTCGTAGGTGTGCACGACGCGCATCCAGGCCACGCCCATGCCCTTCAGCGTGTCTTCGATGGCCTGGTTCTTGTGCACCAGGCTCTGGTGCACGTTGGCATGGGCGAAGGCTTCGGCCTTGGCTTCGTCGTCGGGCGTGTTCAGGATGTCCTGCGTGCCGGTGGCCGACGTGTAGCCGTTCTTCATGATCATCAGCACCGCGTCGTCGCCGCTGAACAGCGCCGACTGCACGCCCGTCAGCAAGCCGTTGTGCCAGAAGCCGCCGTCGCCCATGATGGCCAGCGTGCGCCGCTGCATCATCGGGCTGACCCCGGCGCGGCTGGCCAGGCTCATGCCGTAGCCGAGGATCGAATGGCCCGAGCTGAAAGGCTCGAAGGTGGCCAGCGCGTGGCAGCCGATGTCGGCCGCCACGTGCACCGGGCCGACCTGCTGTTGCGCCAGCTTCAGCGCCGAGAACACCGGCCGCTCCGGGCAGCCGATGCAGAAGCCCGGCGGCCGCGCCGGCAGCGGGCCAAGCGCCTTCGCGACATCGGCGCGGCGCTCGGCGTTGGCCTTCAGCCAGGCGCGCGCCGGCGCCGCGTCCAGCCCCGGCAGGTGTTTCTCGACGAAGGCCAGCAGCCCGGGCACGATGGCTTCGACGGTGTATTCACCCACCTGCGGCAGCAGGTCCTTGCCGTGCACCGGCGTCTGCACGTCCAGGCGGCGCAAGGCCTGCACGACGTCCTTCTCGATGTACTCGGGCGAGCCTTCCTCGACCACCAGCACGGCGGTTTTGCCACCGCAGAAGGCGCTCATCTCCGCCGGCACCAGCGGGTAGGTCACGTTCAGCACCAGCAGCGGCAGCTCGCTGTTGCCGAAGGCGTCGGCCAGGCCCAGCGTCTGCAGCGCACGCTGCAGCGCGTTGTACAGGCCGCCTTGCACGATCAGCCCGACCTCGCTGCGCGGCCCGTCGAAGCGTTCGTTCAGCGCGTGCGCGGCGATGTAGGCCTGCGCCGCCGGCAGGCGCTGCTCGACCTTCAGCTTCTCGTGGCGGAAAGTCACCGGCGGGTGCGCCAGCCGCATGTAGTCGAAGCCCGCCGGCTCGGCGATCAGCTCGCGCGTGGACCACTTCGGCGCGACGTTTTCGCGCGCCGTGAAGCGGCCGCGCACATGGCAGGCGCGGATGCGCAACTCCATCAGCGCCGGCATGTTGCTGGCTTCGCTCAACGCGAACGCATGCTCGACCAGCCGCACCATGTTGCCGAGTTCGGGCCGCGGGTCGAACAAGGCCAGCGTGCTCTTCAGCGCATAGGCGTGGGTGCGCTCCTGGATCACGCTGGCGCCTTCGCCGTAGTCTTCGCCGACGACGATGAGCGCGCCGCCGACGACGCCCGGCGAAGCCAGGTTGCTGAGCGCGTCGGCCGCGACATTCGTGCCGACGATGGACTTCCACGTCACCGCGCCGCGCAGCGGGTAGTGGATGCTGGCGCCCAGCATCGCCGCCGCCGAAGCCTCGTTCGAGCAGGCTTCGACATGCACGCCCAGCGTGTCGAGATACGGCTTGGCCTGCACCATCACGTCCAGCAGGTGCGATACCGGCGCGCCCTGGTAGCCGCCGACATAGGCCACGCCCGACTGCAGCAGCGCCTTCGTGATGGCGAGGATGCCCTCGCCATGGAAGGTGGCGCCGGCGCCGAGCTGCAGCTGCTCGATCTGTTCGGTGAACTGGACTTCCATGCGGCTTGTCTCTTGGCCGTCGAAGGGCGGACTGTAGGCAGCGCGTGGGCATCCGTCCATGCAGTGAGCTTATTGGATAGCATTCGCCTGGTGAATATTCGCGAGCTCGACCTGAACCTGCTGCACGTCTTCGCGGCCGTGCACGCGGCGCGCAGCGTCAGCCGGGCGGCCGACACGCTGGGCTTGTCGCAGCCGGCGGTGAGCCATGCGCTGACGCGGCTGCGGCTGGTGCTGCACGACCCGCTGTTCACGCGCTCGCCCGGCGGCGTGCGGCCGACGCCGAAGGCCGACCAGCTGGCGCGCCAGGTCGAGTCGGCCTTGCAGCTCATCGACATGGCCTTGCACGAAGCCGATCAGTTCGACCCGGCGCAGTCGCAGCGCCGCTTCGTCGTCCACATGAGCGACATCGGCGCTGACGAATTCCTGCCGCAGCTGATGGCCGGCATCGGCCGCCAGGCGCCGGGCGTGCGCGTCGAAGCCGTGCAGCTGGCGCCCGAGGCCATCGCCCCGGCGCTCGAAGACGGCCGGCTCGACCTCGCTTTCGGCTACCTGCCGGCGCTGATGGGCACCGAAAACGCACCGCTGCTGCAAGAGCGCTACGTGGTGCTGCTGCGCCGCGGCCACCCGCTGGCGAAAGCCGTGCGCGACCGCGCGGCGCTGGACCGGCTGGACTTCATCCTCGTCGCCAGCCATGCCGAGCCGGCGCGTGCGTTGCACCTGCTCGGGCTGCAGGCACGCATTCGGCTGACGCTGCCGCACTTCACCGTCGTGCCACCGATCCTGGCCGCCACCGACCTGGCGGTGATCGTGCCGTGGCGCCCGGCGCAGCGCTTCGCGGCCCGCCACGACCTGCAGGTCGTCGAACCCGACATCGGCCTGCCGCCCTTCACCGTGGCCATGCACTGGACCTGGCGCTCGGCGCACGACCCTGGCCACCGCTGGCTGCGCGAACAGGCGCTCGCGATGCGTTTCGATTCGCCACCGCCGGCACCGCGTGGGCGGCGGTAGAGTAGGCCGCATGCACGCCCGACGACTCCTGGCCGCGCTGATCCTGGGCGCCGCTTCAACGCTGGCGCTGGCGCAGGGTTATGCGGAGCTTGCCACCGCCATCCGCGACGGCGACGGCGCGCGCGTGCAGGCGCTGCTGGCCGCCGGCGTCTCGCCGAGCCGCACCGACGGCCGCGGCTCGGCGCCGATCCTCATCGCCGCATCGCGCGGCCAGCACGAGATCGCGCGGGCGCTGCTGGCGCGCGGCGCCGAGCCCGACCCGCGCCTGGCCGCCTACTACGACGCGACGCCGCTGATGCTGGCCATCAACAACCGCGACTTGGCGATGGCGCAGCTGCTGCTGGAAGGCGGCGCCAAGGTCGACGCGGTTGACCGCAACGGCGACCCGGCGCTGAACTGGGCCTGCTTCTACGGCGACCTGCCGGCCGTCGAACTGCTGCTGCAGCACCGCGCGAATGCCACGCTGGTGGGCCACGGCAGCGCGCTGGAAGTGGCGATGCGGCGCGGCCACCAGCCGCTGGTCGAGCGGCTGGTCGACTACCTCAAGCTGCGTGTGACGCCGAATGCGCTGGACCAGCGGCTGATCGACGCCATCGACGCGCGCGACGCCGGCGCGGCGAAAGCGGCGCTCGCCGCCGGCGCGAACCCGAATGCGCAGGACGGCAGCGGCCGGCCGCTGCTGGCGCGCGCGGCGCGCTCGGGGCCGTCCGAGCTGGTGGCCATCCTGGTTGCCACCGGCGCCGACGTCAACGCGGCCGACCGCATCGGCTTCACGCCGCTGTTCGAGGCGGCGCGCGACGGCCGGCTCGAGGCCGCGCGTGAACTGCTGCAGCGCGGCGCGGACCCCAACCGCGCCGCCAGGCCGAACGGCCTGGCGATGACGCCGCTGCATGCCGCCGCCGCGGCCAACCCGGCCCAGGCCGAGCTGCTGCGCCTGCTGGTGCGCGCCGGTGCCCGCATCGACGCACGCGACAGCGAAGCGGCGACGCCGCTGCTGTGGGCCATCAACGGCGATGCGGCGGCCGCGCTGCTGCTGGTCGAACTCGGCGCCGATCCCGACCTGGCACCGAAGGAAGGCGAGACGCCACGCACCATCGCAACGCAGCGCGACATGAAGGACCTGCTGGCCGCGATGCAGCGGGCCAAGCCGCGTTGACGGCCATGCGACACCGCGCCCTGCCCTGGCTGGTGCTGCTGGCGCTGTGTGCCGGCGCCGCCGATGCCGCCGACGGCGCACGGGCCGCCTGCACCCTCGTCTTCGGCCAGGGTCGCAACACCGGCAGCAGCGGCGCCAACCTGTGGGATTCGGTCAATGAAATGTTCAGCGCCCAGGTGGCGGCCACGATCGAAGCCCACGGCCGCCGCGTGATCCCGCTGATGGCGTCGGCGAGCAGCGTCAACCCGGCGGCCACCGGCGAGATGCTGCTGCGCAAGGCGACCGAAAGCGGCTGCACGACGATCGTCGAGACGACGATGTTCGCCGACCCGGCAGCCGCGGCGCTGGTCGTGCGGCTGCGCGTCTACCCGGTGCTGCTGGAAGCCGACGCCCAGACGGGCCTGACCGGCGCGCGCATCGGGCCGCCGCTGTACGCCAACCAGCGCGACTTCGAACTCTCGCAAGCCACGCTCGACCGCGTCAAGCCGGCCGTGCTGGGGGCTCAGATGGCGGCTGAATATCTGGATCGCGACGGGGCGGCGCGCTGACCCGGTTCAGACGGGCTCGACCTCGGCGAAGAGCTGTTCGGCCGTCAGGTCCAGGCCCACGCTGTCCAGCCGCAGCGCCTGCCCCGCGTCGAATGGATGCAGCACCCACAAGCCGTCGGCGCCCTTGCGAAACAGGTCGCTGCGCCGGGTGTCCAGATCGACCAGCAGGTATTCGGCCAGCGTCGGCAGCCGGCGGTAGCTGGCGAACTTGGCACCGCGGTCGTAGGCGGCCGTGCTCGGCGACAACACCTCGGCGATGAAGCTCGCTTCCGACTTGCTGTGCGCGCTGGCCGGGTCGGCGGCGCCGCAGGTGACGAAGACGTCGGGGTAGTAGAAGGCATCGTCGCTGGCGACGAAGAGCTTCATGTCGCTCATGAAGGTGCGGCAGGGCGTGCCGCGCAGGTGCTGGCGCAGAGCGACATACAGGTTGCCGCTCACCGTGACATGCCGGTCTTCGGCCCCGGCCATCGCGAACACTTCGCCACCGACGAATTCGTGCTTCTGGCTCTGGGTTGCATCCCAGGCCAGAAACTCGGGCACGCTCATGCGCAGATCGGCGGCGGCTTGTCCCATGCGCGGATTATGAATCGGCCTCTTCACCCCACGGCAGCATCAAGGTCACCAGCAGCAGCTTCTCGAACTCGGGCTCGAAGCGGTCGATGATGTCCTGCGGGTGCGGGCACAGCTTCTCGTCGGTGATCAGGCCGAACTGCACGCCGCCGCCGTAGCTGAGCACGCTGACGCCGACGCCGATGTCGCCCGAGGCCGGCACCCAGAACATGGTCTGGCGCAGCGTCGCGCCGCAGAACTTCAGCGGCACGGCCGGGCCGGGAACGTTGGTCATCACCGCCGTCGCCTTCTTTGCGAACATGCCGAGCACGGCGTCCTGCACCGGCTTGATGAACAAGCCCGTCATCGCCAGCACCGCGAAGGCCAGCAGCGGTTGGTAGCTGCCCTTGAGCTCGTTCATGCGCCGGCGCACGGCGTAGACGCGCTCGATCGGGTTCGCGATGCCCACCGGCAGCGTCAGCGGCGCCAGACCGAAGCGGTTGCCGAGCTGCCAGGCCTTGTCCAGCGGGCGCAGGTTCACCGGCACCATGGCGCGGATCTCCTTGCCGGTGGGGTCATCGCCCTGGTCGCGCAGGTACTGGCCGATGGCGCCGGCCACGCAGGCCAGCAACACGTCGTTGATCGAACAATTCAGGCCCTTGCCGATGATCTTCACCGCGTCCAGCGGCAGCGGCTCGCCCCAGGCCACGACCTTGCGGCCGCTGGGCTTGCCTTTCAGCGCCGTCGGCGAGTCGTCGGCCATCACCGCCAGCGCCGCCACGTCGCTGATGACCTGGTAGCCGGTCTTGGCCATCTCCATCGAACCCTGCAGCCCCTGCGGGTTGGACAGCATCTCCATCGACTTGGCGATGCCGCCGCCGTACATGGCGATGGCCTTGACGGTGATGTCGGTCAAGGGCTTGAGCACCGCATCGGCCAGCCAGTCGCCTTCGCCGGCGCCTTCTTCGGGTTCACGCTTCTTGCGCCGCGGCGGATCGGCGCCGCCATCGGTAATGGACATCATCACCGAGATCAGCGCGATGCCGTCGCCGATGCAATGGTGCACCCGCGCGATCAGCGCCGAGCCGCCTTCGTAGCCGTCGATCAGGTGGAACTGCCACAGCGGGTGCGCGGCGTCCAGCGGCGTGGTCGCGAGTTCGCCGCACAGCGCCTGCAGCGCGGCGCGCTCGCTCTGCCCCTTGTGGCGCGGCAGCTTGGCCGCGACGACGTGGCGGTCGAGATCGAAGTCGGCATCGGGCACCCAGGTGGCACCCATCATGTCGAGCACCGCGTTCTGGCGGAAGCGGTCGTACTTCAGCAGCTTGTCGGCGACACGTTCGCGCAAGGCTTCGAGCGTGATCGACGGGGTCAGCAGCCAGACGCCGACGATCATCATCAGGTTCACGTCGTTGTCCATGCGCAGCCACGCGGTATCGACGCGCGACATGCGCTCGGCGGCCAGACTCATGTTCTCTCCTTGATTTTTGGGTCGCGGCGACGATGGCCGCTAACATCGTGGGCGTCAAGACCAGACTTTCACCCACGAAAGAGCATGCCATGGCCGACCTGAAAGCCACCTTCGAAAAGGCTGTCGCCGACAGCAAGAGCCTGCCCGAGAAGCCGGACAACATGACGCTGCTGAAGATCTACGCGCTGTACAAGCAGGCGTCGGCCGGTGACGTCGAAGGCAAGCGCCCGGGCTTTGCCGACATGGTCGGCCGCGCCAAATACGACGCCTGGGCCGCCGTGAAAGGCAAGTCGAACGACGAGGCGATGCAGGAGTACGTCGACCTGATCGAAGGCCTGAAGTAGCCTCTTCAGGGCCCTTCAGGCGGCGACGCCGACGATCACGGTCGACGCCTTGAAGATGGCGGTGGCCTCGGTGCCGGCGGCCAGGCCCAGCGCCTTCACGCTTTCCTGCGTGACGATGGCCGCCACCGTGCCGCCGCCGGGCAGGTCGAGCACGACCTCGCTGTTCACGGCGCCCGGTGTCACGCGCGCCACCCGGCCGGCCAGCTGGTTCCGCGTCGACAGCCGCACGTCACCGCCGCCGGTGACGAGCACGATGGCCGAGGCCTTGACCAGCGCGAAGGCTTTCACGCCGACCGCCAGGCCGAGTTCATCGCGGCTTTCGCGCGTGACGGTGGCGACGATGCGCTGGCCGCCGATGACCTCGATCTCGATCTCGTCGTTCACCGCGCCGGGCACCAGCCTGCTCACGGTGCCGGCGAACTGGTTGCGGGCGCTGGTCTTCATCGCGATGCTCCCCATCAGCGCATAGTCGTCGCCCAGGCCGCGCGCCTGGCGGTTCAGGCGGTCGACGAAACGCGCGTGCTCTTGCTGGATCAGGCCGAAGTTGCGCAGCAGCTGCTCGCCGCGCAGCGTCAGGTGCGTGTGGCCGCCGCCCTTGCCGCCGACGACGCGGTCGAGCAGCGGCTCGCCGGCGAGATTGTTCATCTGCTCGATCGCGTCCCAGGCGCCTTTGTAGCTCAGGCCCACGGCCTTCGCCGCCTGCGTGATCGAGCCCAGCCGCGCGATCTCGGCCAGCAGCGCGAAGCGGCGCGCGCCGGCCAGGTTCTGGCCGTCCAGGCTCAGCGACAGCTCGGCCGCGACGGTCAAGGCCGGCGCCGTCATGCCTTCAGCACCGCCGGCAGACCGCGCCAGGCGTTCATCTCAAGCCAGCTCCAGGATTGCGCCAGCCGGCTGGTCGACGATGCGTCCATCGCGCAGCGACAAGGCTTGCTGGCCGAAGCGGGCCAGGTCTTGCGGGTCGTGCGTGATCATCACGACGGGAACGCCGACCTGGTCCAGCAGTTCGTCGAGTTCCCGGCGCGTGCGCTCGCGCAGCGCCGGGTCCAGCGCCGAAAAGGGCTCGTCGAGCAACAGCGCGCGCGGCGAGTTCACGAGTGCCCGCGCCAGCGCCGTGCGCTGGCGTTGGCCACCCGACAGCTCAGCCGGCCGCTGCGCCGCCACGTCGGCCAGCTCGAAGGCCTTCAGCCAGCGCTCGACGGCCTCGCCGCCGCCATCGATACCCGGGTTGCGCCAGCCGCGCGACAGCCCGAACGCGATGTTCTGGCGCACATTGAGCTGCGGGAACAAGGCGTAGTCCTGGAACAGGTAGCCGAAGCCGCGGCCGCGCGCCGGCGTGTCGATGCCCATCGCACTGTCGTAGAGCACCTCGCCGCCGAAGACGATGCGGCCACTGTCGGGCTTCAGCAGCCCGGCCAGCGCCTGCAGCGTCAGGCTCTTGCCGGCGCCCGAAGGGCCGTAGATCACGGTGCGCCGCACCTCGGTCCTGAAACGCACGCGCAGCTCGAAGCGGCGGCGCTCGCTGCCGACCGTCTTCGCGATGTCGACATCGAAGCTCATGTCAGTTGCTCCACCGCGCGTCGCGCGACCCGCGACGCATGAAACGCCCGGTGTGTTTGAACGACGGCTTGCGGCCCCAAGCAGCCGGAACAGCCTTCACCGCAGAGGTGCGGAGAGCGCAGAGGAAGCGCAGAGGAAGACATTGGATTTCTCTGCGGAAGCTCCGCGTCCTCCGCTCCTCTGCGGTGAATGACTTCAATGGGCCGACAAGCGACAACCGATCCCAAGCGCGTTTCATTTCAGCGGACGGGCCTGAACGGCGCCAGCCGGCCGGCGGCCAGCAGCACCACGATGCAGGTCACCGAAATGATCAGCACCAGACCGTTGGCCACCGCATCCTGGCCAGCCTGCACCGCTTCGTAGACCGCGATCGACAGCGTCTGCGTGCGTCCGGGGATGCTGCCGGCGACCATCAGCGTGGCGCCGAACTCGCCCAGCGACCGCGCGAACACCAGCAGCGTGCCGGCCAGGATGCCCGGCCCCGCCATCGGCACGGTGACGCGGAAGAACACCGCCCACTCGCCCAGACCGAGCACCCGTGCCGCCTTCTCCAGCTGCGGGTCCACGCCTTCGAAGGCCGCGCGGGCCGACTTCAGCAGCAGCGGAAAGGCCACGATGCTGGCTGCGATGACGGCGCCCTGCCAGGTGAAGATCAGGTTGATGCCGAAGGCGCGGTCGAGCCAGCCGCCGAGCCAGCCGCGCTTGCCGATCAGCACCAGCAGGTAGTAGCCCAGCACGGTGGGCGGCAGCACCATCGGCAGCGTCAACAGCGCGTCGACGAACTCGCGGCCGAAGAAGCGCCGCCGCGCCAGCAGCCAGCCCGTGGCCGTGGCCAGCACGAGGTTGACGCCGGTGGCCCAGGCCGCCACCTTGAGCGTCAGTGCCAGCGCGACCCATGCGGCTGCGTCCATCCGTCGGATCTATGGTTTGCCGAAACCATGGCGGGCCAGCACGGCCTGGCCGGCGGGCGAGAGCACGAAGTCGACGAACTTGCGCGCGACCTCGGCATGGGCACTGCCGGCCACCACCGCGACGGGGTAGCTGATCGGCGTCTCGGTCGCCACCGTGAACGCGACCTTGACCTTGTCCTTCTGCACCGCCGCGTCGGTGGCGTAGACGAAGCCGGCCTCGACCTCGCCGCGCGCCACGTAGTCCAGCGCCTGGCGCACGTTGCTTGCGTTGACGGCCTTCGGTTCGACGGCCGTCCACAGCCTGGCCGCTTCCAGTGCGCCTTTCGCATAGCGCCCGGCGGGCACGCCAGCCGGGTTGCCGATCGCGAAGCGTTTGACCTCGGGCCTTTGCAGGTCGGCCAGGGCCTTCAGCGCCAGCGTGCTGTCGCCGGGCGTGATCAGCACCAGGCTGTTGGCGACGAAGTTGCGCCGCGTGCCGGCGCCGAGCAGCTTCTGCGCCTCGGCGCGGTCCATGGTTTCCTGGTCGGCGGCGGCGAACACGTCGGCCGGCGCGCCTTTGGCGATCTGCGCCAGCAAGGCGTCGGAGGCTGCGAAGTTGAACACCAGCGTCGTGCCCGGGTTCTGCGCCTCGAAGGCCGGCGCGAGTTCACGGAACGCGTTGTTCAGGCTGGCGGCGGCCGAGACGACGAGGTCGGCGGCCTGGGCTCCCGAAGCAGCGGCAACGGCGATGACCAGCCCTGCGGCAAGACGAAGCTTCATCCACCGCAATATAGCGCACTACATAGCGCTACTTCTTCTTCGCCGCCTTCTTCGCCGGCGCGCTCTTGGCCAGCAGTGCGTCGAGGTTCTTCTCGATCTCGCCCTCGATCGTCTTGCTGAAGGCGCCGAGCAGGAAGCCGAGCTTGGCGCTCAGGTCGAAGTGGTCGGCGGCGACGATCAGCGTGCCGCTGACCCCCGCGCGCTCGAACTCGACGGTATCGCTGGTTTCGCCTTCGATCACCGTGCATTCCATGTCGAACTGGGCCTCGACCTGTTCGGCCCAGGCCCAGGCCACCTTGCGCGCCTTGGCCAGGCCGAGCGCATGTTCACGATGGATCTTGATGTCCGCCACGTCGATAGTCTCCTCAGTTTGCGGCGGCGAGTTTCGCCCGCCGTTCTGCCTTCGGCAAGGCAGCCAGCTGCTTGACCTCGGCATAAAAGCGCACGAAGTCGCCGTCCTGCTGCGCGAACAGGCGCTCGAATTGCGGCACCAGCTCGTTGTAGGCTGCCTGCACGCCCAGGGCCGCGTTGTTGGCGTGCTCGAACCAGCCGTCGTAGCCGGCAAAGCCGTTCCAGCGCTCGGCCTTGAGCCGCGCGTAGTCGGCGCGCAGCGCGGTCATCAGCGCCGCCTTGCGCTGGCGCTTGTCGTCGTCGCCGGCGCCGCTGGCGTACAGCGCCTGCAGCTGCTCGCGGTAGCGGGCGGTCAGCGCGCGAAAGTCCTGCCGGCGCGCTTCCAGCGCCGCGTATTCTGCGCGCGCCTCGGCACTGGCATGGCTGTCCAGCCAGCGCTGGCCGCCGATGCGCTCGACCGCGGTCGCAAAGCTCTCGTTGAAGCTCGTGTCGTCGGCCGCATACGCCACCTGGTGCGCCAGTTCGTGGAAGATCAGCCGCGCCAGTTCGCCTTCGGGCCATTGGATGAAGGTGTTCAGCAGCGGGTCGCCGCCGAGCCAGTTGCTCCAGCCCAGCGTCGAATACGCCGGCACGCCGTAGACGCTGGTCTCCCAGCCGGTGGACGCGAGTTCGGCAGCCAGCCCGTCGGCCGGCTCGCGGGCGAAGTAGCCGCGGTAGCCGACGCAGCCCATCAGCGGAAAGCACCAGGTCTTCAGCGTCAGCGACAGCTCCGGCGCAGCGACGACGTTCCACACCGCGGCGGGGCGCTGCAGGTCGGCGAACGATCGGTAGCTGCGGTTGTCGGGCAGCTTCAGCTCGGCGATGGCGTAGTCGCGCAGGCGCTGGCTCAGCGCCAGCCGTTCGCGCAGGCGCGGCGCCGTGGCCGGGTCCGCCAGCCATTCGCTCACCGGCCGTGCGCGCTGCAGCAGGTCCAGGTGACCGCCCGCGGCCTGCGCGTAGTAGCCGAGCGTGCTGCAGCCGCTGGCAGCCAGCACCAGCGCCGTCAGCGCTGCGGCGGCCAGCCACCAGCGGCGCGGGCGGCGCATCAAGCCGGCGCCACCTCGACCAGACAGTCGTAGAACGACGGCGCGCGGCCGATGTCCGTCAGCCGCTGGTGCGTCAGCTCGTTGACGTTGGTGCGGTCGCGGCCGAGCTTGCGCCACCAGACGCCGAGGCCGTTGACGACGCCCGGCCGCGCCCGTTCGCTGACCTCGGCCTTGCAGCGGTAGCGGCCGCGTTCGTTGAACACCTGCACCTCGGCGCCGTCGGCAATGCCGCGTGCCGCCGCGTCGGCCGGGTGCATTTCGAGCAGCGGCTCGCCTTCGATCGCACGCAGGCTCTTCACGTTGACGAAGGTCGAATTCAGGAAGTGCCGAGCCGGCGGCGAGATCATCGCCAGCGGGAAGCGCCGCGCCAGCTCGGGCGAAGACTGCGCGCTTTCGTAGTTCGGCACGTGGTCGGGCACGCCGATGCCGGGAGCGTCGACGATGGCCTTGCCGTTGGCCGTTGGGAAGCCGCCGTCGGCGAACGGCGCGTCGGCGATCGGCAGCTTGGCCCAGCCCTGCCGCAGCAGCCGGTCGAAGTCGACGACCTCGGCCTTGTAGGCGCCGCGCGCCAGCGTTTCGTCATCGTCGGCGAAACAAGGCTCGTCGAAACCCAGCCGCGCCGCCAGCGCGCGGAAAACCGCCGTGTTCGGCCGGCTTTCGCCCAGCGGCGCTATCGCCGGCTGGTTCAGCAGCGCGTAGGTGTGGCCGTAGGCCGCGTGCACGTCCCAGTGTTCGAGCTGCGTCGTCGCCGGCAGCACGTAGTCGGCGTGGTCGGCGGTGTCGGTCATGAAGTGTTCGAGCACCACGGTGAACAGGTCTTCGCGCGCGAAGCCAGCCACCACCTTGCGGCTTTCCGGCGCCACCGCCACCGGGTTGCTGTTGTAGACGACGACGGCCTCGATCTTCGGCGTGGCGCCGAGCAGGTCGTCGCCGATCGTGCTCATGTTGATGGTGCGCGGGCGGCGGCCGGCCAGCAGGTCGGGCCGCTGCAGCCAGGCGTCGTTGCGCGCGCTCTTGAACCAGCCCGAACTCGACAGCAGCAGGCCGCCGGCGCGGTGCCGCCAGGCGCCCACCAGGCACGGCAGCAAGGCGATCAGCCGCGCCGCATTGCCGCCGCCATGCACGCGTTGCATGCCGTAGTTCAGGCGGATCGCCGCCGGCCTCAATTGCGCGTAGTCGCGCGCCAGGCCGCGCACTTCATCGGCGCTGATGCCGCACACCGCTGCCGCGCGCTCGGGCGGCCACGCCAGCGCCCGTTCGCGCAAGGCCGGCCAGCCGTCGACATGGCGATCGATGTAGTCGTGGTCGAGCCAGTCGTTGGCGACCAGCTCGTGCATCAGGCCCAGGGCCAGCGCGCCGTCGGTGCCGGGCAGCAGCGCGATGTGCTGGTGGCACTTCTCGGCCGTCTCGGTGCGCCGCGGGTCGATGCAGATCAGCTTCGCGCCGGCGCGCTTGGCGGCCTGTGCGAAAGTCCAGAAGTGCAGGTTCGACGTGATCGAGTTGCTGCCCCAGATCAGGATCAGCCGGCTCTCGGCATAGAACTCGACCTGCATGCCGACCTTGCCGCCATAGGTGGCAACCAGCGCGTCGCCGCCGGCCGACGAGCAGATCGTGCGATCGAGCAGCGAAGCGCCGAGCTTGTGGAAGAAGCGTGCCGCGATGCTCTCGCCCTGCACCAGGCCCATCGTGCCGGCATAGCTGTACGGCAGGATGGCTTCGGGGTCGCGCGCGGCGATGGCTTTCAACCGCGCCGCGATGTCGTCCAGCGCTTCGTCCCAGCTCACCGGCACGAACTGGCCGCTTCCCTTGGCGCCGACGCGCTTCAGCGGCGTCAGCACCCGTTCCGGGTGGTAGCTGCGTTCGGCGTAGCGGCTGACCTTGGTGCACAGCGCGCCATGCGTCGTCGGGTGTTCGGGGTCGCCCTGCACGCGCACGGCGCGGCCGTCTTCCACCGTGACCAGCATCGCGCAGGTGTCGGGGCAGTCGTGCGGGCACGCGGCACGCACCACGCGCGTGTTGCCCGAGCTTCCGGCGGGCACGGTCGTTGCAACGGTCGTCATGGCAAAACTATGGCACATCCCGATGCCCCGCCCTTTTAGTATCCTGCCCGCCATGAACCGCCGCCGCGCCCTTTCGCACATCACCGCCGGCGCTGCCGCCGCCATCGCCCTGCCCGCCTGGTCGCAAAGCGACAAACGCATCGTGCTCGGCCAGTCGGCCGCGCTCAGCGGCCCGGCGGCCCAGCTCGGCCTGCAGATGAACCGCGGCGCCAAGATCTTCTTCGACCACCTGAACGCCCAGGGCGGCATCGCCGGCCGCACGGTCGAACTGCGGGCGCTCGACGACGGCTACGAGCCCGAGCGCTGCCGCGCCAACACCGAGGCGCTCATCAAGGCCGATGTATTCGCGCTGTTCGGCTATGTCGGCACGCCGACGTCGCTGGCGGCGCTGCCGCTGGTGAACGCGGCCCGGGTGCCGTTCTTCGGCCCCTTCACCGGCGCCGAAGCGCTGCGCGAGCCCTTCAGCCGCAACGTCTTCCACGTGCGCGCTTCGTACTTCGACGAGACGGCGCTGATCGTCAAGCAGCTCACGTCGCTGGGGCTGACGCGCATCGCCGTGTGCCGGCAGAACGACAGCTACGGCCAGGCCGGGCTCGACGGCGTGGTGCGCGCGCTGCAGGCGCAGAAGCTGGAGCCGCTGGCCGTGGGCCTGGTGGAGCGCAACTCGGCCGACGTGGCGGCTGCGGTGCAAGCCATCGTGCCGAAGATGCCGCAGGCGGTGGTGCAAATCGGCGCCTACAAGGGCTGCGCGGCCTTCATCCGCGCCGCGCGCAAGGCCGGCTACGGCGGCAACTTCTACAACGTGTCCTTCGTCGGCACGCAGGCACTGGCCGACGAACTGGGGCGCGACGGCCTCGGCGTCGTCGTCAGCCAGGTGATGCCGTTCCCGTTCAGCACCACCACGCCGATCGCGCGCGAATACCTGGACGCCGTGCGCCGCGCCGGCGCCGACGCGACGCCGAACTATTCCAGCATGGAAGGCTATGTCGCGGCCAAGGTCTTCACCGAAGGCCTGAAGCGCGCCGGCGGCAACCCGAGCCGCGACACGCTGGTCGCCGGGCTGGAGCAGCTGCAGCGCTTCGATGTCGGCGGCTACCCGGTGTCGTTCAGCGCGCGCAGCCACCAGGGCTCGGGCTTCGTCGACCTGTCCATGCTCACCGGCGACGGCAAGGTGCGGCGATAAGATGACTCTTTTGCGATCGGAGCGCCGATGAAGCTGATCGAATCCATCCTCGCCGACGCGGCCAGCGTCACCACGCTGCGACGAGACATCCACGCCCACCCCGAGCTCTGCTTCGAAGAAGAGCGCACAGCCGACGTCATCGCCAAGGCGCTGACCGACTGGGGCATACCGGTGCACCGCGGCCTGGGCAAGACCGGTGTCGTCGGCATCGTCAAGAACGGCACTTCCGGCCGCGCGGTCGGCCTGCGCGCCGACATCGACGCGCTGCCGATGACCGAGCACAACCACTTCGCCCACGCCAGCCAGCACGCCGGCAAGATGCACGCCTGCGGCCACGACGGCCACACCGCGATGCTGCTGGCCGCTGCCAAGCACCTGTCCAAGCACCGCAACTTCGACGGCACCGTCTACCTCGTCTTCCAGCCCGCCGAAGAAGGCGGTGGCGGCGCGCGCGAGATGATGAAGGACGGCCTGTTCGACAAGTTCCCGATGGAGGCCATCTTCGGCGCGCACAACTGGCCCGGCATGCAGGTCGGCCAGTTCGCGCTGAAGAGCGGGCCGGTGTTCGCCAGCAGCAATGAATTCTTCATCACCATCCGCGGCAAGGGCGCGCATGCCGCGATGCCGCACAACGGCATCGACCCGGTGCCCGCGGCCTGCCAGATGGTGCAGGCCTTCCAGACCATCGTCACGCGCAACAAGCGGCCGCTCGAAACGGCGGTGATCTCGGTGACGATGATCCACACCGGCGAAGCCACCAACGTGATCCCCGACAGCTGCCAGATCCAGGGCACCGTGCGCACCTTCACCACCGAGACGCTGGACCTGGTCGAGCGGCGCATGCGGGCCATCGCCGAAGCCACCTGCACCGCGTTCGAGGCGAGCTGCGAGTTCGCCTTCAAGCGCAACTACCCGCCGACCGTGAACCACGCCGCCGAAACCGAGTTCGCGCGCAAGCTGCTCGGCGAAGTGGTCGGCGCCGAGAACGTGCTCGACTTCGAGCCGACGATGGGCGCCGAAGACTTCAGCTTCTTCCTCGAGAAGAAGCCCGGCTGCTATTTCCTCATCGGCAACGGCGACGGCAGCCACCGCGAAGGCGGCCATGGCATGGGCCCGTGCATGCTGCACAACCCGAGCTACGACTTCAACGACGACCTGATCCCGCTCGGCGCCACCGCCTGGGTGCGGCTGGCCGAGAAGTGGCTGGCGGCACCGCCGAAATGACAGCCGCGACGGCCGACTTCTTCGCGCACAGCTACGCCGAGGCGCGCGCCAAGTTCATCGCCGCGGCCGAAGGGGCCGGCCTGGACGTGCAGTCGCACGCCCACCCGATGCTCGGCCGCGACGGCGAGGCGCTGGCGATGGACGTGGCGCGCTTCGGCCCGGCCGGCGCCCAGGCGCTGCTCGTCATCACCAGCGCCTGCCACGGCATCGAAGGCTTCTGCGGCTCCGGCGTGCAGAACGCGCTGCTGGCCGACCCGGCCTTTCACGCCGCGGCGCAGCGCGCCGATGTGGCCGTGCTCTATGTGCACGCGCTGAATCCCTACGGCTTTTCGTGGTGGCGGCGCACGACGCACGAAAACGTCGACCTGAACCGCAACTGGCTCGACTTCAGCCAGCCGCTGCCGCGCAACGAAGGCTACGACGCGCTCGCGCACTGGATCGTGCCGGCGACCTGGCCGCCGAGCGCCGAGAACGAAGCCGCGCTCGGCGCCTACGCGGCGCAGCACGGCGCGCGTGCGCTGCAGACGGCCGTCAGCGCCGGCCAGGCCGACCATCCCGAAGGCCTGTTCTTCAGCGGCCGCAATCCCACCTGGAGCCAGCAGACGCTGCGCCATGTGCTGCAGGATCACGGCACGCGCTGCGCCCGGCTGGCCTGGATCGATCTGCACACGGGCCTGGGCCCCAGCGGCCATGGCGAGCGCATCTTCGCCTGCCGCGACGATGCCGCCGCGCTGGCACGGGCGCGTGCCTGGTGGGGGCCGGACGTCACGTCGGTCTACGACGGCTCGTCGGCGTCGTCCAAGCTGTCGGGGACGATGTTCGAGGCGGCCTACCAGGAATGCGCGCAGGCCGAATACACCGGCATGGCGCTCGAATACGGCACGCTGCCGTGGGCCGACGTGACCAACGCGCTGCGCGCCGACCAGTGGCTGGAGAACCACCCCGAGGCCGGCGCCGCGCAACGCGAAGCCATCAAGCGCCAGATGTTCGAGGCCTTCTACACCGACACCGATGCGTGGCGGCAGCGCATCGTCGAACAGGCGCGCGACGCGGCCGATCAGGCGGTTGCCGGGTTGATGTCCTGAAACGTCCGCTTCCGGTCCCGTACCGGGGCTGACGGCGCTGGCGGCGGCGCGCACGATGGCGGCTCCCAAACACCGAGAGCCTGTCATGCAAACCGCCCTGCTGCTGATCGACGTTCAACAGTCCTTCGCCCACCGCCCGTACTGGAGCACGGCCGACGTGCCGGCGTTCCTGGATCGCACGAATGCGCTGCTCGCCGGCGCGGCCGCGCGCGGCGTGCCGGTGCTGCGCATCTTCCACACCGACGGGCCGCGCGCGGCCGACAACGCCTTCGCACCCGAAAGCGGCCTGATCCGTCCGCTCGACGGCCTGGCGCCGTTCGACCCCGCGGCCACGTTCGAGAAGCACCGGCACAGCGCGCTCGTCGGCACCGGGCTGATGGTCTGGCTGCACCAGCGCGGCGTGCGCCGCCTCATCGTCGCCGGCATCCGCACCGAACAGTGCTGCGAGACGACGACGCGCCACGCCAGCGACGAAGGCTTCGAGGTCGACTACGTCAGCGAAGCCACGCTGACCTTCGACATGCTGACGCCCGCCGGCGCGCGGCTGACGGCAGCACAGATCCGCGAGCGCACGGAAACCGTGCTCGCCGGGCGCTTCGCGACGATCTGCACGGTCGAAGAAGCGCTACAACGCGCGGCATGATCGACGTCCTCTTCATCGTCCTGCCCGAAACGCTGCTGCTCGACCTGGCCGGGCCGGCCGAAGCCTTTCGGCTGGCCAACCAGCAGCTGGCGCGGCGCGGCCGGCCGGCGGCGTTCAGGCTGCGCTATGCCGGGCCGCGCGCTGAAGCCACGACCTCGGTCGGGGCGACACTGATGGCGATCGAGCCGCTGCCGCAGAGCCTGGCGCCGTCGACCTGGGTCGTGCTGCTCGGCCAGCCCAGCGGCCACGAAAGCCCGCTGCGCCAGCCGCTGCCGCGCGCCTGGAGCGACACGCGGCGCTGGCTGGCACGCTGCGTCGCGCCGCGGCTGGGCGACGACGGGCTGCGGCTGTTGACCGTCTGCGCCGGCGCGTTGCTCGCCGCCGACGCCGGGCTGCTGGCCGGCCGCCGCTGCACCACGCACCACGAGATGCTGCCGTGGCTGGAGAAGCTGGCACCGGCGGCCGTGGTGCTGGCGAACCGTGTCTTCGTCATCGACGGCCCGGTGGCCAGCAGCGCCGGCGTCACGGCCGGCATCGACCTGGCGCTGCAGCTGATCGCCACCGAGTGCGGCGACGCGATCGCCGCCGCGGTGGCGCAGACCCTGGTCGTGTTCCAGCGCCGCGGCGCCGACGACCCCGAGCTGTCACCGCTGCTCGCCGGCCGCAACCACCTGCACCCGGCCGTGCACCGCGTCCAGGACGCAGTGGCCGAACGGCCCGGCGACGACTGGTCGCTGGCGGCGCTGGCGGCGGTCGCCCACGTCACGCCGCGGCATCTGAGCCGGCTTTTCCGCGACCACGTCGGCCGTTCGCCGCGCGACTATGTCGAAAGCGTGCGCGTCGCGATCGCCGAACGGGCGCTCGGCGACGGCCAGGCGCCGAAGCGTGCGCTGGCCGAGGCGGGCATTGCCGGCAGCCGCCAGTGGCGGCGTATCCGCGCCCGCCGGCGCGCGGTGGAGCGGCCGGTGGTGCCCGGGGCGACCTGATCTCGGCGCTTTGGTGAAATGTGGCGCGCACCGGGCCGCGGGCCACGTCAAGTTGGCCGCTTTGGGGCCGAAGGCTCTGCGATGAAGACCGCGTTCGGATCGTTCCTGGCACGCCTGGCATTCGGCTTTGCCTTCGCCGCGCTGCTGCAGCCCGCCGGCGCGGCCGAGCCGCTGCGCATCGTCACCGAAGAGTTTCCGCCGTACAACTTCATCGACAAGGGCCGCGTCACCGGGCTGGCCACCGAGGTCGTCGAGGCGGTGCTGAAAGAGACCGGCATCGAGGCGACGATCCAGTCCATGCCCTGGGCGCGCGCCTACGACATCGCGCGCAACAGCGAGAACGTGCTGATCTATTCGATCACCCGCACCGCCGGGCGCGAAAAGATGTTCAAGTGGATCGGCCCGATCGCTCCGTCCGACTGGAGCCTGTTCGCGCTGCGCGGCCGCGAAGTCGCGCTGACGCGTTTGGCCGACGCGAAGGCGCACCGCATCGCCACCGTCAATGAAGATGCCGGCGAGCAGTACCTGGCGGCCAACGGCTTCGTCGTCGGCGGCAATCTGCAGTCGAGCAACAAGTACGCGTTCAACTACGAGAAGCTGCGCCTGGGCCGCGTCGACCTGTGGGTGGCCAACGATCTGGTGGCCAGCCACCTGGTGCGCGAAGCCGGCGACGACCCGGCGAAGATCCTCGTGCGCGCGCTGCCGCTGCCCGAGCTGGGCGACGGCGGCATGTACATGGCCTTCAGCGCCAAGACGCCGGACGCGCTCGTCGAGCGCTTCCGCAAGGGGCTGGCCGCGATCAAGAAGAACGGCAGCTTCGACGCGCTGAAGAAAAAATGGCTGTAGCCGCCGAAGCCGGCCCGGCAACGCCGCCGCCGCGCTCCGGTTCTCTGGCGGCGCGGCTGGTCTGGGCGACGCTGATCTTCTGCCTGGCCTTCACGCTGCTCACCGCCGCGCTGCGCGCCTGGTCGGCCTGGCAGACGCACCGCGACACGATGAGCGCCGAGCTGGCGCAGCTCGACCAGGTCTTCCAGCGCACGCTGGCGAAGGCGATCTGGGAGATGGATCGCGAAGCGCTGCAGGCGCACGTCGACAGCGCCGCCAACGTGGCCTCGGTCGGCCGCGTGACGCTGACCATCCGCCAGGCCGGCCGCCCGCCCGAGATGCTGGAGCGTCGTCGCGACGGCTGGACGCCATCGGAACGCGCGCCGTCGCTGCGCCGCGAGCTGAACTACGAACCCTATGCCGGCGCGCGCGAAGCCGTCGGCACCTTCGCGCTGGATGGCGACGTGCGCGTGCTCGACGCCCGGCTGCATGGCGAGATCGCCGGCATCGCGCTGACGCAGGTCATCCAGTCGCTGCTGCTGGCCGGGCTGGTGATGTGGCTGTTCAATCGCTCGGTCACGGTGCATGTGCGCCACATCGCGGGCCACCTCGCACGGCTGTCGCCGCAGAACCTGGGTGAAGCGCTGCAGCTGCAGCGCGCGCCGTCGCGCCAGGACGAGCTGAGCCTGCTGGCCGCCGGCGTCAACCATCTGCAGGCCAGCCTGTCGAGCTACCTGGAACGCCAGCGGCACGACGAACGCGAAATCGCCGCCCACCGCGACCGCCTGGCCGAGCTGGTGCACGAGCGCACGCAGGCGCTGCAGGCAGCCAACGACCAGCTGCAGGCGCTGTCGCGCAGCGACCCGCTGACCGGGCTGCCGAACCGGCGCCACTTCGACGAAGTGAAGGACATCGAGTTCCGGCGCGCGCTGCGCACGCACCAGCCGCTGTCGCTGCTGCTGGCCGATGTCGACCACTTCAAGCGCTACAACGACCACTACGGCCATGCCGCCGGCGACGCCTGCCTGCGCGAGATCGCGCAGGTGCTGAAGGCCTGCTTCGGCCGCGCCGGCGAGCTGGCCGCGCGCATCGGCGGCGAAGAATTCGCCGTGCTGCTGCCGGCCACCGATGCCGCCGGCGCGCTCGAGACGGCGAACCGGCTGCGCGAAGCGCTGGCCGCGCGGGCGCTGCCGCACGATGGATCGGACGTGACGCCGTTCGTCACCTTGAGCGTCGGTGCCGCGCAGTACGACGCGGCGACGATGGACAGTTTCGAGACCCTGTTCCACCAGGCCGACCAGGCGCTGTACCGCGCCAAACGCCACGGCCGCGACCGTGCCGAAACATGAAGAAGAGAAGGACCGGCTCATGAAGCAAACGATCCGCTGGCTGTGCGCAGCCGCGCTGGCCGCCGCCACCGCCGGCGCCCAGGGCCAGCGCGTGCAGGTGGTCACCGAGGCCACGCCCTACACCTACCTGAAGGGCGAGCGCCTCGCCGGCCCGGCAACCGAGGTCGTCGAAGCGGCGCTGCAGCGCGCCGGCGTCAGCGACTACGAGACCCATCTCTACCCCTGGGCCCGCGCCTACGACCTGGCGCTGGCCGAGCCGGGCGTGTTGATCTACCTGATCGCGCGCACGCCGGCGCGCGAGACGCAGTTCAAGTGGGCGGGCGAGTTCATGAAGATGGACTACCACCTGTACAAGCTGCGCGAGCGCGACGACATCGCGCCGGCACGGCTGGAAGACGCCCGCCAGTACACGGTGGGCGTGACGCGCGACGACCTGCGCCACCAGTACCTGGCATCCAAGGGCTTCCCCAAGCTCGTCGTCTCGGCGCAGAACATCGACAACTTCCGCAAGCTGCTGGCGCGCCAGGTGCAGATGATCCCGCTGCCCGAAGTCGACGCCATCGACCTGTGCCGCCAGGCCGGCATCGACATCGGCCAGCTGCAGCGCGTGCTGACGCTCGACGAGCTGAGCACCGGCCTGTACATGGCCTTCAGCCGCGCGACGCCCGACCCGCTGGTCGACCGCGTGCGCAGCGCCTTCGACAAGCTGAAGGCCGAAGGCTTGGTGCGCCGGCTGATGGAGGCGCGGCGCTGACGCGCCGCTCTGCCCGGTTGCGCGCCTTCAGCGCCCGCCGGTGGCCGTGGCCAGGATGGCGCCCCCGGCGCCGACGATCCAACCCGTCTGCGTGCTGGTGAAGTACGCGCTGTAGAGCGTGGTGCTGGTGCCGCTGCCCTGGAGCGACCAGGACAGCCCGCCATCGTCGGTGGCGACCACGGTGCCGCCTTCGCCGACGATCCAGCCATGGTCGGCATCCAGGAAGAAGGCGTCGTTCAGGCTCTGGGTCGCCGGCGTGGCAACCTTGGTCCAGGTCAGGCCGGCATCCACCGTCTTGATCACCACACCGTAGATGCCCACCGCCCAGCCCGTCGTCTTGCTGGTGAAGACCACGCGCCGGAGGTCCTGCATCACCCCGGTTGGACGCAGCGTCCAGGTCTTGCCGCCATCGGTGGTGCGATAAACCGCGCCGCCGCCACCGGCAACCACGCCGATGTTGGCATCGATGAAGCGCACCCCTGCGATGCCGTAGTAGTAGTTCGACGACAAGCTTGCCAGCTGCGTCCAGTTGCTGCCGCCATCGGCCGTGCCGTAGACGATGCCGCTGCTGCTGACGGCCCAGCCATGGTCGACATCGACGAAGTGGAAGTCGCTGAGCCCGCTCATCTGCGTGCCGCCCAGCGGCGCCCACCAGCTGGCGCCGCCATCGGTGGTCTTGTAGATCGCACTGCTGCCGACCTTGAGCCAGCCGTTGCTGCGGGACGTGAACTGGAAGCGCGCCGTGTCGTAGCTGCTGACCGCGCTGGACAAGGCCTTGCGCGTCCAGCTGCTGCCGCCGTCGACCGTCTCGTCGATCCAGCCGCCCGAACCGAGCGCCAGGCCGTGCTTGCCATCGAAGAACCAGGTCGCCTGCACGTTGCTGGCGTAAGTTTGCGCGTCGGCCCCGAGCGAGCGCGTGAACGTGGCGCCGGCGTCGCTGGAGCGGTAGCTGCGGCCGGAATAGTGCAGCCAGTAGTGCGAGGCATCGACGATCTGCAGCCTGGCGTTGCCACCGTAGTAGTTTTCGTCGGCCACGGCCAGGAAGCGCCACGACGCGCCGCCGTCGACCGTCAGATAGACGCCGTTGTTGTAGGCGAACCAGAGCGTGTTGCCATCGATCGCCTGGACGTAGTACGCGTAGGACACGCCTGAGGGCAGACCGACGGCCGACCAGGTCGCGCCCGCGTCCAGGCTGCGGAACAGTCCCGAATAGGTGCTGATCCAACCCACGCCGGCAGCGTCGAAGAAGACGCTGTTGATGCTGTAGCTGTAGCCGGTGGGCAGACCAGCCATCAGCGTCTTGGTCCAGGTGCTGCCGCCGTCGACGCTGCGCCAGGCCACCGAACGCAAGGTCGAGTAGTCGTACATCACGCCGTACTCGGTGCCCACGATCCAGCCATGCTGGTCGTCGCTGAACACGATTGGGCCCTGCGAGTTGAGGTTGTCGGGGCGCGTGAAGGTCTGGGTCCAGGTCTGCCCCAGATCCGAGGTCTTGGCGACGCCGTTGTACGTCAGCGCCCACGCCACGCCGCCCGGCGTTACCACGCTGGCCACGACGTTCCAGGCGCGCCAGGTCTCGCCGCCGTCGCTGCTGGAGCGGTTTCCATAGTCGCTGGTGATCAGCACCGACGTGCGGCTCAGCAGGCGCAGGCGCGAACCGTAGTAGTAGGTCGCTGGCGCACTGGCGGCCTGCCGCACCCACGTGCTGCCGCCATCGCTCGTCTTGAGCACCGTGGTGCCCTCGCCGCCGAGGGCCCAGCCGACAGCGGCATCGAAGAAGCGCACCTGGGTCAGGTTCGCCGTGACGCCCGAGAACTGTCCGACCCAGGTCGCGCCGCCGTCGCTGGTCTTCAGGATCAGCCCGGCGTCGCCCACAGCCCAACCCGTCACTGCGTCGGCAAACACCACGTCGGCCACGGCATTGCCGCTCGGCCTCGGGTTCTGCCAGCACCAGCCGGCCTCGCCGGCGCCCGAGCAAACGGCCCCGGCCACGTTGGCCAGATCGCGCACGACCAGGGTGGTCGATGCGGTCTTCGACGCGCCGGCCTCGTTGATGACCGTCAACGTAACGGCATACTCGCCCGAGCGCTCGTAAGCATGCGAAGGCGCGGCGACCGTGCTGCTGCTGCCGTCGCCAAAGCTCCACTGGTAGCTCAGCCGCCCCGAGCTGTCGGTGTTGCTCGAGAAGCTGGTCGCCCCGGCCACCGCGGCCTGGGCGGGCACGGTGATCGTCACGGTCGCAGGCAGTGCGGTCGGCGGCACGGGCGCCGGGTCCGAACCGCCGTCGCCGCAGGCGACAAGAGCCAAGCCGCTGGCTACCGCAGCCAAGCGGCAAAGATACGTTCTGATCACTGGATCCCCCCTGTGCGGCGGCGCGCGCTACACCGGCGCCGCCGACACAATGATACGAATTGTCAGGGCCAGCGTCGCCCCGGGGATGCAGGGGTTGCTCGTCACTCCAGCTTAATGCCCGCCGCCTTCACCAGCAACGCCGCCGAAGCCGTCTCGTCGTCGAGGTACTTCTCGAACGCCTGCTGCCCCATCGGCATCGCGTTCGCGCCGAGCTTTTCGAGCCGCTCCTTCACGTCGGGCTGTGCCAGCACCTTGGCGACTTCGTCGTGCAGCTTGTCGATGATGGCCTGCGGCGTCTTCGACGGCGCGAACAGGCCGACCCAGAAGGTGTAGGCCGCGTTCGGCAGGCCGGCCTCGGCGATCGATGGCACGTTCGGCAGCACCGGCGAACGGGCGGCGGTGCCGACCGCCAGCGCCTGCAGCTTGCCGTCCTTGATCAATGGCAATGCCGACACCAGCGGCGCGAAGAACCAGTCCATGCGGCCGGCGATGGTCTCGGTCATCGCTTCCGGCGTGCCGCGGAACGGCACGTGCTGCGCCGTGATGCCGGCCGCGACGCGGAACTTCTCGGCGTTCATGTGGGTGGCCGACCCGTTGCCCGCCGACGCGTAGAACATGCCCGGCTTGGCCTTGGCGCGCGCCACCAGGTCGGCCACGTCCTTGACGCCGGCCGACGGCGGCACCACCAGCACGTTGGGCAGGCTGGCCAGCGGCGTGATGCCGTCCAGATCTTTCAGCGTGTCGTACGGCAGCTTCGGGTACAGCGCCGGGTTCACGACGTGGCCCGAGCTGTGCACGAGCAGCGTGTAGCCGTCGGCCGGCGCCTTGGCCACCAGCGCCGCGCCCAGCGTGCCGCCGGCACCGGGCTTGTTCTCGATGACGACCTGCGTGCCCAGCGCGGTGCCGAGCTTTTCGCCGACCGTGCGCGCCAGCACGTCGGTGCCGCTGCCGGCGGTGAAAGGCACGATGAACTTGATCGGACCGCCCTTGGGCCAGTCGTTCTGCGCCATCGCCATGGGCCAGGCGGCACCGGCGACAGTGGCGGCCAACGCTTGCAGCGCGAGGCGGCGGTCTTGCAGTGGGCTCATTCGAGTGTCTCCTGTCGTGGTGGGTCAGCGGTCGAAGGGCTTGGCGGCGTAGACCACCTTGCCGCCGACGACCGTCATCAGCGATACGGTGCTGCCGATGCGTTCCACCGGCACGGCGAAGAAGTCCTGGTCGAGGACGGCGAAGTCGGCGAGTTTGCCGACCTCGATGGAACCGCGCTTGTTCTCGTCGAAGCTGAACCAGGCGCTGCCTTGCGTGTACAGGCGCAAGGCCTGCTCGCGCGTCGGGATCTCGTCGGCCACGCGCTGCGGCGTGCCGGCCACGGTCTTGCCGTCGAGCAGCCATTGCAGCACGACGAAGGGGTTGTACGACGCGACCCGGTGCGCATCGGTACCGGCACCGACGTGCACGCCGGCCTTCAGCGCCGTCACCACCGGTGGCATGCGCCGCGCGGCGTCGCCACGTGCCGCCAGCTCGCGGTCGCCGCCGTAGTACATCGCCATCTGCGTCGTCCAGCCGACGCCGAGCGATGCCATGCGGGCCAGCGCCTGCGGCGATGCGTTCTCCAGGTGCGCGATCGACCAGCGCAGCGGCGCGATCGGCGTGACCTCGCGGTCGACGCGCTCGAACAAGTCGAGCAGCGTGCCGACGGAGTTGCCTTCGCTCCAGTGGATGGTCAACGCCAGCCGCTGCTCGGCGGCCCAGCGGATGACGTCGAAGAACTTCGCCTTCACGTCGTCGTTCGGGAAGTTGTTGTTGTATAGGGCCAGCGTGATGCGCTCGCCGATGCCGTTGAACTTCAGCATCTCGTCGCCGAAGCCCATCGGCATCATCTGCGTCGGCAACTTGAACTCGTCGAGTTCGATGCCGGGCTTCTGCGCGAACAGGTGCCAGGCCACGCGCACCGTCATCGCCTTCTCGCGCCACAGCTGGAACAGCGCCGCGTACTGCGGCGCGGCGATGTTGAAGCCGCCGGTGTCGACGATGCCGGTGACGGCGAGCCGGTTCAGCTCGGTGAAGAACTGGCGCGTGCCGGCGACGTTGTCGTCATAGGTCGGCTTCGGCAGCCGGTCGAACAGCGCCGAGACGCCGATGATGTTGCCGGCCCACCAGCCGCTGGCGGCGCCCGCGGCGTCGCGCTCGACGGTGATCCCGGCCGGCAAGCCATCGGCATTGAGGTTCAGCGCCGCCTGCGCCTTCGGCGTCACCAGCACCGCCGCGTAGAAGAGCTGGATGTAGACCGGGTTGTCGGGCGCCGCGGCCAGCACCTCCGCCAGGGTCGGCCGGCGCTTCTCGGCGAACTGCTGCTCGGTCCAGCCGCCGGCAACGATGAGCCAGCTGCCGGGACGCGACGACGCGGCCTTCTCCTTCAGCCGTGCCATCGCTTCGGCCACCGTGCCGGCACCGATCCAGTTGACCTCGGTCGAATAGCTCAGCGCGGCGCGCACGCCGTGCATGTGCGAGTCGATCAGACCCGGGATCACGCCGCGGCCACCGGCATCGACGCTGCGCGTGCCGGCCCCGGCCAGCCGCTGCACCGCGGCGTTGTCGCCGACGGCGATGATGCGGCCATCGCGCACGGCCAGCGCCTGGGCGACGCTGCCCTTGGCGTCGAGCGTCGTGACCTTGGCGTTGTGCACGATCAGCTCGGCCGGCTGCGCCGCGGCCGCGCCGCCAAACAACAGCGCCAGTGCGGCGATGAACCCGACTCTCATTCCTTTGTCTCCTGCGGCGGCTGGAAGGGCATCGCCAGCAGCACGCGCGCCGGCTGCGCGCTGCGGTTGACGAGCTGGCGCTTTTCACCGGGCGCAAAGCGACATGAATCGAAGCGGCCGAGCAGCGCTTCCTGGCGCACGCCTTCGACCTCGCCGATCAGGGTCAGTTCGCCTTCGAGCACGACGTAGTGCTTTTCCATCGGCGAGCCGTCGAGGCCCGTGTGCCCGCCCGGCGCGAGAGTCGAGACGCCCAGCCACAGCTGCTCCGCCGGCCCGGCCTCGCGGCCTTGCAGGCGCTGGCAGATCATGTCGAAGTGATTCGGCGCGACGTACTCGGGTGCGTCGGCAAAGCGGGTGACGTTCATAGCGGGCGCAGGACGATTCGTTGCTGGGCGCCGCCGATGACGCGCCGGTAGGCCGTCAACGCATCGGCGAGTGGATAGACCGAGCCGGACTCGACGGCAAAGGGCCGCAGCGTGCCGGCTTCGAAGCCTTCGCGCATCGCGGCCAGGCGGCTGACGCTGGCTTCGGCGTCCAGCGCCAGCGTGTCGATGCCGACGAAGGTGTGCATGCCGCGGTAGAAGCCGAAGATGTCGAAAGGCACCGGGCGCTCGACCGTCGAGATGAAGATCTGCGTCGCGCCCTTGGCCATGGCCTTGTTCGCGGCTTCGAAGTACGGGCTGCCGACGGTGTTGAAGACCAGATCGACGCCGCGGCCGCCGGTGAGTTCGCGCAGCCGCACGGCAACGTCTTCATGGTTGGCGTCGACCACCGTCGGCGGTGCCGCGGCGAAGCCGCCGAAGCTGCCGCCGCGCTGCACCGCAAACACCTGGGCGCCGGCCTGCGCCGCCAGCTGCACCGCCGCCTGGCCGACCTTGCCGTTGGCGCCCATCACCGCGACCGTCTGGCCACGCTGCGGCTGGCCGCTGCGGCGAAAGCCTTCGTAGGCGGTGACGAAAGGCACGCCGACCGAGCCGGCTTCGTCGAAGCTCAGGCGCTGCGGGCGTTCGCGCAGCACGGCCACCGGCAGCAGCAGCCAGCCGGCGTGCGAGCCGTCGCGCGTGATGCCGATGTCGCCACCCGAGCCCCAGACTTCCTTGCCGATCCATTCGCCCGGGCCGCTGACCACGGTGCCGGCGAAGTCGCGGCCCGGGGTGCGCGGGAACACGGCCTGCGGCATGAGGCCGAGCGCGGCCTTCACGTCGCTCGGGTTCACGCCGGCACTGGCCACGCGCACCAGTGCCTGGCCGGGTGCCGGGCGCGGCGGCGCGGTGTCGACGATGTCGGGCGCCAGCGCTTCGGCCGACGCCGCCTTCGCGAGCAGCCGCACGGCCGGCAAGGTTTCCTGCTTGGCCATCGTCACGTCCGCAGTTGCAGCAGCGCACGCACTTCACGCGCGCTGGCGAGTTCACCGCCCAGGTCGCGCACGATGCGCGCGGCCTTGGCCACCAGCTCGGCATTGCTCTTCGCCAGCACGCCCTTTTCCAGGTAGATGTTGTCTTCGAGCCCGACGCGCACGTGGCCGCCGAGCAGCCAGGCCTGGGCCACCATCGGGAACTCGTGCCGGCCGATGCCGAAGGCCGACCAGATGGCGCCCGGCGGCAGCAGCCCGCGTGCATAGGCCAGCGTGTCGGCGCCGGCGCTGAAGCCGTACTTGACGCCGGTGACGAAGGTCCACAGCCCGGGCCCGGCCAGCGTGCCGTCCTTGATGAGATCCAGCGCCAGATGGATGTCGCCCGAGTCGAAGATCTCCAGCTCGGGCAGCACGCCGGCGGCGCGGATGGCCTGCGCCATCAGCCGCACGTTGCGCGGCGTGTTGATGACGACCTGCGCGCCCGAGTTCATCGTGTTCAGGTCCAGCGAACAGACATCGGGCTTGATCAGCTCGATGTGGCGCACGCGTTCCAGCGGCGGCAGCAGCGTGGTGCCGGGGCCGGCAACTTTCGGGTCGGCCTCGCCAGGCACGAAGCGGCCGCCGGGACCGGTGGTGAGGTTGATGACGACATCGGCGTTCTTCGCGCGGATGCGGCTGACCACGTCGCGGTACAACTCGATGTCCATCGACGGCCGGCCGGTCGCCGGGTCGCGCACATGGATGTGCACCACCGCCGCGCCGGCCTCGGCGGCGGCCAGGCATTCGTCGGCGATCTGCGCCGGCGTGATCGGCAGGTGCGGCGTCTGCTCGGGCGTGGTGAGGTTGCCGGTGACGGCGCAGGTCAGTAGCGTCTTGGTCATCGAATCGCTTTCACAGATGCCGGCCACCGTCGACGACGATGCGCGTGCCGGTGGCATAACGCAGCGTCGTCGCGCAGGCCTGCACGGCGGCGGCCACGTCGTCGGGCGTGCCGACGCGGCGCAACGGCATCGTCGATGCGGCCTTGGCGTTGAAGTCAGCGCCGCGGCCGGGCACGAAGGGCGAGTCGACGACGCCGGGCGACACGGTCAGCACCCGCACCGCCGGCGCCAGCGCGCGTGCCAGCGCGTCGCCGACGACGTCGATGCCGGCCTTCGCTGCCACGTAGGCCAGATTGCTGCCGCTGCCGGTGAAGCCGGCGATCGAAGAGATGTTGACGATCAGGCCATCGCCCGAGGCTTTCAGCAGCGGCACGAAGGCGCGGATGGTCGCGACAACGCCGCGGAAGTTGACTTGCAGCATCTCGTCGATCAGCTCGTCGCTGAGCGCGTCGAGGTCGGCCGCCGGCACCGGCTGGGTGCGGCCGGCGCTGTTGACGAGGATGTGCGCGGCGCCGAAGCGCTCGGCCACTGCGGTAGCTGCGGCATGCAGCGAGCGGCTGTCCAGCATATCGGCGGCAATGGCAGCATGGCCTTGCCCCGGCAGCGCGGCCGCCAGCGCTTCGGCTTGCGCCGCCGGCTTGCGGGCGTGGAGCAACACGCAGCGCGCGCCGAGGGTGGCCAGGCGCCGCGCCGTGGCCAGGCCGATGGCGCCGGTGCCGCCGGCGATGACGGCGACGCGGTCGGCGAGGGTATCGGTGGGGGCGAAGTCGGCCATGGGGATCAAGGTCGTCAAGGTCATCAGGGTCATCAGGGAATCGGCGGATGCGGGAACACCGTCTCGCCAGGGCTCAACGTGAAGTCGCGCTGCAGCCGTGCCGGCGCGCTGCCGCGGGCCGGCTCGAAGCGGCCGACCAGCGCGGCGGTAACGCCGAACACCGGGTCGCTGTCGAGGTACTCGGTCTTCTCCGGGAAGACCTGCGTGATCAGCACCTTGTAGCCCGGATTCGAAACCATGAAGTGCAGGTGCGCCGGGCGGAACGGATGCCGCGCCTGTGCGCGCAGCAACTCGCCGCAGGGGCCGTCGGTGGGCACCGGATAACCGGCCGGGAACACGGTGCGGAAGCGGTAGCGGCCTTCGGCATCGGTGCGAAAGCGACCGCGCAGGTTCATGTCGGGCTGCTGCGGGTCCTGGTTCTCGTACAGGCCGACGGGCGAGGCCTGCCAGACATCGACCTCGGCGCCGGCCAGCGGCCGGCCGTCGGCGCCGGCCACCATGCCGCTGACTTCGAGCGCGGCGCCCGCCGTGCCGTCGCAGGCGATGCTGGCACCGGCGTCGAGCACGGTTGCCTTCGCGCGCCAGAACGGCCCCAGCAGCGCGGCATCGGAGTCGTGCCCGCCGGCGCCGGGGTTGTTCAGCAGTGCCACCAGCGTCGAGACGCCGAGCAGGTCGGACGCCAGGATGACCTCGTTCTTGGTCTCGCCGGTGGCCTGGCCGATGCCGACGAGAAAACCCACCGCGCGCTCGAACTCGGCCTGGCTGACCTGGTTTTCGAGCACGAAGCGGTGCAGGTGCGTGGTCAGCGAAGCCATCAGCTGGCGCAGCCGCGCGTCGGGCGTGCCGGCAAAGGCGGACAGCACCAGCGGCAGCAGCGATTCGGGGGTGGTGGGCAGTGGGTTCATGGTGTGGTGCGGATGCTCAATGCAACCGGTTGCATTACTTTAGGGGCTGACCTGCGACTTGTCAATTCAGGGTTGACACCGCACTTTCATGGATCGTTGGAATGCGCACCATCGAAACGGCGGCTTACGGCCCATTTCGGCCGTTCGCCGGCGCCTGCTTGCGTGCGCAGGCCGAGGCGGCAAAGCCGGCCCGGGCAGGCCCGCGGCGCTTAGCTTCGGCGGTCGGCCCCTGGGGGGGCCGAC
>Ga0307515_10003817_pt1 | contig 31507 bp, 40 predicted proteins | sample 17_EM_MG_FD_194513 | JGI IMG/M metagenome (GOLD analysis project Ga0307515, IMG submission 194513) | Populus trichocarpa ectomycorrhiza microbial communities from riparian zone in the Pacific Northwest, United States - 17_EM | ecosystem: Host-associated > Plants > Roots > Unclassified | place...
ATATATATTTGAGAGCGCAGGCCAGGAACTGACCCGTGAGGAGCCTTGATGCATGTAGTATATCATTTTTCTCCATGCCTTGGAATATTTCCTCTAGCTGACTTCCACTCATCTGCGTCCCACCAAATTTGCAATAACCTTTCCCACAGAAGGCCACAGAAGGCCAAGGGTCGGTCGGTCGGGAGAGAGTAGAGTAGAGTAGAGTAGAGAGGGGTGGACATACCAGAGTGGTTGGAGAAACTGATATATAGTCGACGTTAGTAGGCCGTTCAAAGTGAGAACGAGAGGCCCGCGCGCACTTGACCGTATTGACCACATCGACATCCCAGCCCAAAAGTTGAAGAGGAAATGTGGCAGCCCTTCCTCCTACGTATCCGTAAGCGACATGTGATTGTATAGAGAGCACCCGTTTGTCCATTGCGGATGCGGATGAGACCAAGACCCAACCCAACTGACGACGGGACGGGACGGGCGAGGAGACAGCCTCGGTATGCGCCCGTCAGATCAAGCTACATAATTATCTAAGGCTTCGTATATCATACCAACCCAAACCCTCGCAGTTGACTCTGTCCTCTCGCATTCATCCCATTCGAGACAGGGAGGCCAGGCGAGGCGGAGGATAAAGCGCGATAAAGCGGGCGACGTTGGTTGGAAATGGACTTTGAGGATCTTCAAGAAGATTACGAGTACGAGCAAACAGCGGCGGCAGAACGTGCGCGTCAAGAAAACCAGGAGCTTCTCGAGCAGCTCGAAAGACGAAAACGGGCGCGGAACATCGCAGTACCGACGGATGATGGAAGGGTTAGAGCCCGCCTTCGAGAACTCGCAGAACCCATCACCCTTTTCGGAGAACGCGCTGCAGACCGACGAGAACGTCTCATTCACCTCCTCAGCAAACGACGAGAGCAAGATGGCGACGACGCAATGCTCTTGGACGACGAATCCTCTGAAGAGGAAGAGGTGCGCGCGCCGCATGTCGTCTATCACACATACATACACTCACCCTAATCACAGCAAGAAGAGTTCTGGACACCTGGAACCCTCGAGCTACTTGAAGCAAGGAGACGAATCGCCGAGTTTTCTTTGCCAAGGTCAGCCATCTGCTCTTACGCATGTCCTTGTGCCCTCATCTCCAACTCTAGAGCACAGACCAGAGTAGAGTATCAACGGCAAGATTCCAAAATGCCTCTCAGCAAAATAATCGATATTCGCAAAAACCTTTTTGCAAAAGTGAAAGCAAGTGGTTCTCTTTCCACCCTTCAGTCTACCATATTTACTCAGTTGTATAAAGACTACCCAGAACATCGGGTCCCAAATTGGTGATGACCGCCCAGTCTCTATCGTTCGATTCTCTCCAAACAGCAAGCTCCTGTGTACGGGCAGCTGGACAGGGCTCGTCAAAGTATGGAGTGTACCCGATTGTAAACTGATATCTACCCTTCGAGGTAGGACAGCCTCATCCCACCGTTCCATTATTTTTCTTACCTTACCCCTTCCTCAGGCCATTCTGACCGCGTTGGAGGGGTGAGTTGGCACCCCAATGCAACATTATCACAAGCTCCATCTTCTGTTAATCTTGTTAGTGGCGCTGGCGATCACAACGTAAATTTATGGTCACTGGATAGGTGAGCCTCCACTCCTTGGAGTTAACTCCTTTGCAACTTACGCAAAACCCCTATACTCAGTGAGGTACCCATCTCTGTCTTACAGGGCCACAGAGCTCGAGTTGTTCGAACCGTCTTCCATCCATCTGGCAACTATGTGGTGTCAGCTAGCTTTGACGGTACATGGCGACTATGGGACGTTGAGACTTCGAAGGAACTCCTCATGCAAGAGGGCCACGCCAAGGAAGTCTTTACAGTTGCTTGTCAAGGCGACGGGTCTCTCGTTGCTTCCGCGTGAGTCTTTCTGATCCACTTTGAGGACTACTACTAACAATGTGAAATTTCATAGTGGACTTGATGCCATTGGTAGAGTGTGGGACCTCCGAACAGGGAAAACCGCCATGGACCTCAACGGGCACGTACTTGCAATTTACGCGATGGATTTCTCTCCAAACGGGTAAACTCACAATCGACTTGCCCTTTTCTTTGCCGCCAGAAGCTAAACATCCTATATCGGATTACAGGTACCACATAGCCACAGGTGGCGCAGACGATACCACCCGTATCTTCGACATTCGCGCATTGCAGCCAATCCAAACAATCCCAGCACATAAATCTAACGTCTCTGATCTCCGCTTCTTCCATTCGTCTTCCTTGAACATGGACCTCTCCCTCTTGACGAGGAACGGCACCTCCGACTTGGGCGACGTGGCATCTATGGAGGAAAGATATCGCTCCGGCCTCTATTTTGCAAGTGCAGGATATGACGGCAAAATCAACATTTGGAGTGCAGACGATTGGCAGCTCATACGTTCTCTCACGGCCGACGCGGACAAGGTCATGTCGGTTGATATCGCGCCAGACGGTGAGCTCATAGCGAGTGGGTCATTTAGCAGAAACTATCAATTGTTCGCGGCAGAAGGGTACATTGGATACACAGCCGAATAAATATCGCATTTGTAATCGTTTCCTGGTACGTGCGCCATTGTACAAACTACAAAGGGCTGGTATCGAAGAAGCCAAAGAGGGAGATGTGTAGAATGGGATAACGCTGGTTGATGTCCATTCAACATTAGAGGGAGTCCATAGTGAAAAATGGACATCCAAACGCGTTTCATTAGGCCGTCATAGCTGGCAATTGCTCGATCTGGAGAGTGATACAAGTTGGCAACCTCAACGGCCCGCACATTAACCTACCTTTTGCATTAAAATAGCAATGCGCGGTAACTCAATGTTTGATGTATCCGTTTCCAATCCGAGGAAGAGATCGTTCAGCGACTGGAGCAGATAGCAAAACATCAGCCTTATAATTGAAGAACAGCATAATAACATACCTCGTCAACCTTGTCATTCGAAATACCAGCACAACCTGCTACGACCTTACGATACTGCATCTCCTTTTCCGCGCTCGCATTTTTGAGCACCTTGAGCTGCTGTCGCATGAGCGTCTCGACTCGTTCATGCCACATCTTCATCCGCTTCAGTTTTATCAGTGTTTGGATGCTTGAATCTTTGGGAAGAGGGGTGTCAGGCAATGTCCCCAAAGACTGTGTTGGTTCCTCCTCGACGGTTTCACCGTTGCCGAATGTCAGGGCAGGGTTGATGGTTCCACCCTCGCCCAGGTTAGCCTGTGACTGCCGGTGGGGATGCGGTGACTCGTCCTTCAGCAGTGAACCAGGTCCCCGCCTCACGAATGCTAGACTCGGCGCGTTGAGGTCGTTTGTCCTGCCTGTCCAATCAAACACATCGGGGTAGCTAGCCGACTGTTCAAGGTTCCGGATACGGAGGTTGACCCAGTCTAAGTCCTCGCTCTTGGTTTTCCCTTCTTCCATACTCTTGCGGTGTTCAGTCAACTGGCGTGTCGCTTGTACGAGCTTCAGCTTGGTCTCGGTGTACCGCGTCTCTTGTGTTTTTTTCGAATTGGCCATTTGCACAGAGAGCTCTTGGATCATCTTAGTCATGTCTGAGATGGTGAAAAGTGAGCGCAAGGCAGAAAGGGAAGGAAGGCGTAGACTCACCAGCAATAATGTCACTCTTCTTGCCCTCCATGTCAGGCTCTGTAATCGGTGTGTCGACAAGCAGGTCCATCATATTCTCCTGCAATTTCCCATCAACCCCGGATGCTCAACGACCCCTACTTGCACTCACTTCTACATCCACACCAAAGTCTCTGGGTTTCATCCCAAACTTGTTTGCGATACCCGCATCAGCTCCACACTCCCTCAACATACTCACAAGCGCCTTGCTGCCAACCCTAGAAGAAATATTCAACGCAGTATCCCCACTCTCGTCTTTCAAATCCAACAACCCCGTAAAACTCCTCCCTTGGTGTTTCCCGACCCAGACCAGAATACACTCCATATAGAATCGCGCACTGGCCGCATGGCCCTTGACACCCGAGACATGCGCCACATGGTGTAGCACCGTACGTTTACAGGCATCCATCGTGCGCAACGTCCCACGGAGGGCGGCAAGGACAGGCATGAAGGTCTGCGCGTCGTGGTTGAGCGGTGAGGTGACGGCGCGCATGAGTGCCGTCTCCCCGCCAAAGTTACCCCTGTGCACATCCGCGCCGCTCTCGATAAGCGCCTCGAGCAGCGCGACTTTGCCCAGCGCAGCGGCGAGGTGCAGAACCGTGTGGCCTTTGTCGTCTAGGACAGCGTTGATGTCTGCACGCATGCAGTCGTCAGAGTGGTCTAGTAGGAGAGAGATGACGGTCTCCACTGCGCCTTCCTGGATTGCTGCGAGGATCTTTGGTCGTTTTGTGCTCTTGGGGAGGGCGGTGCGCAGCTCTATCCGGTCTACGGTCGCGCGGGTGAAGAACCGGGTGTGTAGCTCTTCCGCAGAGGGTTCGTACGATGGTATTGATGCAGGGCTGGGTTCGCGTGGCAGCTGAGAACGAGCCCTGAGGGCTTTCGGATCGATTGTCCTCAGGGTTTCTTCTGGTACTGGGGCGGGAGATCTGGTTTGTTTACCAATTCCGTTGACTGGACCGGAATCGACTCTCGGTCGTTTAGCAGGAGGACCACTGTTCGGCTGGGACTGTGAGCCAGAGGGACCTGCTTCTCCATTGACCATAGATGTATCCGTATCTTGAGTGCCTTGGCTGCTTTGAGAATTGCCTTGGGTTTCTTCCTCCCGTATACGCTTGCGAGGATCTTTCTGCGGTTGGGAGGATGATTGGGTTAGTGGAGGGACTTGAAGATGAGGAGGGATTGGGAGTGTTGGCATTCCCGGTAAGCCAGGGTAAGGCATTGGGTGTGGGGCTACGTGGGAGGCGGGTTGAAGTGATGGAGGCGGGTACATCCCTGGAGGAAGCGGCTGCAAGCCCGGGAGCCGTGGAGCCGTGCCGGGAGGGAATGGAGGATACATTCCGGGTGGGAACATCGGTGGCCTGGGCATCATGCCGGGCGGCATGTAGTGGACCATGTATGGTTGACCGGGTCGCATGTTTGGAGGGAATGACATCGGCATTCCTGGCGGGGGTCGTAACGGAGGACCGAGCTGAGATGGAAGAGGTCCAGTCAGTATATTGTGGTTCGGGATGTGGTCGAACAACGGCGCAAGAAGACCGGCGATCCCGAATTGGTTGGCGACGTCGCGACCACGTTCAAGGGGGATCCTAGGAGACGTCAGAGAGGGATAGCTTTCTTAAGTAGGATAGTAGGAAGCGCACCATGTTCCCTGGTACTTTCCATAGCCTCCTTGAACGATTTCATGCTTACCAGGGAGAATTTCCTTCTCGAGAATTTTTGTGCGTCGACCTTTGTCGATACCGGCCACTTTGAGGATCTGAGTGGCATTGACGTATGAGTCTGCGCGACGGCGCATGACAGCTATGCCCCGGATCATGCATTCGTAGACCTAGTAAGAGAGTGAGCGCCGAGGACAAACAAGGGCTAATGGGATAATCCAAGTAGAACCAGGTAGCACCACGTGTGTTCAGAGGAGGATACACACGTATCGAGAGCGAGTTGAGATTGGCCACGAGCCGGCACCAAAGGGATCGGACTTATTTCTCGGTCAAGAGCGTCCTAGCCATTTCGATGATGGCATAATGCAGTGAAGATAGTGCCGTAAAATGATTATATTGCGAGAAGAGAGCGCTCTAGGCGGGCTTCGCGGAGCCATGTGGAGCGGATCGCGAAGGGGCCCGCCATACCGACCAAGGGCGCGCGTCACTGAGAAGCGAGCGTGTGGAAGTGGTCTTTGATATGCAGGATGGTACGTCTACGGCACGAAGAAGGGTGAGCACGTCGTTAAGGAAATTATTTACACCGATTCCAGAGTAAACGGCGGGATAAACCCTTGGCTGGGGCTGGGCAGATGCTGGATTTGGTGGATTTGCAGACATTATGAATAGGAATGTGTATTAGATGTGTCAGGTCGATTTGATGAAGTGGGCGATAGGTAGACCGTAAATGGAGTGTGAGCCTGTGAATGACACGCTCAGCGCCGGCAAAGGCGATGACGACCGAAAGGGTCGGTGGGACGTCGAGACGTACGTAGTATTGAAGGTGATTATATGGGATTATTTGGCCTCGGTGGCAAGCTCAAGCAATCGGCGCTCGCGATGAGGGAGGGCGGAGGCAACGGGGAGGCGACTAGAGATGAGGGGTGCGAGTCGCTATATATGATAGGCAGTGTCGGGGGTGAGCGGTCGCTGTGGTGGACGATGTCGAGCGAGTCGAGGGGGGTCGAAGGGTCGAAGGGTCGAAGGGGTGGTCAACTTGGAGAGCCATTTTGGTTTCTATCCCATCGGGCTCTACGGGTACTGGAATGATGCCGACGGACATGGAGCAAGAGCAAGAGCAGGAGCCACTTCTGGATGAGCTTGGGAACCGTATCCCAGACGTCTACCCGCTCATCCACGCCATACGAGCCGTGCGTAATTTTCTCTCGATTTCTAGCCATTTTATTTACCAGTAAACTTACTTACAGGACGTGATGGTAACCGCCCAATTACTTATAATTACTTATAATTACTTACTCGCGCTCAATGACAACAGCATTACATCGGTGGGTCCCCCTTCCGTCTGTCATCCACGTTGGATAATAATTTACTAAATAAATAAATAGATACGCCGTTGAGCTACGCAGACGTGCGTCTCAGATGATAATATCGTCGACTAGGCTAATAATGCCATTACGCTCCAGCTTACCGCACCCGAACTCACCTATTCCCTCGTAAAGTAAGTAGCGTTTTTATCTAAGCCTCCCCGCCCGCCTGTCGCCTGTCTTACAGCGTACTCCGCATACGCCCAATAGACCACTCGAAGAGAAATACGCAAGGCTCAATAACAGATCCACCGTCTTTTGCCTCCTCCTCAACCGCGTCCACTTTATCCGCGACCAGGACTTCTCCACCGCCTCCCTCAGCCGCTCACGCGCCGCCCTCTGCGAAATCCTCGCCACCCGCACCCTACGCCAATCCTCCGACGTCCTCGAGCTCGCCGGCATCCTCGTCACCTCCTGGCCCATCTTTGAAGGCGCTCCCCCAGACGTCCTCCAAAGGTGCACCGAGTTCGACGAGTTCGACGACAACACCCGCGTTGGCAATGCCATCGAGATGGCCATCATGAGTGAGGCAAAAATCTTCATCAAGAGCTCCCCCTGCCAAAAGGTCATCGATGCCATCTGGAATGGCAAGTGTGTCTACACCGCAGAGAGCTCCCACTCGCTCTTGAGCGATACCTACAAGAGGGCTCCTATTCACTATTATGACCCCCGCAAGGCCCCCCTTTTGGACCACTATCGGTCAGTACCACCACCGGATTCTCCCACTTTCTATCCTACCCTCCTGACATCCCAGACAGACTCAAAGTGCCAGCCATTCGGTCCGTCCTCGAGTACATCAAGTGAGTGCTCGACTTCACTCGACCGTCTTATGAATCATTCACCTCCATCTAGCTTCGGCCTCCTCTTCATTCTCTTCGTCATCGCCCTCGAGCTCAACGATCGCCATACGATCAACTCGGCAGAGGCCCTCTTCATGATCTACGCATTGGGTTTCACGCTAGAAAAGCTTGCAGCCATGCAGGAGCACGGTGTCAAAGGTAGTTCGTTCCCCACGTGTTGTCCACGCCTCTCACCCTTTCCGGCGTTTAGTTTACATTCACGGAACATGGGTACGTAGGTGCTCTTGTACTGCTGTGGGTTACCTCTCACGCCATCTTAGAACGGTTTCGATATCGCATTTAGTATGTCCATGCCCATTGACCATGGAATCGACCGAATAACCCCGTCATTGTAGTTGCTATCTATCTTCCGTATGCGACATTGAGGCTGTATGGCTATAAATATCATGGTGAGCTGATAACTATATCTGGCGAGCCGATATTGATGCCGCTTCGCAGAACGCTGGGCACAAGAAGCGGGAATCGATTGTCTTGCCCTTGCCGCCTGTCTTATGTTCCCTAGGTATGTTTTCTCATACCTTTTTGGACTGGTTTCCATCCACCTACCCCCTTACCAGACTGGCGTTCGTCACTTTCTCGAATAACCTCCTCGTCCTCGCACTACGAGCCATGTTCACCGAGTTTGCGGTGCTGATGGCCGTTGCTGCGTTCTGCTTTGGTGGTTTTTTGTATTCTCTATGGACGTAAGTGGTCCTCCCGGATAGAGCTTATCACCGGGCCCTAACCCGTTCTTTCAGGTTGAGTCGAGGGACATACGAGTGAGCCCATCCCAACTCCTGGAAAATCACGTCTAACAACAGTGCAGTTACTCCCCTGGCGATATTACGTGGTGGATGTTATACCTCTGGTTCGGTCTCGATGCAACGGGGTTCCAAAAAGCTAGTAAGCACCCCGTTCGCCGACCTTGCCATCGATTTTGATGAGCCCTGGAGCAACATTTCACCCATTCTTCGGACCCATGTTGATGGTCCTGTACGCATGCCTCAGCAATACCTTGCTCCTCACTGTGCTAGTTTCGGTAGGCCGTCCTCCGATGCTCTAAGCAACGGACTCACCACATGTAACACAGATCCTTTCGCATACCTTCAACATGATCAGCTCAGATGCCGAGGCAGAGGCACGATTTCGTAGGGCAGTTGCCACGATCGAGGGGTAGGACATCTCGCTACACTCCACGAGAGGTATTGATTAACTGGTTCATTTTCAGAGTCAAGGCGGACGCTCTCTTCTCCTACCAGCCGCCCCTCAATCTGATCGCATTTGTGATCATGTTCCCTGCCAGCTACATCCTTAGTCCCCGCTGGTTCCACAAAGTACGTACTTATTTGCTCCAGGGAGTAGAATGCACTTCATCAATTTCACAGGTCAACGTTGCAATGATCAGGATTACGGCCTTCCCCATCTTGCTCACGATAGCATTCTACGAACGGCAAACAATCGATGTACCAGGTGCCACTTTCTACGACCGTGTCACTGGTGTTGCAGAACGAGTTTTCGATACGCTACCTCGAAGGCTCAAGCGACTTAGTACGCCCCGAGTCTGATGGTACACCCATTTTTCAAACTGACCCTGTTTCAGCCCTCTTTGAAGGTCTTACCGGTGCCGGTCCTGACATTGACCACCTCTTTGAGATTGAAGACGAGTTAAATCGCGAATCGTACATCCTCCAGGGCGATGAACTGGTTCACCCTCAGAATCTGAACGACAAGCGTCCCGAATTAATCTCTACGCCCTCCCAACTTCAACCCCAACCTGTTCCTCAAGCTCAGCAACCTGCGTTCACGGCTTCTCCGAAGGGTTCGCCTCCGCGACGACAGCCGATAGCCTTCAGTAGTAATACCGGTTTTCCATCTACACAACCAGAGCCCTTACGTTCCCCGCCCCGTCTCGACACTTCCGCGAGTAGTTTGCGAAACCGACGAAATTCACACCTTGGGTTGTTTGCCGATGGACTGGGACGCATCGAGAACGCTCTGGTTTCCAGTCCTCTGGCACAACTATTCCATCCTATCGTGGTGGATAGTGACCCCGTCAATATAAGTGGTTCAACCCCAGATCACAGAGTCTTTGGGAATGTTGGTGAATCGAGCTCCAGCGTCAACATTCCAAATAGTGGAGGGCTGGTTCCTATGGCGAGGAGAAGGCTGACAAGCATGACCGGTGTAAGAAATCGGAGGTTGTCAAATGTTGATGGGCCGTCGCAGCATTTACCCCTTCCTGGACAACTTCATCACCCACACCTACGCCCACTCATTCAGCAGCATTCAGCACATTCAGCAACACATTCCGCTCCTCCAGTGCTCGCACCCAGGACGATGCTGGAACAGGAGGAAGGCGAGCCTGGTGTTGACTGGAAGGACTGGGTCAGGAGGTTGGAGGATATGGAACAAGGCCAACAGAGGATAGAGAACCTCCTGGTTGCACTTGCTGGGGAGATGAGAAGTGCAGGTAATCGGCCGAATTTAGGACGGAGTGGGCATCCTGGGCCATAAATATTGTTCTGCTTCTTGTTAGTGCACCTAGATTCGTATTATTTCAGTGTTGTTTGTGGACGCCTGCTTCTTTGTCTACCAGTAGCGCAGATTCCTTGGGGCATCCAACGCAGCAAAGCAAAGCCGCAACCCACATCCCAATACAATTTATCGTCTACAAAGCCTTGTGCCTTGGTACTCCAGGTCCCAAGGACTGTCGGTGTGGCCGATTGGGGTTGATTTACGAACATCACCAACTCACATTTTCTATGCACTATTAGTCTCTCTCTTAGCCCCTGAGGATGGCCTTGGTTGATTGGCTGCCATGTTACCCGTATTACAATGTGGAAGGACAGTCGAAGAGTGACAAGTTCGGAGACAGCCTCCCTTTTATCACCGGCTGAGTTGCCACCTAAGAATACCCGGAAACTAGGGCGGGAGTGATGGTGCACAAAGGTAAACGAGCCATCCAAGGTCGCACAAGGCATCATAAGACCCTCGCAAGCACCTGCCGGCCTCTCGGCCGCTCCTTGACCACCATCTTGTTGCCCGTCTTGTGCCCCTTCTTACCAGGTTTGCGTGTCCGCTTACCCTTGGCGTTGAGACCCCAAGGAGATTGCGGATGCTTGTTACCCTTGGATTTGCCTCGTCCACCACCATGAGGATGATCGCATCTATGGAACGAAAATGATCAGTGCATATTTGATAGGCCTGAGTATGTGTTAGAGATACGCACGCGTTCATCGCGACGCCTCGGACGTGGGGACGACGACCAAGCCATCGACTTCGTCCTGCCTTACCCAGCATCCTGCCTTTCCAGTCAGAATTACTGGCCTTCCCAATAGTGGCGCAGCACTCCTGCCCGATCCATCGCTCTTCTCCGGACTGGAGGCGAACTTGGGTGTATTCGCCCTTCGCGTCATGGAGAACAACAGTGGCGGAGGTACCAGCTGAGCGTACCAGCTGAGCAGGTCCATTGACCTTGAGTGAAACGGCATGGATAGTTGTGCCAGGAGGAATGAGACGAAGAGGGAGGACGTTTCCGGGTTTGACGGTGCGGTTACGAAGGAGACCAAGGGAGAGCTGAGTGAGAGAGTCCTGCCTATTCTCTGCAGCTCTTTTTGCAGCATCTTTCCCTTTTACGTCCACATAACCCTCGATAAGGCCACTCGGGATGCCTTTCCTCCAGCTTTCGATAACGTCTCCCGCACGTAGTCCATCACACGCAAGAATATATGAATAAGGTTGTTCCGCTGATGGATTGCGCGATTTGACCAGCGCGATGTGCGCAGACCGATTTGGGTCGTATTCGATGCGAACAACATCGTGGGGACCTGTTGCCCAGCGGTAGAAATCAATTTCACGTAACCTCCGCTTGTGACCGCCTCCTCTCGACCGCACAGTAATACGGCCAGTCGAGTTTCTTCCGCCCTTTTTGCGAATGGGAGTTGTGAGCGCACGAACGGGCGAGCCCTTCCACAGATGGGGCGCTACTGGCAGACGGACGTGTCTGAGACCAGGAGTAATCGGTTTAAATGTTTTGAAGCCGTCGACGATGCGAACCAGCGGGTTTGCGGTCTTTCGAGGCGGTTTCTGCGTCGCCAGCGATACGGGCAGCGACGAAGACGAAGGGGTGGATATCCGGTTAACGTGAGGTGGTTTCAGCCGCCTTGCACTCGTCGAAAACGCGCGGACATTGGTGCCAAGCAGCGACCGTGCAAACATGGAATCAAGGAACAAGGATGAAATTTATTTACAGTATTGGCCTTCTGACCTTTGACCTCTTCTTCGACGATAACTATGGCAAGTATTTATTTAAATATTTAAATAATAAAATGCACGCAGCATAACATATTGAAATTATAACACAGGCAGTGGAGATCACAACTGGAACGTCGTCAGTGCGCGACATTCGCATCGAACGTATCGGTATGCGTCCTCAGCCTCGCTACGCTTGGTCTTTCGTAGTCCTAAATCTTCTGTATAGGTGCACATTCCCATATCCGCGGTCTTGGTCTCGACGACCGATTCGAACCCCGTGCAAACTCGCAAGGAATGGTTGGTCAAGCGAAGGCACGCAAGGCAGCAGGGCTTATTGTCAAGATGATCCAAGAGGGGAGAATAGCCGGTAAGGCTATTCTCATGGCTGGACCTCCCAGTTCTGGCAAAACCGCCATTGCAATGGGTTAGTCCCTAGTTTCATGCTACGATTCAATGCATGATCCCATATGGTAGGCATGGCCCAAAATCTTGGAAAGGACGTCCCCTTCACCATGATTGCTGCAAGCGAGGTGTTCTCACTCTCCATGTCCAAAACTGAGGCTCTCACACAAGCTTTTCGACGAAGTATTGGCATTCGGATAAAAGAGGAGACCGAAATCATCGAGGGAGAGATTGTGGAAATACAAATTGATCGCAGCTTGACCGGGGTGAGGAAATATTGCTGGCTCTATCCCAAAACCGAGCACTCAACGACCGCTTAGGCAACCAAAACAGGAAAACTGACTGTAAAAACAACCGATATGGTCACAGTATACGATCTCGGATCGAAAATGATCGATGCTCTTTCCAAAGAAAAGGTGCTCGCGGGAGATGTCGTCTCCATTGACAAGTCCTCAGGCAAGATTACGAAGCTCGGCCGTTCATTCGCACGTGCAAGAGACTACGATGCCATGGGTGCCGATGTGTGTTTTCTAATTCTCGCCGCTTGTAGTGGTCCTTATCTCCTTATTCCCATCAGACCAAATTTGTACAATGTCCCGAAGGAGAAGTTCAGAAACGAAAAGAAGTCGTTCATACGGTCTCTCTCCACGAGATAGACGTCATAAACAGCCGAACGCAGGGTTTCCTTGCACTCTTCGCAGGCGACACAGGCGAAATCAAGCCTGAACTTCGCGACCAGATCAACACCAAAATCGGCGAGTGGAAGGAAGAAGGCAAGGCCGAGATTGTCCCGGGTGTGAGTATTCTCTGTATAGGCCGCAAATGAGTCTCTAATGCCCTGGGCTCCCAGGTTCTGTTCATCGACGAAGTCCACATGTTGGATATTGAATGTTTCTCATTCCTCAATCGTGCGCTAGAAAATGAACTCGCCCCGTTGGTAATTATGGCCTCCAACAGAGGAATGTCCACAATCCGAGGCACAACCTTTCGTTCTCCCCACGGACTACCTGTCGACCTCCTCGACCGTGTTCTCATCGTTAGCACGTCTCCGTATACTCGAGAAGACGTTGAGCAAATCATCCAAATTCGTTGCGAAGAGGAGGACGTGCAACTCTCGAAAGAAGCACTTGCAGGTTTGGCGTCCCTTGCTACGCAGACAACGCTTCGATACGCCTTGAACCTGATCTCCACCGCCCAAGTGTTGGCGCGGAAACGCCAGTCATCCGTCGTGGAGACCGAAGATATTCGCCGGTGCTACGGCTACTTCCTCGATGAGAAACGAAGCACACAGTGGCTTAAGGAACAACAGGTCTCCCTCGTGTTTGACGAGTCGGACAAAGATGTCGCAATGGCCTCCGCTTGAGACCTGAGATGTGAATTTCTTTGAGCCTGCGGCCGATGAACTGCTTTTCTGTAGAGAATTTGATATATTACTTTTAATGCACGACAGAGTAGAGTGCGAGTCAAAAACATTCAAGCTTCGAAAGCATCAAAACTAAGAGAGTGACACGAAATACCTTGCTTCGAAGCGAATGGTCTCTAATATAGCAGTGGTCAATGTCTTCATTATGACACAGCAGTCGGCTCTGGTGATGGTGATGGTGCACCTTCTCGACCAACTTCAGGGGAGGCAGCAGACGATTCTCGAGTGGTCACTGCCGAGGCAGGCGGCGGGGGAACAGGTCGTTTCGGGGTGGTCGAAGGTCGGCTTTGTTGAGCGGTGGCCACTGGCTCGCTGTATAAGTCCTCATCTTCATCCTCTCTGTTCTTCACCTCAATGAACTGCTCCACAATGCCATCGATCAATTCCGGCTCTCCGTCTGCATCATTGTCATTCTCACCCCAGTCCATCTCCCTTGGCTCGTTCTCCAAGGACGAAACTGACCTTGCTTCCATCGACGACGAAGGACTTCCTCGGAGACCGCGGTTCCCTATTCCCATTCCATACTCGGAAAACGCCCCGTAAAGGTTTCCGGTAAGTCCAGATTCGAGGATCTCATCGTTTTCGGCGTCTTCAAACTCTGGTGGTGCTTCACCGTCGAAGGAGTGGCCACCAATTCGATCAAGCATGTTCTCTTCAAATGGGTTCTGGTTCGTTACACCGTAGCTCATAGCCGAATCTGAGTTCCGAAAGGTGTCGGGCGGGCTGTAATCGGTAATTGACTTCGATGCAGATGGAGTGGTGGCTTGCTGAACTGGTTGACCTTGCACACTGGACAGCCCCCTTTCTTTGGCAGCTATAGTCTTTTCGCGCGTTTGGCCTCCAAGTGGTCTGGATGTCCGTCGGCGGTAGAAGAGAAGATACGCGTTTGCATTCTGGGAAAGAGTAAGCCAAACAATTTGGTACACTTTTGAATGCTATACTACTACATACCACAGCATGCCGGGCGTCACTCAGGCTTGTGTGCGTGTCATCAAAATGATACCACTGATTGTCCTCAAAGTTCTTCGCATAGGCTCGATAGTGTCCCCCTCCCAAACCACCCATATGCTCGTCGACGGCAAAGAGGTCGTACACCAACGCTTCACCACCATCATCCTGAATACCCAACGCTTCTGGGGCATTCCCTTCCTCAACCCACTGCTTGGCTACTTGACGCTCTCCAACGCGTTCCGTCAAGTCGAGCCCCTCGATAGGGAAATCGATGAAGGAATCAATTTTATCCCTTAACAACCTCGAGTTGCTGAACCGCTTGAGGTGAACGACGAGGATATCCGGGACCTTCCATAGCTCAAACTTCTTGCTCGCCTGTTGATGTTTCTTGCATCGAGGGCAATACCAAAGGTCCTCTTCGCCGAGTCTCTCCTCCTTGGTAAACTCGTCGAGGCAATCTTCGATGCGGATCCCCTGATCCTTGGTCGCCTTGCGGGCGGCCATAGCGGCAACGTATTCCGGATGCTCGAACTGCTCCCATTGATCCCATCTAGCGACATTCTCCTGTGGGTTCTTGCCGACACCAAAGAACAATTGCCAGAAATGCGGGTCCCATTCGCACACAATCGTGTCCTCTACACTGACTAGCTGCTTCTTCTTTCCAGGTTCCTCAGGCTCGGGCGTAGTAGAACCAATCCACTTCCAGCCTGTCTTACGTTTGGAGGGAAGACCAAGTTTGGCGCGTATCGCGAGTGTTTCGACGGTGCTTTTAGGATCATGAATGAACATCGAAGTCGTCCCGTGGACATCATTACCCGCAAATGCTTTGGTAGTGAACAGGTCGGTCTGCGGGCCAATGATCTCGGTAGCATCCGACTCCTCTTCAGTTTCGGTGAAAACGGACACGGTATCCGTATTTGCATGAGGAGGGACCATGACCATATCCGCATCCTGATCTTCGTTGGGGTCCATCTCTGCAATATCTTTCGCCTCTACCGCATCAATGTCGATTCCCTCATCATTTGGAGCAGCGGAACGTGTTGGCATAGAGTCGGGCGTGGTGGGGTTAGTCGACGATTGTCGTCGGTAGAGGTCCTCAGAGTTCTCCGTCCAAGCCGTATACCGTTCGACCAGTCGCTTGTAGATGGCTTCCTCGTCTGAGAGTTCCTCAGACGGGATGACCACCATGAATGGTACACCCTTATACTCTGAACGGCCGTAGCCCGTGAGGCCGAATCCAACTTGGTGGAGGACGGGAAGGGGGAAAAACGGTGCGCCTTCCTCAAGCGAGGTCTTGCCTTGACCGGAGGGACAGGGTAGTTCATACATAACCATGATGTCGCGGTCCCCAATGTCAGAAACAGGGTTATGGTCGTCCCAGTATTTATAAATCTTGTTGGAGAAGAGTTCGACACATAATTGCTGGATGAGGGATACGTGTCAGCTCTGTTTGGGTGTGACGGACTGAGATATACGGACATTCTCAACAGGGGTATCGAACCACTTGAAGAAGAGCTTCTTCATATCCTTGCAAGACGCATCCCTCGAGAGTTGAATGGGAACCTTGAGACGAGGTTTTCGTGAGCTCCAGGGTACCCAATGGATGACATGGTTCCAGAACTTCTGGACCGGCAACGGGAGAGTCAAGTACATCAGTGGGTCAAACGTGATGGAAACCTGCACAATGAATATTTGAGATACATGATCAACCAGGGGGTGGCATAGCATACCTTGCTACACTCCGGGCATACGAGCGTACTCTTGTACTGTCCTTGGAACAAATCGACAATGACACTGTCATTCCGCTTCTTATATCCCTCCCACGCAGTTTTGGCATGATGGACAAGCTCCTTGGATCCACCGCCATTCCAATCTGGATTCTCGACAAACGGTTTCTTCAAGACGCGGTTGAGGTCTTCGTGCAGACCGTCAAGGAGGAATGCGAGGAACTCCTGAGTGTCGTGCTGCGCATACCCGCTGAACTGGGGTGCAAAGCGTTGGAGGGTTGACTTGAACTGACGTGGTGCGAAGCAGTAGTTGGTGGGATGCCAGAGCTGGTCAAGTAGGACGCCGAAAACTTCGGCGATGGCGCCGCCCATACCTAAAGGATTATCACGGTTGATCTCGTCTCGATACACTCCAACTACAGGCTGCGTGAGCCAGATGCAAAGACTTCATCGGAAGAAAACACCGACCAAGGAAATAATCCAATAGTTCTGGCGCGTGAGCCAGACATTGCAGGGCAGAGTTCATGAAGCAGGTGTTGCCTCTATGGAGCTGTCAAAGGGGTGCACAATTTCACTACATTGCCACGCACAGATTATTCAAACCGACCGTTCCTGGTGCGACTGGTCGGCTGCAGGACGCAACAGAAGACCTCCCATTGAGGACAAGTGTGCGGTTATAAGAAGGAGTGGTAACTGGAGTGGTATAAGTAGGAGGAGCGAATGAGGATCCCGGCTGGCTGGTGGAATACGAGCCGCTGACGTCCGGCTTGATAGCACGATGACTACGATACTTGGCCATCTGCTCATCAGAAAACACTGCAACCTTCAGCTCTTGGGCTTTTGGCCGATTGATACGCTGTCCGAGGGTGGTCGTCTCAAGGTCGATGGTCCATTCTTCGCCATGCTTGGTTTCCATAATGATGGCATCTCCATCTTCTAATCCAGACTCATCTAACCTCTTCTTTTTGTCCTCTTCAGTCGTGGCAAAAGGCTGTGTCGAGTCTTTCTCAATACGGCTGGACGTGTAGAATATGCCATCAATGGGATCCTGCTCAAGGAAGTTGACCTGGGCATGCCAGAATCGCGCAGGGGTAACGTTCCCCCATTTCTCTGATACACGGGCAAGGAGCTCGGAGGCGGGTGCCGCCTTTGAGATGCAGATGGTATGAGTCGGCTCGCTCGAAGGGAGGTGTGGCCTTATTTTCGACATGCGGTACGTTTTTATCTTGTAAGGATAGAATTCGATGCGCTTTGCGGAGAACACGCCCTCAGAGATGACTCTACGCGGGATGGGATACCTTGGAGGACCATACCTGCAACCGGCAGAATGTGAGCAGGACAGAGCGGTGAATTACAGAGGAGAAAGTACCATTCTGTGAAAAGCTCCATGACACGTTGTGGTACAGAGGTCACACGGTTGTTGTCTGAGAGCGCTGGGATGAGTTCGCCGTCCGGATCGATGATATCGGAGTTGTCTACGGGGCCGAGCTGCTCATCTGCTTCTCTCCCCTGTGTCTTTGAAGTTGGATCACAGGCTGCTTTCCACTTTTCGTGCCAGGAGAGTGAGATGAGGTACCAAATGTCGCCGTCCTTCATAGCGGTGAATTTTGTGGAGCCAATCTGGTCCCATTTCTGGCGTGGCTCTACGTAGGGTGCATCACGAGCTGGCTTGGATGCTGAGAGAGGCGGCGTGGGTTGGGCGTGAGGAGTGGCGGGAGGAGCGCCAGTGGCCGGGGGAGTGAATGAGTGATGGACGTGGTCGTCGTCTGGCATGGGATCGCCTGGAGTACTGCTGTCGAGGATGACAGGGGTGCTGGGGACGGCTGAGTCGGTGTCGAGGGTGGGGGAAGGGTTTAAGGTGGTGGGGATGTAGTCTGCCGAGGGTGCGCGCTTGGAATTCTGATGATGTGAGTAGTCGTCGTCGTCGTCGTCGTTAGAGGATGATCGTCGTCGTTTCTTGCTGAACCCCTCGGTCGACATCAACGGCAGCGACCCCGAGAGAAGAGAGAGAAACAAGAAGCAAGTACGCGTCCTCAACCTCAACAAACACACGCGTCCTCGACACAAATTATTTCACAAACTCACAACTCACCCATATCCCCCAATCTCGCATGTATATAACATTTATTACTATTATTCTTACTATTTTCCTCAATGTTGCGCACTTTGCGCACTTATATTCTCGGCATTTCTTATTATAATAACAAACGTCTATGCAGCAGGCATCTTCGTACCCTACAGCACATCTTCAGTCTCAGTATTTTCTACACTCAAACAACCTCCTCGCTACTTACAGGAGCAAACTGGTACGTCAGATGGCATTTGCCGCAATACTGACGGTCGTGGTGGAACGCCATGAACACACCAGCACCGCACTCGGTGTTCTAAATCCATAGTAAGCATCAACGTACAATCGACAACCACCCTCGCACGCACCGGGCACTCGCGTCTCAGCCGCTGAATCCCTCCGTTCGCGTCGACCTTGTAGTACTTGAGGATGGCCATCTTGACCTTTTTACGCTTGTGCTTGACCTTCTTGGGCGTGTTGTATGTCTTCTTCTTCCTCTTCTTCGCACCACCACGCAGACTACAAATGGGTTGTGAGTAATTTATCAAGGGCTGGCCCCGCGATCGCCACACACCGAAGCACCAGGTGGAGGGTTGACTCTTTTTGGATGTTATAATCGCTCAGGGTACGACCATCCTCGAGCTGTTTGCCGGCGAAGATGAGGCGTTGTTGGTCTGGAGGAATGCTGTTCATAGCAGAAAAAATAAAATAAGAAAAGATTAGCGACCGGATGAGAGTATGAACCCACCCCTCCTTGTCCTGGATTTTGGACTTGACATTGTCAATGGTGTCGCTCGATTCCACCTCGAGCGTGACTAATTCGTGCGGTCAGTCGGCCCACCGATGGGTCTGCCGCATGATCATGATCGGGGAATGAAAACAAACTGGTTTTGCCGGTAAGGGTCTTTACGAAGATCTGCATCTAAGGGTAGATAAGATAACCATCGTCAGCGGATACACGAGGCAAATGACGGGAGTGTGGAGGGACACACGGTGGGAAGGTTGTGGGCAGAGACAGCGAGAAGAGCGCTCGTCTATCCAACCTCGAGTGTGGCTTTTGGAATCCTCAACGAGCACCGTCTACTCGCAAAAAGGCCCCGACGTTTTCAACTTGAAAGTCGTGGGTTGTAGTCACCGACTAAGGTTTGCTGTTTGCTGTTTGCTGTTTGCTATTTGGTTTGCTGTTTTGGTCAATATTGACTAGACGTTGGCCAGCACAAACAGCTCGCGTTTTCGCGTCAAGAATGACGGCTGCGAACGATGATGTGCAGATAAACGACGCGTTCGCGGTCATGCAACGGGCCGCAAAGGGCAAGGCAAAGGCGATCATCCACCATTCAGAGCAAGCAATAGACCTCCCTTGGTACGTTTGCTACGTTTGCTACGTTTGCTACGTTTGCTACGTATGCTACATATGCTGCACGTATGCTACTCGATTTACCCAGGGTCGAAAAGTACAGACCGATAACGCTGGACGACGTTGTATCTCACAAGGACATCACCTCGACAAGTAAGCCAAACCCACACTCTACCCAAATACAAACCCATATTTACATATTTACCTATTTACCTACCCAGTCGAACAGTTTATTCAGAAGAATCGCGTTCCTCATCTCCTCTTCTACGGCCCTCCAGGTACAGGCAAGACCAGTACGATCATCGCTGTTGCACGTCGCATCTATGGCGACCAGTTCAAAAAGTACATCCTCGAAGTCAGCCCTCTTTCCAAGCAAAGTTCATCACATATCCACTCACCCAACACCCTCCTTAGCTCAATGCATCCGACGACCGTGGCATCGACGTCGTCCGCGAACAGATCAAAACCTTTGCAGAGACGGGCGCTCTGCATACCAAACCCGGCTTCTTCAAGCTCATCGTCCTCGACGAGGCAGATATGATGACCCAGGCCGCACAATCCGCTCTACGACGGGTGATCGAGCAGTACACACGCAACGTCCGCTTCTGCATAATCTGCAACTACGTGAACAAGATCATCCCTGCCATCCAGTCCCGCTGTACTCGCTTCAGATTTTCGCCCCTTCCTATGACCGAGGTGGAGAAACGCCTGCAAACAGTCATCGAGACGGAGAATGTCAACGTCACGGAGGATGGGAAGGCGGCGCTCCTGAAACTCTCCAAGGGAGACATGCGACGCGCCCTTAATGTGCTTCAGGCGTGCCATGCCGCCTATGATTTAACAGACGAAACGGCAGTGTATACCTGCACAGGCAATCCGCACCCCAGCGACATCGAGCTTGTGGTCAACTCGATGATGACTGACGAATTTGGAACATGCTATCAGAGTGAGGTGAACTCTGTTTGACTCCGCTCTGTCCTGATTCTCTTTCGCTCTCCGCAGAACTCAGTGCGCTCAAAACAGACCGTGGGCTGGCGCTGCAGGACCTTATAACGGGGGCACATGAACATGTTGACGGTATCCAGCTCCCCCCCCAGTCTTTGGTTTACTTGCTCGACCATCTGGCTACTGCCGAGTACGTAGCCACGCGGGTTTGAAAGCGCGCCCATTGACGAATCGGCTAGGTATCGCCTTTCTACTGGTGGATCGGAAAAGATTCAGTTGACTGCGTTGATCGGCGCATTCAAGAACGCTGTCGAACTGGCTTCGCGGAAATAGAGCTGCGGTGATCTGTCTACAGACGTTGATGATCGTACTCCTGTATCGATATCGCACTCTCGTGTATCTAATCCCTAAATCCTGTACATTTCCGCCTCCTAGGTGCCGTTGTGTGGTGCCAAGCAACTTCATGGGTACTCGTATCCCGCCTTCTCTGGACTTTCTGGTCATTTATAACAAGAGCCTTACTGCCCTACCCGAGACGATTCCAGACGACGACGATGACGCTCAGGAAGAAGCCCACATCCTGTTCTATACATGTCGGCAGCGCGCGGTGACAAGGGATCGCACGTTGCGGCAAGTTGGGCTCGCAAAGGCCCTCGCCAGTTTCTCAGAGCAAGTACAAGCGGATTGGCCTACGAATGGAAAACCGTTGTTGACATATATCACGATGACAGGATGTTCAACGGGACGACTGGCGCAGGATATGAGACTGTGCATTCCATGAAAAGCAAACTTGTAATGGTGACACCAGAGGAACACTATACCATACATGCCGTAGGTCTATCCCCTCATATACATTGGGAGAAACGCTGCTCACTCTCCGGGCCAGTCTGTCAACTTAGCATACACTGTTTGGACCCACAAGGGTAAGGATGGCAAGTCCGAAACACGATACCAGTACCATGAAGAATCTCTCCATGACCCCGTCCTCCGCCTTGGTCTCCTTAAAGCTTACGACGAGTTCAAAGTGAGTCTATCGCCATCCTCACTCCCCTGCACTCACATGATACGAACAGCTCCTCTACGGCACTTTCGAATCCCTGTTATCAAAAGGAAGAAACGTTCTACAGCATAAGCTAGAGCGCTTCTTTGCGGTATGGACGCACAAGTGGGATTTTGATTCCCCCCTCGATTTTGTTTCGCACTTGGGTATTATTCTTCCATTGCGTCAACTCGAGTAACCCCCTAACCGCCCTGTATTGGCAGGTGTACCGATCCACCCACATGCCAAACAATTTGCCCCACTCCTTCAAGACTTAAAAAGACAATTGCCTTCCGACACGGCTCTGCTCCTTCTCTCCCCTCCATACGTCCTTGCCGGCTCTCCGAAACCCTTTCATCGTCTCTGGTCTATCCTCCCTTCCCATCTCATGTCCCTCGTCCCTCCCGCCCCTCCAGAACCATCCATCCGCCCAGTGGCCTCCAGTTCCGTGTCGACTGTCTCATCACTCGCCCCAACCACGCCCCAGTCAAACGATGTACTCGTCACTACCAGTAATCATACACGAAGCTTGCCTTCACTCTCTAGCATGGATTCAATTCTCCGGGCGAATGGGTCAGCGACAATAAGCTTCTTAACTGCGATTCCCAATGTCAAAAAGTGGGCAAATGTACTGACTTTCCGACAATCGTCGAGTTCCTCGTCCCCTGCTGGACCATCGTCCTCCGCTACCCCCCCGCCTCCCGACCGATTAGATGACAAGGCGCCCGAAGATCTTCAACCGCCCTCCTCGAGAGCTAGGAGCACCACTCCTTGCGAAACCGAACCTGGAACTGCTCAACTCGCCAACTCGCCCAGCACATCATCAATCGACCAGACTTCACTGACTGAGGCAATTGCCTCCGTCAATAGAGGACTGCTCGGCCTTCCGGAACCTGATTTACAGAGGCAACTACAGCAGCAGCCCCAGGCGGACGCGACCGCCAGCCGAGTTCGGAATGCCGGACAAGACCAAGTACAGAGCCGTCCGTCACCAACGCTTAGCCCAGCTATGTCATACGTGGGTGCTCCGGGTGCAATAATCGATGGCCTGCCGGGCGCAGAGTGTTCGCCTTCCATGGGGCCATCGCCCATCCCGAGCCCCTCGCTACATGCATTCGAACCGGGTCCAGGTAATCCCACTCAGAAAGAGAATAAAAGTATCCTGGAACCTACGCCGTCACGCTATGAAAAGAAAGAGCCCGACACACCAACAGATGACACAGAGGATACTCCGGTAGCGCCTGCTCCTCCAATTCCTCTACCTCCTCCAGAGGCATTCTTCGTACCTGTCAATGTTCATCTCGAAGATCCTGATACACGGGCACTTAGAATGCGCAGAGCATATCACATGTCGGTGGGTCCAATGTGGAAAGGTGGTTCTCGTGACTGATTTGACATTGTCGTCTAGCTAAATGGGACCCTCTTCGCCATGGTACTGCCGCCGAATGCGCCAAACGAGCAGCAAGCGGAACGGTTCACTCGAATGCACATTGGCCCGTTCAGCGGCACTGGTCTAGAGGATACCAATGGATTCCCGTCATACCAGGATATACCCCAAGGGTTCGAGTATACAGTGGTAGACCTATTGAAGCGCACGCGAGAGCTGCAAAAAACGCATTCAGTTGTCAGGGCCCAAGTCCGGCCAAATCCAGATGGCCTCCCGACTTCGAGCACCAAGAACTTCATTGTTGGTAAATCTGAAAGCAACGCGGGGACATCCAAGGTCATTGTGGCGAGCCCAGGTTGGAGCAGTACCGCCGGATGGCTGTACGAAAGTGCAGAAGCAATACGGTGGAGCTCTTTTATTCTATAGTCTGCCACTTTATCAATTAATGGCTTTGTAGGAGGGACAAGACGATCTTAGAACAGTTCTCTCGCACTGCAACTTCACAAACATGGTACATTGCAAAAAGGGTTTCAACAAACGATGGAGAGCAAGATGTACATATGGAAATTGGGAGGAAACAATCAAGCCTTGTAGATGTGGACAATGACCTTGCCTCACTTGTACAAAGGCTAAGCAGTCAAGCTGATTCTCTGTAATGTACTGTGTGAACTGACTCTGCTTGGCAAATGCAATTGTGTACACAAAACCCTATGCTTAAGGGCTGCAAACATTGTCAATTCCCCTTCTGTGACAAACAGTTGTCCCCTTTTGTCAGTTCTCTGCCTCCACTCACATCTCTTTATCCAAGACATTGCACTGTGATTTTGTGTTGACCTAGTCATTCATGCATACCACTTTGTCATGCATTCTTACTCTTTCTTAAGTGTTTTAATGGATAATGCCATCCATGTTCATCATTGGGTGTATCTCCTTTTTGGAAGTAAGGCATTGTGCTAGTCTGTCTCCTTTGATAAACCTCATTGTCCCTGTACTCTCCTGCCTTTACTCACATACCTTCATCCTCTACTACCTGACCACACTTGGGTGATTCACTAAGGTCAGAGTATCACACTGTGCAATAATATCGCCTTTTTCCTTCCCTTTCCTCACCATTCCGACAATCTCCGCTCCCTCCGCTCCCTCTGACGTCCCTCCTCTAATTCCGCTCCCGCTCCTGCTCTCCTCCTGACCCCCTCGTTCTCTCCCCTGTTTCCTATGACTCGTGTTTCGTATTATGGACTCTGTCTCGTGTTACCCACTCGTATACTATGTCTCTGTTTGTTTGTATCACTCCCCACACACTACTGGACTTATTCCTATAGTGTAGACCCACCTCTGCCCCGCACGCTCCACTATTTCCTCTTCGCTTCCACTCCTGTTCCACCACACTTGCATAGCCTCCACTTCACCACCTGTGTGTAACCTCCACTTCCACACCACCCCCGCCTCTGCTTCTCTCCACCTCCACTATGCGATGCCACCCACTTCACCGCCTTCCACTCCACCGCCTCCTGCAGTCTCATAGCTGCATGTTGTAGATTTAGACTTTGTATTTAAGCTCGGACTTGATGAGGAATGTACCTCACTCGACATCTTGATTATAGACATTTGTTATTGTGCGCCCCACTTCGCTCACATTAGAATCCTGCCCTGCTCACTCACCCCTCATCCTGTCGGACTTTGGACCTCAAGACTGGTGGTTCATTTCCCTGCCCTCACATGCTAACTCCTGCCCACAGCACTGCTGGGCTAGCCAGCTGGACCGAACCCCCACTTCAGTCAGCCCCTTCAGAGTCATACCTAGTCAGAGTGTTTACTGCCGAGACAGATTGGGCACCTGTTGTGCTTTTGGGCAGTCACTTGGGTATTAGGTCTGACAAGCCCGTAAGTCATTGTACCCACTTCCTCCCCCCTCCTGCCAGAGATTATATTCCCACCAGTGCACACGGACAAGAGGAGAACCCGAATTCTGTCAGTGAACGGACAAGCCTCAAGACCCCTCCCTTTCCTCTCGGCGTCCGTTCATTAATCTCTGTTGGAGATTAGCAGAATTACCAATTCCATATCACACTGCCTGCCTGCAACAATGCACTCACACCCCACAACCAACCAACCACTTGTTATTTGCCCCACACAGCCCCATAACAGACCACCAACACCATCTCCTCATGCCCACTCCTCAATAGACACAAGACAGGTAAACAGGCAGTTGGGGACTGGTGACCCCTGGCCTCCCCCCCCCCCCATGGGCAGCTGGGGACTTGTCCCCTCCAGTCTCACCCCCCTGCAACAATGATAAACAACACAACAACAGTAAAAATCCCACTAACATGACTAAAGCAGGAGGTCACTGGTGGCCATGTCAAGTTGGAGACACAGACCATTGGTAAGTGAAAGGTAATTGCTGGGGATGGGATGAGACAGACAGGAGGTCACACAGAAATGAAAATAAGCACAGGGTTGATGGTTGAGAACATGTGTTGATAGCAGAAATCACCCTACCTTGAGTATGTTCCCCAAATCCCTCACTCATATCCCAAATCAAAGTCAAAATGCATACAGCCAGAGTCCCAGCAAGATTAGGACAGTAACTGAAAGTGTGACAGCACAAACATGAAACCATGCTTCCAATGGCACATGTAACATACAGTGACTCAAAAAACTGGTTCACATTTGGCAAAAAATTTCTTGCAAGGTCAATTGTGGCTCAGAAAACAAAGCTAAACTCGTGGGCATTTTCGGTAACAAAGGAAACTACTGTGTCCTTGTTTGTACCAAATGTCAAAACATTAGCCCCATGTATTGATTTAATACAAGATTTACAATTACCCAAACTCAATGCATCCAATTTTTTGGTTTTGTCACAGATATCACATGGATAAACCTTCAATATCATGTAAATATGTCTTAATAACATATATAGAACCCACTGGCATCATCACCCCCACAACAAACATGCCACTGTCTCCAACCAAACTATCCTTACTCTGCTCTGTTAGAAGTCGTTTCTTATTTGTTCATGTTCTGGTACATGTGTTGGCTCAATGCTAGTCATCGCTGCCTGGTGGTTAATAAAGGCTGCCGTTTGTCGCCATCCACTTCGCTGTCTTGGTCATGGTTCCTGTTGCTCACATACATCACACCTGTCATTGGCATAAATCACACCCATCATCTTCCTACTTGTCACTCACATACATTGCACACATTCTACTTTTATTATGCTCCAAAATGGCTACACCTGTCATAAAGTGGCTGCCCAAACACATGTTAGCCACTCTACAGTCAGCAGACTCTACTCTACCATCAGTTACACCCTCCCCAGGCTGTGTGGTGGGCACCCAGCCAAGCTTTCTCCTCAAGGCCAAATACTCAAGTTATATGCCTCATCCCAAAGACATTAATTCTGATTTATTCCTCCAGCCTCCAACTGGAATTGTCTTTAACATCCAGAATGGCTACTCCTGACATAAAGTGGCTGCCCAAACACATGTCAGCCACTCTACAGTCAGTCTGTCATCAGTCACACCCTCCCCAGGCAGTGTGGTGGGCACCCAGCCAGGCATTCTGCTCAAGGCCAAAAGCCCCTTGTTCACAAAATCACATCTGGAGCAGCTCACACTGCCACTGAACTCAAGGAAACTCTGGACATGGGTGTTTGTGTCCATACCATTAGGGACACATTGAAGCAAGAGGGGTTAGTGTCCAAAGTTAAGGTAAACAGGCCTGTTCCTTCCAAGACTTGTCAAAGCACAGGTTAGAGTCTGCTCTGGAGCATTGGCATTGGACTCTGGATGACTGGAGGAGGGTCATATGGTCAGACAGGACTAAGTATAACAGGGTAGGGCCATATGGGGGGGGTTGGGGTGGAAGAAACCTGGTGCTGAGCAGCAGGTCTGGGCTGCTCTAAAGTCAAGGGTTGATTCCTTATTGTTTGGGCTGCAACCCTGCTCATGGAGCAAGACATATGTTCACAATAGATGGTAGAATGGATGCTGAGCTGCACACCAGTATTCATCAAGTTGAATTCCTGGCAACTGTAGAGTTTTATTGGTCAGACAGGCCTTGGATCACCCTTCAACAGGAAAATGACCCCAAAGATACTGAAAGTTACCACTCACCGAGCACCCCCCACTCACCGAGCAATGTGCTCTAGAGGCATCGTACATAGCGCGTTAGGTGTCCCAAATATATAGAAACATGTAATTTCCTTCCTGCCCGTGTTTGAGAGGTCCCGGCATTCAACATGAGCCGTGGTCGGCGGCTATGCGAAAATCGCCTTGCCCGAGTTTGTGACACAAGTGGGGTGGACACGAACCTCCAGCAAGGCATCTAAAATGTTAAAAGAATTATTTCACAACTGTCAGATATGTCCATCAGACTTCAAATTCTTTCTCCCATCTCCAATTGTGATTCGAACAGCAGGGCCTGCATGCAGCCTGCTAGAACACTGAGAAAGGCGATGCTCAGGTGGGCTGAAGAGTCCAATGACCCTGAAACACCTCTCCAAGAACTTTGGAACCCAAATCAAGCCTCCTCCCCTGTTCTGTGTCAAACACGAAAAAATCATTTCTGATGAAAGCGATGGAGAACGGTCAGATGAAGATGGACAGCGCAATGATTTAGATAGTAGTCATTTCTATTAGTCCATGTCTTATAGCTTGTCCCCGTTTTATTGGTCCAAATGTACTGGATTTGCCTGTGCTCGGTGAGTGATGCGGCCCAATCTGCCATCAGCCATACCGTATCAACTAGCTTGCTGGGGGCGCTCAAACTACGAATCTGAGTACTTGGCAATGTAAAGAAGTTATTTATTGCCAACTCTATGCTACCGGAAATATAGGCGGTTGTGGGGAAACTTCCCGCTCGGTGAGTGGTAACTTTCAGTACCTTCAAGAAGGCCCCAAAATGGTCCCAACAGAACAAGGTGATTGTCCTGAAGTGGCCTGCAGTCACATGACCTCAGCCCTTTTGAATATGGGTGGCAACACCACAAATGGCAGCCCAATGTCTATGGGCACCTCCTGCTGGTGTGGATGAGCTTTGGGGGCAAGTGCTAGTGGAATGGGATAGAATACCAAAGGAGGTTTGTAGAAACCTGGTTGGGAGTATGCCCAGGAGGATGCAGGCAATGGTAAAGGCCAAAGAAGGGAAAATTGGCTACCAGCACAAAAACTGGTTCATTGAGTGTGGGGGATTGTAAATCCTGTATTAAATCAATACATGAAGCTAATGTTTTGACATTTGGTATAAACAGGGCCAAGATACTTTGCTTTGTTACAAAAAATCCCCACAAGTTTAGCTTTGTTGTCTGAGCCACAATTGGCCTTGCAAGGAAATTTTTGCCAAATGTGAACCAGTTTTTTGAGTCACTGTATGACTGTATTGTATGTTTCAGCCATTCCCCACTTCTTCTGTTTCCTCAGTTTGTTCATGCCTCTATTCTCATTTCAGCACTCCAATACCCCTTCTGGACCATTATTCCATGACTCCTGCAACTCCTGTATGTTTGTGAATGATGGCACTACCTCCCCTTGCAGGTTCTGCTCACTCCCATCACTCCCTAGCATCTATAGTATGTAGATATAGAACAGAATTAGACTTTATAATAATACTTCTATTAATTTTGACTAGATCTGAGTGAGTTTCTGTGCCCAATGTACCCCCAAAGCAAAGTGGCCAGTGAGTGGTACACCTGCCTCCTGCCTCATTCACCATTTGACATGTTCTCAACATTTCCACTTAGCACCATGACAATAGATAGTAGTTACAGTGAGCAAAAAAATTGATTTTCAACAAATTTTGCTTGTGAGTCAAATTATGGCCCAGGGAACAAAGGTAAACCTGTGGGAATTTGTATCAACAGCCAAGCAAGGTATATGGTCCCCTTCTGTGCCAAACAACAAACATTTGACCTTGTTTGTTGATTTGATGTTGAATTTAGAATATGCCCCACTCAACCAATCAGTTTTTTTGCACACATTATAATCAGGCCTAGCCAGGTGATATCACTTGACTAAACCCTATATATTATCTGACCTGCCCTCAAGGGTATATATACCACCTCTGGCATCATCTACCCCCCAGCAAACACATCCTCCAACACCCAGCAACATATTGTGACTTTACTCCAAAATGGCAAATCCTGTCACCAGGTGGCTGCCCAAATGCATGTCAGCTACTCTACAGATCAAAGACTTTACTCTGTCAAAGACAGCCTGCCCAAGCACCCTGGTGGGCATCCAAGGCAGCTCATAGCCAATGATCATGTTAAAGACAGTTCTGGTCAGAGGCTGGAAGGAATAAATTGGAATTAACATCTTTGGGATTGGTGTATAACTTGAGTGTCATATTGATGACAATGGCAGAGGATTTAATAAGAGTAAGATGGAACTGAGTAAGACCCTTAGGGAGATGAGGGGAATGAGTAGAGGACCAGTTCTTAATTTGATCTGAAAACTGGAGAAGTAAGAAGGAATACATGGGGGTTTAAATAGTAAAGAAGAATATGAAATGGAAAGTGGAGCCTGCTCACTAAAGTAAAACACCATAGGTAAAGTGCAGAGTAATATGTCATTGTAACCACCATACAGTATATACCCAAGAGCCAATGTATCCAGCCAAGATCATAAGTCCTATTTCACTTATCCATAATTCCTATGAACTGACAGGTTATGGGTAATGGTAATTGGAGTCAGTTCAATTTGGTTCCAATGGGGTTGGTAGTCATTGAATGGATAATGGGAAAATCAGAATTAAATCATGGAAATGCACAGAGCATGACAAGATCAGCACATTCTTGTTATGATGCATGTGTAATATTTAAGTAATTGTAACATCCAGTAGTCTGGGCTTAGACCTGAGGACTATTATTTCAGTCCCACAAATATAAGTTCAATGGTCCTGATGGAGCACAGCACCTATATTTGCTTTTACAGTATGAGAGTAAGGGAGTATGATTGTAGTCACTACTGTTGACACATGGTCACTGGGACACTTAAGGATTTTGGTCCTAGTGTTCATCACAGATCCGTACATTCGTGTTTATAATAGAGAAATATATATATAAATCCTATTAAACATAATTCCTTTCTGGCCGTAAGCGATATAACCTTCAAAAATGGCCCCAAAACTTAGGGCCTTGTTCACTCACTGGGACAAGGCATAATGGAGGGCGGCACACTAAAAGTAAATATATATTTGGATTGCTAGCAAAACAGGGAGTTATTCGCCGCTTTGACTGTTTTTTTCTGACCAGTTTGATTCACTCTCTTCTGATTCCTCATCTCCCCATGACAGGATATTGCCTGCGATCGAGTCGAAATCTGCACTTTTCCGATGTCTTCGAGCCCTTCTATTGTGAAGCTGAGTTTGAGGCAGATTGGTGGAGGTACTTGGTTGTTCCTCTGATCCAGGCAGTCGTACATTCCTCAGCAGTGGCTTTGGGCCAACTGATACGTGTAAGTCCTTTCTTGACAGCTTCCTCACATTTCTTGTTATACACGTCGAGTTGTTCATGCCATAATTCCTTCCTTTTCCGCTTTATTGCTTGCCCCATGGCCTGTGCCAATTGCTTCGCCTCCTTCTCCTGTTCTATGGCTGAAAGCTCTCCCAAGAACTCAGATCCTGTTGCATGGGCACCCTTCCCTGCCTTGAAAAGCCGACTTCAAGTGGTTGGCTGCTTTGCCACCTTGCTGTTGAGGCCATAGCATAGATCAGTGTTCTCCAAACTCATAAGTGAGAGCTTTGCTGTCAATCCGAAAACTGTACTCTGTAGCTTTTGGTTCTCCTGCCTCATCCTCAGCATCTCCTTTGCCTGCTCATATTGGTCCATGTCTTGCCAATGTTCAGCCCTAGCATGTGTACCTGAGCCAGAACTACTCATATACATTGCCCTTGTGATTGGTTCTGTGAGTTTGAGTGGTGATATGGGGCTGGTGGAGGCAATAGGGGTACCACTGAACAGTCCAGCCGACCTTGTTTGCTGGAGTCTTGCAAAGAGTGAGTCAGATGCAGATGTGGGATCACTCTCATGCCTGTTTGGGGAGCCAGCACTAGATTCCCATGCCTGAATTGAGGTGATAGCAAGGGAAGATGTAGGTAGCGCTCTCTCACTCTGTAGGAAGTCCACAATGTGTTTCACAGGGCTGCTGAGATTAACAATTGGCCCACTTTGGGTGGAAAGGCCCTCTGCTAATGCTGTCATGTCTTTGGTGACCTTGGTTCTGTCAACTGGCCAGGTTCCTGTGACTTCAAAGGCCTTCAGTGTATTCTCCAAAGTGAAGGCTCTCTCATATGGCCCTGATATTGCCTCCAAATAGTCCTGCCAGGTTATTTTCTTCATGTATTGATTAGCTCGCTTCTCAGTTTCCTTCTGGTATTCTCTTTTGAACTGAGCAAACCCACAGACATCAAGTGCTATTTCAGATGGGTATCAGTGGCAGGACATCAGTCTC
>Ga0307515_10003818_pt1 | contig 31504 bp, 3 predicted proteins | sample 17_EM_MG_FD_194513 | JGI IMG/M metagenome (GOLD analysis project Ga0307515, IMG submission 194513) | Populus trichocarpa ectomycorrhiza microbial communities from riparian zone in the Pacific Northwest, United States - 17_EM | ecosystem: Host-associated > Plants > Roots > Unclassified | place...
AGGCTAAGGAAAGACCCTAAAACTACTCTAATAGGAGTATTACTAGCTAAATATGTATAATACGACATAAAGGTATATCTTTAGCTACTATACCTACTAATAAGCTAAAGCCTTATATAAGACGTATAACGGTATTTTAAAGCCACTGCCTATTCCGGACCGAAGATGGAAGGATATCTTAATTAACTTTATTGTTAACCTTACTAAAAGTAGAGGCTGTACGAACATTATAGTAATTATAGACCAACTATCTAAGATAAGACACTTAATCGCCTGTCCTAATATATTAACGCTTACTGTTGCCTAACTATTCTTAGATTATATATAGAAACTCTACAGGCTCCCTAAAACGGTTATCTCCAATAAAGGTAGCTAGTTTATCTTAGCATTTTAGGAAAAACTAACTACCTAACTCCGTATTAAAACACTATTATTTACTATATACTATTTAGAAACGGATAGTTAAACGGAACGCGTAAATGCTATAATAGAATAGTATATTTAGATATATACGTTATATTTATAAGATAACTAGATTAACTGGCTTATATTTACTAAGTTTACTATAAATAATTCTATCTCGGAAACTACGAAAGTCTCCCCATTTCTAGCCAATTACGGCTAATACCTATAAATAGGTTTTAAACCCTTTAGTAATGTTCCTTGCCCCGCTTATTACGCCTTATAAGTTATAGAAGTAAATAAATTCGTAGAAAAGATAGAGGAACTATAATAGTTCCTTACTAATAAGATAATATGGGCTTAATCTGTTTATAAATCCGTAGCGAATAAGAAATAAACCCTAGCACTAGTTTACTAAATTAGTAATTTTGTCTGGCTAGATATAAGAAATCTAAATATAAAACGACCTACTAAGAAACTTAATTAAAAGAATGCTGGCCCTTATAAGGTTAAAAAGGTTATCTTTCCTTATGCCTACCAACTAAAGCTCCCTAATACAGTTAAAATCCACCCTATATTCTATACGTTAGTCCTCTACCCTACTGCCCCTGTATTAAACGCCCTACCTAAACAGATATAGGACCCTCCCCCACTAGTTAAGGTGGACGGTGAGGATAAGTACTTTATTAAAAGAATTAATAATATTAAGTACGATAAACGGAAACGCCAATATATATATCTCTTATAAAGTAGGGAGGCTATACTAAGCCCTTATAGGAACCCGTTAACTCTATAATAATATAGGGAAAATATAAGAAGCACAGCAAACCCTACTAGAAATAGGATTTAGGAGAAAAATAGATATTATTCTAGTACAGGAACCTAGTACCTGGAAAGATAGGCAAAAATGATCCTACTTCTCTATTCTATATCCTGCATTTAACCTTATCCTCCCTAGTAATCTAGCTATTTATCCTAGGGTAGCTATCTATATAAGGAAAACTAGTTCTAATATTCTATAATATAGAAATAGGGAGGATATCTATAAAGATACAGATACTATAGCACTAGAAATCTATAGCTAATTTAAAAGATTTTTACTGCTTAATATCTATAACAAGAGATAACTAGACAAGAACTTTAGAACCTAAAGAAATAGTATAAGTACTATCTCTAGAGCCATTCTAGAAATAGAAATAGACCTCCCTTTTATACTAATAGGAGACTATAACCTATACTATATATAGTGGAATGCACTAGCGAGGAATTTAACTAGAGAGGCTAAAGAACTAGTAGACTGGCTAGACAAATATAACTGCTAACTACTAAATTTAAATAAATAGGAAGGGACCTTTTATAGATCTAATATAAGGGAAAAGTCTATTATAGACCTAGCCTTTTACTTAGGAAACTTTTAAGAAAATACCTAGGATAATTAGACTATAATAAAAGATATATAATCTGATTATAAGACTATAGCATTCTCTCTATTTACTAGAGAGACGTAAAGATACCTAAACCCTCTTTAAGAAACTCCTTTCTCTATAAAAAAGGCAAACTAGGAGATTTTCTCTACTTCTTTAAAAGAGCAAGTTTTAGAGCTAGAACTAGAAGTAAAACTTTTAGTACTAGAGGAACTAGTAGGAGAAAACCCCTAGATAGAGATAGGAGAAAAAGGTCTCCTAGCCTCTTTAAAAGATTCTTATAGACCTAGGGATAAAAGCTTAAGTATACTAGTAGATAATCTAGTAATAGATCTTACTAACTATATAAAGCTAGTAGTAGAGAAAGCTATCCCTAGATCTAGAACTTGTAAATTATTTAAACTATAGTGGAATAAAGAGCTTCTAAAGAAAAGACAAAAAATGGCAAAACTAGGAAGACTTTAAGAGGAATAGCCTACTAGAAGTTCTAGACTAGAAGCCTATAAAGAAGCTAAAAATTAATACTTTTACGTAATAAGAGAAACTAAGACTAGCTGCTAAAATAGCTTCCTAGAAAAAGTATAAGGGAAGGAGGTCTTTACTGCCCTAAAATATATAAAGGAGAGAACATTAAGAATAATCCCTAGTCTACAGTATAGTAAGGATAGGATTACTAGACTAGTATAAAGCTTCGAGGACTAGTGCAAAGCTTTTATAACTACTCTATTCCTAAAAACCCCCCTTCTACTAGCTCTATAAAGTAGAAGGACTATATAATAATAATTCATTGCTTAACGTCCGATTCGGATCCCTATTAAGCCTATGTAAACTACTCCTTATATACATATAGGGAGAAAACTCTATTTAAGAAAACCCCGTAATCTATCTCCCTACCTTTTAGGACTCGCCTATAAGGCGCCTGCGAGTTACCTATAGTGCTCCTACTACCTTACTTTTTAACCTCTTTAGGAACTACTGCTGCCGTAATAAGCTTACGGACGCGCTAGTATTGTAAACTTTACTTTACTACTATAGAGTTATTAGGGGGCGCCCGTTACTCGCCCCCCTACCCTCTATTACTATTTCCTTTATAACCTAGAACTAGTTTAGTATATTTTAGCTAATAAGCTACTAGGTAACCGCCTTAAGGCCTTTTTATATTAAGAGTAGTATCTTATAGTTCTCTATGCCAGCTACTAAAAGTATTATTTCTTAGTTAGTACGTAAGGGGTATAACAGTATTATATGTTTTAGTGTCTGTCTTAGCTAGCCATATTTATATCTTAGGCTACCTACTAGGATACCCACCTAGTAGAGCTAGTCTTTTAGTCCTATTATTCCTATTCTTAAGAGTATTGCTATTATATTTTCTGCCTTTATTAGGCCTTCTTAGAGCCCTAAAGTGTTTACCCCCTATAGCGTTAACTATGCTACGGCTTAGGTTCCTCTTACCTTAATTAACCTCTATACCTTTAACTCCTATATATATCTTTAGCGTTAGTTTAGCCAGTATTATATTACAGTAAATAGTTTTCTAGCGTTCTTTTATGCTCTACTTTAGCTTCTTTCTCTTTCTTACTATTATCTTTACTAGCCTCTTACGCGTCTCCCTTTCTCCTCTATATAGGCCTAGGCCTTAAAGCAGCACTATTCTTCTTCTACTTTCTTTACCTGTTTCTCTAATATATCTTCCCTACTTTAGGGTTATTGGTTTATTCTCCTATAAGGAGCCCTAGGGTCCCTCTATAGTTTATTTAGGCGTGTCTTAATATACTTTATAATGTTAAAGTTATATTTCTTTTACACCCTTTATATTATAGCGGCTTTAATATATAGTTATAGGGGGGGAATATTAGCTTCCTTCTTAAGTAGTGCTGTAGCCGTTTACTTATATCCGCCTATTATACTCTAAAGGCAGGCTATTTAGACCTTTTAGAGTAGTTTAAGAAGTAATTTAGGGGGGCCTTTTTTAGATTCTCTAGTGGCCTAGATACTAGACCTATATATTATAGTTAGCCGGACGACTGCTATATATAGTAGGCGTGACCTTTAGAAGCATAGACCCTATATAGAGTTAACGATCCTAGATAATATAATATACTATACTTAGCCCTTATAGGCCGCTTACGCCATATATACGCTCTACCGAAGCTTACTATCTATCTATACTCCTAATACTCTTAGGCCCTAAACTAGTTAACCCTTAAAGCCTTAGATGTAAATTATATACTAGAGATCTATAGATTAGTTGCGTTTTTTTATAAAATAGATTAGCTAGTATTTCTCTAGTAAGAATTAGACTCTATATTATTTTGCTTATTTTATATAGGTATTATAAGCTTTCTCTAGTGTTCTATAATTCTCTACGGCTATTAGCCCGTATATAATTAGGTTTATATTATTAATAAAGCCTATCCCCTAGGTCGCCCCTTCCTTAAAGGAGTTAAGCAGGTTACTTATAAAGAAAAGGAAGAGTATAGGTAAGAGGGGTAATCTTTATAGTATTCCTATTACAACTGCAATAGGGGGGCCTTAGTATCCGCTAAAGACTAATAATGTTTCTTTTTAACCTGTAAATCCTTAAACAAATTATATAATCTATTTTAGAAAGCCTTTTACCCTAAAAATGTATAGGAGACGCTTGTGGGGTATGTTATTATAGGCGCCACTAATATCTAGGCTAAGTATTGATACTATAAAGTCCTTTTATATCGCCTATGCAGATTTAATAGTAGTAGCGAGTAGCGTAAGTGCTGATAGTGTTAAGCGGTTCTTTCTTGCCCCTATTTAGCTTTATGGTAGTAGGGCGTATTCCTTAGCTATATCTGCTATATAGTCCGCTATTACCCTTTCTAAGATTTTACTAAGGGTATTCTCTAAGGCAATAGGGCGGTAGCTCCCTAGAAATAAGTAATCTGCTTTACCTTCTTTATATAAAATAAACGTTATTATAGCTCTTTTAAGTCTTAGGTAGTAGCCTATTATAAAGTATACTCTAGCTATATCTGCTAGCTAAGGTGCTATTAGTAGTCCGTAGGTCTTTAGGGCTTTATTTAGGATCCTATCTAGTCCTAGTACTATATTATTTAAAAGGCGGCTAATAGTTCTAGCTATTTCTTTAGTTATTATATCGCTATTAACACTTAGGTAAGTTACCAGTGCTTTACCTATAATATCGCTAAGGTCTACTAAAGCTAGTTAAGGAAAAAAATCTTTTTATAAGGATCTTTGCCTTCTTATTATTATTGCTTATAGCTAGTAATTTACCTAGTCTTTGTAGGGGCGAAAAGTGTAGATTTTTTACTAGACGTCCCGCCTTTTTCTTTACCTATTTTGCTATTCTCTAAAGACCTTTGTTATAGGGGAGGCTTAGGTTAGTAGTATGCTTATTTATAAACCATCTCTAGCTATTCCTTACTTCTTTTTTTAGGGTATTCTTTAGCTAGTTTCTTATGTCTTTATATTATCTCTTATTTTTAAAATTATAGCTACTTATATATTTTCTTCTTGCTTATTATTAGCTGGTAATAAGAACCGTATATTATGCGGACTATGCGTGTTATATATAGGGGCCCGGTTTTAAGACCGGGTAGTGCTCTTTTAGCCTATTTTTAATTACTGCCTAAATCCTTTTTAATCTTTAGTCGATTTCCTTAGGGGTAACTAATAAGCCTCGCTTATTTAGTATTGGGTAGATTTCTTCTAGGTCTTAAAGTTATTATTTAACTATATTAAGGAAGCTATCTGTCTTAAGCTTTCTTATTACATATCTTTTACTATTTAGTTACACCTTAATATCTAGATCTAGCTATATTTAGATAGGGATATAGTTTAAAGCGAGTACCTATTCTTTTTTAGGGTTATACTTTTTAAGTCTTTAGTATAGGCCTTCGTCTATAAATATAAGGTTAATTATACTTTTAGAGGTGCCTTATTGCCATATAATTACTCCTAGGGGGGTAGCTAGCTTAAGGCCCCAGGTGTTTATAGCTCTTAGTAGGCACTCTACCTATTGTTTAGCAGCAATATAGATACCCCCCTACTACGGGTAGTAGAGGTTTATATCTCCTAATAGAATAGACTCTATACCTTTAGTTTTTAGTAAGCTTATTACTAATATAATATTCTCTATTTATAGGACCCCTTTAACCCTAGGGTTATGCACATTAATAATTTATACTAGTCCCCTATATGTCTAGATTATTATAACTACAATATCTAGGTTAACTGCCTACTATAACTATAAGGATAGGCTAATAGCCTTACTAATTATAAAGCACACGTATATAGCTGCTTTTGGTTTATATAGGAGCTGAAATCCTTAGGGGCAGTATATTAATTATATATAGGCATTATAATACGGCTCTTATATAGTAAGGATATAGTGTTTTTCTAGGTCTAGGCTGTCTAGTAAGGGCCTTACGAGATAGTGGTTTGTATTGCCGTAGTTATACTATATAATAGATAGGTGGCGAACCCCTAGCAAGGGTCCTTCGCCTCTCCTTTATTTCTTACTTCTTCTATTTCTATTTTCTCTAGAATATTTAGAACTTCTGTCTCTTATATCTGCACCCTAGTTACTACTTATTTTGTATAAAGCTTTCTATTCCTATATCTTATATTCCTACTAGCGCTTTTATATTTAAATCTATTATTGTCTCTAGTTCTTCCCCTAATCTTACTAATTAGCTATATACCCTTTAAGAGTCGGCTGCAAATGTTATATTTACCGCATTAAGTCTAATTCTTAATTGTCCTGGTCTTAAGCTTACTATAGCTATCTATAAGGGTCTTCCTATAGGGCGTCCTCTCCCTTATATCCCCTATAACCCTTATATCCCTATATAGTCTAGTAATATTACGCGGCGTCGCTTTTAGCCCGTTAAGGCTTAGGATGGCTAGCCTAGCCCCCCTATATTAAAAGTAGGAAACGCTAGAAAGGCACCTACGCCCCCCTAGCTTATTGCCTATTATTTCCATTTATATAACCTAGCGTGCAGTTATTCCCGCAGCTATTAAGCCCTTACCTTCCGTCTCCTATATTTAATACATTCTACTCTCTTCCACGCCTTATATATACTTTGGTGGCAGTTTACGCATTTTATTTAGTCTTAATTTAAACAGTGTCTTGTATTATAGGGGCCTATATAGAAGGACTATATAATAGACAATAAATAGGAATAGCCAGAACTAAAGAAAATAGAGGTCAAATAAGCAATTTTCTCTAACTTTAATAAAAAGGCTCTAGGACCAGATAGGATATCTTTTATAATTTTATAAAAGGCCTACCTTATTATAAAAGATCTTCTATATAGAATCTATAGGATTTTGTTTGTCCTAGGCTATCAGCTAAAGGTCTAGAGAGAAGCTTAAGGAGTTATTCTCCCTAAAGTAAATAAGGAGGACTATTCCTTACTAAAGGCCTATAAACCTATCCCCTTACTAAACTGCCTAGGAAAGACTCTATAAAAGATCTTTACTACTATATTAGGATATCTAGCTAGTACTACTAGCTTACTTTAAGACTCTTAATTAGGAGGAAGAAGATAGCGGTCCGTAATAGACGCAGTCTTACTACTTCTAAATAATATCCAATCTAAAAATAGTAGGAAAAAAGCTAGATAAAAGATAGCTACTACGTTATTCCTAGACGTAAAAGGGGCTTTTAACCATATCTTTAAAAACTAGCTTCTATCTATCTGTAAGGAACTAGGACTACTTATAGTGTTTATATAATAGGTAGCTACTTTCCTTATTAATAGAAAGCTATAGCTTTCCTTTAATGGGCAAATATAAGAAAAAGTTAAACTAGAAACAGGGATACTATAGGGATCGCCTATATCCCCTATTTTATTTCTACTATATATACATAATATCTGCAGTATACAGATAGAAGGAGCCTATTCTCTTAGCTATATAGACAATTTTGCAATTATAGTTACTTTAAATTCTGCTAGGTCTAATTGCAAAAAGCTAGAGAGAATAGCGCTAGAGCTAATATCTAAAGCTAAGGAAGCTGCTATTAGTTTTAACTTTAGCAAAACAGAGCTTATATACTTCTATAGTAAACGTACCACTATAAAAGAAGGGTTAAAGCTAGGAGACGTAGAAATATCCCCTAAACCCCTAGTTAGGTAGTTAGGGTTATTCCTAGACTTTAAGCTTACTTTAAACAATATATAAAAATACAAATCTCTAAAACAAAGGCAGCTTTCTATTTAATTAGAAGGCTAGGTAATATATAAAGAGGTCTATCTCTATAAGCCCTACAACAGCTCTATATAGCTTACGTTACTACTATAGCAGACTACGGAGTATAATGCTAGTGGAAAAGCAAATCTAGAGACTACCTACTAAATAGGTACTAATCTCTATAAAATAAGGCCCTAAGACTAGTTCTAGGAGCTTTTAGAGGATCTCCTAGCCAAGCTATAGAGATTAAAGCCTCTATTCCTCCTCCTAGAATTAGATTAAAAAAGCTTTGCAATAACTACGTATTAAAAATCCTAAAATTTAAGGAAAACCACGTAATTAAGAAGGTTTATATAGAAGAGATTAATAAAGATAGGAACGAATTAGCAGCTAGTTCTAGCCCTAAAAACTCTACTATAAAGTACCTCTTATAGCTAAAGATATAGCTACTATCTCTAGCCTCTAGAGTTTAGCAGCTAATTTAAAATTGGAAAATAGAGAGAATCTCTCTAAAATGGCAAAAACCGTAGTCTTCCTCTATTTCTGCATCCTTTTCTATCTTAAAAGGTAGTAAGGAAGAAGCTGCATAAGAACATATAAGACTAGTAAAAAATCTACAAGAATCCCTAAAGTGGGACTTAGTAGATATATACTATATAGATAGCTCTAAAGACAATAAATTAAATATAGCTGCCGTATGTAAAATAGGGGAGAGAAATAGGATTAAATATGCAACGAACTGGAATTTAGGACTCTATATAGAAATTATAAACGTAGAGATCTATACAGTTTATAGGGCTTTAGAACACCTAAAATAATAAAGACTAAAAGAGAAACAAGTTTATATCTTTATAGATAGCCAGGCAGCTATTAAGAGATTACAGCTTAATTCTCTTATAGGGGGGCAAGAACTAGTCTTTAAATTTTCGCAAAGCTGTTCCTATCTAGCTAGTAAGGGGATCTCTATTAACTTTTACTAGGTTCCTAGCTATCTAGGAATCTATAGGAATAAAATAGCAGATAAGCTAGCTAAAAAGGGCCTTTTTAGAAGAAAACTATAATCTTCTTATACCTCCCTAGCCTATATAAGGAGAGCAGTAAGAAAAAAGATACTAGAATAGTAGAAAAACAACTAGCAATAAAATAAGAATAAAGGAAAACACTATACTAGGATCTATAAAGGAAGTTATTCCTTTTCTCTTAAAGCCCCTAAGGATAAATATTCTAAAAGGCTATAATTAGCTTTCTTCTAGCTAAAGCTAGGAAAAGGCTATTTTAAATCCTTCTCTAAAGTAATAAGGGGGGAGGATAAAGATAGTAGATGCTTTAGGGAATATAGAGTACTACAAATCCCTAGGCACCTACTACTAGACTACAACCTATATAGAGAAGAAAGAAGAGAAATACAAAAGAAACTAGGCTCTTCTCTCTCTCTAAAGAAGCTATTTTGTACATAAAAAGGAAGAAAGGCACTTTTTCTATTCCTAAGTAGGACAGGGATAGCTACTAGAAAGTAGCTAATAACAGCAAGATCTATAGAAGGAGGTAACTCCTACTAGGCTCCTAGTAAAGAGATATTAGTAAGTAAAAGGATAGAAGTAAATTATAAAAGGATAGGGATAGGCGTTAGGACTTCTTATTTCTTATAGTTTTCTACTACTTTCTTATTCCCTAGTAGTTGCTTATAACTTAGTATTTTACTAAAAAACTATAAACCCCTAGTTTAGGGGCTTATAAACTACTAGGATATAGTTACTAGTATATATTAAGCTGCCCTAAAGGATTTATATATATAGGACTATAGCGTTATAGCCTAGAGGCTGCATATATAGTATTATACATAGTATAATATAATAGATATTAAAAAATTTTTAAATTAAAGGCTTACTATTACTACTTTTTAGTATAGGAGATGGGCGATTAAGTATCGTTAATACTTTAAATTTCTATTTTCCTAATTACACTTCTTACTATTTATTAATTTAGGTAAGCGGAGGTCAGAGGATAATAGGGTGAACGATATAGTAAAGTAAGTGAATTGGGTGAACTTAATACAATTAATAATGTCTATCTATAGGGGATCGAGTTTTTATATACCTAGAAGACCTTAGTTTCGGAACATTTACATTCTAGCTTATATTCTAATACGTTACCTAATACACTAGCTAATATACTGGCTGATACTATTTAATATACTAGTTAATATACTAGCTAATACTATCTAATACACCGCGTAAAGCCGTAGGGTTCTTCTAGGGTGTTTTTATATAATGCTTACATAAGCAACATTAGAGCTTATTATTAACACTATTTATACTACTTTTATATATTAACTACAACCTTATAAACCATGGTATAGTTATCTTAAAGAAGTTTCCTATTCGCTAGAGCTGATAGAGCCTAGGGGGTATACTTAAGCAGTCTCTTTAAGCTTAGTAACGCGTATATAATGGGTTATATAATAGCGCGCGGGCTATTATATAGATAACTTTTAAGGGCCCTTAAGCCCCTTAGATTTTTCCTTATAGAGTATTATATATTTTATTTCCACCAGCCTACTTAGTAGCCTAATAATTTACTATTATAGTGAGATTTAAAGCTCTTACTGCACCCGGCCTAAAAAGACTACAGTTAAATCTCCTTAATACAATATGGGGTATATAATGATAAACTCTACATTACGATCTACACCCCTTAATTAAGCCTTTTTTGGTGTAATATTACGATAATCTAACCTTTAATAATATCGTTAAGCACCTACTACTAATATCGGTATAAGCTGATTTTAATTCGCCGGATTTAACCTTTACTTACCGTAAGTTTAGCTATTAAATCTATTACACAACAATTAAAATCCATTAAAATTACCCTTAGATCTTACTCTCTATACTTAATTCTATCTTATTTATTATGGTAAGACATTAAAATTCTATAAGGCAACGCCGTTATAGCTTTACTAATTATAAGCGTTATAAAATACGCGCCCACTACCAAAAACACCCCGGTTTACTATAATTAGAGATTACTTACTAGGTAAGCAACTTCCTTTATCGTAATATTAATTAATCCTTAATATTAGAAATACTAAGCGATAAATTTTAATAGCTTAATTAAGCTAAATTATAACGTAGGTAAAGTATATAAGAGCGAAAGAGAGCTACCAAACGTCCTCTTTTAGAGGAGGCTCTCTTTAAGTGGCACTAACGCCTATAAAACTCTTGTATTCCTATTCCTGGCGACCTTATACATGCTACTACCACTTAATTATGGTAACAAATACCCGTATTAGCGATAATAATTAAGCTAAAGTAGTTACTTAGCTAGTTAGAAGGCTTTAAATCTCGTAACGGTATTTGTAAAAGGAAGTAGTATAGTAAAGCTGTCTTAGCCAATATAGAAGGAGCAGAAGATTGTATAGTAGAGCTTTAAGTAATCGTTAAGCCTTATTTACTAAGGGATATTTATAATATAAATAAGACAAGGCTATACTAGATACTATATTAGCTACTAAGGCTCTATTAGGAATAAATAAGTAAAAGGTATAAATCTTTCTAGGAAATTACTCTAATATAGATAGCTTAGATAAGCTTCCTCTCCTTATAATTAGCTTATTATTAAAGCCATATTGCTTCTCGCGTAATCGCATTAATATAGCCTTAATAAATATTATATAGAGGTATAATAAGAAGGCCTAGATAACAATGGTAATTATACTTAAGTAGCTTACCTAGTTTAATAAAAGGATATATAGTAGAAAGATACTGCTCTTAATTAATAGCTTCAGCGCCTATAAAGCAGCTATTTAAATACTTATTAAGAATAGCTCTCTTAAGAATACGCGTATAGAGTTCCTTCCTCCTAATTACACCTTAGTATATTAGCCTCTTAATTAAGGGATAATCGCAAACTTTAAGTTGCTCTCTTGGCGATACTAGCTATAATTTATAGTAGAGCTCTTGCTTTAAGATAAGAATCTAATTAAGCAGATGCATGTCTTATAGGCAATTTAATAGTTAGTTAAAGCTTAGAAGGAAGTTATACCATAGATAATTAAGAATTGCTTTATTAAATCTACGTTATTTAGCTCTCGTATAGGCCTATAGCCTCGCCCTTAAGACTATCTAAATCCTCCTATAGTTAATAAGATATAGTAAATAGTAAAACAGCTCCTTAAGACAATAACTGGATATATAATTATAATATAACTAAATATAGAAAAAGTAAAGGGGCTTAGGGGATAATTAGAAATAGAAGTTCTTATAAAGATTTATAAAGAGGTTTATAATACTATTATAGTCTAATGCCTTAGGAGCAGAGATATTAGAGTTACCCTAAAGGACTAATAGGTAAAGGAATAAGCCGTAAGGGTAGGGGATAGGCTAGGAGAACGTATTAGTATAAAAGTGCTTTATAAAGATTACCTAGTTAAAATCCTAGTAATCCCCCTAAGCCTTAGGGTAGAAAAGGGACGCTAGGTAGATAATATAGTAACTATATATAAGATAGTAAAACAAATGGAATGCCTTATACTAGGACTTAAAATTACCCAAATCTAATAGCTTTAATAGGAAAATATAAATTAAGCATATAATAAGAATAATAAGAGGATATAAGGGTTGCTAGAGACTTGTTAAGAAGTTATTAACTAAACGTATAGCTCCCTTATTATTAGTATATATATACTAGAAATGTAAAAACTCCTTATCTAAAAAGGTATTATTATAAATAGCCTTATATATAACGTAAGGCTCTATAATTATAGACTCCCGCCTAAAATAATGCTATTATTATATATAATAGGGAAACACCTAATCTATATACGCAGTATATGTGTGCTGTGGCCACTATATAGGCCTTTATAATATAAGATACTACTTAAATTAAGACTAAATAAAATGCGTAAACTGCTACTAAAGCATATATAAGGCGTGGGAGAGAGAAGACTATATTAAATATAGGAGATAAAAGGCAAGGGCTTAATAGCTATAGGAATAACTATACGCTAGGTTATATAAATAGAAATAATAGGTAATAAGCTAGGGGGATATATATACCTTTCTAGCGTTTTCTACCTTTAATACTAGGGGGCTAGGCTAGCTATCCTAAGCCTTAACAGGCTAAAAGTAATGCCGCGTAATATTACTAGACTAAATAGGGATATAAGGGATATAAGGGATATAAAGGAGAGGACGCCCTATAGAAAGACCCCTATAGACAGCAATAGTAAGCTTAAAACTAGGATAATTAAGAATTAGACTTAACGCGGTAAATATAATATTTATAGCTAACCTATAAAAGGTATATAATTAACTAGTAAGAATAAAGGAAGAACTAAAGATAATAATAAATTTAAATATAAAAGCGCTAATAGGAATATAAGATATAGGAACGGAAAGCTCTATATAAAATAAGTAGCGACTAAGGTATAGATATAAAAGATAAAAGTTCTAAATATTTTAAAGAAAGTAAAAATAGAAGAAGTAAGGAATAAAGGAGAGATAAAAGACCCTTACTAGGGGTCCGCTACCTATATATTATATAGTATAACTGCGGTAATATAAACCACTATTTTATAAGGTCCCTACTAAATAGTCTAGACCTAGAGAAATACTATATCCTTGCTATATAAGAGCTATATAATAATATCTATATATAATTAATATACTACCCCTAAGGATTCTAGCTCCTATATAAATTTAAAGCAGCTATATATATATGCTTTATAATCAGCGGGGCTATTAGCCTATTCTTATAGTTATAGTAAGTAGTTAACCTAAATATTATAGTAATAATAATCTAAATATATAGGGGACTGGTATAAATTATCAATGTGTATAACCCTAGGGTTAAAGGGGTTCTATAAACAGTAAATATTATATTAGTAATAAGCTTACTAAAACTAAAAGTATAGAGTTTGTTCTATTAGGAGATATAAACCTCTACTACCTATAGTAGAGGGGTATCTATATTACTGCTAACTAATAGATAGAGTGCCTACTAAGAGCTATAGATATCTGGGGCCTTAAGCTAGCCACCCCCTTAGGAGTAATTATATGGCAATAAGGCACTATTAAAAATATAATTAACCTTATATTTATAGACAAAGGCCTATACTAAAGACTTAAAGGGTATAACCTTAAAGAAAAATAGACACTTGCCTTAAACTATATCCCTATTTAAATATAGCTAGATCTAGATATTAAGGCGTAACTAAGTAGTAAAAGATATATAATAAGGAAGCTTAAGATAAACAGTTTCCTTAATATAGTTAAATAATAACTTTAAGACCTGAAAGAAATCCACTTAATACTAAACGAGTGAGGCTTATTAGCCACCCTTAAGAAAATTAACCATAGACTAGAAAGTATTTAGGTAGTAATTAAAAATAGGTTAAAAGAGTATTACCCGGTTTTAAAACTGGGCCCCTATATATAATATATATAGTCCATATAATATATAGTTATTATTACTAGCCAATAATAAGTAAAAAGGAAATATATAAGTAGCTATAACCTTAAAGATAAGAGATAATATAAAGACATAAGAAACTAGTTAAAGAATACCCAAAAAAAAGAAGTAAGAAATAACTAGAAATAATTTATAAATAAGTATACTTTTAACCTAAGCCTCCCCTATAATAAGGGCCTTTAAGCTATAAAAAAATAGATATAAAAAAAGGTAGGGCGCTTAGAAGAAAATTTATACCTACTACCCCTATAAAGAGTAGGGGAATTATATGCCACTAATAATAATAATAATAAGGTAAAGATTCTCCCCCTAATCGGCTTTAGTAGACCTTAGCAATATTATAATTAAAACACTAGTAACCTACTTATAGGTTAACAGTAATATAATAATAAAGGAAATAGCCAGAACTATTAGCCGCCTTTTAAATAATATAGTACTAGGACTAGATAGGATTTTAAATAAGGCCTTAAAGACCTATAGACTATTTATAGCACCTTAGCTTATAGATATAGCTAGAGTATACCTTACTATAGGTTACTACTTACGACTTAGAAGATCTATAATAACGGCTATTCTATATATAAAAAAGGTAAAGTAGATTACTTAACCTTAGAAAGCTACCGCCCTATTACCTTAGAAAATACCCTTAATAAGATCTTAAAAATGGGAATAGTAGACTATATAGTAGATATAGTTAAGGAATATACCCTACTACTATAAATGTTATAAACGCTTTAAGTACAGTATTATGACTATTTAAAGAGGAGTTAGAAGAAGCTAGTTAGTTAATTTAGGCACAGTCTAGGATAGAGCCGATAGAACTATATAACGAGGAATGGTAGCCAAGGTTATATAACGTGCTATATAAGGGACAAGAGGAATAGGAGAAACTTATATACCTTATATATAAGACGTATATTACGTATAAGAAAGATTTTATAGGAGTATAGTTATATATTTAAGGACCTGCAGTCCCTACCTAGATAGTTCCTTCCTTGTAGTAATTCTTAGAATATAATTAGAGTTAATCTATTAGGCAACCACTCTACCAGTTATTATTACGTTGTTAACTTTAATTTACATTACCTATATACCTAGCCTAATAATAAGCCTATCGTAGTACTTGCTACAAGGTTCCGTTATATAATTACTACCTAGTTATAGTATTAAATATAGAAAGTTAAACAACATGCCACTAAAAGCAGCCACTATAACGCTATTAACGGCGGCATCTACTTTAAGGTTAGGAGGTAATACTAGTATAGCAGATACTGACTTATAGTAACCCATAACGGTCGGATAATTATAAGAGATAATTAACCAGTTAATAACAAATAATATAGCGCTAGAAGAAAGGATTAATGGGATAGGAGCAGCAAAGATTAAGTTACTATTAATTAAGAGATACTTAGGAGAGAGATTAAAGCTTAAAGGGTTTCTTATATAAATGCACTTTAAAGTTATATAGGAAGGGGCAAAGCTACTAATACCTATAGATTAAATAGCCTATACAGAACTATTCCTATTAGAAAGGGCATTTAAGTAGTTTAAGCCTTACTTTATAGAAATATAGGTAAACGGAATAACGACCACTAATTAAGAGGTGCGGTTTATATTCTTAAGCTAAGAGGGATTTATAGAATAACTTATATAAATATTTAGAGACTTAGAGGCGGTAACTATAGCAGAAAGAAAACTCTAAGATATTATATAACGGACCTTAGTAATTAAGTATATAACGCAGTTCTAAACATTAGCAATATAAGTTAAGTGGAATAATAAGGCGCTTATAGCATAGTATAAGTAAGGACTTAAGGCTAAAGTCTAGGACGCAATTATCCTAATAGAAAATGCGGACACCCTATAGGAGTTAATAGATTAAGTAATTAAGATTAATAATTAGATCTACTAAAGGGAACAGGCTAAGAGAGGCTAGGATAGAGTTTTATAGTTATATAAGGCGTAGAGTACGCAATAACTAAAGCTAAATTAGAAACTATAGTATGGCGCAAAGCTAATAGACCTAAGTAGTACTAAAGAAGCCTATAAGAGATGGAGTAAGAAACTATAAAAACCTAGAAGTTAAGGATCTAGTAATTATAGGACTAAGGAGCAGAGGCTAAACTAGGGATCTTAGTAGTAGAAGATATTTAGGCGGACTTAATAACAAAGTCAGTAGTTTAAAGATAGAGCTTATATAAATTGCGGAAAATAAGGTCACTTTATAAGGGATTACAAAGATAGTTAAAATTACTATGTAATAAAGGGAACTAGACTAGTAGTAGAAGACATATATATATAGAGGGATAATAATATACTGCGAGGAACAAAAGAATATTTAATTAGAAGTTTCGCGTTTTATTATAACAACATATACTAAATTTATAAAGACGCTAAGTATAGTGTAAGCTATTGGCTATAGAAGCTAAAATCCTTAGAATATAGGGGAACTAATAAACTATCGCGTAGATTGGATATTGAAAATAACAAGTTCGACATAGGCGAAATATTTACAGATAATAAGGTAATAAAGGCAGTTTACTAGAAACGTATAAACCTTAAAGAAGTTATATTAGAAGTAAAGACTAAGACCGCTATAGAGCAAGGTTTAGTAACGGGCATTATAATACCGTTAGATACGGTATCCATCGCTTTATAAGATAAAAGGAAGAGTATTTTATAGAGATTAAGCAAGCAAACAACTGTTAGTGCTAATTCATTGCTTAATAAAGGTAAAAAGCTAAAGGCTTAAGATTCTTAAGACAAGATAAAAGACGGCTAAGATTCTTAAGATGAGATAAGGCACACCTAAGGACCTATAATGGATAGAAACCAATAAATCAGAGTAATAGTTTAGTTTAAAGATATACAAATAAGCTCGGGATAGAGTTTCCTATAGGCATAAGACTCTTAAGATAAGATAAGTGAAATTTAAAACTCTTAAGACGAGATAAGAATACCTAAGCCTAGTTAGACTAAGGTAGGAGCAAAGCTTAAGACAGAAGCAAGCTTAGGATTAAAAATCCTATAAAACCAAGATTTTAAAACATAAATAAGGACTATTAACGAGATTAAGAAGTAGGAAGACTTTAAAAATCCACTTATAAGACGCGAAAAGAAAGAAGCCATAGAGGAATTTAGAATAAAAATTACCTTATAGTAAGAATAGAAACTAGATAAGAGATCTAGTATACTAGGTTATATAAGGGATAGAGCACCTATATAAAGAATCACTAATAGGCCTAGGATAGGCACACTAAGAGCTAAGTGGCTTATTAAACTGAAATAAAAAGAGTATCTAGAGATTCTAACTAGGTTTAAGGAATAATATATAAAAGGCTGTTATAATATAGTAATAAGAAGATACTTCCTTACGGACAAGCCGTATATACTCTAGCAGCTATACTAAAGGTAGTATAGACAAAGGCGTAATAACGAGTAGGAAGATTTCTATATATAGTTAGATAAAAAAGTTATCTAAGACCACCCGATTACAGAAAAGACTATAAGTCATATTAAAGGAGCCTTAATTATAACGTTAAAAGATCTAGAGAAGCAATTAGAGGACTAGAGAAGTAAGAGGTAAATCTTAGTATCTATAAATAAAGTCGCAACGCTTAGATTAACACGAAAAAGGTTTAAACTTAAAGATAAAAATAAGTTAAAAGTTGACCTAAAACACTAAGCATATTACATATTAGTATAGATTGCGTATATAGATAATATGTGCAATATATATAAAGCACCTAAAGATAAGAACCAGAAGTACCTAGTAAGAATATATTAGGTACTAGATAAGGTAAAGTATTAAAACGCTAAATATATATATAGTTAGTACCTAGCGGAAGTACAAAGCTAAGGGGATTTAATACTTTAACTAGGAAGATTCTTTACGGAAGAATGCCTAAACGGATAATAGTAGTAAAAATGCCTAGAAAATACGTGTCTATGGTATATTAAAGATAAAAAGCGAACTAAGTATTAGCTAAAAGTAGACTAAGTATAAACAGGATTAAATAGCTAATAGTTAGGAAAAGTAGAGGCCTATAGGACTAGAGGGAACTAGTAATAGAGCCTTAGACCCTTAAAGGAATTTAAGGACAACACCTAAACCTATAAGTTAAATAGTAAGATTAATAGTTTAAAGCACTAATAGATAGTGGAGTAATAAGGAACTATATCTTATTAATAGCAGTTAAAAGAATAGGGTTACCATATAGGAAAAGGGAGTATCCTTACCTATTAGTGACAATTTTAGGAGATCTAATAGCCTATAGAGGAGGTATTATTAATCTTAAAACAGGACCTATTTAGTTAACTATTAAAGGAGGATAAATTAAGATGTTTTTTAATATATTACTATTAGGGGATAATAAGGCAGTATTAGGAATGCCTTAGTTACAGAAATATAATCTAAGGATTAATTAGATTACAGATTAGGTCAATATTAGAGATACTTAACGCCGTAAGATGCGATAATAAGCTAAGATAGTATAGTACTAAGTAAAAGCGACCTATAAAGAAACGGAAAAAGGACTAAGTTACGTACTAAAAAGATACTATAAGTATAGTAAGAAACTATGGTCACCGGAAAGTAAGAAGCTATTAGAATATATAATATAGGACTATAAAATAGAATTAGAACTAGGAATAAGTCTAAAGTTCTTTTTAATCTATAAGCTTACCGAAAAAGAGGATAGAGCACTAAAAGAGTTTATCTAGGAAAACCTATAAAAGGGATACATTAGACCATCGCAGTTATTAGCGGGTTATCCAGTACTGTTTATACTAAAAAAGAATGGTAAACTAAGACTGTATATTAACTATAGACAGTTAAATAGTATTACTAGGAAGGATAGGTATCCTTTACCCTTAATTAGTAAAATTTAAGATAGAATAGGCAACGCGTAAATCTTTATAAAGATAGATTTAAGATAGGCGTACCACTAGATTAGAATTAAGGAAGGTAATAAATAGAAGGCAGCCTTTAGGTTAAAGGAAGGACTATATAAACCATTAGTTATATAATTAGGGCTTATAAACGCACTAGTAACGTTCTAGAAGCGTATTAATAATATATTAGAAGAATACCTAGATAAATTAATTATGGTATATCTTAATATTATTATTATCTACTTAATAACTAAGGAAGAGCATAGGGAACACGTTAAATAGGTTTTAAAGAGACTATAAGAAGAACAGATGCTAGTAGCAATTAAAAAATGCAAGTTTTTTTACTAAGAAGACCAATTTTATCAAATTTATTATTAAATTAGGCTAACTTAGTATAGATCTAAAAAAGATTAAGGCTATAGTGAATTAGTAAGAACTAGAGAACGTTACGTAATTAAGATTATTTTTAGGGGTTTGCAATTACTGCAGAAGGTTTATAGCGCAATAGTTAAAGAATATTAAACTATTTACGTAACTAATAAAGAAAGAAGAACTATAGATATAGAGAGAGGAATAGTAAAAATTATTTAAAAAAGGTTAAAGAGTTATTTACCCAGGAGCTAGTTTTTAAGATCTATTAACTAGGACTAAAAATGGGTATAGAAATAAATATATTAAATTATACACTAGGGGCGTATTTTATATAAAAATATTAAAATAGATGGCACCTAGTAGCATACTATAGTTAAAAGATAATACCACTAGAACTAAACTATAATATCTATAATAAAGAGTTATTAGGTATAGTTATAGCATTAAAGGAATAAAGAGCATTCTTATAAGGCTATTACGGAACGCAGGTAATAGCTATAAAGCGTATGTATTTAAGGAGTCTATAAGACGTTACGCAATCGATCGTAAGGGTCGAGGGCGTAAGGAGGTAATATACCCTCGCGTAGCTGACATAAGCTATATATAAGGTGTACGCGAGAGCACGGGGTTCTCCTATAGAGGCCCCTGCGATCGGGTTCTGTAATACTATCCCCCCTCCTATTGAGGCGGAGCTCCGGCGACGCTATAGTTGCTATATATATATAGGGGGAAATGCTTAGGGTATCTAGAAGAAGGAATATTATTATAGGTATAATGGGCTTATATAGGTGCTTCTAACTTAAAGCTTGTGGGTTACTATTATATAAAGGTACTAGGCTATAAAGGGGAAGGAGGCTGTTAGGGACTTAGTAAGGTGCGAGGGTATTACTAAGGCGCTAGTAGTAAGCGAGCTAATAGCGATTTTCTATCCCGGGGATAGAAAATCCTAATTAGTTAGCTTCTCCTTAGCGTTTAGAATCTAACTAATTAGATAACTTTAACCGGCGGTCAAAGTTCCTTAATATCTTATTAGAGTAGTTACGTAACGGTAATATATAATAATTTAGCTGTGACGGCTCCTATAGGGGATTAGGTACGAAATCTCTGCTTAGGCCTAGTTTTTATAGGTTTACGTAATAGAAATTGCTAATTAGATCTTTTGCGTTTTTAAAATCTTTTTATAGTTACCATTCTGGCTGATCTATGTTAAATCCTATATAGGTAGCTTTATAGTAGAGCCGCCGTCCTCTGCCTTTGCTAAAGTATTTAGAGTTAATAATTTGTTTAACGGTCCACTCCTTGTGGTTCTCGTCTTCGTTCTTATCTTAGATTAATACTAGTGGGGGTTTAAGCTATATTTATCCTGGTAGAGGGTTAGGCTAGTAAAGGTGTAGTAGCTATAGGTAAAACACGGGCTATATCCCACGGGTGGCTAAGGTAGGCAGGAGCTCTAGTTCATATATAGCTCCTCTATTAATAACTCGTTTAATCTAGTAGGGGCTAAGGTTCTTATAATTAAGTGACTTTATAGGTCTCTGTGTGGAGATATTATATATATCTAACTATTCCCAGTCGCCAACACGCATCTCGGGTGGTAGTATTTTATAGCGGTCGGCGAAGTAAGCTTATTTTGCTTAGGCCCAGGCCATCTCTCCTTTATAGTAGTTGAGTAGGTCTTTTATACGGTCTATATATTAATTAGCAAGTAGCATCTTAAGGCGTTTTCTATATAGTAGTTTCTTATTAATAGGCTCTAGTGGCTTTATACTAGATTATGGGTAATATCCTTTATTCGCGAAGAACGGGGTAAGTCCTATAGTGGCTAAGACGTAATTATTTACTGCGAATTTACCTAGCGGAAGGTAGTCTACCCAGTCGTCCTAACTATAGGCGACTACCTATCATAAGTACGCCTTTATACTAGCGTTAGCGTTTTCTAGTTATCCTGCAGTTTTATAGTGAAAGAATATAGACATCTTAACGGAGATACTAAGGCGTTGGTAGATCCGCCTCTATACGTTAGAGTTAAATTATATGCCTTAGTTAGACGTGATAGAGTTAGGTAACCTATATAGTTAGTAGACTTTGCAAAGGAAGGCGTCGGTAATATCACTTACGGCTACGCCTTCGGTTGGGACGTAGTGGCGTTCTTTTATAAGTCAGCATATTATTATAAGGATGTTCTTATAGGTTTAGCTATATCGTTTATAAGGCGGTAAGTCGATAACGAAATCTATAGCAATATCTGCCCATCGTCATATAGGTACTAGTAGAGGGTATAGTAGTCCTTAGTACTTTATATGAAATGCTTTAGTACGTTTATAGCTATAGTAGGCGCTTATAAAGCGTTTAACTAAGTCTATTATTTTAGGCCAAAAGTAGTATTAGCTGAGAAGCTTATAGGTTCCTCCTTTGCCTAGGTAGCCGCTTAATTAGAGGTTATAGGCCATTTAGATTAGTTGCCGTTATAGGTCTTCTAAGTTAGGGATAAATAAACAGCCTCTATAATAGAGCCTGTTTTCTTTTACTTCTAAGGCTGCTATATTAATTTAGCCTAAGCTTTAAAGGTTAGTAGGCAGTATATAGGTGCCGGCGATCTTTACGGTAATTAGTTAATACAGTAATAGGTTAACAGGGGTGTTATATACTGCGGTAATAAGTTTATTAATTTCGGGGGGTAACTCTAGTTCTGTGGTATAAAGCTAAGGGGCGGTTAGTTCTATCTTAGGTAGTATACCTAAGGCTAAGTTTCGTGCTTTTAGGATTATTTATCGTTAGAATTAATTATAAGGGTTATCTTCTAACTAAGGAAGGTCTTATAAACGGCGTATTAGGCTATTAGGCTTAGTACCTTATACTCCTGGCCTATATACGATTTTAAAGTTAAAACTAGAGAAAAACTCGTTCTAACGTGCTTAGCATCAGTTTAGTTATTTCGTAGTTATAAAGTACTTAAGATTGCGATAATCTATAAGGACCTTAGTTAGCTAGTTAGGTTCTACTAAGGAGAGTTCCGGTTAAAATTCCTTAAACGCTTATATAATTGCGAGGAGTTCCTTATTATAGATCTTATAGTTATATTCTTATAGTATAAGCTTAGACGAGTAAAATACGACTAGGTAGAGGAGACCGTTATTACCTATTTAAGAGAGGACGCCCGCGTTAACGTAGTCTAAAGAGTTAGTCTTAAGATAGAGTTATTATCCTGGTATAAAGTAAGCTAGGATAGGTGCTTTAGTAAATATATCTTTTAAGTCTTAGAACGCCTTTTTGCATTTAGGCGTCTAGATAAAATATAAATATATTTTTCTTCCTTTTACAGAAAAGCCCTTTGTTCGCATTATTACTATAAGTAGTACTATAATACCCAAGAAGTTGTATATAAATTTCTAATAGAAGTTAGCGAAACTAAGGAAGGCTTATACGTCCTTAATATAGGTGGGAGTTTGCCATCCGGTAATTATATATACTTTTTCGGGGTCCATACGGACACCCTTAGTAGTAATAATTAGTTTAAGGTATTTTACTTCTATAACTAAGAATTCGCACTTCTTTAAATTAATATAAAGTCCTACATCTCTAAGGCGCTATAGGACCTTTTAAACGTGCTTAGTATGCTTAAAAGGGTCGTTACTATAAATAAGTATGTTATCTAGGTACGCGGAGCAGAAGTCATTAAGGTAGTCCCGTAAGGCATTATTAATATAGCTTTAGAAGCTACCTAGGCCGTTATATACGCCAAAAGGCATAATAGTGTATTTAAATTAGCCGAAGCGTAATATAAATGCGGTTTTCTATTTATTACCTTCCCGTATTTAAAGGCGGTTAAAGGCGGCAATAATATCGAGTTTAGTATAGATTTTGGCTTAGCTAAGCTATTTAAGGGTCTCGCGTATAAGCGGTACAGGGTATCAGTTCTTGATTATAATAGCATTAAGTCCTTTATAGTCAACGCAGAATTAAATACCTCCTCCTAGCTTTTTAGCAAGGAGGATAAAAGTAGCTGCTAGGAATATACTAGGACGAATAAACCCTTTATTAAGGTGCTCGTTAATATACTTTTTAATAACTAAAAGTTTATCTTTTAATATTAAATAGGGTCTCTTATAGGGCGGCGTTTTTCCTTATTTAATGTTAATAGCATAGTTATTAGATCGATGTGGGGGCAGTATATCTACACTCTTTTATAAGCATACGTTAATAAAGTTATAGTATCTCTTAGGAAGGAGCTTACGGAGTTCCTTATTAGTAAGTCCTTTTTTAAGCTTTATAAACTTCTTAAAGTCTAAGGGTAAAAGTCCATAGAGTTCTACAGGGGCATTGTTTTCTAAGAGGTTAACTATATCTATCCTATTACTATAGAGGACGTAGTCCTAATCTTTATTAAGCTTATATAGTCGTAATTAGGAGGCTACGGCAACGGTTTAGCCTTTCCTACGTGCTATACGGTAGAAGGCCGCGGCGCTTATATAGTAGCAGTTAGTTATGGGTGGGGTAATAAGGGTTTCCTTAGGTTAATATCCTAAGGAGTAAATAGAGGCGGCTAGGCTGTGCCCTAGGCAAGTCTCTCTACAGTATTTAGAGTTAAAGGTTACTTCTCTCTTTTGCCAGTTAATGGCGGGGTTATATTATTCAAGCCAGTTTATTTTAAGAATAATAGGGTAGTTTGTAAGTGGTGTAATATAGGCCCAAAGCTCCTCCTGGTGTCCGTTTATATTTAGGTAGAGTTATACCATATAGGTAATCTTTTATACAGTATAACTACCGTTAGCGAGTTATAGGGCGCGGGCTTTAGTAAGGGGTAAGGTAGATAGGTTATAAGTGCGCATAAATTAGGTATCTATAAATTTATTAATAGCTCCGCAGTTAATTATAAAACAGGTTTTATATTATTTCTTAGCGGTAGTTCCCTCTATAGGTAAAACTATTTACTTCCATCCTTTTATTCTTACTAAGCTATCTATTAAGTAAGCCAATATATAGATCCCTCCATCGTTAGAGTGTCCTAACCTACGACTTAGGGCTAGGACTTTGCGTTTTCCGCTTCCGCGTCTAATTCTACTACCATTACTATATCTTCGTCTTATGTGGTAGCGGCATATAGCAACGTATTTAGTATCCGGGGTATAGGGTTAGGTATTTAATAGCGGCTGCTAAACCTAGCCATTAGGCAGTTTAGGCTATAGCTATAACAGCCTTCTTAACGACATTTATAGCAACGCCTTAGCTTCTAAAGTAGCTCGCGCTCTCCATCTAGTAGCTTCTTTGGAAAGGCTGGTATAGAGAGGTTAATATTAGGACTAGTAGTGTTGCTTAGGGTAATAAGCGTTAGTGGTTTAGTAGGTCCGAAGGGCTTCTATAGGGAGATCTTTAGGCGGGGGTTTGCAGTAGTAATCTAGTTTAGCCGTTATTTAATCTTCTATAGGGCTGCTACCATATTATAAACGTTGTTATAGTTGTAGCTGGCGGCTGCGTAACTAAGGCGATAAGTGACTTTTTTAAGGAGATCTTCTTAGTCTTTAGCGTTATCTTAGGCGAGGACTCCAGTGTATTCCTGGAATTTAATATAGAACTTATTAAATAATTTAGTAGGACTTATCTTTAGGGCGCGTAGTTTAGCTCAACTAGTGGCCATTAGGTTATAGTCGCGGTATATTTAGTTAAGGTCGTTAAGGACTTCCTAATAGGACTACCACTTCTAGGGACTACTAGTCTCCTATTAAGCGAAAAGCCTATTAAACGAGATGCCCTTCGTTCGTCCGATAATATAGCTAATCTTGGTATCTTCTATGGGGAAAAGGCAGGCGCTCTAGGTCAGTTTCTCGCGGGTTTATATCTTCTAGTGGCTATATTCCTTGCGGTTACCCTTAAAGATTAGGGGATTAGGGTAGCGTATATTAGACCCTATAGTAGTAGTTTGGGTTTAATTATTATAGCTTTTATCGTCGCCGCTGCTATAGTAGGGGTTCCCGTTAGGTGAAGCTGCTCGGCACTAACCTTCCGTTAAGCGTTAAGTAGGTAAGGTTACTGGGGGCGTAAAGACTTAGGTGGCGTTATATGCAGTAAAGAGGTATCTGGTATTATTACAAATGTGCTTATTAAGCTAAGATTATAGGTATTTAATTATACCCTCTCTTTCGGTAACTATAGTAATAAGTATAATCTTGGCCTTCTTTAATCGTTAAACGTTGTATTTAGACGCGCGGAGGTCGTCTTTAATCTCTTGGCGTATATTATTAGCGAGCGCCTCATAAGCTTATAGGTCTTAGATAATATCGTAATCTTAGGTAGTACGCATCTTAGCTTATATAAGCTTTAAATAGTAGTTCTATAGAAGGCGGTAGTATTTATTAGGTTCTCGTGCTACTATTTTTATAAATATCTCGGCGTCTCATATCTTAATCTCAATGGGTAGTAGCCCTTTAGCTTGTTTATCCGTGGTTATATAGTTAATAAAGGATAAAACATTATTAATATCCCCCTTATAGTTATCGTAGTCTTTTAAGCCACTAGGCTTCCCTTTAGGGGTTAAGGCTAGGGCTAACAAATTAAATCCTCCTAGGACTGATTAGTGTCGTGGTTTTAATATAGGTATTGGGTTGTTCTTTAAGTTTAATATAGTGGCTAGTAAGGAATTTTGTCTTACTATTATTAATTCTTTAGGAGTATAAAGTAAGGTAACTTATAGACACGCTGCTTCTAGCAGCGTCTACGGTATTATAAAGACGTAGAATTAGTCATAGGCTAAGCGTTGGTGAAGAAAAAGGCGTAACGTAATGTTATGGAACGCGGGCAATGGCTACAAAGCGTATATATTTGGGGAGTCTATAAAACGTTACGCGATTAATCGTAAGGGTCGAGGGCGTAAGGAGGTAATATACCCTCGCGTAGCTGACATAAGCTGTACGCGAGGTGTACGCGAAAGCACGGGGTTCTCCTATAGAGGCCCCTGCGGTCGGGTTCCGTGACAAAGGCATAGAGAAACTATTTATAGTTAAGATGGATTATAAGAACTTAATAGGATTCTTAATAATAAAGGAACTTAATTAAAGATAGATTAGATAGGTAAAGATACTTACAGAATACCATTTTAAAATTTAGTATACTAAGGGTATAGATAATACGCGAGCGGATGCTTTAAGTTAAAAAGCTGAACTATAAAATAACAAAAAGCTATTAAGGGCTTTACTATAAAAAGATATAGATGGATTAATTAGGTATAATTATCTAAAAATTATAATAACTTAAGAGGAACTAGAGAAAGTTTATAAGTTACTAAAAAGCTTTTAGGTATAAAGAATTTTAGAAGCATAGCTAGAGGATCTATAGATAGATATATACGAAAATTAAAAAGTAAAGTATATCCCAAGAAGTATAGCAGAGCACTTTATAGAAGATTTCCATAAGGGATTAACTTAAGAACATAATAGAGCTATAGGCTTAGTATTAAGACTTTAGGAGGAGTATATTATTAACGGAATCTAAGGCTTAGCATAAAAAGTTATAAGGAAATATCTAGATTGTTAGAGAAATAAACTAATAAGGCATAAGCCGTATAGAGGGCTATAACCTATTAAAATACTAGAGAGACTATAGGAGGTTATATTATAGGACTTTATTATTAAGTTACTAAAGTTAAGAGATCCTATTACCGGATAAGATTATAATATAATCTTAGTAATAGTAGACAAGCTTATAAAGTAGGGATACTTTATAGCATACATAAAGGAAATATTAGTAGAAGATATCGCTAGAATCTATGTTAAAGAAGTATTTATAAGACATAAAGCACTAAGCAAGATTATATTAGATAGAGATTTAAGATTTATAGCAGCATTTTAAGAGGTATTCTTAGCAAAATAAGGAGTTAGAGCAGTAACCTTTACCACATATTATCCGCAAACAGACGGTTAAATAGAAAGATTAAATTAGACACTAGAATAGTATCTAAGATACTATATTAATTACGCACAGAATAATTAGATATTGTTATTACTAGTTATATAGTTTATATATAATATAATACTATAAAAAGGAATAGGTATATTACTATTTAAGGCAAACTATAGATATAAGCTAAGAATATCGTTATTACTATAGTAAGTAAAGAAAATAAGTAGTATAGCTAAAAAAAGAATAAAGATACTAATAAATCTTTATATAGACCTTATAGAATTAGTAAAGAAAGTATTAAAAAAAAGTACTATAATACTAAGAGATTTAAGGGACTAGATCTTAAGGAGGGAGATAAAGTATAGCTACTATATAAAAATTTTAAGAGTCGACAACTAAGCAAAAAATTAGATTATATTAGACTAGGACCTTTTAAGATTAAATAAAGGATTTTACTAGTTATATTTAAGTTAAACCTACCAGCTAAAATAAAGATCTACCCTATATTGTAACGGCGCTATTACATATTACCTGCTAAATTCTGCTATATTCTGCTAACCTATAATTGGCCCGCCCAAAGCTAGCGCCTTAGCGGCTTACCCTATATATTTATTTATATCAGTCCTAGCAACCCCTTTTCCTTCTCTTTAGCTTAGTATCTTTATAATACAGCATTCTATAAGCTTTGGTTTAGAGGCATTTATATGAGCCGTAACATTATACTAAGCTCACCCTACCTTGCCTAGGAAGGCCTTAATAATATCCTACCCCAAAGAAACTTCGTCTGTAACGACGCATTAACGCGCTATACTTAGATACTAAAACAACTCTATATTGCCTAGAAAGGCCTTAATAATATCCTACCTTATAAGCTAGATAGGACTAAACCTATACCCCTAGAATTAAAACTAAAGCGTATAATACTAATAAACCTTAGGAAGCTAATAATGGTACCTAAAGTAAGCTTATTTAAGAGAGCTGCCTCTATCTAAGAGGAACCTAAGATTTAATTAGGATTAGAAATTAAAGATAATAATAACGTCGTAAACGTACGCGAGTAGATTTGCGCCCTTATAGCTAGCTAGGAAGCTAATTGTCTTAAAGTAAGAAATATATAAAAGACCCTATAAGAGATCCTAGAAAGCCTTACGGCTCTATAAAATAGCCTAGCTTTCCGTTCTTAAAGCCTTAGCTAACCTATTTACTCCACTAAATATAATATACTAGGGAGTACGGATATAATAATAAAGTAATTAAAGTCCGTTAAGCTTTCTAACCCCCTACTACTATCTAATAGGATAGACCCTATCTTTAAAAATTAGAGGATTTAAGTATAAGGAAAGCTCCGCGTTAACTATAACTATTTCCTTTTTAAAGAAGCTAAAATACTCTACCTCTTTAGTTAAACCACTAGGGACGCCTAACGGCACCTTTAAGCTAAGTTTAAGAATAACTCCCCTATCTAATTTATATTTATTAATAAAATAATATAGCACCTAGCGGCTATTTATATTAACCTAAATAAAGTACAGGATGCCTATTATAACTATAATCGCCTAATAATAAAACTAAACTAACCCTTTACTAAATTTTAGACTTAATTCCTACACCTTATAGGAGAAGGCTAGGTTCCCCTTAAGAACTACTAATTAGACCTATATAATAAGCTAATAATCCAGCTATAAAAAAAGATTATAGTAACCTTAGATAACCTACTAACCTATAAAAAACTTATAGCTTATTACCTATTATTAAACTTAGAACTAAAGCGGATTAACGCTCGCCCTAATTAGTAGAAGCAACTCTATAACGATTAGAACTCGCTAGCTATATCTATAAGAGCTAGAGTAGGAAGATAAGTTATAACTACTCTTATACTAAAGGCGGTTATAACTATATACTAATAAGCCTTACCTAACTAGTTACGTACTACGCCATTAGCTAGTATTCGCTGTAATACTCTAATTAACCCTACCTTGGCTATATACTATAACTGCGATAAATAGGATTACTTTACCTTATCTTACCTGGAGCTAAAGGATATAGGTAATATTAAGGAGATAGAGAAAGAAGAAACGTCTAATAAGTTAGAAAAAAAAGAACCTTAGGAAAAAACTCCCCCCTAAGGTACCCTATTAATCTTAAAGAGATTAATCTTAGTTAGTTAATAGGTAGAAAGTATTTTATAGTTTTATATATAATATTTTAAAATGGATATAGAGTTAATATAACCGCCCTTATTAATACTAGAGTAAATAGCTTCGCCTTTATAAATACTGCCTATATAAATAATGTTACTAAGTTTTTAAATATAGAAGCCATCTAACTAGAGAAGCCTATTTAGGTAAAAGGCTATAACGGCTAAGCCGGTTAGCCTATTACCCACGTCTTAAAGTTATATATTGCTCTTAACGGACGACGCTAATACGGTATTCCCTTTTATATCCTAGACCTAGGGTCCTATAATATAATCCTTAGACAAAAATAGATATCCTATTTTAATATTTAGTTAAATGTATAATAAAGACGGTTTATCTAGCCGGAGGATAGACTAAGGTTACCCTCCTTTATTAGGGAGATCTAAACTAACTATAAGACACTAGCTATAAGGGCTAACCCTACCTACTAGTAGGATATCTAGGCCCGTGACTTAGCCTTTACCTAAGAGGGCGCCCGCTATAAAGCTAGAAAGAACTTTATACTAATAAAGATACTCTTTTAAAGCGCTATGTTTAAAGAGGACTCTATATATAAAAGCGGGATAGATAGTAATATAGACAACGTCTAAATCGCATAGATTTAACTAGTATAGAAAAGAACGTATTAATAGGATATAAGGGATAACCTCTAAAAGATATAATAGGAGCTAAAAGGAGTAATAATAACGCTAGTACCCTAGAAGTCCCTAAAGTTATATACGCCCCTATTATTAGGCAACCCCCCTACCATAAATATTGCCGTAATTAGCGCTATAGTATTCTACTTTAATATATACTGGAAGGACAATAAGGTCTTTATAATAAGCCTATATAAGATTAACCGAATTATTAATAATAGAGAGGAAAGGCTAGTTAAGGAAACCGATAAGGAACTAGTTAAACGCCTTTTTTCTACTATTTATACAGACTATAAGGATGTATTCTTAAAGGCGGCCTTAGATAAATTACCCCCCTACTAGATATACGATTATAAGATTTAATTAGAAGCTAATAACTTGCTAGGCTATAGCCCCCTCTACTATTAATTAATGGATAAGCTAAAAGTAATAAAGTAGTACTTAATTAATAACCTAAATAAAGGGTTTATCGAGCTAAGTTAAGCCCCTTTTACTTCCCCTATTTTATTTAAAAAAAAGCCTAATAGAGGCCTTAATTTTTATATTGACTATTAAAAGCTAAACGCTATTACTTAAAAGGACCAGTATCTTATTCCCTTAATTAATAAGACCTTTATACGTCTAAGCTAGGCAAAGATCTTTACTAAACTTAATATCCGCTAAGCTTTTTACTAAATTAGGATAGACCCTATATTTAAAGATTTAACAACGTTTCGTACTTATTATAGTTCCTATAAATATAAAGTTCTTCCTTTTAGACTAATAAATGGACTAGCTACGTACTAAAGGTATATAAATAATGTTCTTTTTAATTACCTTAATAAATTCTGCACGGTATACCTAGACGATATTCTTATATACTTAAATAATAAACTTAAGTATTAAGTTTATATTAAGAAGGTCCTAGAAAGACTATAGAACGCAGGCTTATAAGTTAATATTAAGAAATATAAGTTTAGGGTAAAACGTATAAAATACCTTAGGTTTATTATAACTATAGAAGGAATTAAGGTTAACCCTAAAA
>Ga0307515_10003819_pt1 | contig 31503 bp, 19 predicted proteins | sample 17_EM_MG_FD_194513 | JGI IMG/M metagenome (GOLD analysis project Ga0307515, IMG submission 194513) | Populus trichocarpa ectomycorrhiza microbial communities from riparian zone in the Pacific Northwest, United States - 17_EM | ecosystem: Host-associated > Plants > Roots > Unclassified | place...
CGAATCTGCAACTCGCTAAGGGGGGGTAAAGCTGGTCGTGCAATGCACTTTACTGACAGATTATCCCTTGTAACGATAAGGTGCTATTTGTGGCCCGTGCGCGCGATCAAGAACACTAACTCCTCGCGTCAAGTAACGTCGCACCCCAGGAAGCGAGCCACCCCCCCAAGCAAGCCACTTGCACCTAGATTTCTATATATTAATAATAAACTCCACAACGCCTATAAATTAAATCTAAATAGCCCAAATTAAAGCGACTACGCTTCTTATTATAGAAGAAAATAGCTTAGAAGTTTTCGAATATATTATGGGCGTAATTTTATACCTAGCGTTGGCTAATTATATAGCTTACCCCTATATTCCTCTAAGGCCCCCTTCTAGACTAATACGCTATTAAAATAGGTATTTATAGGCTAGGGGTTACACCTAAAGATATGCGAAAAGGGCGCCTAGTCTTAGCTATATTTACTAGAGTTTAATACTGCTTTAGTATATAAAGCAATATTAAGCTCTAGTAAAGATATCCCTTCCTTATACTCCTTTTAAGCTAACCTTTAAGTAATAAGCTCTTATTATTCTAGATCCTCTACCTTTAATCTATTAACGTTATTCTAGGTAAGGACTCTACCTTTACTTAGGAGTCTCCTACTACTTTTTTTATTAATTTTAAACTTCTAAAACTTCTTATTCTCCTTTTTTTGTATATACGCACTAGTAGTAAAGCCTATAGTAGCTTTAAACAGCTTTTTAAGACGCTACTATATAGGGGACTTAAGTATACCGTCTGGTCGCTTAGTGGTTAATTTAGTAATTTGGTTTTATAGAGATTTAAGGTCCTCTACTATCTTAAGTATCTTAGGCGTCTTTAAGAGTTAAAGGCTTATATTTATAATTAATAGATCCGTTTCTAGGCCTATAAAGTCCTCTATATATAGTAGAGTCTTTAAAATAGTAGTAAAATTATATAGTAGAAGACTAGTAGCTTTCTAGGCGTTATAAATAGTCTTATAGGTAAACGCCTATACGCGCGCGACTGGGTAAAGCTTTATAAAATACTCCTTATTAATTTCTATATAGCTATATTAACAGAAGTAGTTTACCTATATACTATAGTAGTGCTAAAGAGGTCTAAAGCAGCCTATATCTAGTGGCTGAAGCTTATACGTTAAATAAGGTAGTAGAGCTACTAAAACGATTTTATATAATAGGGCATACTAAATAAACTACTAGGTAAGATAGCTTAAATAGTTATCTATTAAAAGCATATAGTAGCTTTAAATATCGCCCTTAATATCCTCTATAAGGTGCCTAGTATATACCTAGCAAGTCGTCTATCTAGCTACTCTTTAAAAGCATATAAGTATATCCGCAAACCTACTTATTTTCTTTAATAATTTAATACTAAGCCTCCTAGTATTACTCTCCCTTTTAAATTAAAAATGGAGGCAGATAAGAGCCGCTAGTATTAATTATCTCTATTATAAAGACTAACTCCTATAATCCTAAGTATTAAATAAACCGATTCTTTAACCTCTTCTTATTATTTCTACCTAAGATAATTACCTAAGCTATTACTACAATACCTAGCATAACACCTTTTTTGTTAAAGTTAGATATAAATTTAGAGTGCTTAATTTAATATTTATCTTATATACCTTAAAAGAACTTAAACTAGTTATTTATAATAACTAGATTATTATTCTAGGCCCTCTAGCAATCTAATTAACAACTTATTATAGTTTCTAACCCGTGGCGTTATAGAAATCTCTCCCCTAATACTTACCTACTACCCTACCTTCTACTAAAAACAAGCCTACCATTATAAAAAGCATATTAACCCTTATTAGAAGGCCCTAAGACTAATATTTATATATCTATTAAACAATTTAATCTTCCTAATAAGGATGTAATATAGTCTTATAAGCTAGGTATTGGGGGAGACGCCTAATATAGCGATATATAACGGTGGATTGTGGTAGGCTGTGGACATTAAAGGCTTTACAAATTAACGGCTTAACGCCTAAATTAAAGTCCTGTATAGCTTTTTATATAGTAGCTTTAGCTTTACAAGAACTTAATTTAGGAAGTAACATATTGATTTATACGATAAATTTTCAATTTAGGTATAATTTGGCAGGAGAAGAAGAAGAGCGCGTACAGACGCGTATGGCTCGCTTAGGGGGGTGGCTCGCTTCCTAGGGTACGACGTTAGTGCATAGATATTTTCATCAATCAAATTAACAACCAAGATGGTACGCAATTACATATCCAACGGCATAGACTATATACAACCTACTAAATATATTGTTTCCAAAAATCGGGCCGCGAAAGGGCCGCCGCCGGAACCCAAGGTGACATATAGGTGTAAGCTCTGTCGAATCCAGAGTATATATATATATATATCCCGCTCACCTTTTAGTATTAAAGCAGTAGTTAGAATAAATAAATCCCCCTTACGCCTTTAAGAGCTCTAGAGGGGGGATTAGGGCGTATATAGCAATAGTCTATAAGAGATAGCGTATAGGAGACGGTTAAGATATGGGAAACTACTAGTATATAGCTAAGTTAACAATTAATAGCAGGCTTAGGTAGGACGCAGTAAACCCTAGCTATAAAAGCTAGAAAAAGAATATAGTGGTTATTAAGGAGATCTAATATCCAACGGAGGTCAGGACGTAGCTGCGAGCAGCCACAGGGGCCGTAGCTACGTGCAGAAATAACAAATCGGGGTTTTTTTTATCCTACTAAGGTAGCTTATAGGTTTTTTCCTCCCCCAGCATATTAAGGGTTCTCTTCCTATAAAATACACAAGTTTCCCCTATATACGGAGTAATCTGCGTAGGCTAAGCCAGGATCCGTATTAGATATTAAGCAATGAATAAATAATAATAAGTATATTAAAACTATATAGGTTATAATATTAAATTATTTAGTTTATCTAATAGTAAGACTAAGATTTACTAGGAGAGAAGCTATCCCTTAACCTGCCAAAATTCGTCCACGCGTTATCGATAAAGATTCACCAATCAAATCAATGTATTAAAATCGCCGTGCATTAGGAATATACAGCTAATATAAAGAGATTTAAAATTAGGCAACGGCCGAGGCTCCAGGGGAGGCCTTTTTAAAACATAATTTAGTTAAGCGTTATATTACATCAGCTAAACAAGGTCTATGCCATTAGAAGTACAATTAAAAGGCAAAGTTGATGGTTTACATTGATTAAATTTATTAAGCCTATACGCGTTATTCTAATCAAACCTGCGGAGAATAGCCCGGATAGGCCTCTCGGATAATAGACCTATTAGCTAATAGTATCCAGAGACTATCCGGATAGTCTCCGGATAGTCTTAGCAAAAACCCCTAATATACTTATACTTATAATACACCCTCTAATATTAAATAAATAATTTTTCTATTAGCATAGATTTATAGAGCTTATAAAGCGCTTTAAAATAGTACTACTTTTATCTAAATATCCTAAGGATAAGTAATATTATATAGATATAAGGCTTATAAGAGCTCTACGGAATAAGGCTTAGGGGGAGCCCCGCACAGAGCTCTACTAAAGCTTAGCAAAAGCTCCACACAAAGCTCCGCACGAAGCTCCACATAAAGCTCTACGGAGGCTCCGCACAAAGCTCTATAGAGGCTCCGCTCAAAGCTCTACGGAGGCTCCGCTCAAAGCTCTACAGAGGCTCCGTATAAAGCTCTACACAAAGCTTTTATATAGAGCCTCCGTAGTAGAGCCGTCGTACGCAGAACCATTATACACAGAGCTGTTATACAGAGCCTCTATATATAGAGCTTCGTGTAGAGCTTTATATAGAGCTTTATATAGAGCTTTATATAGAGCCTTAGTAAATACCTTTAGCTTTCCTACTAATTAGATATCTTCTTTCTACCTTTTTATTTATATTTCTCTTTATATAAAATACTATAAAATAAAATAAAAATAGGAAAAAAGAGATAAGACCTAGCAGTTTAAATTTAGTAACTTTTTTCTACTTATTATTATCCCCTAGTTCTATAATCCGATCCTTACCCTCTAATACTCCTGCTACCGCCACTATAGGCTAAGAATTTATATCGTATAATAAACATTAAGCTCTATAATCCCACTACTTATAATTTCCATAGCACCTACTATAGAACCCTAGGAGACTCTAACATTTAATAAAGGGGTAAGGGCCTACTAGATAATATAGAGTCGCCGTATAAGCCTTATAAGGCTAGTTTTAATTAGCTCTCTACCTTATACAAGTAATATAAGTTACTTATAGTTATATTTAGAGACCTATGGCTTTAAATTAGAATTGCATTTATATATAAGGGCCTCCCTATCTATACCTACCTCTCTAACACACCCCTAACCTAAGCCTCCATATTAATCGCCGGTAAAGCTTTTACCCTCTCCTACTTATTCTAAGAGTAGTTAGTTATATAAGTATATTATATAAAGAGGAGAGTTTACTTATAGTATAGTAATATTGCTAGAGAATCTATTATATAGCAGGACGAGAAATATACCAAATAATTATATTTTCTAATTCTTAATAAAGGATAATATTAGTGGGATTTAAACTTATAATCTATTAAGTTTAAAGTTAGCATATATTTACCTATACCACCTATATACCTTTAGTAGTTACCTTTTACTTAAAATTATTTTATTTATATACCCCCCTACCCCCCTTTAGTATTATACAACATATTCCTTATATACTTTCCTTTATATAACTATAAGAGAATACTTAAATCCTATAAGCTGCCTAGTCCTTCACGCATTCTAATACCTTAAGTATTTATAGAGTAGTACTTATACAATCCCATAGAACGCGATATTAAGAACCTAAAAATACTCTCTCTAACTTATCGCTTTTTCTAGGTATTAAGAGAACTTTAATTACAAACTATAAAAGTCATGGAAATCTTATATACTAAAGAGGCTAGTTCTACTATTAAATAGCTATTATATAGCTATTAAGCGGAATTAAATTCTTATTAATATAGTTATTAAACTTATCTAAACTCTACGGACAAGTATATTTTAAATAATACTAAAGATAAGCCTTATAGAAGGCAGAGAGGTTTTCTTTAGACTCTAAAGGCGACTTTTAAGTTTTCTTAATTGCGTACGATATAGTTAAACCTAAAAGTATTACTTTCTTACGGAATCTCTCCCAGAGCTTTTATACGCTAAACAGCTTTTTTCTCCTTTAACGGTAATATAATTATTCTAATCTTTTAAGAAAGCTATATAACACTTTAGGTTAAGAACTTATGCCGCTAGATAGTAGGAAGAATTATCTAGCTTCTTAACGTACTTTATAAGCTTTTCCTTAATATATTAAAGTTAAGAAGTTATAAACTTATCCTTAGCCTTAGTAGCTATTACCTATAGAAAAGTTAGCTAAAGAAATATTAAGAGTATTATATAATATACTAATGTGGTCTATATTATATCCTTAAAATTTTTAACTAATTTTAAAACCCTCTCTAGTATTATATAATCTCCTTAAAGAAATAGAGTTACTTTATAGAAAGACTAAAGAAAATTATAAATTATATAAAGATATATCTATTCGCTTATTAAGAGGATATTTTCTTTTAAGTTATCCTTATAGTGCTCTATATAGAGTTAAAGCCTAGCCTTTACCTTATCCTCTAGAGCTATATATAATATAAAAAACTAGCTATTTTATCTTATACGGTTATTAAGAGGAACTATTTTGCTAGTATATTTAGTAAACTATATTATACGGTTAGCTAAGCTATAAATATAAATAATATAGTTATAAAGCTTTCCTATTAGCCCCATAATATTTTAAATATTTTAACCTCTTTTACACTTTTCGTCTAATACTAGCTCTAATTCTTTTTTTTAACTAGCGGTAGTACTTATTATACAACTTCTTCTTCCTCCTCTTCTTCTTTATCCTATTCTTTATCCTCTTTATTATATAAGTTTATAAGCTTCTTATCCTTTTTTAAACTAAATAAAAAGGCTTAAATAATAAGATTAATAACGTACCCCTAATAGCGAATTCTTTAATATATTGCAATCTAGTTAATTTTATACTTAAGGCTAAGCTATTAGCCAATTATATAATAGAGAACATTATTTAATCTAGTATTATCGCTAATAAGAGCTCTAATCTTTGTTTTAATACTATACTTAATAAAAACCGGATAAAGCGCCTCCTATTAATCTATACTATTCTAACTAGACACCATATAAAGGGCAATTAAGGGGTTCTAGTATTTATCCTAGATATTAACAAAGCTAAAAAAAAGGAAATAACTTAAAGAGGTCTAGATATCCACAGTAAGGTAAATATTTATTTTTATAGATTAAAGTACTTTTTATATAATATTTTAACTCTTAATAAAGTGTTTAAGAATCTAGGCTATAATTATTAAGTGGTATATACTAGGGATAATTAAGGGTGCTTCTTAATTTAATGCTTTTACGAAAGTATAAAACTCTAGCCATTCTATATATAAGAAGGGAAACTGCCGTACAATAATTAGATCTAGAAGTGCTTACTTTATAGTATTTTAATATACTATACGCTTTAGAACCTTACCCTTAAGACCTTAAACTTCTCCTCTTACTAAAAGCTTTTAATATAGTTCTAGAAGAGATCTCTTCCCCTAATCTTTTACTATTATACGCTCCTAGTTCTCTACTAGATTCCATTTAATATTATATTTTTTAAAATGGCCTTATAATCTACGGAGGTGCATTTTAAAAGTCTTTGCCGCCAAGAAAATTAACCGCCTTAGCTCACCGCCTTCCAAATCTAGATACCCTCCCATTTGTCCTCTCCCGCTTTAGGTGCTTTTAAGCGTCTTGGTGCCTCTATAGCACCCTCCCTATATTCATTACCTCCTTTAAGCTTAATAATCTTCTAGATATGCCTAATAATCCGCTTAATCCGAGCTTAAATCCTCTACTGCTCAAGATCTCTCTATACCGCCCGCTATTCCTTCCTTATAACCTCCCTATACTGCGGCGCTCCCTTACGCGTAGTAACCCTCTTTATATACGGACAGCAAGGCCCACGGCAATATATGTCTCGTATGGTTTATTTAGAAATTTGTGTTATCTTTACAATTTCGGCGACTGAGATTCCATAAGCTCTAAGAGCCACAATTTAAGCCTTTATAGCTGAATTACAGCCTCCTATAGAACGTTCAGTAGTAGATCTTTCAGCAGCCATTTAGAATATTAAAAAGCAACGGAATTAAGCTGCTAAAAACAAACTTGGTAGAACGTTTGATAACGTGGTAGAAATCTGCCGGCAGAATCTTGTTGTTCTGCCTTGGCGGTAAGCTGGCTTGGCGGCAAAGACTTTTGAAACGCTCCTCCGTAACGGTTAAGAAATAGTATCCTTTTAGGTTTTAAGGAGGACAGTATTTATAAAAGTAGCGTTTCTTTATATAAGCCTTTTCTTCCTTTATTACCGTACGAGTATATTTATAAATTAAGGAAACTTATCTTAAGATCTGTATTATATAAGTAGTTAGGATTAAATTAGTATTAGCTTTAGTCTTAACGCCGCTTAAAAGGGCAGAAAGTATATTAACTTTAAAGGAATTATTATTATTAAAGTTTTTAGGGTGAATTTTACTAGTACTAGCTATATTTATGGCGTTATATAATAGGGGGTAAAGGTTTAGTTTTATAGTTAAAATTTTGCGGATATTTAGATGTTATCCGGATATTATCCGATATCCGGGCTATCCTCGGATAGGATTATTATCCGCCCAACCGGATAGGATAATCTATCCTCCGCAGGTCTGGTTCTGATCTTGGTGTTCCGCACGGACCACTTGCTTTGTGAATTTTGGCGGGTTAAGGGATAGGTTTAGGTCCGTAGCATAAAGCCTTATCTTCTTCCAAACATATTATATCGCCTTAGTAGAGCAATTGGCTTAAAGGGCACATACGTTTACTTGCACTGGCGGTGAAAAGGGCTTTAATAAAGGCGTTCTACTAATCGCCCATATTTAGAGCCATACTAATAAGAGAGGGAGGCTTTGAAACACCACGATTTGGCACAGATATCACGACTTCTGAGAGGAAGGGGCGTTAAGAACAAATTCGAGGTGGGCAAGATCCTTGTGGCCTCTGCGGCCACTACACTCCTTCCTGCTAGCTCTACGTACTAATTTAGCGAAATTGGATGTGGGCGCGCACCAGGGGGAGGCTGTAGCGTCAATATTGAGTCATTTTCTGTTGCAGGCCCCCCTAATATAAACTACAAGGGGGCTACCTGAGCGGGCTGGCCGCCCTCCCTGTCAGTTTTGGTGGCAATATAGTAATGTCCTACGAAAATAGTACGGGTACGACTATAATGCCCCCGAAACTGACAGGGAGGGCGGCCAGCCCGCTCAGGTAGCCCCCTTGTAGGGAAGTTAACGAAGCCGATCGATGTAAGATCTTATCAAGATTACAAGCGTTTATATGTATAAAATAGCGGCCGCGCGGCATATTGTCTGTCTGCATTCCGTAGTTTTCGAAGCGCAGCTTCAAACTCCACGCGACAAAAATAGGTAAATAAGTGCTCCGGTGGATTCAAGTCATGGCGACGACATTCATACATGATGGTATTTCATTGGTGAAGTCATCGCCGTATACGACTTTCTTCCTTCTATGTGCACTGCTCTGTCTCTTTACACGCCTTGGCACTGGGTACCAAAAATCCAGAATCGAGCGACAAGTCTCGCTGTCCACCAAACCAATCCCGACACTGCCATACTGGCTTCCCTATCTAGGCCACGCGCTCGAATTCGGCTGGTCCTTCGATGATCTGTTTGCAAAAGCACGGTGCGTCGCTACGCCCTCCTCACTCGCACCTCGCACCCTTTATCCGCGCTAATACTCGAGCAGCGACAACACCAAAGATGGAGTCTTCGGACTGCACATGATGGGCAACAAGCACTACATCGTGCTCATGCCATCGCTCGTGAAGCAGTTCTTCGTGCAGCGCCCGTCCGTGATATCAAGCGACAGTTTCCTGCACCGGATCTACGACAAGTATTTCGGAGATAGTGGCGCATCAAAGAGGATGCCTGAGCACGATTACCACAAGGCGCACGGCTCCCATGGTATGTTAATGCGCGAGCCATTCCTGTCCACCGCGACAGCGACCACGCGGTCCCTTGTCGAGGAGCGGGCGACGAGCCTGATCCGCCTGTCTTCGGACGCCGAGAGGCAGAGTGTTTGGGAGCGGTCCGCGAATGTCGCGCTGGTGGGCGAGAAAAGCGCGGAAGCTGACCTGTATCCGCTCATCATGGACTTTGTTGCCAGCAGCGCGGGTGTAGCCCTTATGGGCCACGCCTTTGTGGAGAACAACCCCGGCATCCTCGAGGATCTGTGGGCTTTTGACAGCAGCTTTAGCGCACTGCTGACGGGCTTGCCAAGCCTGATGCCAAAGATGGCTAGGGCGAGAGCGGCGCGCACTCGCCTGCAGGCTGTTGTCAAAGAATGGAATGATGCGGTCACGGCTATGATGGAAGAGAGAGATCCTGGACCTAAATGGGACGACCTGTCAGATGTGCCTGAAGCGATGAGATTGCGCGTTAAAGTGCTGCGGGACACTAACTCGGAGGATATTTTTGTGTCCGCGTCGACTCTCGCGACCTATTGGGGCTTGATGGCTAATGCAAATAAAATCACGTTTTGGATGCTGCTACACATAATCTCGGACCCTGAGCTTCTTGAGAATGTCAGGAAAGAGATCGGGCCGTATGCGCGTCGTGGAGTTGATGATGAGCAGAGTAGGCTGGCGTTGGATGTTGATGGCTTGATACAGAAATGTCCGCTACTAAAAGCAACGTTCTTTGAGACAATGCGACTCTACACGACTGGCACTTCGTATAAGAAGGTCTGTCAAGACTTAACACTTACCGAAAGTCTAGAGGATGCTGAGACGCTTGGGAAGCCAAAGCCACAGACATATCATATCAAAGCCGGAACTTTCCTCGCTATGTAAGTTGCCCCTGCAGCTCAACTATTGCGGTTTGTACTGACATGAAAAACAGTCCGCACGGCACAATGCAGATGGATCCTCGTTTGTGGTCAAATCCGGAGAATTTCGATCCGAGTCGCTTTCTTGTTCCAGATGGCGAGAATGAGACGCAGATACGTGCTGATCCGCGTCATCTAAATGCTTTTGGCGGCGGCCAATCAATATGCAAGGGCAGGCTCTTCGCAGAGAGGGAGGTCCTGATATTCATCTCAGGCATATTAACCGTTTGGGAATTCAAACCTGCAGGTGGAAAAATGAAAATTGAGGCCCCCAAAAAATACTATCTCGGCGTTGGGTCAGCGAGCCCGAAGAGTGCTATACGGGTTCAAGTGAGCAAGAGGGTTTCGTGAGTTCTGGCGTTTTGAGCAATTTTCCTGTGCTGCTGGTTGGATTTTATTGAAAAATGAGTTCTAGAATCAGCAACCTTGAAGAGGCCTTAATGCCCGGTAATTCCATTGTGTAGTTTGATTTGCCATGAGATGGTGTCCTATGTGAAGAGAGCGCGCAAGATGAAGCAGGTGACGTGGCCGTGACTGATTTCGAAATGACCTGTCAATATGGAAATAGAAAAAAGCACGAATGTGCGACCGACCGCAGAGCCAGCAGGCTTAGCACCGAAGAGGTAAGAGTCTAAGGCTATGCTATTCTCAAGATTTCGTAGTCGTCACCAAAGCCTCGGTACAACTTAATCGTAATTCTTTGAAAAACATTGTGAAGTCGCTTTTAGCTGTAGTCTCCAAAAGGGTTTGGGCCTAAAAAAAGGCCACCCTCAGACACAGATGCAGATAAACAAGTCAAACACACGTGACGTTCTAACCTGAGGAGGAAGAATCTAAGCCTGTTTAGTGGGGAGTGTGCAACTAGTAGTGGCCAAGAAGAAAAGACAACATTGGCATACATATTCGGCGCCTTATAGATGAGTTACGCGTCCTGTATGACACGCCTAATACGCCTGTCTTCTGTGCCCAAGCTTGGCGCTCCACTAATAGCAGCCGACTAAGCTGACTGATGAATGAAACGCGCTCCAATAATGGTAACGTGGGTCACCGGGTTATGACAGACCACCTAGTTATGACGCGAACACCAAAATACTGCCAAATTAGAAAGGCGGTCAGATTTCCGTCATAACTAGGTGGTCCGTCATAACCTGGTGACCCACGTTAGGCCACTAAGCTGATTTTTGTGAGTTGGTTAGAGATCCGCCTTTCGGTTAGCAGAGATGTCAGATCGCAGCGATTAGATAGTTCATATTGGCGTAATCCTCATTGGAGATGCTCATTCTCGAAGTCGGAATGAGCCTCCATCAGAGGTTATGACATTGTTGATGTTAATAGTTATGATAAGTGATTTCATGGACAAGCATTGACGCGCGGTGATTAACTGTATCACGGATAGTTCCTAGTCTCAACGTTAGTAATAATTGGGAGGTGATTGATACGGCGTGAGTGCAGAGGTTTCAATTTCGTTTCCTACTAAGATGATCGTCGTTCGGCTCGGCCCCCGCTTTGATCATCCGTCAACCTCAGCTTACCTCTAGACTGAAATAATTCTCTAGATCTTTTACGCAATTAACCCAGCAGATGTGAATCGTCTAGCAGACATTCCATACGAGCTCTCGGATTCGCTGAGAGGCTAAAAAAGGATGACGCATGCACACAAGCGGTCAGCAAACCCTCCGCCTTTTCTCCCCACTCTATTCTCCGAAAGTTGTCTCTGGCAGCTGATTCAGGCGTGCCAAGTGCCGACCGCCCCACTGCTACCGATTGGCGCATAGTTCCTAAGCCACTGTAAGGCTGAACATCCTGCGGTTGATTTCAGAGCTGCGGTGCGAGCTAGCGCGGTTGTGCGCTGCCACGGCGCGCTGCTGCCGCAACCCACAACTGTTCTGACGCGTCAGCGCCTTGCCTTTCCCCGGGTTTTTCCTGAGGAAAGAAAAGATGTGCCCTCAGCCTCACGGGACCCCTCCGGGCTCGAGCTGTGTGCTGATGACACTGTTGGGGGCTGCGGCCAATGATGCATGGGGCCGCGCAACATCTTGAGCAATATATATCGAGCTGCGTTGCTCCACTTTGTCCATATCAAGAAGCAGCACCGCAGGACCTTGACCAGAGTTTCAACCTTATTCTCATCTGACTCTTCTTCTGCCTATATTCTTATCAGTCCCGACACGTCGCCAAACTCCACAACATGAAATCTCAATTCACCACCGTAGCTGCAGCTACCCTGTTTGCCTCTGCCACAATGGGTAGCTCCATCACCGTCGCCCCCGAAGCGACCTTCTCCGTAACCTCCGGCGGCAGCGCCTGGCCCTCAGACTGGAGCAGCATGGGGCCATGGGCTTCAAACTCCGACTGGACGACTCAGACGACGTGGCCGACAACCGGGGGACCCGGCGGGCCGTGGGCCGGCGGATGGCCGTTCGGGCCGAACCACCCCTGGGGCCAGTGGACCAGCTCCGGCTCCTGGATGAGCGGGGCCTGGAACAAGTGGTGGGGCACCAGCGCGTGTCCCGATTCGACATGGACCGGGTGGACCGACGGGCCGTGGAGCACGGCTGCGCCGTGGACGACGTGGACCGGGTGTGCGGCGACTACGACGGCGACGAGCGTGGTGACTACGATTGTTAACGGGTCCACGATTACGACGACGGAGTTTGGCATCAAGGTTGCGCAGGCGACGGGCAGCGAGACCTCGGCGGCTGGCGGCTCGGCTACTGCGGCGTCGGCGTCTGCGACTGCGACGGGCGGTGCGGTGGGCAAGACGTTGGGAGCTGGCTTGGCGGTTGGAGCGGCGGTGTTGGGGGTTGCGATTGCGTTGTAAGGGTGCTGCGGGGATGGCTTGTGTTGTAAACGATGGGCGGGGCGTGTATTGGATGGTGAGATTCATTCTTTTGGCTGGTCAATGCATTTTTGGTGGAGTATGTGATTAATTTGCTTCTGGGCTAAGATTGGGATCGCGGGTGCGTGATACAGTATGACATTAGTGGTTGTAATAGATAAATTTCTGGGTTTTAGGTCTGAGAAAGATGAATGAGAGTGAGACTAGTGAACACTGTGAGGTCTATGCTTGCGTATAGCTTCCTTGAATCAGAGTCAAGAGTAAGTATAAGGTAGTGATGACAACGGAGAGCTCTAATTGGCTTCATAGACTTAGAGGTTCCTGGGGTTGCCAAGAACGGGTTTTGGCATGAGGTACTTTCACAAGCAATCCCTAAAGAGGCTTCGGTTAAGCATAAAACAGCATACTTTCAATAAAAGCTCTCTCTGCAGAACTAGCCTACAATCTTGATACTGCTCTTCCTGGGAGTATTTACTGTACTTCTACCAAGTATAACGCCCCGTTCCCCATACTATTCCAGCCAAACGCCAGGCCGCGTCCATAGACACTGCAGCCGCGAAAACATAATGATGCCACATAATGAAATACGCCCATTAATATCCATACGCCGGCTGTGCTCTGATGTCGTGGCGAAACCCAGAGGGGTCTGCCCAATGCATGAAATCTACGCGGTGTGGTTGAGTAAAGAAAAGAGCCGTTGTAGAGAGTGCTTATGTATAAGAAGGACGAGGCTAGAATTTCGGGCTGGGGTTAAATTCTATGCGTGGACTGTGAGGGGTTAGTAGGAGGTTTGGCTGGGCCTTTGGTCCGATTGGATGCGATAGTGTGGAGCGGTAGAGAAAGCGTGGGAAGAGAGCGTGTATTCGGTGATGTTAGGGGAGTTCCTGGGTAAAGCTGACTTGTGCATTGGAGGGTTGGAGGGCTTCTTACCGCGTTAGATAAGAACCGTCTGCTTTTGTCCTCCGCGACTCAAGCAGCGGCGGCACGAAGGGCAGCGTAAAGGCGCCGACTAGGTAGCCAGTCATGAGCGAGGCTTTTAGGCGATAGTGTGGGTCGCGGGGGATTTGCTGTGAGTAGCGGCGAATCTGTGGGAGGATGTATGTGGAGAGGGCCATTGCTGTCGCCTGGTGTTGTTCGGAGCGGGGAGGGAATGCAGATTGTGAGGCGTGGAGGGGGGCTTTTAGTCTGTGGTAGAAATTGGGATTTGTAAAGCACGCTGGCGGGGTTGTGGAGGCTGCACATATATAATCACGGTTAGAATTGACAAGTGGAAATGTTAATGTGGCTATGCTTTGCTGTGACTGCGCCGTTTGGCAGCCTCCCGCCTCGCGAAGACTTGCTGCGTGGGCGAGAGCTGAAAAGGGCTTGCGGCGGGGGACTGACCTTGACCAGATGATGCAGTTTTGCCGCTACGAAGAAAAGCCGGGACTGGCCGTGTTCGTTTCAGGGTGTCCGCGTGCGTGGCCTTTCGGGTGCGCTGCGAGAAGTGTATAGTGGAGAGTGGAGAGTGAAGATAAAAGATAGAAGGCAGGCGGAAGAAGAAAGCATTCACAGGTAGGTTTAAGTAAAGAGCGTGAATTTGTTGGTGTGGGGAACAATTGTTCGTTATGGCTCACAACGGGCTCCGAGTGCCTGCAGTCAGGCCACAGTCGTGCGAGCATGATGCTGAAATGCCCCCGACAACACCGAAATCTCCCGCAGGAAGCTTTGGGCGAGAAAGTCAGCAATATTAGGCTGCTGCTGGTTGGGGAGGTTAGAGGCAAGCCCAAGGCTCTACTGACAATCAAGGGTATCCAGATTATCTTGCGATCAGATCTTCAGCATTGTCATCAGGCACGTTAGACTTCTTCCGCCACCGCCCAACACGGGCATCTTTGAAAGTCAGCATTATGAAACTCTGTCACCGCGTAGATGAAGAGTATGTGATCAATGCCAAATTAGAGACCATTCCTAGCTGAAGAGAAGCATGCCAAATGAATGTGGAGCGTGACAATTGGTCCTTTGCTGGAGTAAAATCTTGGCGCTATTGAGAGCAGCTCAATGGTTGGTATCCAGCTATGGGTGTCAGCATCTATCTCAGCCCTCGTTGGGTAGAAACTGAAATATTCAGCTGAGGTCTGCTTGGGCTGAGGATTTACGTTCATTCATAATATGGGAAATGCCCTAAATACATCTTAAATACATGGAATACTTTTTTTTTTTCTACGAGCCTCGGCAACTTCGAAGCGTCGCGTGCGTGATCCGCCGCCATTCTTCCCCCTGATAATGACGACACCCAGTGTACTCTGGAACAACTTCACGCCGATTTCAAAGATGACGGCAGACATCCCCTTCGCTACATGATCAACAACCATGGACTCTCCGGTCGAGCCTCTGAAGCCACCTAGAAACTCTGATTCCGCTCCAGATAAGCTCCTCACCCACTCAGGACCAACTCGAATGCCGTGCCCTATAACGTCCTTCCATGCGAACCATAACCCAATCAGCTCTCTGACCTGGTATCCTTCTGGATACGATGGGCTCCTATCATGGACTCTACAGCTTATAAGGGCGAGTTGGCGAAGGAATACAGTTCTCTGGAGGGGTACGCTTCCTGGCAGTTGTCCTCATGCAGAGGTCTACTGGAAATCTCCCGGAATTTCCTGCCGAATGACATTTCTTAAACTTGGCTTGGTACCGTAGTGGAGCTTTCCAACTCCAAAGCTCGCTTTAATCACGACGGTATCAGCACGCTGATCGCTGGAACTCTTGAGACGACAGCTTTTCAGCCTATTTTTATAGGTCAGGTTAACCTGCCAGCCTGCAAAGTTCTGTGACAGGCTGCTGATCTCGGAGATACTGGAATGAACGGAGGCCGACATTGTGGCAAACCGATCGCGTTCCGTCCAGCGGCACTTATTGGTGTCGTGACCTAATCCCGCCCGTTGTCAAACCCTTCACCCGATGTGATTCCCGATTACGCCTTCGCAACACTTCAGAAGTCTTGAAGGGGCTTTGGTGCTCATCTAGAAACCCGTGGCAGCGACTGCACAGCATCGCCTTGTTTGGTTGCGCCTGATTTGACCTACGACGGGTGGTAAAGTGGATTGGTTTGTACGATTCTAAAACTACCACCCACGCAAGGATTATCATGACTGAAGATAGTTTCTGGCTAAGGGTTAACCGCTTCTCAGTGGACGTACCTGTGAGCCTGTCACGAAGGCCTGGCATTGTTGAACTCATAGCCAATGTGGGACTCCTAAGATTTTCATGACTTCTCTTCAGGCCCTTTCTCCCCGTTTCCGGGAAAGCGGAACTTCCTTACTTCACTTGGCTGGCAACTTGCACACTTTTCAAGCCATTTTGCTGGCGGAACATTAGCCCCGAAAGCCAAATCCTGGAAATCTGGCCCTGTTTTCATGAGAGTCAGGTTTTGCAAGGAATGACTTGGACTAGAGGTGATTCAGCCGCCGTCTCGGAAATCCTGCTCGCAGTAGACATGGCTGAGGGATCCACTGCGTTTGGGGTAAGACATTCGACAAACAAGTGAGGCAGAAGTAATCGCTTGAGATTTTGGCCCTAGATCATGTCCGTTGAAGCAAAAATACATATCCTTATCATAAGAGCGCCATCGTGCAGTGCCGTTCTGTATCGAGAGCACTCATGGACATCCAGGGTTTGATTTATTTCGGTCGCGAATGGCCTGAAAACCGCGAGCATCCGGAACGTTCCCAGGAATCCACAGTGGGAGTTGGTCACACAAATATACAGCGGTCACACCCCAACAGTCAAAGCGTTGTTACCGGCTTCTGCCGTAATACTGGACACACTCATATGATAAAGGTCCTGCTGGGCCCCAAAATCGCTTATCTGGTCGACAGAAAAAACAGGGCCCATGGGCTTATTAATCTTCTCCTATTGGCCATTTCTCTATCTCTTGGGACGACACGTCTCAGTTGCAGATGCTGCCAAGACAATGTACGGCCAAGTGTGGGACCTGAGGCTGAGCCACCTGGTTGTCTACAAAATTACCACAGGAAGGAACGATCACCAAGTGTTGCACGGCTGTTCGGACGGATGCGAGATTCAACGGCTTCCAGGTAACCGATTACGGGATTTTCCATCACAATTTCAATTTACGATTTTTGTATCTCGGAGTAATACACTGATCGTCGTGCAAGAACACGACATGCTGGAAGAGTTTCTGACTCGTATGAGGGCGACCAAGATTGAGGCACTCCGCCAAAAAGAGAGGTTCAACACTGTTCCAAACCACAAAAGCGGCGGAAGTCGCTCCGAAGCTGACCGTAACTGGCCAGCCGAAGGCAGCATTGCATGCAGGCCAACGGATATGCTATGTCTGGCTGCGAAGGTCGAAGATACACCTTGGGGTTTTGTGGGCGAGGCGCAAAAGAAAATATCTTGGCGCATAATTTGTGGCTGGAATTGACCGTTTGAATTGGTGCAGACGCAACGCCACTGCCCGAACACGAAGACCAAGGAGCGTTAACGAAATAATCAAACCGCCCACCACGCTTAAAAAATCGAAAGGCTCCCCTACCCCCTGCAGTTGGCGCTTCCACAGTCTAAATTTATCACTGGCGAAAGGAAATCGTCACAGATTCTTCCGACAGTCTGGCCCGAAAAGATTAGCCCCCGCAAGGCTGAATCTCACCTCCTCTTAGACACCAAACATTTCCCTTCTTGGAGCTATTACGCGATCTCTCAGGCAGCAACGCTCGTGTTTCAGATGTCTGCTCCTCTTAGAGAATTTTCCTATCCCACTCTTCTCCTAGTCATAGTTTAAGCTGGTTTCTGCTCACTGGAAGCTCATAGTTTACAGGCCAGAGATGGGCGTTAGGACATAGTAAGTTGAGGCTTGCATTGATCCTTACGCCTTATCGCTAGCTTTCCGCCGATCGAAAGACTACTGAAGTTGCTGCCAATCGGACCACCTGACTAGAAGCGCCATGCGGTTGACTGAGCGCAAAGACCATCTTCAACCACGAGGCTGAGAGCATCTGTGACCCCCACGACATCAGATCTTGGCGTTTCGACCTGTCGCGCATGCTTGACTCCCCTTGTGAAGCTGGATTCGTGCATTCTATCCTGACCATTATCAAATGTATCGTCCCTTCCGTAATGTCGGTGATAGGATTATGACGGCGATAGGGTTATGACCACGGATCTACCGCCTTCCTGATATAGATGGGACACCAAAATACTGCCAAATGCCTCGGAAGTAGGTGCACGACCCAACAGCTAGCTCTGAGGCATTTGGCGGTATTTTGCTACCGTCATAATCCTATCACCGACGTTACAACAAAATGCTCATCCATGTTAGTGGCTGCGAGGCTTCAACGTGCATCCGCAAATGCAGGTCCCGCGCTTCTGTCAATGACCGTGGCCGCCTTCCGCTGCTCCCGGTATCTTTCCCACCACTCAGGAAGCCAGAAATTGACATGATCGTCCCAGACATGCACGTCCCAAGTTCTTGTCATTGCTTGCAGCTCGATTCGAAGCCTCTTTTTTATTTTCCCTGTCTTTGCAACGCACCGTGTTCCACTCGGAAACATGGCGGCTGGCACCCGGCATACACGAATTAGGCCTGCAGCTCGCAGGACAAGCTTCACACGAAAGCGCCTACCATGTTAGACCATGTCAGCTCGTATGAACATAGCCCATCTAGGAAACGTTCGAAATGAGTAACTTCTCCTTGATGAATACGGACTATGGCTGATGCTAACCGATTTGCCTACTTGTGGAACAGGATCTTGGGGTTGGGAGCATACTAGAGAGGGATGGCATGTTCGTCTGTGGAGAATGGGGCTCATCTCAGGGGAAACTGATGCAAAATACTAGCCACCACAAATCTTTTCTTGCCCAGCCGCTCTCTCCGCTCTTTCAACGTCTTTTCAGATCTTTGTCACTCTCTTCAGAGTTTTCTTTCCTGTTGATACCAAATCACATTCCTTTATCCTTGTTAGATTCCAATAGAGCGCATTACGAACACTCGTTTTTACTCTCACGTTCACTATACACTACTGCATAGCCTTAATGGAGTTTTGATAACCTCCTACACTCATTCTGACGAGATGACGTGCCAATTCTTTTGCCTGCTGGCCCTATTCACGGCCAGCGTAACCGCCTTACGATACGATCCGCAATATGTCGATTATAATCTAAATCAAAACCAAGCTGCAGTCAACCCACTCGACTATTGGGGCAAGTGGGACAACCATGCCTTCCATCCATCGCCTGAAAATTGGCGGTTTCCTTTCTATACGCTTTTTCTCGATCGGTTTGTGAATGCCGATCCTACGAACGACAATTCCAATGGAACCGCTTTCGAACAAGATATCATGTCAACACAATTGCGCCATGGCGGAGATATACTAGGAGTGATGGATTCCTTGGATTATCTTCAGGGTATGGGTATCAAGGCCATCTACGTTGCTGGTTCTCCTTTTATCAACCAGCCATGGCAGGCCGATTCATATTCAGTAGGTGTTCAGGATGGACTCCATGCATACCGAGCGGGCTAACTCCAAGACAGCCGGTGGACTTTTCTCTTCTTGACCCGCATTTCGGAACGATCGAGGACTGGCGAACAGTGATTGATGAGATCCATAGGCGGGGGATGTATATTGTGCTAGATAATACCATGGCAACGTAGGAACCTCTAAACGGCCGTTTTCCCTTATAGTCAAGACTAACCGTCGATGCAGTATGGGCGACCTCATCGGACTCACGGGGTTTCTCAATACTACGACGCCTTTCAGTCTCAAGGAGCATAAAGCTGAATGGAAATCTGACCGGACATATCTCGACTTTTCATTCTCCAATAATTATAACCAGACTTGTAAATATCCTAGGTTCTGGTTAGAGACCGGAGAACCAGTGGGTTCCGATGTGACTGACGAGATGGTGGGTTGTTACGACAGCGAGTTTGACCAAGTATGTTTCCCTTTCACGAAAATGTTTCTGACATATCTAATAACTTCTAAAAGTACGGTGATACTGAGGCTTTCGGCGTCTTCCCGGATTGGCAACGTCAGCTGTCAAAATTCGCCTCCGTCCAAGATCGTAAGTTGCCCATATTTTGCGTTACACAACATTTATTAATGGTTGGCTAGGCCTACGTGAGTGGGTGCCGTCAGTTCGAGAGAAGATATCTCACTTCTCATGTATCGCAGTTAATATGCTTGACATTGACGGGTATAATTGGTCTTTCTACTTTACACTAGAGAGACCTTGCTGATTTATAATAGCTTCCGTTTCGATAAGGCAACCCAAGTTACTGTGGATGCGCAAGGAGAATTTGGCGACTACATGCGGGAATGTGTCCAAAAGCTCGGGAAAAAAAACTTCTTCATGCCCGGTGAAATCACTGGTGGCAACACCTTTGGTTCGATCTATTTGGGACGGGGAAAACAGCCTGAACAATACGCGAAAGATCTTAAGACAGCTGTGACCATGACCAACAAGCCAGATGCAAGCAACTTTATCCGCGATCTTGGCAAGAATGCTTTAGACGCCGCAGCTTTCCATTATACGATATACCGTTCTCTTACCCGGTTTCTGGGCATGGACGGCAATCTTGCCGCTGGTTACGACGCGCCCACAGATTGGGTCGAAGCTTGGAACACAATGGTACTGAGTAACGATCTCATTAACCCAAGTACAGGCGTTTTTGACCCAAGACACATGTATGGTGTTACTAATCAAGACCTGTTTCGCTGGCCATCAATTAGGAATGGAACCGAGAGAATGTTACTGGGGCTTTTCATCACTACGTTGCACATGCCGGGTATACCTTTACTCAGTTGGGGGGAGGAACAAGCATTCTACATTCTGGACAATACCGCGAGCAATTATATCTATGGACGTCAGCCTATCTCTTCCTCCTTAGCATGGCAAACGCACGGCTGCTATCGGATTGGGAGTGCTCAATATTATCAGATGCCTCTGGAAGCTGCCTTGAATGGGTGTAACGACGATAGTGTCAGCTTGGATCATCGGGACCCCGCCCACCCAGTTAGGAATATTATTAAGGCGATGTACTTCCTGCGAGAAGCATATCCAGTTTTCAATGATGGTTTCTACCTTCAAGGGCTCTCCAACCAGACGCGACAAATCTTTTACCCAGGAAGTAACGGAACTGCAACGGAGACTGGCTTGTGGAGTGTTATGAGATCCGTATTTCCGGATTTCCAAGATCTTTCCGGTGTGGGTAAAGGCAACCAAACGGTCTGGCTTGTCTATCATAATGATAACACCACGGTCACCTATAAATTCGATTGCAAAAACACGAACAACTCTTTAATCTCCCCATTTGATGCGGGCACAACCGTGAAGAACTTGTTCTACCCATACGATGAGCTTGTCCTTGGAGAATCGAGTACGAAGTTAGGAATTAATGGTTCCACAAACTCAAACGGATGCGTGGGACAGCTGGAGATGCAAGCCTATGAGTTTAAGGCCTATGTTCCAAAGAATCAACACCTTACACCTCCACCAATGATCACCCAGTTTTTCCCGGGCCACGATTTCCGTGTTCCTTCCACGGTCGCACCCGGCAAACAGGAGTCCCTTGAAATAGAAATCCATTTTTCGAAGCAAATGGATTGCGACAAGGTGACAGCGTCTCTGGAGTTCAACTCCACCACCGAAGATCATACTGTTCCACAGCTTGATGTGAATAGTGTCAACTGCTCGACCATAGCCGCAATGAACTCTTCTCAATTCATTGGTAGTTTGCCTACTGTCTGGACTTGGAAAGGCACCCTTGACAAGGTATCTAATGGCATACATATGGTGACGGTCAATAACGCTACCTCGACGGATGGATATTTCACCAACTCTGTCGATCGCTTCCTCCTTCGCATTGGTCAGTGGGACAATCCAGTTGTTTTCCCGCGGGTCGCCAATTACACTCGAGCACTGCTTCACGAATTCCCCGAGAATAATACGCTTTACATTTCACACAAGGCTGCTGGAGCAGATAAATGGCGACACTCCCTTAACTGGGGTTCTACCTGGAGCGACTGGTCCAATTACACTGGTGGAAACAACACTCTTCCAGCGCAAAACTGGACTGGCACAAAAGAACAAGAATGGGACGATAAGCATATTATGGTTCAATATTGGAGCAAGTTAATCGGCAGTAGTTCTGTGATACAACATGCAGACCTCAACCGCCTTAATGAGCCGGCACGTCGTTTCCCTCACCTCTTTGCCCAGGGCCCGTTCAATCAGTTTGGCTTCGATGCCGGGCTAAAGAATAAACTAGAGCTCGACAATGATGGCAGGTGGAAGTTCCATTTCATGAGCGAATGGCCCGACAACTTCCAGCTCAATACATGGGGCATGAATCCAGATGGTCAGCCTGATCACACTGGCGTATTTGGTGACGTTGATATTGATTTTGTGCTTGACCGCATGCCGCCAAATACACTTGCTAAAGTGGCTATTAATTTCACTGAATCACCACCTTCCCCATATCTCGCTTACCAACTATCGCTGGATGATGGTAGCTACCGTTTCGATCTTGTCCCTGTGGGTAACCGGTGGCAACAGTTAGCTCTTTATGTTCTGCTTTGGTTATTACCAGTTTTCACTGGCGCACTCGGCGCTTGGGTGTTCATGCAATCCTTTTACGGAGTAAAGTTCAACGAGGTTGGCATTTCCGAGAAAGTTTCTTTCATCCCTCTTGCTTTGCGACGGGCTCGCGATCATTTCACCAAGAGCCGAGGTGCGAGCATGGTTCTCTCCACCAGGTCTAGATCTTCATCGTTTGGAAACGTGCTTCCAGGAAATGGTGCCACCGCTAGACGGTGTGTCTTAATCGCCACGATGGAATATGACATCGAGGACTGGGGTATCAAGATAAAAATTGGCGGCCTCGGTGTTATGGCCCAGTTGATGGGGAAAAATCTGCAACATCAAGATCTCATCTGGGTTGTACCGTGCGTTGGAGGCGTTGATTATCCTACCGATCAGCCTGCCGAGCCTATGACTGTCACTATCTTAGGGAATGCCTACGAGGTTCAAGTTCAGTATCACATTCTCAAGAACATTACCTACGTTCTCCTAGACGCACCTGTGTTTAGGAAACAGACGAAGTCGGAACCTTATCCGCCTCGAATGGATGATCTCGACAGTGCCATCTACTACTCAGCTTGGAACGCGTGCATCGCTGAGACGATCAAACGCTTTCCGGTTGATCTCTATCACATCAACGATTACCACGGAGCTGCTGCTCCATTATACTTATTACCTGATACTATTCCGTGCTGTCTATCTTTGCATAATGCCGAGTTCCAAGGTCTTTGGCCAATGCGTACACCGAAAGAGCGTAAAGAAGTCTGTGAAGTCTTCAACCTTGACCAAGCCGTTGTCCAGGAATATATTCAATTCGGCTCCGTGTTCAACCTTCTCCACGCTGGCGCAAGCTACCTTCGTGTACATCAAAAGGGCTTCGGCGCGGTTGGTGTGTCGAAAAAGTACGGCAAGAGATCATTCGCTCGTTACCCAATCTTCTGGGGCTTAACCAAGGTGGGCAAACTACCAAATCCCGATCCCTCAGATATTGCGGAATGGGACAAGAAGCTGCCCACAGACGATGAAATAAAAGTAGATCCAGAGTTTGAAGCCGGTCGGGCTGAGCTAAAGCGTCAAGCACAAGAATGGGCTGGTCTCGAGCAAAGAGCCGACGCTGAACTCTTCGTCTTTGTCGGCCGTTGGTCACTCCAAAAAGGAGTCGACCTTATCGCCGATATTTTCCCCAAAGTTCTTGAAGAACACCCTAAAGTTCAATTAGTTTGCATTGGGCCTGTCATCGATCTCTACGGAAAATTTGCTGCGCTAAAACTGGGAAAGATGATGGAGAAGTACCCTGGCCGTGTCTTCTCGAAGCCCGAATTCACTGCTCTTCCACCCTACATCTTCAGCGGTGCTGAATTCGCTCTGATTCCATCGCGAGACGAACCGTTTGGACTTGTAGCTGTCGAGTTCGGTCGAAAGGGTGCTCTTGGTGTGGGTGCGAGAGTTGGTGGTCTTGGTCAGATGCCTGGATGGTGGTATACAGTCGAGTCCACTACGACAGTCCATCTGCTTCATCAATTTAAAATGGCCATCGATTCCGCACTGGCCTCTAAGACAGAGGTGCGAGCAATGATGCGAGCTCGATCCGCAAAGCAACGTTTCCCCGTCGCGCAATGGAAAGAAGACCTTGAGATTCTACAAACCACAGCCATCAAGGTTCACGAAAGGGAGGCAAGCAAAGGATCACGAACTCCAGGAAGACCCTCTTCTCCAACTCCCGCATTTACCCCAGGGCACTTCGACACGCCTAGCGGTAGTAATACACCTTTCGAGATTCACTCCCGCAATTCAAGCTTCGGCTCTCCAATACCCTTGGGACACGGCGCCGAGTTTGCTCGCCCATCCACACCCCGTGAAGGCCCTCCGTCAGGATTCGGTGGTCTCGATACATCTCGTCCATCAACGCCTCGTGTAGGTCCCCCAGTTGGGCCAGGACTGAAGCGCACTCTTTCCCTAGGCGTGAAATCCGGCCCTGGACATGCGTCAGGCCACATGAACCCATCAATGAGGCGAAATAACCGACGGGGAATTTCTATGGCCTCCACCATTGCTTCCGTATCCGAATACGAGACAGATGATGAAGATGTGACAGGAAGGTTCGTTAATGAGTACACACTAACTGACGAGGAGATGGAACAGGCCCGCAGGCTTAGGGCCGGTGAATCACATACACTGAATACACCGCCAATACCGCAATTTGCTGGCGGTCGATCGCTTATTCCATCGCAATCACCTTTACTAAATACACCGGCTACTCCTAACAGTCCAAATGTCCAAGACTCGCTTCTTCCTCCAGCGCCACTCTATACGCTAGGGCAAGGGAACTCTTCTACACTCAGCCTTGACTCCGTTGTTGGAGAGCGGAAAGACTTCAAGCTCCAGAAAGTAGATCCATTCTTTACGGATACTACTGGAGAGTTCTATGATGCGTTCTCAAAGCGACTGAATAAACTTGATGGCAAAACATCGGAGAGCGAGCTGTGCATCGAGGACTATCTCATCAAGAGCGAGAAGCAATGGTTCGACCGATTCCGAGACGCTAGGCTGGGTAAAATGGCAACATCGAGTCCCGCTCCGTCGGTTTTCCGTATGAACAGAGATAGTTCACCAAGCGATGGGGACGTTAAAGAGATGTTTGAGGAGGATGATGAGTTCTTGCTTGGCAGAGACTACAAGCCGCCGACAGGGTTGAAAAAGTATGGTCCCCTGGCAGTCAAACACGTCGAGTGCAGCTAACCTTATTCTTAGATATCTCCAAGTCAAGGTCGGCGACTGGCCAGCATATACCTTCCTTCTAGCATTTGGACAAATCATCGCAGCAAACTCATACCAAATCACCCTTCTCACAGGCGAAGTTGGTCAGTCTGCAGAAAAGCTTTATATTATTGCGACAATCTACCTTGTCACATCCATTCTTTGGTGGATGGTGTTCCGCCAATTCAAATCGATCTATGTTCTCTCTGTGCCATTCATTTTCTACGGGTTAGCTTTCCTTCTCATCGGCCTAGCGCCTCTTCTCAAGACTGAAGCTGGCACCGGATGGATGCAAAACGTAGCTACTGGATTTTACGCTACAGCATCCTCAAGTGGCTCTATTTTCTTCGCCCTCAACTTCGGTGACGAGGGTGGCAGCCCCGTCAAAGATTGGGTTTACCGCGCGTGCATCATCCAAGGCACGCAGCAAATCTACGTCGTCGCTCTCTGGTACTGGGGCAGCAAACTGACCACCGCGACTGCCAGCGGCGTAACGACACACAACGCCATTACATCCTCCTGGATCATGACAGCCATTGCCGCGCCCATCGCCGTCCTCATGTGGGTCATCGGCCTAGTCCTCTTCATCGGCCTCCCCGATTTCTACCGCCAAGCCCCCGGCGCCGTCCCATCCTTCTACCGCTCGCTCGCCCGCCGCAAAATAATAACCTGGTTCTTCATCGCCATCTTCATCCAGAACTACTTCCTCTCCGCGCCCTACGGCCGCAACTGGGGATACCTATGGAGCTCGCGCGTGGCGCCCGCCTGGGCCGTCTTCCTACTCGTCCTCGTCTTCTTCGTCTTCGCCTGGGCCGCCATCCTGTGGGTGTTCGCGGCGCTCAGCAAGTCGCACTCATGGATCCTGCCCATCTTCGCCATCGGCCTCGGCGCGCCGCGCTGGTGCCAGATGCTGTGGGGCACGTCGTCCATCGGGCTGTACCTCCCGTGGGCCGGGGGGCCCATCTCGTCCGCGCTGCTCGGCCGCTCGCTGTGGCTGTGGCTCGGCCTCCTCGATACCGTGCAAGGCGTCGGCTTCGGCATGATCCTGCTGCAGACGCTGACGCGTATCCACGTCGCGTTTACGCTCATCGCGGCGCAGGTCCTCGGCTCCATCGCGACTATCCTGGCGCGTGCGACGGCGCCGAATAAAGTTGGCCCTGGGGATGTGTTCCCGGATTTCTCGGCCGGCGTGCTGGAGGGGCTGGGGAAGGGCTGGTTCTGGGTTGCGCTGGTGCTGCAGATGGGGATTTGTGTGGGGTTCTTTGCGTTTTTTAGGAAGGAGCAGTTGAGTAAGCCGTAAGTGGCTCGGCACTGCCATTTAGCGTTTTGAGCATTCTAGCATGTTGGCATTTTGGTATTGTGGTGTTTTCTCTTTCCTTCTGATACCTGGTGGGAGGGGGTTTGGGGTTTGTGGGTGACTTGTACTAAGGTCCGCCTGTTTTAGCTTTGTGCATAGTGGGATTGGTTTACACCGGAACTTAGAGACGGTAGTGTTTAAGATTAAGTTGGTGAGATTATGGAGTAGATGAAAATAAATGATACTTGTCCTATCGGTCTTATTCTAGGGTATATAATTCTAGTTTAACTAACTTACGTACCTCTTTAAATAGGTTCTAAGCAGCAACGAATTATTAGCTCCTTTTAAATAAGAGATAACGACCTAATTTTAACGTATACAAGATACTACCTCCAATGTTTTAGTAGGTAAGTAGAGTTTTCAGTAGATAGAAGTAGGTCGAATTCTCTAGACTCTAAGTATTATCTACGGAAGTTGGCTCTATTAGCTCTCTTCTATCTACTTAGAACTTTATAGGCTAACCTTTTCTCTAAAAATTCTATAATATAAGGCAATTAAATACGAAATACAGAGACTAAATTTCATAGTATATATATGATATATTATTTATAATCGGTCCGTTAATATACTTATTAATTTTTAATTTTTAGAGAGTCAGAGATGTAGATAGTATAGGCATAAGTCTTTAAGTATATTTAGTAGAGTAGCTATATATATATTATATTAAAGTAGTTAGGCCGGTATAATAGTATATTTTCCTTAAATAGCTTAAAGTTAATATTCTCTCTATATAAGAGTAGAACTTTAGTAACGTTTATATAACCGCTAGCGGTAGGAAGTACTAAGGACTCCCTAAGAATAGATTAATATTTACTATTAATAATATTTCTTCTATATCCCTAAATATTTACAGAATCGGAGCTTATAAAATTAGGGCGTTTTACGTAGTTAATTATTACTCTATGTAAGCGACTCTAATAGCTTTAATATTTATAATACTAGCTGGATTGCTATAAAAGCCAGCCTGATCTTGCTTAGTTCGCCCTTAATATACTTATAATACCGCCTATATCGGATAAATACAAGCGGCTATTTAGCAGCTATAAGATCCTTATTCAAGACCGTCGATCTCGCTTATAAATGGATATTATTAAGGTAAATAAGTGTCTTCGCCACTAGTACGGGCCTCTAAATAAGGGGACATTTAATTTGGAAGTAGGAGCAGTAGAAGGAGAGCCTATACCATAATTAGTATTACTAAAGGAGACCTTAAAGGCTTAAGTTGCTGTGTACACTAAAGCCATTAAAGAAGCTGTATAGGCAGTAGCGGTAAAGGCAGTAGCAGCGGAGGCAGCTCCGGCGGAGGGAGCCGCGACTAAGTCAGTGGTTATAGAGTCGGATGAAGGCGACGATGAGGGCGACGATGAGGGCGACGATGAGGGCAACGATAAGGGCGACGATAAACCTTTAAGGTGGTTGAGGTGGAAGATAAGGTTATTAAGTAACCAGTGCGGGATTCCAGTGAAAATCTTATGTTATAATACCCAGGCACAGTCTGTTAAGTGAACAGTTGCGGTCCAGCTAGGGCTCCCAGATTGCTTAGTAGCCAACATTGCTTGCGCACATCGAAGGTATCGCAACCGTATCAATAACATGACCAGTTTATAGGCCCGAAATCTCATTCTAAAAATGAAACTACACAGAAGTTACACTTATTAGCGTTGACTCAAGCTTCCGGAGTGCCGCCTGCCTGAAAAGCTTAATAGAAACTTCGGGCTGCGGGTGTCACCGTATACTTCTCCGCCCTAAACTCCAGCTCACCGTACAACCGTAACTGTGCCGGATCCAAATACAGCTTCAGCCCCATTCCTGAGTATCCAAGACTATACATTCTCGCAAACAGATACACCTCGTTTGCGGGCGCACTTATTGGTAGCATTATAGCTTCAATTCTATCAAACTGGTTTGGACTAACGAAAAACGGTACATGTAGAGCTCCAGTCGTTGCCTTGACTTCGATATAATACTTTGGGCGACGGCCAGTCCAGATTAAGGCGTCAAGGTATCCTCTTTGGATGAGCAAGTCGGTCAGTTTGCTCTGCTAGTCGTCGTAAACAATGTCTGCAGTCTCTGAACCGTGCCAATTATCGATGCAGTGTGTCCAATAGTCAGCGGACAGCGAGCTTTGAGGCCCTATAGCTGACTGACTGCAGCTAAGTAGATCGCTCGCTGTCCGCTGCGTCAAAATTAGGTACGCTGACTATCACGCTGTTAGCTCGCTATCCGAATTAGGCAATTTGTATAAAATTTATGGTGTTTTATTACGGATTTTTGGCAGCACCTCTGTATATACAAATATTGACGTTGCCTAATTAAAAGATGACCTTGATTCACCTAATATAGTATTAAATATAGCTAAAATTATCCTCCGCACCCGCAGAGTCTTAAAAAGGTAGATATTGAGGTCGGTGGTGACGTCACCAGTAAGGAAGGAAAGCGGTGGTAAGGGCTCCGGAGGCTCTATTTCTATATTAGATTTGATTAAATACGAAGCTCTGTTGGATGTATCTTACCAAGCTGGCTTATAGCCAGTAAGATTGATATTTAAGCTCGTTAACTAGGGTGTAGTTAAAGCTCTATTAGAGTTAATATAATCGATCAAACTGCTTAATAAAAGGCCTTTAATTAACCACCACTTCTGACATTGATCTGCTTTAATCGTGTCGGCTAATAGTTAATTATGCTTATTAGTAACGATCCTTTTGGCTTAACTAAAGGCTCGTTCGCATGTAGAGCTTATTGCTGGTATAGAGAACATATTAAGAGCAATCTTAGCAAGTGTTGGATAAAGGATTTGACCGATTTTAAGCCACTAGTTGAGAGGATTAGGAACGACGTTGTTCCGCTTATAGCCGTTATTATTGTTAAAACTGATCTTGGTGAACTTAAGGCCTATATCGTAGTAGCGGTTAAGCTCACTGGCGAGCTTGATACGCTTTTAATTGCGCTTTAAAGAAGTAAGGCTCTTATTTATAACTAAGGACTGTGCATATTTATTAGCTGAATTATTATCAGATTTATGAGGAACCTTCCTGCGTTGTGGCTCAGCTGGTTCCTCATCTTCCTTATCTACTTTGTAAGCTTTGCAGTGTGTGGGAATTGAACGAGCAACTTGATTGTAAATCTATGGAAATCAAGAGGTATATATACATGAAATGGTAGCTGAAATGGAAACAGTGATCTGCAAGTAATATTGATCTGCGATCAATATATATAGGGTGGCGTTGAGGCTGTCTCGGCAGCACACGTAGTCGGTTACATACTTACTTATTAATATAGTTATTAAATAGAGTCTCTATGTACCGCTTGGCGTGCTTCTACTACTAGGGCTACCATTTCCACTTATCGCGAAAGTAGGCACGTTTGAGAGACGGATAAAGGATTACTACGGTAAAATAGTAAGGGCTCTCGGCCTTTATTTTATTAAAATATTTATTAATCTTTTAGATAGCTATATTAACGCCCGATTTAAGGAAGGAGTCGCATTTATTCTTAAGGCTCTACTAAGTTCGCTAGAGGATTTAATGGAGGAGCTCTATATTAGTAATTAACTCCTATAGAGCGCTATATAAGCCTTTAACACTAGGACCGTTAGCGTTACCTTTTATACGCTTAGTAGCTAATATAAAAGGCTTTAGGATCTTAACGAGCTGCTCTACCTACTACCAATCTTTATTAGTAAGCGCATCCTAAGATAGATTGTAGCTATTATTAGTAGGCTTTCTCTAAGCTAGTAGATATTTGTTAATCGCTTTATAAAGAAGTAATATACAGCGAAGTATAAAGTAGGTTAAATTCCACCGAATACCTCCGTCCTTAATAAGTAGAAGCTCTACTTAATTAAAAAGATCGTCCTTAATGTATGCTTTAGCCTAATTCTTAGCAAAGTCCTCCCGGCGTCCTATTAATTGCATAATATATTTAATAATATTATAAATCTTGCCTATAAAGCCTTTCTCCCGCATAAGGTTAAATTTAGCTTAATTACTTGTATTAATTAGTAAGCGTTTAAGCTTGCTTACGCCTTTACCGTATATTAAGGCTTTAATAATAAGGTTAATAATATAGCTAACGTACTAAAGCCGTTCCTTTTTAGCCACTAAGAGGCTTTATAAGAGGTAACTATAGAGCTTATTATTATTACTAGCGTTATCGGTTATTAAGGAGCCAAGCTTATAATTAATTTGATACTTTTAAATTACCATTGCTAAAGCCGTTACTATATTCTCAGCAGTATATAATCCTCGCAGCCATAGAAGGCCTAAAAGCACTAATTAAAGCTTACCGTCTTTGTTAATGAAATGAGCTACTATACCAAGTAGTAACATTCCGTTTGTAGATGTCCAGATATTATAGCTAAGGTTAATTTTACTAAGTGCGGTAAAGAGGATGTCTTTAATACTAACGCGTTGCTGTTTAAATGCGGCCTTAATCTAATTACTTAAAGATATAGGCGCCTTTAGAAGACATCCCTAAATCTAAAAATGGTTAAATATTAGCAGAGCGCGTATATAAGGGCTTATAGCTTAATAGAAGGTAATATTCTATAGAATTGTCTAATTAATATAGGCTTAAATATAGCTAGCTGCCCAAAACGGCTGGCGTTTATAGCCAGTAGCTAGAGTAAAAGTTTAATTGGCGGGCAGTTGTATACTACCACTATAGCTTTTTAAGTTAACAATAAGGCTATGCTTTAATTTTAAATGGCCGCTAATATAGTTGTTGCCGTTTATTATAAGTAAAGCACCTAGTCTTTAAGCTAAATAGCAGAGCTTATATAGCTAGAGCCTCTTTTTGCCTAAAGGACCGTTTTAAAAAATGTCTACTCTATGCTTCTATATTAGTGATATAGAAGCTTTACTTAATAGTAACCGCTTATTAATAACTTAGTATCTATATTTACCAATAAGCTTGCCGTATAATGTTAGG
>Ga0307515_10003820_pt1 | contig 31499 bp, 20 predicted proteins | sample 17_EM_MG_FD_194513 | JGI IMG/M metagenome (GOLD analysis project Ga0307515, IMG submission 194513) | Populus trichocarpa ectomycorrhiza microbial communities from riparian zone in the Pacific Northwest, United States - 17_EM | ecosystem: Host-associated > Plants > Roots > Unclassified | place...
GGGGGGGGTGGGGGGGGCGGTGCTGGGGGGCGCGGGGGGGGGGGGGTGCGGTGGGCCGGCGGGGGGGGGTGGGGGGGAGCAGGTCGTTGGCGGCGAGCCAGTCGTCGTCGACGAACTTGGGGACGTTAGGTCGTGTGTAATTGATGATTGGGTATAAAGGAAAAGGAGAGGATGTGAGAGGCGTCTGAGTGGGACAGAGTCAAGGTATAGGAGAAGGGTTTGAATGACCAGAGGAAAGCGAGGAATAGAATAGAATTGGTTAGAATAGGAAAACAGAGAACACATACCTTACTCAAGTAACTCCTGATACTGTCCGGCAATACAACCACAACCACATCATCCTTACCTAACCCTAAATCTTTCACAGCTCTCACCATAGCGTCCATAGCACTTCCACTACTCCCACCACACAGAATCCCCTCTTCAGCAATCAACCTTCTCGCATATTGGAAGGAAGCCCGATCGTCAGTTTTATACCACACATCAACCACCTTCTGATCTAGCACATCCGGAATAAAATCATACCCAATGCCTTCCACTTTATACCCCTCATTCGCATGCTCCTGATTCAACGACTCCGGCAACGCAAGAATCGAACCCTGCGGATCCGCCGCAATAATCTTGACATCCTTCTTATGTTTCCGCAATCCCTTCGCAATCCCCGTAATAGTCCCACCTGTGCCCGCGCCGGCCACCAGCGCCGTAATCTTCCCTCCCGTCTGCGTCCAAATTTCCTCCGCGGTGCCGAGCTCGTGCGCGAGTGGATTGTCCGGGTTGCCATACTGGTCCAGAATATGCGCATTCGGGATCTCCTTTTCTAGCCGACGTGCCACGCCGATGTGGGATTCGGGGGAGTCGTACGCGGCTTGGGTGGGCGTGCGGATGATTTCGGCGTTCAGGGCGCGCAGCACGGCCACTTTCTCGGGCGACATCTTTTCGGGGAGGGTTATGATGGTTCTGTATCCTGCAGCTTCAAGTCAGCCAATTGCGCACTTCCTAATGGCCCAAGTAAACTGCAACGAAAGCAGAAAAGGCGTTAGTGGCGAGTCAATCTCACCTTTCACGGCAGCAACCAGCGCAAGCCCAATTCCCCTGCATCACCACCCAAAATCAGCACGTAGTCTTATTTTGAGGCCAGATCGCAACTCACGTATTCCCGCTCGTCGGCTCGATCAGCGTGTATCCAGGCTTTATCCTCCCGCTCTTCTCGGCCTCCTCAATCATCCTCAGCGCAATGCGGTCCTTCACGCTGCCTCCCGCATTGAACATCTCCAGCTTGGCATACACCGTCGCCTCGATGCCCAAGCTCTGCGGGATCTTGTTCAGCCGCACGAGCGGCGTGTTCCCGATCTGCTGCGTAATGGTGTCCATGACGACGGGAGGGATTGCGGGACGAGTTTTGGAAGCCATGGCGGCGGATATGCACTCTCGAGCCTCTACTGCTACTGGGCGCTGCATGGAGGATAATGGTGGGTGGGTACGAAGAAAGAATTGGAGCGTCGAGGGTGGTTCGAGGGGCACGGAACGAACAGGTGGTGATGGTTTGGTGGAGCGACAAGCTTCTGGGCTGAGCCGATCATAGCCGCGTCTTTTAGCCCCGCGACACACTCAGGGCGGAATCCGCACGCGTCGCTGCTCTTTAGATGAACTCGGTATTTGCAGCACCGAAGTGACAGTATAAACAACTGCCGACCTCAAATTTATCCCACACGTCGAGCGTACACCTGCGTTGCATCCATCCGCCGTACAGTGGAGGGAAGGAGAACTCGCAGTATGCAGCAATTGCGACGTTGTCAGAAGTTGATGCAGGAACGCTTCATAAATCAATGATATAGTGGAATGCAATGCAAGATGTCGAAGCCGTACATCGTCACAGCTGCTCAGCAACCCACTCCCACCAATCCCTCGCATCAGCTCCGTCCGCCCCCATCACGTTCCCGCCTTTGACCTGCACATGCACATTAACCTCCTCCATCTGCCCAAAGTCGAACGCGCCGTCTCCTCCGTCCCCAAGCCAATCCCGCTCGTCCTCGACGCCGTCCTCCTCGCCCATCCCGACGCCCGAGTCCCTCAGCCCCCTCGCCCTTGTTCGCCGCACATCCGTGATCGCCTTCTCCAACGCGACCCTGACGAGGTCGGGCGGCAGCGCAGTGAACAGATCGAGCTTGTTCGCAGCGACGAGCACCGGCACTTCCCTCGGGCTCTTGGACGTCTTGGCGGCCGTGTAGCGCTTCTGCAGCGCCAGCAGCACGTCGTGGAGGTACTCGGCCGCCTCGGCCAGCCCCGCCTCCTCGCCCACGGCCGCCGCGTCCACCAGGAAGATGATCCCGCGCAAGGTGTCCGGTTTGGCGAGCTGCGCCGTCACGAAGTGCCGCAGCTTGCCGTGGCCCGGCGTGTCGACCAGCAGGAACTGTCGCGACCGCGCATGCGACGGGTCGCCCTCGGAGCGGTACTTCGAGGATGCGGCGGTGCTGGATTCGGGTAGCGTGCACGAGGCTGAAAGGGGCGTCTGCGAAAGGTGTGTTGCGCTGGGCTTGCCGCGCTCGAGCTGTGTGCGTTAAGAATGGGTGTTAGCTAGCGATCGGGGCGGGTAACATGATTGGAAACAGCCGGCTGCAGAACCGACGCAGAGCTTGGGAAGACGGGAAAGGCTGGGAGCGCATACGAAGGTAAGAAATGCTGTTTTCCCCGCGCCGCTCGGTCCAACAAGTAAGAAAGTGGGCAGGCTGGCCGGAGTCTGTCTCCTGTAGATAAACTGGTGTAGCAGAACCGGGAGGATAAGCGCGATGACGAGGGTGACTACAATTGTGGAGAGGTGCGGGCCAAAGGCGAGCGTAAGCCAGCTGTCAGCATCGTGCCAGACCATGGCGGTGTGAGTGAGTGGGAGGTTGAGCGGAGAGGGCGGAAGAGGAGGTGAGAGTGGTGAGCGGAGAGGAGATTTGATGGCGGAGATAGATCGGTGATAGATTTGACGACAGGTGTCAGGTGTTGTGTCGAAGTTTACAGAAGGCTTTTTGGCTTACTTACGATTCATGCGTAGCAGTGTGGCCTGGCAGCGAGGCGAGGCGGAGATCGACCCGCGAACGGGCACTAACGTTTTTGGCGGGAGCTTCGTTGTACCTCCACGCTGATAACATCACTAACCAGGCCATCAACCTCGACAAAATCTCGTAATTCAAACTGTTAAACTGATTCCACTTGCTTCAATTTCCCTTATCATCTGCTTTTTATAAATAGAATATCGTCTAGCCTCCCGCTGTCTCTTGAAATCATACGCGACTTCCATCGTGGCACAACAAGATTTGAACACAAGTAGACTAAACGGCCGCCTTAGGCAGCCTACTGAACAATTTCACGATTTTTTTTTCTAAAGGGGAATTCATAATCATACAAACACATAGCCACCTTCATTAGATCTCAACTCGTCACCCTTCCTCCTTCATTCTAACCCAACCATAGTTCTCCATTTGCAAATGCAACCCTTGGCCCAACACACACTCCAATTTTTCCTACCCCATACTCCATAATCCATGACAAATGACCCGTGATCCTTGACCCATGAGCGTTTACAACCGTAACCCATAATCCATCGTGTGCTTGACCGCGACTAATATCACGATATGCGGTTAGGAGCATAGAATCGCATAACCTAAAGTCAAAAACCTTTACCAATATGCTCCATGCCACTGTCTGCACCTAACCATAGCCCATAACATACCCATACCCATAACCCATGTCGAGAGAGAAAAAAAAAGGCGCTCTCATACCGTTTTCTGGAATAGATTCCGAAACCTTCCGATGCGAGCTTAGCCGAAATATCAAGAGAAGAAATGATGCGCTGTTTGAAGAAGAACTGCAGGGGGGCGGATGCAGCGTCCATGCACGTTTATTACGGCCGCCGCGTAGCGAGCGCCAGGAAATAAAATAGTGATACTCGTGTAAGAGGACAGAGGCGCAATGCTGAAGAAGAGGAAGAAGAAGCGAAAAACATTTGAAATGGGGCGAAATGCAGGATCGTCAGACCCTAAAGTCGTCTGTAGCGATAGAATATATAGTCCATCATAGACGTAACGTTCCGCAATGCGACAGACACCAGAATTGGCTTGGTTGTTTCGAGATACTTGACAATCTGATGCGATCGGCCCCAACTCAACTATGCCCCAGATTTTGGTGTTCTAAACGCCTGTTCTTCTTGTGTGTTTTGGGCCTAAACGCCTTTGATGCTTGAAGGCGTAGGTGCTAGATTTTAAGCCGTGAGGATGTTGTTCATTGCAAAAGTGCTGTCGAAGCGACGGCGCCGAAACTTGACCGACTGAGATACGGAGATGGCGTGGTTAAGATACTCATGATTGTAATGCGATGCCGCCGTACGACGAAAAGAGAGCAACGAAAGGCTTTCTGATGAAGTTAAGTATGCTGTTCGTGGTTTGTAAATTCGAGCCCCTTCATGCCTCCTCGAGGAAAAGCTTTGCTGCCTCTTATCTTTTGCTTGTTTTAAGGTCGTGAGTCATCTTTCGTGCTTGGTGGAGCAGGTGCGACCAGGGAATTTCTGTGGTATGTTCGTCGAGACGTGAAATAATGAATGTCCTGGATCTTAACGCACTACTCAATACCCAGTATGGGCGTGCAAGTCTGGATAGTATCCACGACTCGTCTCCATTCCCTGAAAGCGACCGCAGCCTCCTACTTGCCACCCAGGCGTATGCGCTGACCCTGGGTACTCCTCTTTAATCCTTCTGCCATCTTGAAAAGCTGGGCCTTCTCCCTTAGCGCCTGTAGGAATACCTGCCTCGTAAATCGGGCTAGGATAGTACTGGTACCCATCGAATCCATCGATCGCCTTCTCTTCATCTTCATCCATCATATGATGATCGCTAACCAGTCCTTCTACCGGCCCTCCACTTGATGAGCTGGCTGAGCTGACAGAGTGGCTCCCAACAGGGCTCGGGTCCAGGGAGTACTGATTTGTTCTGTACATGCTTCCACCCATTCCACTATTACCTGACATGGAGAGTCCGTTCCCAAAAGATCGACCAACTGCGCCTCCAGCTCCAGCAGATCCAAACCCAGAGCGTCCATCTCCTCCAGCCCCGGCCCCAGAGCCTCCAGGGCCGCGCGAAGTGCTTGCGCTATGTGGGCCTTCGTTCTGGTAATGACTCGGCGACCGACCACGTACTACAACAGGCTGTGATACTCGTTGTGCGATCTTGATCCAATTTGGCTGCTGTTCCTGCGGTTTTTGAATATTCGCCCATAGTTCGACAATCAGGTGGTAATACTGTTGCTGTGCGCGGCGCTTACCGTTGTTTGCTGTCGCCGACTTGAACTGAATCCTCTCAAATGTGTGTTGGTGCGTGGTTGCGGAATGGTTCGCTGGGGAGTATTGTTGGCTCGCCTCTGGGTCGCTTTGTAGGGGCAGATAGGGAGGAGCAACAGTGGATGGATTGTGAAAAGCGCTCATTCCGTACCCATGCTCGTGTTGGGATTTTCCAGGTGGAGTGGGCGATAAAAGTTCTTTTTTGATGGGGAGTTGAGGGCCCTTGTCGCGTTTTGGCGTGTGCTGGATAAGCTCGATGGATTTCCCTTGTGCACCATCCACTGCAGCGGAAAGTGACATGGCCATGGCCTGTATATGCTCCTGTTTCGAACCTTTTAGAAGGGTAAGACGCCCGCCAGGAATGTGGGGATCCAGTGAGTACGACACCAACACGGAAAAGTAATTCCGTCGGTAGCAAGTCCAAACTCGATCGGAGGAGAAGAAGAAACCCTTTTCTATCTTGGCGTCAATGTGAGCTGTCACATTTGACCCGTTGCAGGCGATTTCGTACAGGGTCTCTTGGGCATTAAATGGAGGTGTGTCCGCCTGTCTGTCGTGCTGGGGTGGGTAGCCTAAGACCGGTGCTGTATTCCCGTACGAGGCAACTGAGGAAGACATGCTAGTTGGCAAGACGCTTCGAGGAATATCAGGTAACGAACTATACGGAGTGCGCGAAATGGTCTCGGCGTGGCTGCGAGGGGAGAGTGTATGTCTGTGAAGCCCAGGTGTTGAGGTGGTATAGTTATCTCGAACCGAAGCACCCAGAGATGGTGATACTTGATTGCCCATTCCAGGTGATCGTGCTGGAGGTAACATACCCTGTGTTGAAGGATCGGTTCTACCGTCTAGCTGTCAGCTGTCATGCACCGATTCTCGCATTAGACACGAACGGGAAGGGCCGTCGCAGCGTGCTTTCAAGGCTACATACATAGACGACATCCTTGGTCGCATATTCGACATTCCAAACGACTGGGAAAAACCAACTGAGTTTGCAAAGAGCTGGGGTGCAGTCGAGTAAGGGTTTGCCAGACTCAACGTCGGCTGCGTAGAATACACGCTGGTCGCCGAGAAGGGCGAAAAGGCTAGTGAAGAGTTGTTAGAGCTGGGACTGGTGGAGATGGAGCCAGACGAGTCGGAAATGCCTGCCCCGGATTGATACCTATAGCTCAAATACAGTTAGCTAACCAGAGCATACAAGTCGACAACCAACGATTCCAGAATGATACCAACAGCCACTGTGTGTAACACACGCAGCACGGTGGCACAGTTTAAGTTGTCAATCCAGACAGGGACGGTATGGCATTTCTAGCTTGTCGTGTGATCAATGTGGCAGACCACACAACTGGGAGAGATAGGAGCACCACACAGTCGGAGCATGTACGACAGGAGTGATGCTGATGAGTGGCATGACGACGTGTTTGTTTCGGCGATCGTGAGGTTGGTCCCGAAGATGGAAAAAGCTTGGGCAGCACCAGGTGATGGAGTTGCCGAGCGAGAGCGGGAAATTGGCTGGGGGCCGCAGGGCAAGGCAGCACCGCGGAAACCGCCAGGCCCGACTCTGGCAAGACCCAGGGACCCAATGAACGAGGGAAAATTACTTACTGTGCTTCATGTGCCGCAGAACGATGGGCCATGTAACGAACACCATTACCAGAAGGCAAAGACAACAGGCTGCTTGCTGACTGGCCTAGCGCTCCGTCGCGCCTAAGCTGATCGGGAACCCCTCCAGCTGCAAACGAACTATGATGTGCATGAGCGCCAATGTGGTCGATGCATTCCTGCTCCGAGGAGAGGGGATACTCCGATGCCAAAGACAGAGGTTGAATGACTGCTTACGCTGCACGTCAGCCAATCAGCCGCGACAAGGCGTTTTCGCACACCGTCGAAGAAGAGGTGTGACAAAAAGGGACAACGTGCCCCGGGCGTGAAGGGAAAACGGGCGAGGATTTTGGGGGGGGGGGAGAGGCTAGAGAGGCTAGGGAGGCTAGATGTGGCCGAGACGTTGCACAGAACTGCACAGAATTGGCCGCGCTCGGGTGTCAGAAGCGTGTGAGAGCGCACTACATGAGCAAGAGAGCGGCTAGCCCAGAGCAGGCGACAACGGCCGCAACGGAGGATCGAGGCAGAGCGCGGGAATGACGCAGATCCAATTTGAGGGGAAATATACAAGAAAAATGAGGAAAAATGCGGAGAAACGAGGGAGATGTGGATGAAGGTGGTGAGTTTGCGCCCTTAGCAGTCCAGGGTCAGTTAAGGCTGACTGACCTTGGTTCATAATTGCACCAGCCGCAGCACACGCTCGACAAGGCGGTCCTGCGACGCGGGGCCAATCTCAGGCTTCTCAGCAAAAGCTCAGGAGCTGAGCTGTCGATCCTGCAGCCGCCGACTCGGGTCCAAGCAGCGGCGCCTTCCAGCAGAGCCTCCGCACGCGCTGGTCTTCCTGCCCTCGATGTCTCTCGCAAACTCGGCGGGATTTGTTCGCGCGCCGCAGTCGAAGCTCACTGGCCACTGGCTGCCGCCTCTTGCGTGATGCGCTCGGCCTTAACCGGAGTAGGCAGGTAAAGGACGCTGTTGGTTCGCTTGGGTGGGGAATCTGGGGCGCTTTAGCCGGCACGCGGGCACGATCCTCAATTAGCTGCCGCAGTGGCTGCGGCCCGTCGGAGCCCTGGAGGATTCCTCGCAAATCCTGCTTGCTGCTTTCCTGGCAAAAAGCAGAATCCGAAAGCGCAGAATCTTCCGGATTGAGCTGGCAATGCCCTGTCGGGCCGGTCAGGTCGGCAATCCCTAGAGCCTGAGCCGGCTCAGCTGCTGGCGTATAGCGCGGCGGGTGCGTCGGTCCAACGGCTTAAAACGGTCGCAACGGACGGGAGACCAGGCGCGCCCTTTCTCGCTTTCGTCTCCACAGATCGCGAAGGCGCGCACGGACAGGATGGATCTGGGTTGACCTCCCAGGATCTTGGTGCGCGGACTTCACCGGTGTGATATCAATTGCGCCGCTAGAATCCAGTATCAGTCGTTTTTCCGAAAAGTGCGAGTTCCATCTCAAAACGTACAAGGTTCTCCTGCAGCTGCTAAAATTGAGTGGCGCCTAGATCTCGTAGGGGTGGCCTTCTCTTTTCGACGAGTCTCACTTGCTCTGCTTTAGTACTGGGCCGTTTAGCGACCTGCGCGCCGCCAGGGTGACGGGCCTCTGTTTTTCGACAGATCTGCTGCAGCAGGTTTTTTTTAGCCGGGACCAGCAGGTCGGTGTTTTGCTGCTGTGTGGTGACGGCAAGCCTGGAAGCCTAACGGTGGTTGGCGACAAGGCCTGAGACGAAAAAACTTAACGGAGAAATGGAAGAGGGAGGAGGTTTGAGATCCTAGGCAGAGTGAAGGCAGCGGACATATATGCACCAAGGCATCAATCCAAATCGTCTTCCCGCCAACAGCTCCGTAGCACAAAGATCGTCAGGGCTGCGAGACCCGTGATCTATGCTTTCTGAGCGTGCTGGTAATGGACCACGGGGTTCGTTGCGGGAACAAAGAGCAGGAGAATGGTTACCAGTGAATGGCTTGGGATGATGGAAACGCAGGATTGAGCAGGTGGAAGGAATCGCATTTCAACCGGGCGGAGGGAGTAGCAGTGTTCTTGAGGATGCTGAAGCTGCCGGGCAGAAGTATAAAATGAAGGAGTAGTGTGAAAGCGGATACAGGGTATGGGCTAGTCGGGTTATCTGGCTGAAAGGAGAAATGCCTACCTAGGTAGCTTGTTGGATCTGGTAGATGATGGCTCAGATTTTCAGCCCCAAGAGCGCAGAGAATAATCGTATTGCCCAAGGCTCAGATCATCTCCCTTCTCTAGCACCACGGTAGCATTGGCAAGCTGCAGCGACCATTTCCCAAAGCGGTCTATCTATATCTCCGACGCCAGGGAGAAATGTTTTGCCCCAGGGTCCGGGCGGCCAGAGGATCCCATTATTGCTCGAATTGTCTCTGACCTACGCAGCTCTGCATTCCTTGCTCCGGGCGTGTGGTGGTTCTTGCCTGCTGGGGAGGCGGGGAGGTTGCTGGGGCTGCCGGGGCTACTGGGGCTGCTGGGACTGGGACTGCTGGGACGTGACCCGCCCCTATTGGCCATTTAGACCACTGGAGCACCGGGACCATTTGGCCATTATTGGACCGTTACTGGACCATCGCTGGCCATGGCCCTCCCGTGCGGCGACGCAGGAACATCGACCACAACCGCCCACAACCGCCCACAACCGTCCACAGCACGAAACTCGATCGCGGCGGGCTGCGAGACGGCGGCGGGCTTCAAGATGAGCTCGCAGTCCACCGAGTCGGTACGAAAGCGATGCGATGTTTCATCTTTCCTAAGAATAACCCATGCAGCGAACAGATGACCAAAGTTTGCTCTGCAGCCCACCCCAGCAGCAGCCCTCGTCGGACCCAGCAAAGTATTGGATATGCTTGAATGGGCTGAGCACCGTCACGACTCTGTATCGTGGGCCCGCCATGTCCATGTCCACCATGCTCGCCATGACTAGGCTGACTTTATCGCCGCCACGGCTCGGCTGCCGCAACCCGATCACTTTTTTTCCGCCAGAGAGCTCTACCAAGAGGAAAAGAAGGAGATAGATCGATGAATTCCTTTTGCTCGACCGTTACCTGTCACAAAGTCGACACCGCCGACGCTATTACTCGTCGGCGCGCTACAGAGCGGAGAGATGGCAAGCGCCTCAATCAGAAAGCGCCACCGCCTTTTTGCAGACATGCTTGATGCAACCCTTGCTGGCGGACTCGGGCGCATCACTAGCAGTGCTGCTTTCGACCACCGCCTGCGCCCTGACCCGGGCTCTTATCATCCCAAGCACTCAATACCCGAGCAGTCGGGAACTGCAGCTGCACACCAAAAACAGCTACAACCCGTTTCGCCACAGCGATGTCAGATGTAGGTCAAGGTAGGTCCAAGTACCTCTGCATCGACATGCTTAGGCAATGTCTGCGCGGAACCTCTCGCCACCACACTCGCTATTCGCGACCAAAAGTCTTCTGCAGGCTGTTGACGCTCCAGCGCTTCGATGCGTCTTTCTCCCTTGCTTGCCGGTCCCCCAAAAGACCCTGGAGCCAGGATACAACACCATGCTGGTACAGGGCAAGGAACACCAGTGACGTGCAGACATCGCGCGTGTCCCATCCCTTCGCTCGGACACCGCTATGCCCAAGATGATTTAGGCTATCCAAGAGCTTCCGCTGTACATATTAGCAGGCAGTTAGTTAGGCCCCCAAAACACCACACTACTCGCTGGTGTCCCAGAGATCCCCTTGCTCGGCTTCCTCAAGACACACTTACTTTCTGCTGCCAGCTCCACGCGGCTGAGGGATGACATTCCTCGCATCCAGTATTATGCTCAAACACTTGCATGTGTCTCGCGCGTTGCGCCCTCCCTCCCAGAAGCCGGAGCTGACCGGAAGGGGAGCTGCGCTCCTTTTCTCACATTCCTTGCCTCCAAGAGCGCATTCGCGTTACGCCATCTGACCCAATGGCTCGCTGCCGATCAGCACAGATCCGATCAAAAACCGAGAGAAGCGCTTCGACGCGGGTAGGACCCGGGGCTTCAGACCGCCTGAGGCCGCCCTGCCCTCCATGCCGTCAGTGGGTCATCTGATGCACGTCTAAGGGGCATGCTGCTGCCTTTTAGTCCCTGAGCGTCACTCTGGGTGGGCTTCTCGGACGTTCTCGAGAAACATCAACGTCCGGCCAGGGCCGCGGTGGCAGAGGATTTTTCACGAGGCAGACATTGCGACGGTCGTTTAGAGAGTATATTGCAATGGTGGCTGAGTGGAGACCCCAGACATTCCAAATCCTCTGGAACCGCACGTTCCCGTAAGGCCAAAGGATCCTCAGCTAAGATGCAGGGAATCTGGAGTCGAGTACACCAAGGCTGCAGCCTCCCGCCCGCCGTCCGCCCAGGAGTAAAGTTGAGGGCGAAGGAGGTGGGCATTGTTTATTGGCCGTCAGGATGGCAAGTTGCAGGAGCCTCGAATATGCCCCTCGGGAAATTAGAGTGGTCGGTGAATCGACCAAAGTAGGCTCGGAAAGCTCATGAATCAAGGTTGTTATTTGTCTCAGTCCACCCCTAGGCCAAGCGCGCTGGCCGCAACTACCCCTCACTGAGGCTATCCCTCTCTCTCGTCAATCAACTTCCCGGCCAAACCCCAACGTCGCACCAAGAGTTGCCTGGCCATCAGATAGATGATTGGGTGGTCGGAGAATGGGCTGACGTGATGCCGGTGATCGCTTTCGAGAGCGCCGCCCACCAACAGCGGTCCGGGCCGAGCGAATCCTAAACGGCCAGGCATGCCTTGCGAGGTGGGCGGGCAGTCCAAATGCAGACCAAGACCAAGGGCAGACCACACATTCCTCGGGCGGTTCGACTAAGAGAGCGGCCAACCAGCCGTTTGCGACGGATGGTCCCGACAGACGGGTCTTGCCTCGGGTTGTCTGACGGTCGACCAAGGGCCCTGCTAATCACCAGCTCCAAGCCTCATCTTCTTTCTCGGCCACCCTGCTCACGCGATGTCTTTCCGGACTGTTTGTCTCCAGTGCTTTCCAACTTTCCATCCTTCCGACATTCTAAGCTTGTTCGTAAGCTGCCAAGCATCCCAGGCACGTTGCCTACCTACGCTGGCCCTTGGATAACGGCTCAACGTCTGACCATCCACTTCACTCCAACCTACTTCAACGTCTACAACCTCAAAAAAGCTAGACAGTCGGACTGCATAAAACGGCGCTATGCCTTGCGCGCACAAGTGGCGGCTGTCAGCTGGCGATCGTGAGAACTGGCGTAACCTCGCCAGATGGTTTGGGAGCACAGAAGACCGAGGGGCCCGATTCCCCGGATTGCTGGAGATGAGAAGCTTCAAGAAGCTATACTGAAATTCCAAATATCACTCAGGCTCCTGGCTAGTTGCAGTTCCGGCCCCATTGTTCGAGCCGCCGTTGGCACCTCAAACTCACACAACGGATCTCGTGCCACTCCCAAACCCCACAGCAGAAATTTCGTATGGCCCACTCGATTTCTAGAATCACCTCTGTATATATCCCTCTATTTGCTTTGCCACCTAGCCCACCAAGTATGCCGGACGGATATGCTGCTACCCATGCGAAACGTCATTGTCCCGTGAGCTGCCGCAGCGGGCGGCGATGCGGCTTAGATTCTCTGGATAGCCTCCTGCTCCCTGCCGAGCGGCCTAACGGTGCGGAACATGTTTCGTTTTGGAGGAAAGGGAGGAAAGGGGATGCTTAGATGGTCGCGTGCGTGCATCAGGTCGTCTTTGGGTTTGAGGAGTTTTTTTCATTGTAGCCCTTCTCCGAGGGGATCTAACTAACTAGCCAAGTCCGGTACCGAGCCTTGAGAGTCGCACTGCACGGCCGATGGCAGTCTACCAATTCCAGATAATTGCCTTGTCAACGGTCCACATTTTATACAGATAGTGCTGACCCGGAATCCTTCGTCGGCCGCCACCCTGCGGGGGTGATCATCTATCAGCACTAACTCTAAAACTGCCCGAGCCTAAGCCTCAACGGCGAGACACAAGCGGTTGCTTGGACATGACATTCTCAGCTTATTCCCGCACATGTAGATCCAATCATGCAAATAGCCTTTTGATTTTATCCAGTCGGTGTAGGCTCCGAGCGTGAGCGCAAAAGTCGAGCCGTTGGCCCATAGCCCATGAACACGTGGTCCGTGCTTACGGCATCTACGCAAACTTCAAGGCCGCCTTCCGTTGGCTGCAGCTGTTTGTCATGATGCTTCTTTATCGACAAGCCTACCTTTTCAGGACTAATATGTGAAAAGCAACCCTGTGCAAAGGACAACGCGGCCCCTTTCCCAATTCGAGACAATGCCCCTTTCGATCTTCGTTCTTTAATCCACACCACGCAAATCATAACAAAGAAGGGTAAATCTAGAGCCGATGCGACAAGGCCCATTGCGTCAGCAATCTCTTGTCGAACGCTATAGTATCGCAGCATGGCGATGCTCTATTGACGTCGTGTCGCTATCATGATGAACTAATCAGATGCTTCAATTTCCGTCGAGAGTTATCCTCCCCAAAGGCCGTAACGGTAGGATTTGAATTCATTCTTCGGTCACAGTTGGTCTTTAAACGGGATTCTATTCCTCCGAGCATGCAATTGTGATGCTGTGATTTCTTGGTCCTTTCGTAAATTGTCATAGTAACTCAAAGTTGAGGGTCCCTAAATGGTGCATGTGGTCCGTGGCAGCTGAGAACTACAGTGATTACGATGACGCAGAGCTTCGTTGCTTTTCATAATTGCCTGATCGTTACTCGTCCGCAGTTAAGACTACCCCTGAATTCTAGGACGGTCTCTGTACAAAGTTGCCCCCATCGTTTGGATAACCACGAGCTGTATTCTTGCTTCTACGGTCATATCTAATGATATACATACATAATTATGTCTCCCTATCTACTGCTACTGCAATTTCTTTACTCCAGAGATTTGGTCCCGGCTACAAGGCCATTATCTTAAGATCAACATTTCCTCACCAAATATCGTAGATTTTCTTTTGAAGGGCCACCAACTTCTCTAAAATAGAGCGGTAGCCTTCTTTTTAATTGCACGGTTTCCGGTTTCCTATTTTCGAACCCGTAAAGCTCTCAGCTGTTTGCGACAGCTATCAGCCTTGATTATACGCCTGCGCATAGGATACCGGCTATGCCGAAGAGCTTATGATGAAAGAGTCTCTTATCAACTCTATCTCACCTTCACAATCTTAATGTAATCTTTTGTTTAACATTAGCATATTCTCTTTAGTTATTCTAACTGGTGTGCGAGATGTGTTTGGAGTTGGCGTGATAAACTTAATCTCTAGCACCACCTCAAGGGCTTCACATATTATTAACTACAACACAATCTGTGCAGTGTCAAAATACTGCCAAATTCTATCACACGCGTAAAAAATTGGTTACCATACTAATAGGAACTACTATGCTGTCAATCTTGATCCTTTTCTGATTGATTCGCTTCCACTAACAGTTAACCTATGAGATGAAGATTTTCCTCTCAAAACCCCATCAGCTAACTTCCACCTCACATGCAAATTACCGACATAAAGAGAGATCGCAACCCCATCACCGCTTCTTTAACGATGGACCTGCTTTTTCACTCCCGTCTATACTGGTAATATCAGCTTTTTCGCACATGGCATGGCCTCCATCTTTCGAAGAGGGTGACTATAATTCTGCGAAGAAAGAGGGTTTGAGATGCTACGGATCCAAGAAGAGAGGCTGGTTTTAGTTTATACTAGTGGCGGCTTAAATGCATCGAAGGACGAGCTCCCAACCTGTTCACGAGGTAAACAACAACAACCTGGCTAAAATACACACAGTAAATTTTATAATTTACAGATTATTTCAACATTCACGCTCCCTATAAACTAGCCTCGTTCAGGGGAATAATGCAAGCCAATATCTAACAGGGGTGCAAAAGCGAAGATTGGGCAGAGTAGGGGGCCTTACAGGCCTTGCAGGCCTTGGGCGCCTTCTCGAAGTTGACTCATGCCAAACTTCCATCCGAAAAAAGGGGTGTGTTCGGGCTGCCCCGTGGCAAATGATGCTCGCTGGAAGCCCAATAATGACCCCTTTCAGCGCTGGCGCTTTCGGTGAGATAACATTCGATGCTTCACTCCCAGCCCCACATAATATCCCAGAAGTTCAATTGGCAGCACCCCACGCCAAACTACGTGCCTTGAGGGACACGCGACAATTAAACGCCCACCTGAGGACGCCTAGTTCAAAACTAGGGCATCGAATAACAGCTTGTAGAATGCCTGGTTGTTGCCTTCTTCTCGGAGCGTCTGCAGCTTCACTGCAGCGTTCAAGGTTCCTGTGTCACCGATGACGGACCCGGTGGCGCACGGGATTTGCTCCGTGATTGCTTGTCGAGTTTACACTCGTCTTCCGCCCCGGAGCGAAAGCACTGCGCCCCTCCAGACTCCTGACGTCTGGCCTGGCTGTAGAAAGAGGCTCTGCTATTTGGGTTGGAGATACTGGACATAGCAGGTCGGTCACTGGGCCGGGCTATCGGTGAATTGGCCGAGCTAGGCTCGAAGAGTAGTCTGTTTCCTATATATTTAGGCCTTTGGGCAAGATTGTGGGATACAGTTGCCTTGGGAGAAGCGGCACGTGCGATTCGAATCACAATATGGCTTTGCATTGCTTAATGGATGACTTGCTTCCATTGTCATTAGATAATTTCGCGCGGGATGGCTTCCTAGCCCAAGCCAAATCACCGGAAGCACTACTGGCAAAGCCTGGACTAAACCCGGAGGCCCGGAGAAGACCGCTCTCCCTCCTTAAGACTGAGTTTAAGACAAGGTTAAGCAGAAGACATTCAAGTCGCGAGGTCTTAGTGCTGCGGGCAGTGCGGCGCTAGACGCAGCTAGCACATATAGGTTAACTTGCCCTGGGCACTCAAGCCACCAGCCACCAGCAACCGCCGCGAGAGAAAAGGATTGGCTCGGAATCACTATGAAGTTTCCATCCTGGAGATTTTATCTTTGAAGGGGAAGCAAACCCAGTCTTTTCCCTCGGGCTGTCAATTTGTCGGAGAAATGGATCAACTTCACTGGACCAATTACGCATCCTCGCTCCTCTGGAGATAATAGAGCAACGGCCTGCTTCAGCCGTTTTTCCCGTACTACGGTGAAGATCCAATCGGTAGCTGAAGAAGTGTGAGAACACTGTTGAATAGCGGAATGCTTCTGTCTCCGTCGAGGGTGCCTGAACCAAAGCTGAGCTCTTCTTAAAAAAGTGATATTTTCCCAGAGGTCTAGTTTATTCTATGCTTGCGATCTGCCGCTTTCGCTCATGTTAAACTTGGTTGAGTCTATTTCGTAGTGTATTAGAATTATTTGTACCTAGGAGATATTTAGTTGTATAGAAGATTGAGAAGATCAAGGAGAGAAATTATTTAAGTCGTAGAGCAAGCCAATTCTTCTCTGAAGCGCTGGCCATTATCCGCCTAAATGACGTCAAGGAGAAATTTACATTCACAAAAAAGGACTCGTGTGCTCACAAGCCCTCAGGAAAACTCGCCCTTTCTACCTCCTCTTCAACGAAGGCATAAAGACGTCGAAAGAGGTTTTCTTCCCACACGTCAGGAGTTGCGCAACATCGACTTTCGCCTCGGAAGAGGAGATGATGGTGCTGGAAATGGTATATGAAATCAAAGCTGATTGAGCCACGCCTACATCCTAAAGAGCGTATGGCACTATCAGCAACACGAATTTATGCTGAATTCCACTAGCGATTAAAATTTCTGTGGCGTTCAGCAACAGTCAGAACCAAATGCTCATCATCTCCAATTACTGCTGATGCTCTTCGCTACCCGTTAGTCTATGTCTGAACGCCTTCATTTTTATACTTGGTATAAAGTCGGCATATTACTCTGACTCATGACCTTCCACCAAGTTTTGATCTTACCATATTCTCCTTTTTGTTGCTAACCCTAACAATGGATCCAAGACCATGGATCGCTCGAGGAATCAATCTCGTGCCCCCGCGATCAACCCAACGTCAAGATTGTCGGATATGCCCAAGTTAATTGAAAGAAGTATTTTGTTTTGTCCCTCGGAAACTGTAGTCTTCGCCGCGGTTGCATTCTCGTCCTTTTCATCTGCAGCTCCAGCTGCACCTCCATCCCTAACGTCTTCTTGTGCGTTATTGAGAATGCCGTCGGTGTCATCAGCCGCAACATCTCTACTTCGTTGTCTAGAGTGTCGTAAGGCCGGACCCGTGCTGGCGGGTTATGCCGAGTCGATAGTATTGTATCCGCCGTGTTTTCGAGTAGTAACCCTACACAAAACGAGTCCAGCTGGTCTTGCAAAGCAGCTCTACACGGTATCTTGATCAGGTCCCATTTCGAGTGAAATTCTCCCGGAATACGGATCTTGACTTGAATCCTTTGCAATTGGCCCAGTCCTCTAGCCAAACCATGTTCGCTCAGAGTGTTCCTTGGAGATATGACGGACGGCAGAAATCGTGAAAACGTTGAGTACAAAAGTTCTCAGATCCTTGTGGACAATTCATCAGTTTCCGATATATCAGTTCTTAGTCCACCAGGCATAACACCATAACAACTGTCCACGCTACAACCGTCCGATCTCTTGGATGCCGTGAATTGGTGTTTCTCGTAGTTATGGTTCAGGACTTATTTCCAGATATTAGTCTCCTTTGAGTCCGCTTTGGTGGTTGCCCGTACTGTGAGGTGTGGCTCACTATCTCCTGGTTTGAAGGAATTTCTAAAAATTAGCCTAAGTTGCGGATCCCCTTGCGTACCGTTTTATGAATGTGGGGATTCGTGGCGAGTAAGAAGATTCGAAATGACGTAGTGAAAATACCATAGCTTTTTTGGTGATGTACGATGCATTGAAAGGTGAAAGGTGACCCAAGTCTGCGGAATGACAAGAAGCCCACGAATCTGGGATATCTCCGCTCTGTTCCGCTGGGGGCCTCTGCCCACGGCTGCGGGGAGTCGTCCAAGCTTCTATCACAGTATGGTTGGAGTTGAAGACACAAATTTGACACCGTATCACAGAAATCATCAGGCACAGCGGTATAGGAGGCTTGATTATTTAGTGATTATTGGGAATTTCGTCATCTTTCGGGAGAAACTCTCCCTTACTAGCTCTCGGATTCTTAATAGCACGGAGACGCTGGAATGAAAATCCGTCCAGGCTGGTGAAAACAAGACCAAAAGGATTTGAAATTGAAGCTATATTTTTACAGAGAGCGTAACGGAAATTTGAGTGCTCCTGACGCATATCATTGATCGAGGTAGTGATGAAACCAGAAGCCATAAAAGAGGTACACGAAAGGATCGGTGAGCGATGGTGGCTCAAAAAAAGTGGTTATCCGTTGTCCAGTGAGTTTGGAGAGCCAAATTCTCTTAAAATGTCTCATAGTCCGAGTACCGAAGTGTTGTGCGTTTTATAGTTATTGCAATTTTGCAACGAGCATACATTCTATTCCAATATTGAGGTCACCTGAGTAGAGTGCGGCTGGCTCGGCCGTAGGTCAACCGGATCGGTGACAGACTACCAATGTTGATAAATCACTTCCGTCTAATCCTGTTGGTGAGACGAATGAAAGACACAGACAGGAATTCTTAGCTTTGCAAGGAGATTTCTACTTCATACATTTTCGTATAGATCTCATGTTAACGAGGAATACTGAATCCATTGGAAGATAACATGGCCAGACTTCGGCCATTTCCCCCAGTAATACTACATGAACCACTCTTTGTAAGTTAAATTTTTTTTAGGGAAACCGAGAAAGAAGCTTGTGACTAGTACTATGAATATGTTGAATGGAGAGAGGCTAGCTTATCAGAGCTTCTCGGAGCGGTTCAGTATAATATTTTGAAAGACAGAGAATTGAAGGGGGTGAAAAGATACGAGTGCTTTTGTGCCATGGTAACGGTTGGTCCTGGTTATTTATGAGGCGAATGCGACTGAATATAAATCATCCTTGCCTAGTACAGTTTTCTATAGATGAAAAGATTAATTTGAGGATAACAAGCATGTCAACATTATGAAGATGAAACAAAATACCGAAACCTTCGGCCGGAATTCTAGAAAGCTGCGGGTAGTGTATATACATGAATCGGACTTTTTCCTGTCTTGGAATGCTATCCTGGAAATAAACCCGTAGGTACAAAGATTGTGGCGAGTCATAAGAGTTGTAAAACTAGTCGTATGATTTATCGGCACCGCGGAATATCTTTGGAGGCCGTTTGGTGAATAGGCATAGTTTCTCCAGGTTTCTAAGAGGCGAGACGACTTCCATTGCCTTCGATTTAGCCACACCATCCATGAGGCTTGGAATTGGGTAAAATTATCGGCCGAAGGTGTGCTCCTGGAGATACTCGCTTGGAATTAATGGATGATGCCGCCGTAGGGCATGCCGGATTCCCCAAAAGGGATATGATCTGATTCTCAGGAATGCAATATAGCATAAACTTTGGACAACGCAACTCTGGCCACGATCCGGATATGTATAGGCCTGTAGGCATGCTGCAGTTACCACGACCACCGTCGGCTTTCGGGAATGTGAACAAGGTGTCTCATGCTCCATGGTTAATGCCGCAAATTACTAAGCCGCTGCATCTAGAATCAGCCAATAGCCTGTGATATGTTTTGCTGCTCGAATTGAGAGAGTTGCGTTTCCTGTGGCAAACCTGGAGGAAACAAGTAAGGCTCCAAAGATGATCGGTGAGAGAAGAAGCAAATGGTGTGATGAAGGTCGCGTTTAACGTCTGAGAAATTCCACCTTACCCCTTTTTGTTATAGCCTTATTCTAACCGCTTCGGGTCAGGAGGCCTGCCAAATGAGCTCTGGATTGTCGCGGAACACGGTGCAAACAATCTGCATAATCATCCAACACGCACCGATTCCCTCAAAGCTCCAATCGGTCCCCAAACTCATTCCACACTGAGTCAGTTATGCAAACCCAGTCGAAGGCCGCTTTTCATGGGCATTACTTGGCATGCATCACCGCTTCGGCTTCTTCGCCTACCATGATCCAGGAAGCACGCTTTGCCACAGCTACACTAGCTTGGGGCATGCATGCCATAGCTGCAGCAATATCTAGGATACTACCGCGGATTAAGGTTGCGTTGGACAGCTGGAGCAAACGTGTTGGCTTCAAGTATTCCGATTCCGGGTTTCCCCCGACGCGCTCGGCAAAGTCGTTTGCACACTCTATCGATAGAGTGGGTTTGAAACAATGAGGCGGGTGTGGGTTACGTGGCAAAAAGCCGTTGAACCACCTCCTTGCGCTGATATATTGGAACCAGTGGAAAGTTAATCATTTTTTAGCGATTCTCATCGTACAGGCCGCAGTTTTGACCAAGACCAGGGAACGTAGAAGCCCAACTAATACCCCGAACTCCCGTCCTTGGACGTCAATCCCTTCCAAATGGATCCGATGCAGGCGAATACCAGCCCAAGGAAAATATAGAGGGTGCCAGAAGAAGGCTGACCACATGAAAATCAGACAGCCCAATCCTACCCATAACCCAAATTCTTCCGAGCACCACGATGTTTCTAAAAAGCGAGACCAAAATACACCGTATCGCCCGGCTCCGTGTAGGAAAAGCCTCCGAGATTGTTGCGCGTGAGTGTTGTCAAGGAATGACACCGTATGGCCGGCCGAAACGTGAGGGGGGAGGGATGGCGCCCAGCATCATCAGAGCCACTTCGGCGGCGTCTTCTCGAGCTTGGTGAGCGTATGGTAGGTCGTACCAGAAGCGTGCGTTTATTTGGCGACCTTGGATAACCACATAGCTGGACCAGGCCGTGCGACCTCCTTTGCAATCACGTCAGCCCAGACTCATGCTTGAAGACTTGATTGATTGTGAGAGAACGGAGCAGTGGTAGAGAAATCCGGCATGAGATTGAACATGAGAAGGATGCGGATGATGTGATGTCCAACCGTCCAACCAGAGTAACACGCGACTCTCATTGGCACCATTGGCACCACAATTGGACCTCTGGCAGGCAGAAAAAAAGTCTTGTTCTTACCTCGAGGATCGGAGACATCCTGCCAGCTAGGCAGTCCGCGATTGTATCTGGCACAGTACTCTAGAGTAGAATAGTTAGCCTGTTACTAGCTCTTTAAATATGGAGAAAGTGTGGCGGTGACGGACCTATAAGCTGCTGCTGCCAACGAGTGGCCATTCTGATGATATCGCAGGAATGTCGCTAGAATTCGACGATGCTCTGAATGAGAGTTCTGATGAGCTGAAAGAGCGTGAATGGCTTGTTGGTATCAATTCCGATGAGTTTGAACTCGTAGCTTGAATTTGATGCTGTCAATACACTTCGAAATCGGGGATACTTATAGAGCTAGCAGGTAACTCATCGTAGGGCTTAATGAAACCACATGTTGCACGCAGGTAGGCACCCGGAGTCATAAGACGGTGTGCAAGGGGAAGACGCAGGTCTTACGGAAAAGCTCTGTGTTGTCTGCGTAGGGTAGCCTCTGAGAATGTGTCCACGGACCAGTTCGCATCCCAGGCCCAATACTGTGGATAGGGTGGGCCGGGCCGTTACCAGCTGCTGCATTTGCCAACTTGCCGTGGTCTGCATTGTATATGATGATGAAGCTCTGCAATTAATTCTCGCCAATGGAAGTAGGTGGAGAGCGGATGGCCTGCACCGGGGCAAATTGCAGCAGCCTAAGAATCGAAGCCGTCCGCGTGTTAACTGATGATTTTCCTATTAGATTGTCTCGTGGTTAACTGCGATTAGCATAAGGCTTACAAGAAAAGAAGACGGAGGGTGTTGACAACACCAAGAGAGTCGAGCATCATGCAGAGTGAGTTGTCTTCCCAACCGGCCGTGCCAGCGTGCACGATTTCCGACGTGTTTCTGAGTCTAAGTCCTTATTGACCTAGACTTCCCGATATACGTGAAGTCAATCTCTGCGCAAAATCTCGGCTGATTCTACATTAGCTGTAAGTGATGCAGTCCCATGCAGGATAGGTCTTCCACGCGGGACGGCAGACGGCCATGGCATAGCCGTTTGTTCGGTATTGGCGGTTACAGTGCGAAACAAGGTCCCGGGCCCTGAAGCACCTCTCGGCGATTGAAGGATGCAAGGACGGTTATCGTGATGACCAGCGGGTACCTACTTATGCTTCTCAGTTTGACATGTTGCTCAGCATGTGGATACCGGCATTGTGGCGTGAGTTGTGAGAGGAGCATGATTTGGAAGAACAACCTCATCAGATATCATCCGCGCGGAATGGCACGCCTGAGCCATATGTCGCATTCCTTGCGCTGTTTCATGGATACGGGTCACTCTGAGAGTCGGTGTTGAGAATTAGGACAGGGAAATATATTCATCATTCGTCTCGAGCTCATATGTATACGAAGTGAAGTGAAGTGAAGTGCAACCCAGTGCAACCACATCACTCCGAAAGTGCCTTTGCAGTTATCAAAAAAATTTGAGTCCGCCGAATTGTGATTCCGCCCATAAAAGAGCAAACACCGCCCGCCCAAGTCTGACGCGATGCAGACCCAAACGCCAGACGCCTTCGCTCCCTTGCTTTAAATGCTCATGTACCGATCGAGAAGTATTAGGTAGATCTTTTAAACCAAAAAGGCCAGACGGAAGGTCGCAGCCGTAAGTTTCAACGATGCGAGCAGTCACGCCCGTGCTCGTCGAAACGGAATTTATGTACGAGAATGGAATATGGAGTTCCGCCAGCGGAAGTGGGTCCAGTTCATGACCAACTCATGGTTTAGGACGCTACGCTGCCGCATGACGACTCGAGGTGCCACCACGAGTTCGGTTGAAGACCTCGTCGATGAGACGTTTTGGGCCAACGTACTCCATGTTCATCTTGAAAGATGAGTTGCGCATCAGTGGAATGTGCAACTGAGTGCTTTGCTTCGTGTGGAAGCGCCGCTTAATGCAGTCATCAACCAGAGCCATCAGACCAGTTGCAACGACCACACTTTCATTACTGTTAGTCAAATCTTTGCAAACGGGGTTGCCGAAATACTCACTCAGAAATGTCAGTGAGCGCGTTCAGAATTCTCTCGTCGGTAATTCGCATATAACACGGGGGTACCCAACCACCTCTTGCGGCTTCTTCATGAACTTGATCCTGATTCAAATGTACAGGGCTAATATGAGCAAGAGCTTTGTCGCTGTCTGCGCGAACGAGGAAATACGAAATGGTTTCGATATCTCGCTCTTTCTTTACAACTCGCTTCCAGGAGTAGTTATGACCCCAATACTCAAACATGTAGCGCTTGTTCGACTTTCCGCCGCGCCTCTTGACGTCAATATGAGCATAATTGGAGAACTCGAGCTTGATGGTGTTGGTAGGTAACAACGCACGACCCTTGGAATAGCCTGCCGACTTGGGTGAGTCATCTTCATCATCCAATCCGCGCATCGACTGATAACCCGAATCTGATCGCTTGAGACCTGATGGAGTTGGCGGTCTTGTTTCCGGCTTGTGCCTGAGAGTGGCGAATGCACTACTTGCTCGTTGCAAGACAGGGCGCTTCTCTGAAGGAGGCTTCTGGTACTTGCGGATAGAGTTGCAGACTTCGCGACCGGACTCTCTGCAATATCTTCGTAGGGAGAATTCGCGACTTCGCAAATCGTGCATCCGGAGATGGAAGAGTGTGTAATTCTGCTTGCCACGTCTTCCTTCCACTTGAGTATCCACCCGCAGATTCATGTTCCCATCAATAGTCGCATCGTCGTGACGAATAGATATCCTCTTCGTAGTGGGAAAAAGGTCTGCAAAGTCTCTTGGGGTGGTCGGGATAGCGTCGACGGGGAAAACCTCGTGGTTGTACTGAGGGACCTCATACTCCGGGTAGTCGTCGTCTTCGGCCATTTCTTCCTCTGATGTCGAAGCGTAGGTATCTACTGAGTCCTTGGGCGCAGAGTACTGTGGTGCGCTCCTCTCGTCTCGAGAGGGGAAGTATTCTTGACCTCGTCCTTCGACTCGCCCATAGCATGTCTCGTGCTGTGGCATGGGTGGTCGGTAACTGCATTCGGTTGGTTGGGTGCTACGCGACTGATATGAACCATCGCTGTCGCTGCGTCCTGAAGTCGTACTGTTGCTTTCGCTGGGTTGATTTTCGCGCCAGTGTGTAGTTCGAGACATGGTGTGGTAGGTATGGTAATATTGAAGAGCGAAGGCAGGTACACGAAAGGGAAAGAATTATAAGGCAAATAGTAATACGTGCTGAAACCTAGACTGATGAGGGGAGAAACGGGTATTGTGGAGGGACGTTATATGTATAAGCGATCGGGTCCGAAGGTGGTCGGGGAAGGGCTTCGGTCGAACAAACTAATTATGTAGGGACGGGCGAGCAGAATCTGCGCGGCAATAAATGGTAATGGAGGGAAGCAAAAGCAGCGAATGCCGTGTGGTGGGCAAATAAAGAGCGTGTGCAGCGTGGGATGGGCTGTCTTTAGTTTAACGGGAGACATGGCCTTCCGATTCATCGCTCGTCGGCGTCTTCGTACGAGTGTCAGACTTTGCAAAAGCCTTGAGACTCCCCGTTCTTGGCTACTCTGCCCATGCTGAAAGTACTACGAATAGGATGCGCCATCTGCACCTAAGCACAGCGCACGCACGCAGCCCCCCCGGTGACTTGCCCGATCCTGCCTGTGCAGCGCAACGACAACAAATCAGCCTCTGACGGCGCCCTCCACGCTGCACCTAGCTTTTCTCATCGCATGGCTGCAACCAGTTGAGGCTTTCGCGGAGAAAAATGCTGGAACCTAGACCCAAGCCGCGGCTGAATTTGACAGTCCTTCTAATCGCCAAGGACGTAGGAGAGAGGCTTTCAGGGCGGGGAAGACGCTCACTGAGCAAACTGAGCGAACGTGGTGTTGGCGGCCGGCCCAGCACTAAAGCACTCTACCTAGGTAGCTGCGTTCCACGGATCCCTTGGCTTGTTGCACTCGGGACCGCAGCGGGATGACCTTCATCGTCTGGTTACCCGCCCTACCCACGCCTCCTCCCATCACGCCGTTGACCTCTTGGTACCCACGTGCCGTTCCTTTTTCGTTGATCTGCTGCTTGACAAATGCAGCGCACACGCAAAATTTTCGATTTGTATGAAGCCAGTCAATGTCACCGCACTGCAAATACCTCAATCACGAGACTACCATCGCAGAATTCCTGTTGATGTAGTCAGAGATGCTCTGTGGGACATAAGGCGATAGATTGTGGGCGTTTGCGTTTCCTGGTCAGCCTTCTATTTCTGATTCGTCTCGTGGCTGACGCTGCCAGTGCCCCATACTCGTATGCATGAGACATCACACTTATTTTTGCCTTATAGCTGCTTTATTTCGAGGCTCTCAGCCCCCTTGCGACCTCTTCTTTCAACCACAGGCTGGACGAGGGACTCGCAAGGGGGATTGATGTGCTGGTATCTTAGCTCCACCTCTGGTTTGAGTATACCCTCGCCCCGCGCCTTTGCCCAGCGCAAAGCCTCTCCAATGTGGAGACGAGGCCGACGCAGGAATCAGCCTGATGCAGTAGTCTGCATCAACAACTCCGCACTGGATTGCGTTTCCTATCAGCAGTCATCCGTCCTCCATAACATGTAAGGCTCCCCACGTGATCTTTACTTCCACCTTTCACTTTCCAGTATGATCACCACAATCTACTCTGCCATCATCTAAGGCGTCAGGCCTGCACCAGCAATACCCTCGACCAATATTTCTGTGAGATGCGTTTTCTTCTCAAACTCTCCTTGAAATCGATTTTATCTGCTTCCATCTACACGTTTTCAAAGTGGCTCTGCCCAGACCAATGAGAGGGAAGAACGTGTTTTGCTTCATCCACGAAGTTGCGCTGTCTCAAAACAAACATCGAACAACACATTTACCACCGACATGGTGCCATGTTCAAGGAATTTCTGGTGCCTGGCTCTCTCTTCTCCCTGCCTGCGACGCTCTCCCTGATGATCGCTAAACGCGCCGCATTATCCGCCCTCCTGTACGAGCGCAAGTCATACACATCCCCCACGCCTATCAGTTGTCTCTTCGGGGGTAGATCGAGCAAGTGCTGGATCCGGCTTACCTAGAGGGCAGGAGGCATGGCGCTGATGAACCTTTCAGCCGGAACCGGCTGTAATTACACCATCTTCGACCACCCTGATTGATCCCGCATCAACCAAACACGTAGAGGCGATAACCATGCCTGCTTTGGCCCCGGGCGAGACCACCGAAAGGCAGCAGGAGTTACTCGATCCAATGCCGTTAAGCTTTGAGGAGGTAGCAGGGAGGTAGAGTCATTGATTTTGTTGCAGCTTCTAGCGGCTGTGCATCCTTCTGTCTTCCGCTGCCATCGCCACGGCATTACGTACCCCTCGTTTGAGCAACATTATTCCTGCTCATGCTCGGAAATGAGAAACCGAAGGTCTTTCTTTTACGGCCCCGCTTTTGTTTCAGTGCTCTTTCTTCTTCCAAAGCTTCCAAAGCTCTCTTCGGGGATCATAGCAGTACCCCCAACTTCAGCCGCTATTCGACAAATCCGGCTGTGCGTCTGTGCGGAGAAGGTGGTTGCCTGCGAGCTAAGCCTTAATTAATGCCCCCAGCAATTGGAACCGCTCTAGCCAATCCGGCAACTGCGAAAGTTCAAGCGTGTGGGATCCGAATGACTTCCTCGTTCTCCATCAGCCGTCCCCGGCGCCTTTCCCCTCACTCTGCGTCTGGCCGAGCCCCGAGAATATTTCTGTCGGCATTCGTCCGCACTGATGGTGTCACGCCAGTCCAGTTGGACATAAGCTTAATTGGCTGTCTCTCCCGAAGCCTAACGATAGCTATCGCAAGATGCCACCAAATCATTCGAGAAGGTGGTATGATGTATTTTCGGCAGTTTTACGCGGTAGCGCAAGCATTGGTTTCCATGGTGGTGGTGGTGGAGGAAGGGTTGTTTTTCATATATCCTATGGCTACCATATCCCGTTCATGCCCAAAAATCCCTCCGTCTAATGTCTCCATCAAATCGTCACGGTCAGAAGATTCTAAAAAAACATTAAACAACGCGAAAAAGCACTTTATAATGGTCTAGCTATCTTCGATCCAGGACTGGCGATGCGGAGTCGCCTCCACTACTTTGCGTGCTAATTGTAACACGGCTGCAAAATCACACGGAGTGGCAATGGAACAGCTCAGCAACATGATATTCTAACCGAATTTATGACCTGCAACGCCTTTATCTCCCTTTGTTTTTACCTTCCATATCGAATAATGCCTCCGACGGAACTTTATTTGACGCTCAACTGAGGGATATTGAGAGCTGTTATGAGCCTACCCACGCTGACGCGTGCTGTTACTTCAACACCAATGTCCAAAAAAAGCCCTCCGGTGCTCGGAAGGCCCCAGATGGAAGAGATCTTCATTTTCAAGTTACTTTTTCCTTTACCAATCGCACAGATGCCCTCTTTTTCCAGAAACTCTCCCAAAACAGCCGAGCCCTACAGCCCATGTACTTCGACAACAATCACTCGGCTCTCGGATTGCTAGCAAAAGCATTGATCAACAAAAGTCGAATTACCACTTTCTCGCGGACCTCCAAGATCTTCCGCCTCTCCCCAGCCACATGTCACGCATTTCAATAAGATACCTAGCCTTACCCAGCCCCAGCATTCCCCAACTTCGCTGATCCCAAAGCTTCCGCTGTTACTCCCGCTGTTACCCCGGCCTCACGGCAACGCTCAACAGCCAACAAGCCCGACCCCAACCAACCATGCCGATCGATGCAGGTACATCTCCCTTTCACTGTGGTCATCCTATAATCGCGAGATATACCTCGCCAACTGTCCTTTGCCCACGGGATGCAAGAAAAAAAACTCGCGGCTGCAACTAATCGTTGACGCCATCGCACACCCGGCACTATCGATAAGTGCCCGTTCCCAGTCAAGCCCTCGCACGCTGCCAAGCTCAGCCCAAAGGCTTGGCAGTCGTGCCGTCACCCCACATCACGGACACTGACTGCCCTGACGCACTTCAGCAGGTTTTTTTTCCAATTTGAGATATTGACCCAGTCTGATTTGACATGCCTTGATAAATTTTCGCTGTGCGCATCACCTCACTGCACTCTTGTCCACCACTCCATCCTTTCGGTAATTACCACCCCAAGCCGGCTTGCTTACGAGAGATCCTCCTAGCGGTATTTTGCTCTACACCACCGATCGGCCACCGACCGACCGCCGGGATCCGGCGAAACCGCGCCCGACACTCGTCTCATTCCGGGCTGCGCGATGATGAGTGAAGCTGAAATCTCTTATCACAGCTGACTGGACCAGCTGAGTTCAGCGCAGCGGTGTGCCGTTCTGCTGAACGGATTACTTGCCAAATGAAGAGTGTGAGAGCATGTATAGCTGGCCAGACGTCATTACTAAATTCGTGGCTAATTCGGGCAGATCGCGATCCTTACTGACATAATGTTATTATTTCTAGACATCAAGTAGCTGCGGTTTAATGAGACGTATCAAGATCTTGAGGGATGTTCAGCGAGACCCTACTGTCAGCGTTGCGTTGTGAGTCGCACAAGAACAAAAGAAGTGTGACAGGACCCAAATGAGTCTCCGCCACAAAAGAAAAAAATGACCCGGGCTATAGGATATATCACTACTGAATTTTGAATACAATAAAGGAACCGAGGATGCACTCAGACAATTCCCACGCGTCGAATGGCTCGGCTGGCTGCAAGCGTAAGGCGTGGTCGCAAGGGCTCATAAGCTGCGTAGAACCGTTTCTATAGCCAAGAAAAAAGCCTACCTCTAGTGACTACTCCTTACAAGCTATCAGTTGTCATGTATTTTCCATCTAGAGAAAACCTAAACCCATAAAACACCATATAGCCCATCCATCCCCGGAAATTGTCACCTGTGAGGCCGAAGTATCGAAATGACAGCCAACTTCTAGGCTCCCGCATTGACCAGTACTTCCTGGGCAAAGCTCCTTTCACAGCAGCCATCTTCAGGAAGTTTGCTTTCTCCTCCATATCTTTGGTCTCGGCAATCTTCCACTACTTGATAATATCGGTCTTTCTTGTCGCACTCCTTGACTTGAATACCATCTGGAACGGGTCAGGCTTGACAACGAGCAACGAGTTTGGCTTGTTCAGAGGAATATCAATCTCTAGGCCTGTAGCCGGATCAATCTTCCTATTGAGGTTGAAGGCCCATGCGAGACCTCAGCAAGCGACGACTAGCTCGTCTTGAGTAAGACTTTAACCAAGGCACGCTCGCTAGCCCCAGCTGAACGATATCATTCCCTTGACATTGGGGTGCTTCTTGAGGGGCTCCCGACAAGTGGGCCATCCGGGTTCTATCCAGTGCTCTGGGCGGTAGTTTTCCGGGTCTGGGTATTTCGTGGGGTTGCGGAGGAAATCCTTGAAGCGATATTAGCAGGAATTCGAATGATAGCAGTCATATGGCCTACCAGTCAAGAGGGAGGATGTGAGTACCCTTGGGGATGAAATAGCCCCTGTAAAAGTCGTCTGCCTCAGCTTCGTGTGCTACAACTGTAAGAGTTGTGAGTATCTCATTCAAATGTTTGCAAATTCTGTCATTGCGTATCTGTGGGAACATTTGGCTTCCAGCGCATAGTCTTTTTGATGCAGGCGCGGAGCACTGGTAAATTCGGAGAGTCATCCAAAGTTGGCATTCTTCCGTTGCAAACCTCGTCCATCTCTTTCTGACACCTGGAAAGCCATTCCGGGTGATGAATCATAGAAACAAGGAAACAGTTCAGGGGGCCGGCAACTATAAATATACCAACGAGTACCATCATTCCAATTACGGAAGACGCCTCATCGTCACCAGATATACTCGTATGCTTCTCACTCTCGAGATACTGCCGAGTGAAACAAGGACGTTGCTAACCTCTCTCCATCTTAGCCCTAACATTTAGAAGACGTTTCATCCACCACGCTTGCTATTCGTCATGTCGTATTTGCTCACCGCGCTTCCATGGGTTAAGAACGAGAGTGAGGTGCCATAGGGAAGTTAAGAGGTTTGTGATCGGCCCAGCCGGCGGCATCTGAGTGAGTAATCCCCATACGCTTTTTGTGCAATATGCGCTTAGGCTCGGGTCGTCCCAAGTTAATTGGCACATAACCTTCTCCCAAAGAAAACCCGAAATTGTCAGGCTCCTCAAGCAGTATGTAGAGCCATCTCTTAACTTAAAAATCCATAAGACCATGATACTGGGGGTTCGTTGCTTCAGTCACATGGGCGTGGGCAGGGTTGTTTTAGATAATGCGAATAAGCGAGCATAAAATATCCTTTATCCAATAGAAAATGCATAAAATATCGCAATCGATAAGGATAAAAGTGCCCATGCGGAGCTTTTCTACCCCAACTAGTAAGACTCCTGGCAGAATTCGGCAGAATTTAGTAGACTTAGCAGAATTTAGCAGATATTGCAGATATTATAGATATTGTAGATATTGCGGATATTATGGATATTACAGATATTACGGATATTGCGAATACTGCGGATATTGCGTATATTGCGGATATTATAAATATTGCGGATATTATAGTACCTTTCCCCCCTAACTATATAGCTAAATACTTAGAGAAAAATTACCTATTTCTCTTATAGTTCTTCTCTAATACTAATTCTTTAAACATTCTATTTTTTTAAGAGTTTTAGAATTTATCTATATTCTCTCCTATGATACCGTATAACGTCCTCCTAAAAAGACTCTTTCTAGCTTATTGCTTATTACTAGAATTAAGAGAATTTTAATTGCTATAAGCGAGAGCCGTAGCTAGCGCTTTCGTTACTATTCTTAAGACTACTACTAAAGTATAGTTGTTAAAATCTTATATAGCGTCTTAAAGATAAAGTCCTTATACTCGTCTTAACTTTTTAGTTAAAATATTATACTATTAAGATCTTTAGCAATCTTATTAAACTTATTAAGGTCTTAAGCTGGAGCCAGCCTTTTATACAACAACATACTTCTAGGCGTAGAACTCCTATTCCGATATCTTTCCCAAAGCTCTTTAACGCTATTAAGTACAGGCTTTGTCACAGCGACTCAGTCAATCGAGGCACGAGCGCCGTTTAGAACGTATGCAAGCCTGTACAATTGGAATGTCTATGGCCCCGGATATCAAGATGAGGAGCAGAAGGTGGAAAAGGACACGTCTATATACATATGCCAAGGCTCAAGCGAGCCCCCTGACTAGATCCGTTACGGAGCCGTAACAGGCTTACGCTACTCCTTCTTCCAAACCTACTTAATATATCTTATATAACGGGCTAGATAAAGAATAAGTACAGCGGCGTAAAGGGGCGAGTTATCTGTTTTATAATAATATCTATTAAAGGTATTTTAAGTATTTTTAATGTGTTTAGAGAACTCCTTATTAGATATATACTCCCTCTATTATATAATATTGTGGTGGTGTAGATTGGACGTCGCCTACTATCTTGGCATTTTCCTATATTTATAGAGCCTTCGGCTTCCTTCCTTCTTCCCTCTAATACATAGATATCACGACCCTACCAGTTACCGGAAATACACTCTTTTCTTTCTTTCTTACTGACTGTTCTACTGACTGATTGCGACCGACCGACCGACCGACCGACCGACCGACTGACT
>Ga0307515_10003821_pt1 | contig 31496 bp, 28 predicted proteins | sample 17_EM_MG_FD_194513 | JGI IMG/M metagenome (GOLD analysis project Ga0307515, IMG submission 194513) | Populus trichocarpa ectomycorrhiza microbial communities from riparian zone in the Pacific Northwest, United States - 17_EM | ecosystem: Host-associated > Plants > Roots > Unclassified | place...
AAATATTTCCGAATACTGGATCGTTAACTTCCAATCCTCCTCGGTATTTGGCTGTTTCCATCGAGTACAAATTTCAAGGGGAGGGAACGTCTGATTGTTCCCAAAAGTCAGCAGGGAGGCAGATATCGTCTACCTTGGTATTAAATAATCCTTCGATAGTTTCGAAGCCGTTCAATGGTTCAAGTTCGGACAGGGTGCCATGAATTCCAGCGAGATCAAACCAATTCGTTCGAGAGGTACAATTACTGTCGTACTTTTGCATTCGAATATGGAGATCGATGGTGGTCAGTGCGGATATCAAATCCAGTAAGCTGTCTGCGGATATCGACGCAATCGTCGCAAATATGCATCCAGTAACGGTCGGGTGCTAAATCCACCCAGCAAGAAGGGGAACAAGGTTGGGGGCAATACCTTCAGCGGTTCGCAGGATGTAGGCACATATATATGTCGTAATTCATAGCTGCAGAACCCGCAGATCGAAATATAACTGTCAGTTTCTTCAACGAAGTACCAACACAGGTCGAGGCAAGGAGTGAAGCAATGTTTACAATATATCCACTGTCAGGTGCGTTTATTGGCGACTCGTTGTAATGTAACGGGTGGGGTCGGGGGCAGATGATGTGGATGTTGCTCGGCTGAACTCGAAGTGTGTATCGAGGGGCAAGGACAGAGACAAAAGTCAAGAATGTTTTCAAAGTCGTGCTATTGCTTGCTATACAAGAGAACCAGTAAAGAGAGAAGAAAATGAAACCCTCCAACACCAAACAACCTCTCTTGATATAGAATTTCATTTGCCACCGTCGAACGATTCCCCATGCTTCGATGTACGATTCGAATCTTCGTTCATGATCTTACATACCATCTTCCAACATCTTATCAAAACACTCACACCACAACATCCGACGTCACAACACTTCTTCCTACATCCTCATCTCTTTCTTATCATATTACATTATCCCCACACCACTAACGGTTCCTTACTGTAATGGCACGGCTGCACGTGAGGTGTCCAGCGCCAGGTAATACACGCTTTATATAGTCGGCTCGCCACGAGCCTTAGATCTCTAGCGATAATCTTACCTTTATACTACTCTACAATATTGACATCCATGTTTGCAACCGTATCTACCGATACACCTTCCTACAAGGCCATACACGGGCGTATGCCTTTACACTTACGTTCCTTTAGAACCTTTGTCCCCGCTTTCCTAAAATGAGTGACTTGCGCCTCGCTGGATCCTGCACTGTTTCCTTCGTACCTGAATGCATATAACCGGTCGTATCCCCAATCCTTTGGGCCGTAACAGCGTTGTGGTCACATGGCTCAGTAATGTAATGGCTCAGCTGAGCACCGGCGCCAGGGTATGTTTCCATAACTGGATGTTAAAATTGCGGTTGTTGAGACTCCGAGTCTAGGATATGTTCACTGTGTTATGAGGTAGGGAAACACATCCAATTCTTGGACTGAATCTTGGTTACTGTTGATTTCACGATGCTGAGCAGGTATAACATGTCGGGCGTTCTGCCAACCGCAAGATTCTAAAGGTGTGCGACTTGAAGGTGTTCATGATGGTGTATTTTGATATGTTTAAGTCGCCCGCTGTCTGAGATGAATTTCTTTTGGTATGAACATCGGAGGTAACAGGAAGAGGTCTTCGCTGGCATTGTTGAAAATATGCGGGAAGTGGAGTATTCACTTTAGACAGGGACCAAAGTTGTTGCCGGGCCTGAGCACTGTGGTGTGAGATTTATTGAGCCTCAACACCATCACAATGAGGTTCCTTACCCACCTGGAGATGCAAATACACTGCATGCTCGTAGTCCCATAACATTATAAATAAATACAAAATAATCCCTGAGCAATTCAGAAACCTCACAACGCGTGTATTAATCAATGCCTGAGATATATAGATTAGCAAGAAGGAAATGAACAGACCCACAACCCTAACCAAAACAACCAAAACACCTCCACGCATGCCTTTATTGGTAACTGGGAGGAATTGATTACAGCAAAGGAAACTCATGAGACAAGATCCTGAGTGTAACCTGAACGGATGGCATGTGTGACATGGGAGGACTGGTACACCCTTTACATCCCAAGCCATCTAGCTGCACTACAAGCAGAAGGACATCGTGAAAAGGAAGATGGGGGAGTGGGACATCGGGGAGGCGGACATCGGGGACACTGTTGCTAGCTACCAATTAGCTGAGTAGCTGCTGCTCCAAATCGATATCTGAGGTGTTGCCGGCTGGCTCAGGTTCTTGCACAGTTGGTGCCACTGGGCGAGGTTTATGCGGGATCACAAGGTCTTAAACCTCCAGCCCACAGAGCAACTGAGTCTCCGGAGGTTGTGGTTGTGGGTGAGGCTGCCGTGCCGGTTGTGATGGGGCATGCTCCAGATGTAGTCGCCATGAGGTTCTGCTCGTGCATCTCCTGGCCTTGCTCAGGTACTCATGTGGGCTGATCATCTACCATGGTATCAACATTGCCAGCTGATGAATTTACAATTACTCCCTGGCCAATCATCCGACGTTCTTAGCCTCCATCATCATCCTCATCATCATCCTTATCCTCACCCTCCTCCTCCTCATCCTGATTCACCTCTTCCTTCTCCTTTTCATCATCCTTGTCTTCATGTTCCTGATCATGATCATCACCATCGCTGTTAATATTCACATGACCATCTACATCAACCCTGTTCAGTGCATCCACATTGCCCTCCATGCACATATCCACATAAGAATCACAGTCTGATTCACATTTGCTGTCTGTCTCAGCATAGTGAGTATCAACATCTCGAGAAATTGACCCTGTGGGCTTCGCTTCCAGCGCATGATTTACCCCCTCAAGTTAGCCCTCCATGTCCAAATATGACTGTGACATTTCCTTCAGCAACTTCAAAGCAATGGAGTGAGAGTTATCATCTCCACCTGGGGTTTGTGTAACAATACCTTTCACTGTTCCGCATCACATCCCCAACCCCTTCCATTTCCCCTTCCTGTTCTCAGTGACCATCTCTGTCCCCTTCTCGTCCTTTGTTCCTTTCCTGTTCACGGTCCCATTCTCACTGCCCTGCATGTCCTCATGACCTTTGATATTGTTTTTGCAATTGCCATGGCGCAGAATAGCACCGTCCACTGCTCAGTGCTCCGGGATCCGCCCAGTTCTCATCATGATTATCTTTTTCAATTATCTAATCCCAATTCCGTGGTCTAATGTACAGGAAGTTGCCTGGTTAGTACTGCCGGCAGTTTGGCAGCTCAATTTTTGCCCTGAGATTATCGTTACCGTACAAAGACAAATGAACACTGGTGTGTTCATCCTACTCCAACCTAGATTGCTGCCGATTGGAGCGATGGACTTGATCCCTGAAGGCACTGTGGTTGTCTCACCTCCAATTGTTGAAATGTTCCCGGTTTTTGACAAACTTTTGGCCCATATATCAGCAGAAGGCAACTCACCACTGCCGAAAAGATGAACTCCTGCTCATGAGGTGCGGCAACTCACCACTTCAGAAAACACTAACTGCTGCTCCTGCTCTATGGGATCATTTGCTGAAATTCTGACAAGTGCCTAGTCTTTACTGAATCAAGAATAATTATATCATAAATGATGTCCCATGCATACTCAACCAGTAGGCCACACACATAGCATATCAGTATGAGTACACAGATGCATTCCGACATGAATCCCTTTATACAGTCCCAAACCAACAATGGGCGTCGATTTATAACCGATGTTGGCATCTTTGCTTTTGCCTTCTCCTTTTCTTTGCTGCTGCTCTTTGGTGCCATCACTGTGAGTTGAAAATGAATGTACATATGAAGCGCTAGCATTATGATACAGTTGCATGTAGTGGAAGGAAGCTCAGACAGAATGAAACAAGTTGGGTAGGTTATTGGGTGTATGTTGGAACTAGAGGCCTTGGTTTGTGCAAGGCAAGTGATGTTGAGATTGGGATGCTGTTGGTGTGTACAATGTGGGAGGAAAAGGGACAGGAATAGTGTTGGCGAGGGTCGGGACCGTCAGTTATGCTGCAAGTCCGGGTCCAACTTGAACGGTTGCCCAATTGGCAATCCGGGTTGTGAATATACCGGAACCGTCAAATGAAGTCTGGGACAATGGAAATCTCCCAACACGTGTGTATTCAGCCAGTTGTCAGGGGTTTTCCAACCGGGTCCATCGACAGACTTATATAATGGTCGTGATTTTGCAGTTTGTTAATAGTATCTTATCAAATCGTATATTCAACAACCAATAATCTGTTTTTGCATATTTTGCAGTTTGTGATATCGATGAATTTGGAATCTGTGTTTCTCCTTTGATTAATTCTGTTTTTAATTTTCAAGGTGGTCTGAAATAAAGTTATGTAGATGAAGTTCTATGCAATGCCTTGAGTACAAAATATGCAACACCTCAAGCTGTTGATGCTCTATTGGTGTGCAGTTTCAGGATATGGCAGGTAGGGTGTCACTGCTATTGTTATGCGTAATGGCTCCCAATATGTCATGAATGGATATCTGCAACCAATTATAGCATAACTTACACACGAGGCACAGCTACAATACTACGATTTTTCATTGACGCTCATTCTCCGCATGGGACCGTCATTCTATTACTGGCTTTTTTGCCTACGAAAGCTTTCCACTTCTTGGTTTTACTTAATAGCTCCAAAATCCCTGTTCAATTACTGATCTTACACGGCCACCAATCATTGACCCTGAATTGACGTGTAATTTAAGAATGAGAAAATGATTATGTAACTTTCTGTGTCACTGATAACGGCTGCCAATCTGTCGATTATCCATAACAGCAATTAAATTCCTCTTCACTTACATTACTGACATTAACAAACAGTTTGACACTCCATTCATGCTCTGTTAACACTCTGTTGACGCTCTGCTGATGCTGATTTTTTGGTGTCGCGACATTGACATTAATAATAGTGCTTATACAGGTGGCCAATACTATGATCATAAATAGAAGCTATTACACAGCCCTTGGATTATTACGGATCCTACACTAAAAATTGTTGATCCTCTGATGTGGCTCTGCTGACACTTGGTTGAGGCTCTGTTGATGCTCAGTTGACGCTCTGTTGATGCTCTGTGGACCCTCTGTTGAAGTGTTGTACAGTGTCCGGTGTCCTGTGTCCTGAATCTCTCTATTGACCTAAACTCACTGACTCTCGCTAAGTCTAATTGACACGTACACAAGAACTAAAGTGCATGAGGCTCCGCCGCACTCAACCCTAAACCAACCCACGTGATGACCGCACTCAAACCCGTACCTACATGAAGGTCTGTTGACTCTCTGTTGACGCTCTGTTGACGCTCTGTTGACGGTCAGTTGACTCTCAGTTGATACTCAGTTGACGCTGCGTTGATGCTCTTTTGACGATCTGTTGATCATCTGCAGATGCTCTGTCGACGCTCTGTTGACGAACTGTTGACGCTCTGTTGATGCTCTATTGAGCAATTGATAATGCTTATTTTTGGGTTGTAGTGACATGGACAGTGTCAATAGTGTTCATAAAGGAAGCGATTATTTCGAATATGGGTTAACGTCATAGCACAACCCTTGGATGATACAAGATGCAACTCCAAAAATGGTTGATGCGCCATTGACTCTCCATTGACTCCCATTTGATGCTTATTTTCCGAATAAGACTATGATCATCTCAGTTTCAGTTTTGCCCAATAAGGTTGCCAAAATGCTTTTTATGGATATCAGTAAGCAAGATGCTTCCCAAATAACAAATTCCAAGACTCCACATCGTGAATCGTCCTTCGAGGTTTATTTTCCGAACGGGGCTGTTACTGTGTCCCTTTCTGATATGCCCATAAATGTTGACCACAAATTGGCTATGGATAACAGCAAGCGAATTGCAGCCCAATTCACTTACTTACAAAACCAAGAATCATTGATGCTCCATTGACCCTGATTTTCTGAATGGCACTGTGACCATGTTGCTGTTAGTATTGCCTATAGTGTCTGCCAATACATTGGTTACGGAAAACAGCGAGCAAATCACTATGCAATTAACTTTCTTATAAGACCAAAAATTGTTGATGCTGCATTGACGCTGATTTTCTGAATGGGGCTGTTACCATGTTGCGTTCTCCTTGGCCTATCCAGGTTGCTAATATATTGAGTATGGATAACTGCAAGCGAATTGCTTCCAACTTATGTTGCTTACAAGTCGAAAAATCATTGACACTCTGTGGACGCTTATTTTCTGAATGGGGCTGTGACTGTGTTGCTTTCTCTTTAGCCTATAATGGCTGAAAACATCTTGGTTATGCCTAACAAGAAACAAATTGCTTCCAAATTCACTTACTTACATGCCCTCAAATCATTCAAATTCCACTGACTCTCAGTTTCTGAGTGGGGCTCTAACTTTGTCACTTTGTGTTTTGCCTATCATGGCTGCCAATATGTTTGTTATGAATAACAGCAAGCCAATTGATATTCAATTAACATACTTATAGGACCAACAATGGTTGACACTCTGTTGACGCTCACTATAATTATGTTCTAACTATTGTTGTATAGTCAACCATTTTGTACAAATACTCATATAGTCATTTTTGACAGTCAATGAATGATTTGGATGAATCCTCAGTTGCATCCAAATGCTTTGTGCCATCTCAATTTCTGATCCACTGATACAGATATTCTCTGAACTTTTGATAACGTACCTCTGTGACCTATCAGTGCATTCAGCTGGCAGTTTACTCCATGTAGATCCATACACTGATGTTTCATTAATATGGTCCAATTTCCTCACCCAGCGTTATCCAGTACCTTCTCCTCAATTTCCATGACATACCATAACAAATTTCAAAACTATTGACCATATGCAGCAGGTCTTAGCACAGAGTGATGTAGTTAAATGTATGGATCAATGCAACAAGATAGTGGTCATTCATACACATTCGCGTTGCTCATTGATGTCCTCTTCTACGACTCATTCGTGATTACTAATTATATTTCATTTGGAAATTGTGTCTACAATTTAGATTGCACGATCTCACTTGTCTGTAAGAGGTGCGACACTATTATGTTGATTACTGGTTAAACAACTCGGTTTGGAGTCCAGAACTTTTGTATGGCCCGTATGACCATAATGCATGTGCTGATGAATTATCATGTCTCACAATTTCGTTACTGAAATCAAAAAAATGCGAACAAGTAACAATGTAGGTACATCAATTCTTTTTGCTGAGATACGTCGTCAATAATCAGAATTTCCGCAGCTTATGTATTGATGAAAAACGAGCTATTACAATTACTTCATCAGAATCCAATTGCTGTATGGTAATTAGGAAAGCAGGTGATATGCTGAGGTTACAGAGTTAGGCTTTTACAGACTGCAATTTGTTAAACAGTGATGAAATTGGTACCGCATCGGGCAGAAGACACAATATGCATATGTGATACTGTCTTTTCCCGGATGCTAATCTCATTTGGCGACTTTCGGATCATGAAGTTCCTTGCAGCATCGTGATTTTGCGCTGACACTATCATGTATCTCCATTTGCTCTCCAAATGATGTCAGTGCAGTTGCAAGTGCAAACTAATTTGTTTGCGGCTTAATGACTACCTTAACGGTTAATGTGGGTGTTCTGTACATCGAATCATACATATGATGCAAGAGAAAACACTGTTCACATTGATCTTCAGTATGTAGCTGGAAGCATGCCTCTTCTTATTTTGAATATAAAGGCAGCCAATAAAACAAATACAGAAAATGACATGCAAAAGTTAATATTTTGCACCAGGCACTTTGATATCTTAATGAGACAATAAATAGAAATACCCAAAGATGTGAACCTGAGATTGGACCTGACGTGGCTAGCCAACCCCCAGCAAAACCCGCAGGTTAACAGGTATGGGTATGGGTTTGGCCTGCCAAGATATAATGGGTGGGGTTTTAGGATGGTTCTGCATTTGAACTGAAGCAATTTTCTGGTCCAAACCCAGCCCGCTGGCAAGTTACCTAGACCTGTTGCTAACACTACTTCACAGGTGTAGTCGGAAAAACAGGACATATATACTTGACTTCAAGCGATATCTTTGTTCAACTCGTAAGTTATAATTGTTTACGAATACAAAATGGCCCCGTCTTTATCATTCACAACCAATACTCAACTCATGAAAGACAAGCCTCGAGAGGAGTTTGAATCATTGAGGAAAGGACTGTTTACCACGCCAGGCAGTTGTTTTGCATTCCGTATCATTTTCACTACTCAGACCTCATGTATCTCGTGGCAAACTGAGTAGTTTTCAAATTCCCCCAACTGTGCAACGATGCAACACGACTATCAACACCTAGCAGTGGAAATAGCACACGGAACTGCTATCATAGGATAGAGAATACGTACCATTATGCGTTGCCATTCTTTTCGCTGTGCCATAGGGGGATTTACACCGGTATGCGCCAGATATACCCAATCGATAGTTCGAAGTATTGTGTCAAAACCCTGTGCAATACAATAATAATTGAGTCAACATGGCAGAAAGACACTTCAAGCGGTGAAAATTGACCTTGAGACCTTGCTGCAACAATGAATATCAATGCTGAGTTAAATCTGAGTTTAATCTGATGGCGGTTAATCCCGTAATTGAATGCTGTTCAAGGGATCTCATTCCAGACTATTGTCACAGGCAATAGTGATTTACTGTGTCGCACAGTGTACATTGCGCCTCACTCTGTATTTGACTCCATCCCCGGTCACTCAAGTAGACATCTATCTTGCCTGCCGTTTCTGATGCATGCAAAGGAAATTATTCCTACTATCTCAATGTCAAACATCAATCTGAGAAGATGCCTTCGCAAAGCCCTCACCCTGACACGACTGCGGTTTTACACAGTGTTCGGACAGCGCAGAAGCTTAGGTGTTCGGGGACTTCTCAACTTCTCCTACCTAAGAGATGCGATGCCGTACTGGCTGGCAAGTTGGATTCCTTTCAAGCAGGCAGTTCGGTAGCATGTACAAACCCTGTTCAGCACTCTGCCGCCCCATCTTGACTGAATAATTTTGCTGTGGCAGATATCAATCAACACATGTCTGCCACCCTATCCACCACACAGCGACTGTCAATGATTACATCCACCGCCATACCAGGTACAACCAGTCCTTGCATAGCAGCACCTGGAAGAACCTCGCAGGCAGACTCAACACCTCGCGTTGTATGCAGCATCACATCTGGCATTGCTAGGACTCCCACACCTTTGCACGGTATTGAAAACCTATCTACCCCCTTCCCTAATTCAGAACCCCACATGACTATTCCAAATCCACCGACAACACAAGCTACAGAACAGCATCAGAGACAGAAGCAGTGGCAATTGCAACTGCTGACGGTATCTACACCCTCATCAGTGGTCTCTGGCTGTCGTATCATCCATCGAATTGGTTACCTAGATATGACGCTGCTTGACTGTGCCACAGGCAGACTCATGGAGCTCAATATGTGGAACAGAAAGCTGTTTAAGAGTGTGAGCAACTTGGAGATGGTAAGTTACGCAACTCTATGCGCTGCAAACCCATTAGCTGATACCCCACACTGGCAGATAATAGAGAAGGTGTGGAACACCGCTATGCAGCAAAATATCGTTCGGTCCATAGCATTTGAGACACGCACCAAGGATATCATGACAGAGGTACGCTGAAGCAACGTCCCACATTGGACATTAAATGGGCAAACCGGTACCAGGTTCGAGCACAGGTCGACAAAGTCAAATCCCATTGTACTCACTCACCAAGGGTCAATATTGCTGATCGTCATTATCTCCACCCCTTTGAATCCGACACAGAGCCTTTTGAATTCATTGATTCCTTTCTGGCAGACAATGAGTTCCTTGTTTCTGTGGCAGAGCATATGGAAGGTAGTGTATGCAGTCCAAATGCAATGCAGAGAGTGTCGAAAGCGGCTAACAAATAGTGAGGATCTGCTTTACTTTCTGGCGCAAGTACTGCCGGGGTGTATCTACATCCAATTTTATCATTGGCAGAACATTCCTGGTCAGTATGCTGATGCATTGTATAATTCCAAGATTGACGACAGGGAAGAACATATACCCGCACCACTGATCATATTTAGCTGCACACTGTTGCGACAGCATCTACTGGAGGGGCAAAAGAAAGAGGTGTTCATCAGAACACTCCCAAGTCAATGCTGAAAGTGGACAGACCTGATTGCTCGGACTACTTCCATGACAAGAATGACAGTGGCAAGAATGCATCCTGTTAGGCTGCGACAGGTCTCACGTTGTCAACCTCACCTGGCATGGCAGATACATATACAATCTTGATGAATATCTGGAACACACACCCGGAGTGCTACCAACCGAGAGTGAATAATCACACTCTTGCTATATTCCAGAGCCAGATCCAATCGGCAGAGAATCCAATGCCTGCCAAGGTCACCAGCACGGAAGCAGCACGTGTTGACAATGCAATTCTTCTTCACTATGTGACCTCTAGGGTGGCACTTGAGGAGCCCGACATTAGAATCAATTGACCAAATATCCCAATAAACAACAATTCCACGGATCAGGATCTGCATTTCTTGCTGCCAACAGGCTGCGATGAATACCATGATGAACGTAACAATGTTCACGACAATGCTACTATCTCCACTATCAGCAGCTGATGATGGGTCACAAATGAGCTCCAGAGGTTAGACCTGGGGTCAAGTGATGTCGATTGGTATGGGCACCAATTGTTGGCAATCATATTACCTCATATGGTCCTTGCCATTGGTGAATGCCTGGATACAACATGGTCTAACCGTGGTGGGCTGCTGCCAGCTTGCGAGGTAGTAAGAAATTTGAAATGACTGACTCCATGCAGAGTCTGCAACTGGTCAATACAGAGCCATACTTATCAAAGTTTGTTTGTAATGTCCGGCTACCATTTTTGGGTGCGACAGCCAAGTGTACCTCTATTCCCGCACATTTTAGAACTCTCACGATTTCACTCTCATTCTGGGAGTATTTTCAAATATGCATCAGTACTGACCAGTATGGGGCCATATTTGTTTTCATTCGAAGCCATTCCCATGTCACTCTCACGATGTTCAGTATAAACATTTACTGCCTAGTATCGGGATTAAGTACCTTGAATCTGTGGCTGAGCCAGATTCATTTCACGGAACAGTCCATGGTAAATTACTTGTAATACACGAACTCGAGTATCCCATCTGCTATGCTGTTCGATTTGGCCTCACTCATTAGTATCTGATCCTGTGTTGAGTTCATTTTACACAAGCACAGAGTCTGTCGCAGATAGTACTTGGGCACATATTCATACTGCGCAATACTGCGTTGTAGTAATCTGTACAACATCGTATTCAACTCTTCATTCAGTTCTCACCCGACTTTATATGTTGCTTATCGCATTGATTGCTTTTCTAGAACCCTGTAGTGTCCGGCATTGGCATGCATCGACGAATATCAATATATTGACTTGGTCCATTCATTTATTCTCAGCCTTTAGGTCAGAAAAAATAAAAATTTTCTCACACTTCATGGTACTGCACAGTACTGCTCTATGCTCGTTTATACTGCTTGTTAGTATTTCTTGGTGCCCTGTTTTTTGGCAACTACTACGAGTGCATTCTGCAATGTCAGTAGATTCCAATACTACTCACTGCTTGTCTGTATTGTAAATATCAGGATTTCACACTTCTTAAACAAATTATTCACCGCAAGGTTTTGTACAAATTCCATACTCACCGTTTCAGCATGGTCCTGTTTGTCTCAGGGCAAGTTGAAGTGTATTGGAGAATGGGGTTTGCACAATTGCTAATAAGGGCGAGCCACATCGACCATTAGCTAGCAGGGACGAGCATTGTGGCCCAAGGCAGGGATGTAAGATGGTGGCCTAAACCTTGAGCTTGAGCTAAAGGTTCAGCTTGAGCAATAGCATGGGCTTGCACTGGAGCAAGAAACCCCAAACATGAGAATCAACAAGAGTGTGAGCTATAGCTATACCCATAGCTTGAGCCACAGCTTGGACCTTGAGCCTGAGCATGAGCTGAAGGTTATGATGCCAGAGCCTGAGGATGGAAACAAAGTAAGCAATGATCCGACCAGTCCGGGTTTAGTACAGTACAGGCCAAGGGATATTTTGACAGGGATCGGACCAGATCAAATATTCACTGCACTGGTATTCACAGCGATTAGAACAGTCCACTTGGATGGAATTAGCCTGATGTCACTGGCAGTCAGTAATACACTGAGTCACTGAATTGAGTCATACAACAGGTGACATATTCATCAGAATAAGTGGTTCTGGCTCAAGGAGCATAGGAAGCAGTTGAGAGTATATCATAGATTACCAGGCTGTCAGGAACCACCAAAATCACCCGGATGGTTGGAGGCTCAGCAAAATCGCCTGAATAACAGGGTAAATTGGATGGATCTCTGAACGCTCGGCAAGAATGCATGAGGAACAACACATTTTTCGTGGATCTATGAAAGCTAGGCAAGACTGTGTGGAACCAAGAGCTGTGAACAATACAGTGTGTATTTTGTTGTTGAATGAGATGATGTCTATCTACCCTGGGGTTTCCCAAATATATACTCCCCGTTGCAATAGTCAAGGGAATAACTGTGTGTCTTGGCTATAGTGTGACAACTAGGTACAGGTCTAAAGGTCCAAGATGCGTAAGGAACTGAAGAGTAGTGTGAGGTCTAACAGAGCAGCCATGAACCTTAGGCTGTATCAACACTCCTTGTCCCTTAGTCCGTAGCCACTGTCCATGTATCTCCGGACACCTCCCGCAGGCATCCCCCTGCCAAAGTGAGTGGTCATGGTGGTGACAAACGGAATTTCCCACCACGTCAGCTGCATGGACCAGTCCAGACTGAGCCCGTCCAGTCCAAGACTGGCAGTCTGCGGTCCAGTCCACTATAGCCATCTTGTTGGACCGGACTGAACTGACCCCTATCTGGGACTGGGATCGTCTGGACAGGTGGAATCATTGACAGTCAGGAGGCCACCAGCATGGGAAGAGGTATAAAAGAGGTGTGGAGCAGCAGTGGTTATGGCAAAGCAGCAGGTTCAGCTACAAAAAACCCGCCAACCCACATCCCTACATATACCAAGGTATGCTCTTTCTTGTTTTCGACTCTACACCTAGTGAAATAGCTTCCAGCCAAGAATGGGAAAGTCTGGGTGGAGCACAGGCAACATTATTTCGCGTCGTTTAGTATTTTTGTCCTGGTCTTGTGTTTGGCATCACTGTACTAGAGTGGGATAATTCACTGTATATGAGTGAATAAAGCACATACGAAGGGAAGAGCGAGTCCACTAGGTAGTAGTGGTCAGTACTGACCTATACTTCTTCAACTCAACCTCGGCAATGTTATTGAGTTGTAATATTTGGATTGATACAGGGCTGTACTTGTCAGAATCTTACAGTATTGTCTAATGACTCAAGCTTGCTGTGTGCAGGATCCGTTTTTTCTGTCTCTGATAGCGCTTTTTCCTTCATTGACCATGACTTTCAGGTGTTTCCTGCTTATAACAATCAAAAACTGAGGTAGCCTTGCTGAGTTTTACAAAACCCTATGCCATCACTCAAGTCACATCGATTATTTTTAAGTACTTAGCTACTTCTACTGTGACCTGCACCTCCCACCCTGACTTGCTCACTTTTTGACATCACCACACTTCACACAATCACTCCCATGAGGCATCGACCACCAAGCTCCCGGCCATGTGAACCTGTCAGTTTCTTTTGGCCTTCATTAGCTGGTTTATCCCCTCCAAAGTACGTTGTTAACAAGGATGGCAATGCACACATCCTCGAACTTCCGACTGGAATGGACTGGGGTTTGTCAAGGGCAGTTAGTGGTCTACTGCACGATACCAAGGCTGACCAGGATATTCACATGGGTACTGGTGAGGTTGTGGACAAACCCGCTGATGAGGCTGATAGTGAAGCCATCGACTGGCCTGATGATTCACAAGCCGATGAATGTGTGAATCAGATTGATTATATGGCCAGCAAAAGTGGTAATGTTGAGTCTCAGAGTGTTGACGGAGACACCGAAGAGAGTGACTAATATTATTCTGACATAAGCAGCCCTCCGCCTACGGATCAAGCTAAAATGTCACGAGCTGGTGCTCCACACCACGCCGCTATGACCTGGTCAATAGTCATAAGAATTTTCCCCAACTGGCTTCAACACTCCAATAAGGTGAGTTAATCCATTGTCAGCACGAGTACTTCAACAATGGCATGGTTTACGCCAGGGGCAATGCAAAACATATTCAGACCGTTAGTCAGCTGACTAACCATACAATTGCGCAAGTCAAGATCAGTATGAGCAAATACTAAACGGGAATCTCCAGTATTGAAGTAGTTACCTCCCCTATTAATACATGGCCAATGAGTGGATGCAGTAGAAGAGCCATCCCTGTCTACTGAAGAAGATTGCAGCAACTGCAGCGATTTCCAAGATGATAGATGAGCTAAGGGAGGCTTGGAAGAAATGAATCTCAGCTGGCAAGCAACCAGGAGATGGTATCGTACATGATGATTTACGATATCTGGCAAAGCCATTGCTATTATTCGTTATTTCTTCTTGAATAGTAGGGACTGAGCTGTGTCAGGATAACGTATTGGTGTTGCCCTTCACAAAGTCCAAATTATGCATCTGTGTATCAATTCCTTCATCATCTTCTCGTCATCAGGTAGCCATCAACCTAGGAGCGTTCACGTTGATAGCTTGAAAACAAATCTAAGACCCTGTCTATTGTAGACAACTGCGAAACCCTTTAGACATAGTTGACAGGAGACTAGTGTAGTTTGATACTGAGTTCTGCAGCCGGGCCAGCGAGACAGAAACACATTTCCACCACACCTTTACAAAGGCAAATATGAACAAAATCAAAGGCAAAAGGTGAAAGGTGGTAGGAAGGTAAAGAAGGATGACAGCAATTGAAGTGGTAAGTGTAGTATCGAAAATAGCAATGAAAATGTTAATGGCAATGCCAATGCTGATAGCGATGCCGATAAGGCCGTACAGCTACAAACCCAACCAAGAGGCGGGTAAATCAGTTGAAAAGGAAGCTGGAGAAGTAGGGGGGAATTTGGGCATAGTATTGTAGAGACGACGAAAAAGATAATGTGCAAAATTGTACTATTGTGTGCTTACAAGAACTTAGAAGTATTGATTTGTATTGAAGTGTAACAAAGCATGTGGATAATTCTTTCAGCTGACAGGGCGATACAAAAGAATACCAGTCAGTACTTACAAGTACTACTTAATACTGTCACACTATGCTCTAAATAACTTTATTTGTTTGCATATCCCAGGGAAGGGTAGTGAACAATACCAAAGTATACATGCGAATACTAGTTAGTACATATTAATCTAATTGCTTGTATCGAGAGTAGCAACAGAACTATAGATTACAAGTGCTTAATTAGTAGCACAGTGCCAATTATACCACCAAACCTCGACATTTTTCATTCCCTATGAGACCATTCCACTTAAACAACACTCTCCTTATGGACAGAGATTTATATCCCCTCCAGAGCAGTGATACCCAGATCGGCATTGGGTTCAAGAATGCAATGACCATTGCGCTCAAGTCCCTTGGCAAGAATATCTGTCTCAGCATCCTCATCTTGGAACATCTCCAAGACCCCGCGGCGTGTTGGCATAGTATTGGTGATCATGCTGAATTGAAATCTATCGTGGTTAAGTCTGCCACTAATGCATTAATAAAAGAAGACAGACATTCAGTTTCTCACGGCGAGCAATCGAACTCTCCAGAGGTTTCTAGGCCAGGTAAAGTCTCTCCATGAGGCACTTGTTCTTCATATCATGAACTCCTGTATCCAAAATGTACTCAATGATGTTCTTGACTTCTTCGTTGCCGATCACGTAGTTTTGTTCATTTGTAAGTTTCAGGATATTGAAAGTGCTAGAAGCTATGCAAATCTTTCCACTCAACTCTTCAATGCAGATACATCTGTAAACCTCGGCGAGGTCAACTTTAGTTTCCTCATTTGCCACAGTAGAAAGGACATCAGATGTAATCTTAATGGGAAGTATTTTTTCAGCCTTGCTGTGGGTCTCAGTAGGGTACTGTGCAACAGAGTGAACAAACTATTCAGGATTAATCAGTTGCAATAAGAACCAGTTAGTATCTGGAGGTAGGGATGAACATGTACTTTTGTCATGCTGTTACTGATTCGTTGATCGTCTTCGACAGTATGGTGGTGGGGCGGATCTGCAGGAGAATGTTTGGTAGCGAAAGCTTTACATCGTGCGGCTGAGTTACCATGTGAAGAATCGTTCCGGGTTAGCATACCAAGCATCGTCAATTGACATCTGAACCCCCTCAACCAACACCGACTAGCCTGTGACTGTGAATACACACACCAACGACACCAACAGGATGAGCCTCACCAGATCTCATCGGTCGGCTGCCGAAATCTTACAGCAATCCTAACAACCCCGCACGGCCCAGTAAGTCCAAAAGCTTGCTACAACAAGTCCCATGCAGGGCAGTGGATAAATGGAAGATGATATTTGGGATGCTCACGAGAAGTTGAAGGTTGTGCCAAAGGATACCATATAGGTAGGTCAGATATTGACCTTTTGAGAACATATGGGTGCAACAGTACACAGTCATGGCTTGATGCACGCGTTCATGATCCTGAACAGTTCAGATCATCCCCCGTGGACAACAGCTTATCATCCCACCCCAGTTCTAAGCTATCATCAGTTCTATTGCTGGCTTTGATACGCCCACCTCGATTCAAATCACAACACTCCAATTGTCGTGTACAAAGTACAAATGCTGATACCAGGAACAGGTGTCAACGTGACATTTTGAGAATCGATTTGGCCATTGGAAATCAATTCATGGATGTGAGCTTCAATATCGGGAACGAGAATTAAGACTGCGATGCGACCATAGATTCGGATTATGGCAACGAGGTAGAGATGCGATTTTGAAAGTACACGACAGAATTCAAAATGGTCGGGATGCAATATGATGGAGTTGTTGCTGAGGTTTTGAAGTTCGCTCGAGCGTTTCTGAGTCTTGGTATTGAAGGAATATTTGCATTATTTTGTATCTATACTGCACTCTACCCGATACTTGTTAATTGCTTTCTAGATATTGGCTGCTTACCAGAGTACTTTCCCTAAGCAAACATGGTGCAAAGCTATAATCCCAGACGGACATAACTCTTCAGTACATCAGTTGGAAGAGTGGCAGAGAAGGGGGGAAAAGAAGAAGGAGCTCTCTGAGGAACCCAAGGAAAGGCTAAGACAAGGACTGAGAATACGCAGCAGCAAGACAATTGCCCTCGTCTCAGACATGAGAGCAAGATCTTTGGTACCAAGCTGGAGCCTGATTGGGCTCTATCATAGGGATTTATGCGAGGATTTACAACCTGTATTATTAGCACACTGGAAGTTTGTGTATTCTTAGTGGGCAATATACCATAATACTGCTTTGGAAAGTATATGTCAAGTACCTGCCAGTACTGTTCAGTACCTTCTGTTATTGGATAGCTAGAAATCGACAAACCAGGGCAAAGAAAAACAGCTGCTGGATACCTTACAATACAAGCCGATACTGGTTAGTATTTGTCAGTACCTAGCTACCTCCTCTCCATGGTACATTCTCACTATTCTGATCCAGATGTGTAAGGCATATAATACACATTCTGCATGTCTATCTGCCTCCTTAAGGAAGTAATCCAAGAAACAAGTAATTGCTGCTGGAAAACATTTTACCATTTTTGCCTGATTTCATGAAGGCGCAGGCAAATCGCCTGTGATGCACAGCCTCCAATATAAGCCCTCTCACTTGGTTGACTTGTAGTGCCATGGATTTATGGAGGTGTCCAAGCTGTGTTGGAGCAATGTTATTGGTAGAACTGCTTTGAGATGCTGGAATCTTTAGGTAATATGTTCAAGTTTACAGCTCTCTCTCTTAAAGTCAACTACCACTTGCAGGTGGCATGAAATGCCATAATATGATGATTCAAGAACTGATCGAAGCCTCCATTTCAACCTTTCGAGGCACAGCAACCAAAATATACAATCACATATGGAATACAGACTCAGTCGATGATTAGTCTACAATTTGTACCCAAACCCCTGGACCAGACTGTATATAATATCCAGGAGTTGAACTGCATTTTATTGCGTATATAGTCTGTACTGCCATTCTCTGGGTACATGTACAGCAGTTCTCATGAACGCTTGAATTCGGTCGAAATCGGTCAACCTTTCAGCATTGGTTTCACAAGGTCTGAGAGCTATTAACCTCAAAAATAATTCTCATCAGAGTATATGTACCTTTAACACAAGAAATCAGAGTTTACACCGCAAGCTAGTGATAGGCTTTCGGAGAGGGTTTTCACACCGTAAGTGCCATGTTAATTTGCACCATACACAACGAGTGAAAGCTCCTTAGCCATTGTATACTCGTATTGGATGGTATTGGCCACTACCCTTACATGCTTATCGTTATATGCATAACTAACAAGGTTGTACATCATTCATTCCCATGTGTCTTGTCCATCCAATCAATTCTTCAAGCTCCATTCTCTCGTGTTCCTCCACCTCCTCCTCCTTCTCCTCGTCAATGCCATCGGCTTCTTCCTTGGTTAACGCCAATGCTAATTCATGCTCTAGATTTTCCATTTTGTTTGCTGCCAGCTCTGCATCTATCTGGTCATAGTCACTTTCATCGTCTGCATCATCTGCCAAACCACTGTCGATGGCATCAATATTATCTGGTCGCGCAACATTCTGCATGGCATCTACTATTCGTGACCTGAGTCATCTGGTAGGTTGGTACTTAAATGAATCATTTGATAGCAGTGGAATAGCTTCCAGGGTTCTCCATTAATCAAGCGGAATTAGGGAATAATGCTTAACAGCAAAAACCGAATGTATAATTCGGAAGTGATAAAGGTTGGAGCTGTTTATCATGATGACCATCCATCCTCATTTCGCGGAGGAGGAGGTTGAGAAGCACATTTCCTTGATGTTTGAGCCATTTGAACAGCCTTTGGGCATGCAATTGCAGCATCCGTCTCTGCTCAACAACCCGTTGTTAAACAATTTACCTCCATATACCATCCCTCACATATTGGGATACAGCCCAATCAGAATTTGACATAACCCTTTCGACATCCCATATCTCATCATTTTCTGTACCATTCTCTCAGATGTATTTTCCAGATAATTGCGTCAAGTTTGCATCATAGACATTCCGTATCACGGAGTTGTATTTCTTACCTAAGTACTTGAGCTGTTTCAATCTTCCATTGATCTTCGCAATGATCGTCTTTACCTTGATGTGGCTTCTTGCTTGGTTGTGAAGGACAACAACTTCCGCTCGCCTCTCTGCCACGATTTTGATGAGCTCATCCTCTGTCTATAGATGCGGTTTCAACGCGTGAGAACCTTGATGGAGAACGGTGTTCTCACCATGCCTTCTTCACTCATGGCATGTCGAGCCGGATAATGTGAGCAATCTGGTCACCCCCGGATCTGGTCTTCGTAACTGTTCTTCCTCCAGTAGTAGCTCCAAGATCTCATCATTATTGGATTTTTCAGGCCCCCTGTAGTAGATCAGTAATTTTCAATCCTACCAGGTATATTCTAGTACTCGCTGGTATTGAGACTAGTACCTGAAATGATATTCTGATTCCTTTACCAGTTAATGTAATGGAACCCTTCACCATGGATGCACACACCCTGAACTATCAATTAACTCTGCTACCACCATGGTAGTTATCTGTGCAAGAGTTTCGTTTGCTTGTTTTGCCACTTCAACTATCATTGTCCAGTGGCATTCCAGGCTATTGCCCATGTTTTCTGTAGAATGATGAGCATTGTACAGCTCTGTAAAAGGATTCCATTAGGATTGTAATAAATCTAGGTATATTGCCCAGTACCTACCGACAGAGACTATCTTCTGTGTTCAGTGGAAACTGGAAGAATCTCTTCCCGACCAGATGACATGTTGCATCATATACCCTGGATTATCAGGCTCTTCACTGACGATGAGACTGTGATTTGCGCTGTGAGGAATGTTGTACAAGACATGGCGCCGGTACTTATGCCCATATATATGCAACCTCCCAATTCGTGCTTCAACTACCTCCATCCAGTCAGGATTGTAGCGGTCCAGAGCACTCCCAAACACCCAAGCAAGTTCATAACACAACTTCAGCTCGGCAAAGTTTGCAACCTCATGCAACACAGCTTCTATCAGTCAGATACCATGCCTCCGCTGCTCACCACCACCATAGATATTCAGAATCCTCAAATTTATGCCATGAAAGCATGTAATCCCAACAACACTACTCTCCTCTAACACTTTCTTTGTAGCTTGAAATGTTTTGGGTCTATTCAATCCGTCGCTGGTCCTAAATTTGGGCCAGTAGGCGTTTGAGGGGATAATGTTGTTGATCTGCTTGTGGGTGCTTGGGGCCAAGTAGAACATGTTCCTGCCATAGTCAAAGAAGAGCGTTGATTTCGAAGACCTTAAACTCCCTCAGCGTATGCCTCTTCAGGCGTGCATGCTTCATATACCCATCCATTGTTTTCCGTATCGTACAGTGCTCATCTTCATCAGGGAGGTTAATGTAAACTGAATACCTATTCACAAGTTGTTCCTCTGACCATGGAGTCCATTGGTTGAATTCCTCGATTGCTGATTCCATCATTGTATCTACCTGATATTTTGTGGAATCCAATGATGGTAGGCGTCTCGGAGCTGAATGACAGTATGTATCAGTATTGAATTGTATCAGGCAATATCTGAGTATACCGGGTATGAAAAGTCTCCCAGAACCATCTTGTTATGTGCTTGAAACACTGCTTGCAGGCCTCCAGCCCAAGCCTTATTGGGGATAGAACCCCTGGTACAGAGTTCCTGTAGAGTGTGACCCAGTTGTAGTTAAATCACAGTACGAGGCTTTCTTGTGCATGACGGGACAAATCCTAAGGATATGAGGAGGCTTGATAATGTTGCACACTGGCAATACGGAATGTCTCTCCAAGTATAGCTCTCCATGCGGATGTTTCTAACCTTGACAACATGTGCAGGGATGCATTCGCAGGCCCTCTCCGACCTGCTTTAGAAAGCCTCGGACAACCTCTTTTAAACTGCACACCAGTTTTGTGCAAGCTTTTGTCTCTTGCTAAGCAGCGACGTCCTCTGACTGATCGTAGTGCCGATAGTCTCGTTGACACAAAGAATACCGTTGTTTCAAACAAATGTTGCATCCTCCGCCAGGTTACCAAGCTACTGTTGCTCGCTGTGACACTGAATGGGCAGGAAACTGTTTTGGTCGGCTCCGCTGGGGACATTTCTTCCTCTTCCAAACAGATTTGGCGGATGAAGTTAAATACTCCTTTCTCCTTTCTGGATATCCATTGTTCGCACCTTGGGGCCACCATATCTGCCCAATGCTACTATCTCAAAAACGGTTGTTTTGTGCATCCTAGCTATGATATTTGAGTATGAGAACATGGAGGGTATGGTGATTCGGCATAGATCAGCAAAAGTGTAACATGCAATAACAAATGCAAAGTGGAAATGAAATGGTACAGTAGATATCGATTTGGTGGGGTAAACATGGAACTGAGGTATCAAGGTCATGAACGTTAGATGGTGATTACCTTGCGCATGAGGCTTTGCGGGATGCTAAACTTAGGTCATAGAGTCCCCGACCAGCTCTGCCACCCCGTAGGCTGTACGTATTTACTTGCACCTACGAATAGTTCCCTCTTTCTTGGGAGAGGCTGGACATAGTTTGATACATTTAGTATGATGCATTTAGTACTTGATTATACTGAACTATACCAATGAGTATTGGTTGATACTAATGAAAATCTCAGAGTCCACAGTAATAGGATTACATTTCGCATATATAATCATACTTGTGAGTATGAAGCAGTACTGTACAGTTGTTAGGAATTTTTGCACTTCCAGTCATTATCACCGATTGATTCGAATACCAACATCAGCAACGACTGTAGTTTCCGTCTGAAACACCCGGGTGTTCCGGACGGCTCTGACGGCTCTGACGGAACCTTTTACCCTCTGACGGAGAATTACAGGCTACCCGTCGCTTATGTACCTCCTTCACTTTGTGGTGACGTATACGCACCATCAGAACGACAAGTGTGTTATACTCCTTGCAGGGGCTGCAGTTATGCTGAAGCCGTTTACACAACGCCAGGCGATGTTTATGCCTTTCTCCGGCCGAGTGCCACATTGTACCTCTCCACTATTGCTATATATAGGATGCCGCACTCTCCCCATATATGTTTTTGAGATGTTTTCACTGATTACAATACAGTCTTCGCTTCGGATACATCGCTTGCCGTTGCATTTGCTTTGCTATTATCGTATTTGTCAGGTCTGAAATATACTGACCAATCTTCACCCTCTCTAGTACTATGCCTTCAGTCCTCCACATTCTGCGTTGATCCATCATCGGCTTGCGATGCTTCTTCCTCCTCATCCGCATTCGCATCATCGCCATGTCCAATATTCACATTCTCTAGTACTATGCCCTCAATCCTCCACATTCTGCGTTGATCCATCATCAGCTTGCGATGCTTCTTCCTCTTCATCCGCATCCGCATCATCGCCATGTCCAATCTTCACACACTCCAGTACTATGCCCTTAGTCCTCCACATTCTGCGTTGAACCATCATCGGCTAGCGAAGCTTCATCCTCCTCATCCGCATCCGCATCGTCGCCATCGTCGCCCTCATACCCATCGACATCACTGGTTCCCAGGTCAAACCTCTTGAGTTCAGTCGCGGGTTGTCGTTGCCGGCTGGCGGCGGAGATGCCATCACGCTTGTTGCTTTCGTCACCTTCATCTTCACAATCCCCGCCGCCCCCTGGCATCCCAAAATGCAGTTCGTCATCCGTGCAATTGTTGTCTATCGGGATGTTTGGGTCTGTGATTCCAATCTCAAGCTCCTCAAGCGCTACTTCGAAGGTGAAATAGTCAAGAAGAATAGCGTTGTCAACACGCGCTGCTTCCACGCTGATGACCACGGCATGCGTGGGGTTCTCCGCCTGTTGGATTTAACGCTTGACTGTCGCAAGAGTGTTGTTATACACCCTCTGTTGGTAGCTCTCCGGTAGTGTGTTCCAGGTATTCATCAAGAATGTATACGTGTCCTTTCGCAACGCGTCGCGTTGCATAACTTACCGTCTCCAAGTCGCTTGCACTCATAAACGGCCGTCTGTTCCACCTGTAGAGCTCCAGGAGTCTGCCCGTTGCCAATACAAGACGCGTCATGTCTGAGTGACCAAATCGATGGATGCTGCGACTGCCGGAGAACATTGATCGAGGTGTAGACACCGCCTGCGGTTGCAATTGCCACTGCCTCTGTCTCTGATTCTTTTCGGTAGCTCGCGTTCACAGTGGATTTGTAATGATCGCGCGGGCTTCTGGATTCGGGATTGGGGTAGGCAGGATTTCAAGACCGCTGAGAGGAGTGGGAGTGCTAGCAATGCCGGATGCGGGGCTGGATAAAACGCGACGCGTTCAGTTTGTCTGTATCGGTCCGCTGGGAGCTGGTATGTTATGACTGCTTGTACCCGGCATGGCGGTTGGAGTAATTATTGACTGTCACTGTGTAGCTGACCGGGTGGAAGTCACGCGTTGAGTGATATCTGCAATGTGAGAATTGTTCAGCGAAGATGAGGGGGTGGAGTTCTGACCTTGGATTGTAGAGGGAACGGAACTCCCTCCTTGAGAGGGATCCCTCGCGCCAGCCGGTACGGAATCACGTCACTTAGCAGGCGGAAGTTGAGAATTCCCCGACGGCCCACGCTTTTGTTGATTCTGACGATTAGCAAGACTTCGAACATTTCTTACGACCGGAGTCGTGTCAGGGTGAGGGCTTTGGGAAGGCATGTTCCGATATACATGTTCGACGTTAAGTAGGTAGGAATAATATCCTCTGCATGCAGATGCAACGGCAGGCGAGGTAGACTCCTATTTGAGCGAACATGGATGGATTCGACAAAAAAGGGAAGCGCAATGTAGACCGCGCTAGACTCTAAACCCTGACAATACTCGGGGACGAGATCCCTTCAAAAGCATTCAATTATGGGGTTAACTGCAATCAGATTAAACTCAGATTAAACTGAGCATTGAGATTCACTGTTACATCAACGTCTGAAGGTCCATTTGCACCGCTTGAATGGTGTTTATGCCATCTTGGCGCGATTATCATCGTATTGCACTCGTTCTTGGCACAATACTTCAAACCATCGATTGTGTATATCTTCAGCTTCCCGGTGGAAATACCCCTTTGGCAGAGCTAAAAGCATCGCAAAGCGAACAATGACGTATTCTCTATCCTATGACATCAGTTGCATGTGCATTTTCCACTGCTCGGCGTTGGGAGCCGTGTTGGATGGTTGCACAGTTGGGACAACTTGAGAACTACTCAGTTTGCTCCGAGATGCACGAGGTCTGAGCGGTAAAAGTGGTATGTGATGGCAAAGCAACGCCCAGCGTCGCGAATTGCCCTCACCGCGTGTACTAAATCTTGTCTCGAGGCTCCTCATTCATGAGGTGCCTGGTGGTCGTGCAAGATGAAGGCTGGGCCGGTTTGTGTTTATTAACCAACAAAACGCAAGATATGAACCAAATCGCAGTAACTTGAGTATTTATATCCCTTCTTCCCACCTACACCTCGATTCTCTTTTCCTCCCGTATTAAACACACCGCCAGCTATTAAACACACCGCCAGCATCCTGAACTATCTCGATATCACGTGACTTGCACAAAACAACGCCTCTCGGTCCAAAACACACCCGATAACCTACACAACTTTGTACGTTCACTCTGGGCTGCCTTCCGCGACGTTCAACTGAATCATACTGCTAACGCCTCGGATGTAGATTTATATTCAACTCGCAGTGATGGCACGAAAGGGCAGCCGCAAAGGAAAGGGGAAGGCAACTGCTAGGGCAAACTGCCGACATCGGTTATTAATCGACGCCTGTCGTTGGATCGGGACCGTATAAAGGGATTCATCTCGGAACACATCCGGGGACTCATACGGATATACAATGTTTGCGGCGTCAAGGATGAGAGGGCCCGGGACCTCTGTTATGATATAATCTTTCTTGATCCAGTCACGTGTCGCCACTTTTCACAATTCCAACTGATGTGGCCCCACCGCAGGAGCAGGAGTTCACCTTTTCGGGAGTGGTGGGCAGCGTTCCGCTCATATATGGGGCAAATGTTTGACAAAACCCGCGATCAATCGAACAATTGGAGGTGGGACAACCCCCATGCCTTCCAGGATCAAGTCGATCGCTCCAATCCACAGACAACCGGCTCGGGAAAGGTTAAACGCACCAGTGAGCGTTTCTCTTGGTACGGTAGCGATGATCCCAGGGCAAAGATTGAGCCACAAAGCTGCTGGCAGTACAAGCCAGGCGACTTCCTGGCCGTTAGACCACTGATTTGGGATGACATAATCGACGAGGATGATGATGATGAGACATGGGCGGATCCCGGAGCGCCGAGCGGTGGAAGGAGCCGTCCTGGCGATGGCAATGACAATGACAATGGTGAGGGTGAGGAGGACACGCAGGGCGGTGAGAAAGGGACCGGGAAAGGGAAGGGTACAAAGGACGGGAAGGGGAAAGGGAAGGGGAAAGCGAAGGGGAAAGGGAAGGGAAACGGGAAAGGGAAAGGTATTGTTAAACAAACCACCGGGGGAGATGATATCTCTCCTGCCGTTGCTTAGCAGTTGCAGAACGAAAGGTATGAGGGAGACTCGGACACGGAGGGCTAACTAGAGCGGGTATATTTAGAGCCGGAAGCATCGCCCGCCATGTCAATTTCCTCAGATGATGATATTGACTCTACCGAGAAGTCGGACTGCCACTATGATTCAGAACATGATTCTGATGTGCATATGCGCATGGAGGATGATATGGACGCACCGGACGGCGTTGATTTGGACGGCGATGTGGATATGGAAAGGGACGGTGACGATGATGACGAGGAAGATGAAGAGGAGGAAGAAGAAGAGAAGGAAGATGAGGAGGAGGGGGAGGAGGAGGATGAGGATAAGGAGGAGGATTAGGATGAGGATGATGGCAAAGAACCTCGGCCGATTGGCCAGGGAGAGATGGTAAATACATCAGCTGACGATGCTGATACCATGGTAGACGATGAGCCAACCGTGCTACCTGAGCAAGGCCAGGAGATTCGCGTGCATACCCAACGGCCACAACCTCCGGCGCCTGCCACACGGCCACAAACTCGGGAGCCTCCCCCACGACCACGAACTCCGGAGACTCATACCCTCGGTGGGCTGGAGTTTTGGGGCTTGTGACGCCGCAGAAACCTCGCCCAGCAGAGCCAACTCTGCGAGAAGCTGGGGCAGCCAGAAACACGTCCGATGTCGACGTGGATCATCAGCTACTCGGCGAATCGGCAGGTGGCGACAGTCTCACCGATGTCCCTCTCCCGGATGTCCCTCTCCCCGATGTCTCTCTCCCCGATGTCCCTCTCCCTGATGTTCCTCCCCCTTAGGCGCGCCCGGATGGCTCGGTAGGCGAGGAGTGACGGAGTACTCGCGTTGCAGAGGAGGCGTGCGTTTGGGTTAGCGTCGGGTTCTTGTCTTGTGAGTTTCATTTGCTGTAATCTATCCATCTTAGGCACTGATTAAGGCACGCGTGGAGGTGTTTTGTTCGTTTAGGTTAGGGTTGTGGGCTTATTCGTTTCCTTTGTTCTAATCTAGTTATCTCAGGCATTGATTATTACACGCGTCGCGAGGTTTTTGGATTGTTCAGGGTTTATTTTTCATTAATTCATAGTATTATGGGACATCGCGCCTGCAGTGTTTTAGGAACGCGAGGAGAGATTTTCGCAGCGTCACCCATCGCCTTGCAATCCCGTATAATTAGTAAAGAGAGAATTGCATTTTGCGCGCAGGTAGAAGGAACGCGAGGAGAGATTTTCGCAGTGTCACCCGTCGCATTGCAATCCCGATCCAAGCGCGTACCCAATGAACCCATTCCGACGTATTGTCACTGTTGGCCACAACGCCTGAGTGATTGTTTAAAACAGGAGACCAACAGAACGACAGGAAACGGTGAAACAGCGATCAGAGGGCGATATGGAACGCGACGCGTTGAATCAACGCCGGGCGCGGAGATAACCGCCACCGGGGTGTCTCTGACGGCTCTGACGGAGCGCGTCCTCTCTGACGGAGCCATTCCGCCCAGACGGAAATATTTTTTGCTGATGAAGCAGTACCATCCAATTCTATATAAGTAGGTAATTACGATCAATTAGAATGGTTGCGCATTACTGTAATGCGGTGGCAGTTTACCTAATGTAAACTTTATTCTATGATATCTTCTTTGAATGAATATCATAAACAGACCAGTTTGAACTCCATCGGTTCACCTGTCATGTCATCGTACGTGATTTTCAGCGTTTCATTCTGAGTAGAGAGAATGGTATCGTAGATGCTCTCCTGAGTAACTCCTAACTAGGCACACCAAAACTCGTGAGTATGCCATTTGAGCTTCGTAGCAGTCAGAATGCTCTGCAGCCTGTAACCGGAAAGCTTCTAACATTGCTCCATTCCATTCGTGGTCTTTGCATCTGAACATTGCTGTGTAATTCAGTTCAATTTCACCCACGTCATTATGGGCTTCCTACTGATGATTCCAAGAATGGCAGAAAATCCAAAGTCCTGGGTTCATCTCTAACTGCTGTTCATTGAAAATTCTTCGGTACCAAGTACAGTTTGCTTGCATGCTGGCGTTGATCCGAGCCATTGCATATCGATTTAAACTCTTGCAGATTGCTTCCGCTGCGGATGATGACGTTATAGCAAGTTGCTTCTCAGCCGGCACAGTTCACAGCCCAAACACGAATCTTATTTGGTTTAACACGTAGGACTGTATGTATGCTGTGGTTCCCGAGGTATGCCACCTGCTTGGTCAGTACTGCATATCTTCATATTGGAGTGTCAAGTGACTTGCAGTTTCTCGCAAAAGCTTCACTCTCTTCATTTGCACTCTTTTGAGGCTCTCCATAGTGTCTAGGTGCCCTCTGCATTCATCTCCTTTACTTTCTCATCGTAGTACTCTCTCTTCTCCTAATAGACATTCCCAACCTACTTTGCATACTCACCCGTCAACCCACAGCCGCCTCTAATACGCACACCATGCATTGGGTTTTTGTAGATCGCCAGAAACTGATTCCTTTTCCTCCCTCATCGCAAGGTTCCATGCGCTCATCTTGTTACTGCGCAAGCGACATACATTAGAAGTGGTTATGGCCCTCGTACGCTCGAGGATCTGCATCGTGGTATACTTGGTTGTAGTTCTGGCGACATATTTTACCATCGGAAGTACTTTGTCGGAAAGGACCTCCAAGACACCATAGTCTGTATCTCCAGCAAAACCTGATACATCGTTTCCATTCGAGCCCAGTTCATTATTTGCTTCCCGTGCGAATCAGTCACGGTAGACACCAGTAAGGAATCGAAAGTTGAACTTGAGAACTCTTGGGGGGTCTCGAGCTCCTCTTTAGAGGTTATTTCTTTCTCCGTTGCCAAGGCACCTGCGGATCACTCTCTTCTTCATACTCTCCATCCGCATCATCTTCAGCTTCTGCCCCGCCATGCTCTGCACCATCCACATGCTATTCCTGTCAGTATTGATTGATACGAACATGTACTGAGGGGTCAAATCGACAACCTCCAGGTTGCAACATGCCGAGACTCCATCACTCTCGTGTGCGAGGGCTCAGACCAAGTTGCACAGTCTGAGTCGGTTTCAGTTCTAACCAGGCGTCATCCTTGGTTGCAGTGTATTGCCAAGTCATGACGAGTTTGTATAGCGTGATGTTAGTATCCGCACTTCACATCATTATCATCATGATCATCATGATCATCATCATCAACATTGGCGGCATCGCCAACACCATCACCACTGTCGTAGTTGTCATTTGGCGAAAACCTGAATCTGCCTGTGCAAAATATATCGAATGATGGATCCCTCTATAGAACCGTTTCCAAAATAGGTAGAGATAAGCTGTGTAATGTCAAACCTGAGATTTCATTGCAAGTATGTTGTTTAAGTTCCTTGGAGACTTCTCCAAATCACTGTCACCATCATCACCATCACTAATACTGTGTTGGCGAGTGTCGAACATGAGATAGTCCTGATGAACGGTGTCCGGACTGTAAGTAAGCTGCTCATGCTGTTTCAGCCTACAGTGAGCATCGACGGAGGGCAAATTGCCGGTTTTCGTGGTTGGGTGCATAGTGTTGAGCTGGAAGCAGATATTGATGAGCTTTCAGAGTCCAAGTGATTGTGGGAGGGCGTAGACAGGGGTAACTGCATGGTGTTCACAATTAGGGCAAAGCCAAGCTTACGATGTCATTCACCATGCTCGCAGGTAAAACCGTACTAGTAAAATCTATATACCAGGATGAAACCATAGAACACTACCAGATGAGGAAGTTGGTTGAAAAGTGGAACACGGAAGGTCTATCAATCTCTTGGAAGTTTGATATTGTAATATGCAGTACAGTCAAATATTGACAAGTACTTGTTAGTATATTACATTACAGGCTTACTTGGAGGGCACATTGCACATTGTATTGTCATAAGTTCACTGGAAAAAAAATACTGGCAGGTACAGAGCTAAATTGTCATGTATTCCAGCATACCTGTAAATAAGTCCAACTGGAATCAAGCCAAAATTCTCTGATGCCACCGGCACAAGATAACTTGGTATCAATAAATACAAAGTGATACATTGAATTACTGAACGATACTGGTGCTCCTGTCAAACTCGAACTGAGACAAAGATTGCATTAATTGTGGAGGTTCAGAATTCAAGCAGTATCTATGGGTACATACTTATACAGAGCAATATTTTCCAATACCATAGCACTATTCAAACTCCAACCAAGCTAGAGACAACTTTACAGGTGTTGGATAGAGAAAAGCTGGTATTTATAAATACCAAGTTATACAGAGCAGTATTTGAAGATACTATAAAACTAATTAAGCCGAAATGAGCAAAGGAATTCTGTAAAGGCGGAGAATCCACAAATGGAGGTATCAGCGCGCAGTCCGCCATACAAAGCATTATTGGGAAATACAATGCCATCAGTTAAACTTCAACCGAGCCATAGATTTCGTTAAAAGCAGTTGCTTGAGAAAGGGACCATTACTCACATGTACTGCGCAATGCTGTGCAGGACCCAAAATATGCTGAGTTGTTTCAGTTTGAAACTGAGCTAAAGATTTCTTTCGAGGTTTTGGAATTAGGGATGATTCCGGGATCAATGGCTGCAAGTTTGCATGAGTGGTATTGTGATGTATTCCGAAGGACAATCGCGGGAGAATGATTACAGTTTATCATCTTGACACATACTGACTCATGCCGCGCTTACAGGATGAGTATTCAAATTTACCTGGATTACAAGGTCTGTGAGAGCAGTATGTGCAAAGATTGAATTCTGAAGGTACCACAGGTAGCGCTGAGAACGGGAAACACATATGGCTCCATACTGTTCAGTACTGACGAATCTTTCACAATACTGACCTAAAGAGCTAATTGGCAAGTGTTCTAAAATGCGTGGAGAGATACTCTGGGCTGTTGCACAAGAAAATAATAGCTGAACAATACCGACAAATTCTGATTAGTCCAGCTCAGTATTGAATGGTGGTAGTGTCGAGACGGAGTTAGTCAATACAAAATTATTACGACCTAGCGAGCAGGAAGCCGCCTGCCACTTTTAAACCACATTCTCTCAAGGCATCTACCAATGCCAAGCACCATATAAGGTGATAACATTGGGTATGATATGTGGGGATATGGGGGACGATGCCGACGATGTCGATGCGAATATGGAGGAAGAAGCATTGCGAGCTGATGTTGGATTAATGCAGACTATGGAGGACTGCGGGTGTTGTACAAGAGGATGTGAAGATTGAACAGTATAGTTCAGACTTGTAAAAAAAGATGATGGCGAAGGAAATGCAATAGCATGGGACGTATCCTTTACGAAGACTGTTTTGTAATACGGGACAAGAATACCACGCTACACTCATATGGAAGAGTGCAGCATCCAATCTATAGCAGAAGTAGAGAGGTAAAATATGGCACTTGGCCAGTGAAAAATATATACAGTGCTAGGCATTGAGTAAACTGCTCCAACATAAGTAGAGCCTTTGCGAAAAGTGTAACACACTTGTTGATCTCATGGTACATATACGTCACCATATTCCAGATTCAATGAAAAGGAAGCTAGCCTCATGGGCAGTGTGCATGTAAGGGGTACTATTCTAGGCAACATGCACCAAGAATAAGAGTCATGGTGTATTAGCCACCGCAGTGCCCTGGATGCAACGCGATCTGTCACTCGGGTGACAGATCCGTTTTGATTCACCG
>Ga0307515_10003822_pt1 | contig 31495 bp, 6 predicted proteins | sample 17_EM_MG_FD_194513 | JGI IMG/M metagenome (GOLD analysis project Ga0307515, IMG submission 194513) | Populus trichocarpa ectomycorrhiza microbial communities from riparian zone in the Pacific Northwest, United States - 17_EM | ecosystem: Host-associated > Plants > Roots > Unclassified | place...
ATGACGATATAATAGCTTAGCGCCGAGTAATGGGAGGGGGGAGGAGGGGGAGGAGATTAGGGGTAGCTTAGCCACTGCAAAAAGGTTGTAATATTAGGATAGTATTAAACTTTAAAAATTGTATCCTAGGAGCTTAATTAACAACCCCTATATAAAACGTTAATAACGTTTAATTATAGAGCTTTAAACCGGCAGATCCCCTAGAAATGCCTATTATAAGTAGCTCTAAGTATAAAATTTAGAATATTTAGTAGTGGTATAAGTATAGGACGGGGGTATATATTTGCGTTCCTAAATATCATTATATAACGCAATTTTTAAGTAATAAAAACCGTCGTTAATATTGCTTAACTAACACCTACTAGAGGTTCCTCCGTCCTTTCTATTTCCTCCCTTACCCGTCTTCTCGTCTAATGCTATTTATATCGCTATATTAACTAATAGATCCCTTAATAGAGATTAGGGAGAGGTATTAGAGCGCCTCTAGCTCTTATAAGGAAGAAAAAAGAAGAAAAGAGGAAGGTATAGAGGAGGGAGTATTTATAAATAGGAGGAGGCCTATAAACGGGAGATTAGGCAGCTATAATATAGATATTAACATTGCTTAACTAATACCTACTAGACGTCCCTCTATCCTTTCTATCTCCTCTCTTACCTATCTCCTCGTTAGATACTATTTATATTGCTATATTAACTAATAAATCCCTTAGTAGTCACTAAGGAGGGGTATTAGAGCACCTCTAGCTCTTATAAGGAAGAAGAAAAAAGAAAAGAGAAAGGTATAAAAGAGGGAGTATTTATAGACGGGAGGAGGCCTGCGAATAGAAGATTAGGCAGCTATAATATAGACATTAACGTTACTTAACTAATACCTACTAGACGCCCCTCCGTCCTTCCTATCTCCTCTCTTACCCGTCTCCTCGTTAGATACTATTTATATCACTACGTTGACTAATAGATCCCTTAGTGGGGACTAGGGAGGAGTATTAGAGCACCTCTAGCTCTTATAAGGAAGAAGAAAAGAAGAGAAAAAGGTATAAAGGAGGGAATATTTATAAATAGGAGGAGGCCTATAAACGGAAGATTAGGTAGCTATAATATAGATATTAATATTGCTCGGCTAATACCTACTGGAGACTCCTCCGTCCTTCCTATCTTCTCTCTTACCTATCTTCTCGTCCGATACTATCTATATCGCTATATTAACTAATAGATCCCTTAGTAGGAACTAAGGAGGAGTATTAGAGAACTACTAGCTCTTATAAGGAAGAAGAAAAGAAGAAAGAAAGGTATAGAGAAGGGAGTATTTATAGATAGGAGGAGGCCTGCAAGTATAGGAGATTAGACAGCTATAATATAGCCATTAAAGTTGCTCGACTAACACCTACTAGAGGCTCCTCCGTCCTTTCTATCTTCTCTCTTACCCGTTTCCTTATCTAATACTATCTATATTACTATATTAACCAATAGATCCTTTAGTAGAGACTAAGGAGTATTAAAGCGCCTCTAGCTCTTATAAGGAAGAAGAAAAGAAGAGAGGAAGGTATAGAGAAGGGAGTATTTATAGATAGGAGGAGGCCCTACGAGTATATAATTTAGTAAGTACTAATAAGCACGAGATTCTCGTATAAGATAGGCTTAATTGCTTACCAAAATACGGGGTGTCTCTATCACTATAGTAGCTACTACAGTAGTAGAGACGCCTTAAATATTTAATATAACCGACTACTAAGGCTGTTAATAAGTAAAAGGTAGGCTACTGATATAGTGCGAACGATATAGTTATTAATATCGTTTATAGCCTATTATTGCTTCTAGTGTACGCGTAAATCGTCCTTATATTTGGCATAGAGCTAGTTATAGGCAGTAAGCTAATTTAGGTCTAGCTTTACTATCAATATAGCCGTAGGTAGTATATCTCTTAGTATAGGCCGACTTAGTAGTTCTAGCTTTAAAAGATCGTCTTTCTTCTTAAATAGGTCGATATACTGCTATACTTTATTAGTTTTGGCTATGTCTTAGATAATAAAAAACTATTAAATCTAATTAGATGGCTTGTTAAGGATAAGGTTAATTTTTAATTTAGTAAAAGTTATCATTTTTAGAATTTAACAGGTTAGGAAGGGTCTAGGTTAGGGTCTAGCTAGCGTCTTAGCAGAACCTTATTTAGACGTTCTAAACTTTTAATTTAATTTATTAGTTCATTCGTTAGTCGGATTTTATTACAGGGAGCGCGATTAATAACCTCTACTAATAGCTCTAACTACGTCTAATTTTTAATTTATAAATCGGCAGATTTATAGGTAATAGTTATTTTAAGTAGCTCTAGGTGCGGTATATATAAAATCTTAACTATAGTATAGAGAAGTCGTGGCTGCTAATATGCGGTCCTAAGTAGCATATATTCTCAGAGGTCACATAACTCCTTATATAAGCGACATTTCCGCCCTTTAAAAAAAATTTAAAAAATTAATTAACGCTATAAACAGCAGCAATATTAATCCGGCAATACTGCTAATTCTCTTTATATACTATTATATATATATCTAATAGCTCTAGAAGCGGTAAGAAGGTAGGATAGATAGGGGGGTTAAAATTTAGAAAATTGGATTTCACGGTTAAGCTATTTAAAAGTTAGGAAACTAAGATAAATGCCGCATTTTCTACTTACCTCCGAGCCAGTATATAATTTCCTAATTAGGAAAAGTCGTTTATAAGTAATTGCTACTACCTCCATACAAAATCTTCTTATTATACCTCTTTAGTCTTACTTATAGATAACTAAAATTGTTCTATATTAAACCCACGTTTAAATATAAGCCCTAAAAGCTTCTTAACTTATAAAATTGCTATATAAGTTAGCCCAGCTATCTTATCCTTTTCCTTAATATCTAGAACTACCCGGTTAAGTATTAGGCCCTAGCTTTTATATATAGTAAGAGTAAAAGCTAGAGTAATTAGAAATTAACGCCGTAAGCAAGAGCTTCTTATACCCTCCTACTTATAAAGCACGGAAAATATAGGGATGACTTTCTTACTATCCTGCTAAATAAATAGGCCAGGTCCGTTATACCTATTTACCGTAATTAGTAGTAACTAAGGCTAATCCTTTTTAATATCCACGTATCCCTTTTATATCATATCTTTAACTATACCAGTAGTACCGTTTACTAAGCCTAGTTTAACCCAGATATTTTATATTAGTATTACTTTCGCGCCAATATATAGGGCTAGATTTTCTATAGTATCGCACTAATTAGGAGTAACTTTCCGCACACCTATACTAGTGTTAACTAACTTAATAGCCACTACTAGCTGTAAAAGGTCGCGAAGCTAAATAGCGTTATACTTACCTATAGTAGCGCGTATGCTATATAGCTAAATTGCGTTATTAAAGCCCGCAACCTTATTAGTAAATAGGCCCTACTTATACCTAGTTTAAAAAAAGCTTCTAGGTTAAATTATTTATAAAATCACTACGTAGCTTTATAAGGGTGGTCCTAAATATAAAGCTCTTAGCGTTATTACCACCTTACTATATAACTTAATCTAAAACAGCTATTTAGTTAATTACCTTATAGGCTCCCTTTCTATAGCTAGCGAGCTCTAACGGCCTAGCAGGTAAATTACTATATAAGGCCGCCTAACCTATAGGGGGAAGCTGATGGAAATCGCCTACTAGTAAGATGTTTAAGCCTCTAAAGTAGTTGTTGTTACGCGTAGGGTAAATCTAATAGAGGCGGTAATTAATCTAGGCTAGATATACTTGCCTAATTATAAATTTCTTATTAAGGATAAGATAGTAAATATCCTTAAAAGCTTATTATAGAGGCGTAAGACTGGCAGCAGGAAATTTCTTAAATAGATAATTTACCGGCAACCTTAATAGATTATATATAGTTCTGCCGTTAATACTAAAGGCAGTTACCCTAGTAGGGGCAGCTTAAGCTAATAGCGACAGCTTACTATTAGCCCTTGCTATATTATAGAGCGTAATAAAAAGGACAGTAATAAGATGCGATTTACTGGTTCCTACCTCTCTATTAATATTAATCTGCAGTAAGGGGGGGCCAAGGCCCGCTTAGATCTGCCTATAGTAATTAACTATAATATTATAGATATAACGCTAACCTGGTTATAAGGAGAATGGAGTTACTATTTAGAATAGGCAGCTCTACGGTAAAGGCTATAGCCGTACTTTCTACCAATAAGTCCTCTTATTAAGCTGTGGGTACGTACCCTAATACGTACTCCAGTTATAGTTATAATTAAGCTCCCTATTACTAAGCCTGTTAGGATCCTTAATTTTAACTCCATTAGTATTTTAAACGCGGGCATACAGGGCCTTAAAGGACTAGTATAGCTCTAAGTCGTCTATAAAATCGCCCTTAAACTCATTAATATTATTAGTAGTTTTATAACCTTCCTCTAGTTTCCAATTATAGAAGTAGTTAGGCGGGTGCTAATAAGAGTTAATATAAGCCTAATAGGAAGCTATATAATTAGAGGCCCCAAATTCATTAGTATAAGTAGCCACTTCCTTATACTCCCTTTATGGGTAATAAAGAATAAGCTTTATATAGTGGAACTTAGAATACTATAAATAGGAACAATTGCCGTTATATTATAGAAAGTACGATATAACTTAAGGCCTTACTCTTAGCCAACGCTTATAAGTAGAGTAATTAAAATAGAGTAGAAAATTGAGGAAAGTAACGTCCTCTACCCTATTTAGGCAGCGCTTATATTTCTTATAGTCGGACAGTCCGCACCCTCTTAGTTGCCTATTATTAAGCTTATATATAGCGCTTTAATTATCCTCCTAGCAGTAGTCTAAAGTTACTATATTCTTAGAGCCTTTATAAAGGGGAATGTTAAGAAGCAGATAGTATACCTTCTGCGCTAACTAATTACATTTAGTAATAAGCTTATTTATAAACCTAGCCACGACCGAACTAAAGGCATAAAGGCTATTGGCGTGCGGCTGTACTAATTAAAGTAACTCCTAGTAGGAAGTCGACTTCTTCTCTTCCTTACTACAATACTTGCCTATATAGTTAACTATTACTAATACGCTTATAGCGGGTGATGTATTAATATTCGCCATCTACGCTAATATTATAGCTGCATTATAACCATTAAGAAGTTTATTATTACGCTGTAGATAGAACAACTAGTAATATAGATTTTAATCCTTTAATATAGCGGCCTTATTATAAAGAGACCGTAGAAAATAGAAGCGGCACTTCTTTACTCTAGTGGAGCCTTTTTTTAATCCTAAGCAGTAAGATTTGGTGTAATTATAGTGCCGTTAAAATTGATTAAGGCAGGCAGTAAGAAGCTTACTAGTATTAAGCTATTCTTTATAGCTAAGAGTAGAAGGATATTAGAGATCGGAAGGCCTAAATTAATTAGGATTAATTATAGATATAAAAGTAGCCTAGTACTTAGCAAAAGCCGCCTTTAATTTAATAGCTGATGGATCTGGCTTTAGGGCTGTTAAACTCTATAAGAAGCTATATATATAGCCGCTACCTTATACCTGCCACTTATATTAGGACTAAAAGTTAGTACTATTAAATAGGCCTATAAGCACGTGCTTTCTAAATAGATTAAAGCGGTAATATAGCCAGTAAGCAGTAATATGCGGATTATTATTAAGATTCTAAGAAGTAATCTAGTAGCGCTAAGCCTTATTAGCAGCCTTATATTCGTTAAATAGAGGTATATAAAAGTATAGATTAGTAGCGCTAAGTGTAAAGAATAGAGACCCGCTCTTAATATTCTTAGCATAAGCTATAAGCTTATTTCTTTTCTACCTCCAGTAAGGTCTAGTGCCCTTAAGGTTCCATATATACCATACAATCTTATTTAGCAACTAGCCACCCCTATTACCATTTATAAGATTACTAAGCTTATTTAAAGACAAACTATTTTTATTTAATCGGCTGTAGAGAAAGCGGGTGGTATTAAGGGCTTACTCTCTTATAATCCGATTAAATATATAGTAGCGAAATAAGGGGTAGCGGCTAAACCGACCGTCCTAATACTTAAGCATATACTTGGCGTATGTAGCTAGGGTAACTATACGGCTTTGTGGCATGTTAAAATCGGCTTTACTATAAGGAAATAGAGTAGGAAAGGTGCTACGCATAATAAAACTAGCTAATCGCTTAGAGAGAGGTGTTTATTATATAGTAGGAACCTCTAGTCCCGCTTATAGGTCTTATTAGTATTAAACCTTACAACCCAAAAGCTCTAATTTATTAAAGTTAGGTACTAAATTAGGAACTAAAGTATCTAGTACGTTGTTATTAAATTCGCCATCTAGTATATTACTGGCAAGCTCGGTAGGTAGAGGATTAATAGTAGGACATTGTATAGAAGTAGTAGGGTAAGCCATTAGGCCACTAGAATTAGACTTTAACTTATTAATATAAGGTGGCTAATCTAATATAGAGCTATTTTTGGGTAAGCTAGTAAGCTAAGTACTATATATTTCAACGTCGCGATAATTAGGATAATTAACCTTTAGAAAGTAAAGCCACTATACTATAGCAGAGCGCCTTACGGTATACCACTTAGTAAACCGCCAACTTAGGTATTTGCTACCCTCTACTATTATAGGCCTTATGACTAGTATATCGAGTTTAGTAGGTAGCCGTGGTAGCTGCCTTTAGGTCTTTAATATGTTCTAGCCAAAGTAGTAGATATAGCCAGTATAGCGATATTACTAGCCGCGTACACGCACAACTTGTAGATAAACGTATACGCGCGCAATTAGAAGCTCCTCTACCGCGGTAAGTATAGGTAGGAAGCTAGGAATAAGCCCCGGATTAAGCCCGTTGCTATTACTAAATAGGGAAGAAAGGGTTAAATCCTTAAGGCTATTAGCGTCCTTAATACAGGCTTTGCATATACCTATATTATTACCCTCTATAGCTAGGCCGGCTAGTAGAAGGCAACTATGCAATAAAGGAAGCTCGTAAAGTGCTTCCCCCCTATTTCTATAACTTCCTTAAAATAAATCTAAAAACTAAGCCCAAGCTTTTACGTTAGAAGATAGCTAATACTAATATTAAAAAAATTCCTAAAAGGCAAACTAGGATTAACCAGCGAATATATTTTATAATACCTATTAAAGGAGTTTTGTAAATATATTAAGCACTTCCTCCCTAAAAACGTAGATAAGCTGCCCCCTTACTAACTATGGGACTATAAAATTAAAATCATCTCCAGAAACTAGGCCCTATACTATAAAAATAGACCACTCTTACTTACTAAATTTAGGTATGTAAAGAAGTAAATTAATAAAATGCTAGATAAGGGTTTTATCCGTAAATTAACCTTACTAGCTACTGTACTACTCCTTCTCGCTGCTAAGCCTGGTAGCGGTATATAAATCTATTATAACTACTAAGGCCTAAATATAGTTACTATTAAGAATTGGTACCCACTGCTACTAATCCATAAGATACTTAACGCACTTTATAGTGCTAAGTACTTTACTAAACTTAATATAATTACTGCGTTTAACCAGATCTAAATTGCAAAGGGCTATAAATAGCTTATAGCATTTATTACCTAGTTTGGACTCTATAAAATACTAATTACACTATTTAGCCTCTATAACGCACCCGCTATATTCTAAAACTATATTAACTATATTCTATATAACGCTCTTAATAACTACTATACTACTTACCTTAATAACGTTCTTGTCTTTTTTAAAATACGCGCTAAGTATACTAAGTATATAAATAAAGTTATCTAAAGACTTAGTAATGCTAGACTTTAGATTAATATTAATAAGTTTAAGTTTTACTCTACTATAATACAATACCTCGGCTTAATTATCTGGACTAATAGCATAACTATAGACCCTAAAAAAGTATAGGCCTTATAGGAATAGAAGGACCTAACATTAATTAAAGAACTATAATAATTTCTTAGCTTCGCAAACTTCTACCAATAATTTATTTAAGGCTACTTTGCTGTTGCTATACCTATAACAAAACTCCTAAAGAAGGATATTAGATAACTATAGGGACTAAAATAAGCTAAATTATTTAAGGCCCTTAAGGGAGCCTTTACTTTAGTACTAGTACTAGTATACTATAACTATATAAAGAAAACAGTAGTAGAAATAGACGTATTAAATTGGGCTTCTAGCAGAGTCCTTTCCTAATATAATAACGACAATAAATTAAGACTAGTCGCATTTTTCTCCGTAAAGTACTTTACGCTAGAGTATAACTATAAGATCTATAATAAAAAACTCTTAGCTATTATTAAGGCTTTAAAGGAATAGCGTCCTAAGCTATAAGGGACTAAGGAGCTATTTAAAATTATTACTAACTATAAAAACCTATAGACGTTTATAACTACTAAGCAGCTAAATTAGCGCTAAGTTTAGTAGGCAAAGTTTTTTTTATAGTTTAACTTTATAATTATATATAGACTTAGTAGTAAAGCCACGCTCCCTAATGCCTTAAGCCGGCTACTAGGAATAAGGTCTAAGGACGCTAATAATAAACGCCTCTACCACTAAGCCTAAGTCATTATACCACCCTAAAAAGTTAACCCTATAATCTTAGAAGAATTACTATATAAGTCCTACAACTTTAACAACGCGGAGTTTATAGCCGCTTTAGACCCTAAAATAGCCAAAAAGTTACTAGATAAGTTAATTTAGCTAAAATACTAAAAGAACAAACTTGTAAGAGATATAGTGGCGGCCCTATATAATTAGTGGCCCCGCTAGTTACCCTAGCTAGGTTAAAACTTTTAACCTCTTAAACTAAATATACTAATAGCTATAACGGAACCTTGTAGCAGAAACTACGGTAGGCTCGTTAATAGGCTAGGTATATAGGTAATGTAAATTAAAGTTAACAACGTAATAATAACTGGTGGAGTGGTTGCCCAATAGATTAACTCTAATTGTATTCTAAGAATTACTATAAAGAAGGAACTATCTAGGTAGGGATTAAGGGTCCTTAAATACATAACCGTACTCCTATAAAATCCTTCTTATATATAATATACATATACTCTATCTACTCTATTACGGATTATATAGATCCTATAGATTATATAGATTACGTTATATAACCTTAATTACCATTTTTCGTTATATAGCTCTATTAGCTCTATCCTAGACTATGCTTAAATTAACTAACTAGCTTCTTTTAACTCTTCTCTAAGTAGTTATAATATTATACTTAAAGCGTTCGTAATATTATCTCCCTCCTCTTTATCTTTATCCTTAAAGATCCTTAATATCTCTAAGTTATTTATTAGAGGTATAATATCCATCTAATTAATTTAGTTAATATTATTACTTATTATACCTAAAGCAATTTCCTCTTCCTCAACTGCTCGTCGCATTCGCACTATTGCTGCAATACTGTCTCTTAATAAAATTATACTATCTCCGTGTTCTTACCGTTTAAAAAAGGGGTTAGTTTATATTACGTTAGTAAACCCATCTTCGCGATAACCGTCCTCTTATTTAGGATATACTAAAGCAAATATTTATTTATCCTATAACGTTTACTTTATCTCTAATACTAAATATATATAACTTATTACTCTTAATAGTTATCTAGTTCCCTAATTAATTTATCTTAAAGTCTTATATTTAATTTACTGCTACGTAGCTAGATAATAAACTATCTATTACTTTAGCGGAGTTACGCCGTTCCTTTAATGTAGAATAGGAGGCTACTAATACTTAGTAACGGGCTTTTAAATCTCGTCTTATAGCGTCCGCTTAGTTAATCCGTCTTAAAAAGGTCCGTAAGAAGGTCCGTTTTAAGGAGTAAAAACTTATAGAATAGGGTCTATAGGAACTTAGTAATAAAAGAACGGATTTTCTTTTAATAGAGAAGGAAATAGATCTAAGTAGTTCAGCAACTACTCTTCTTAGGTCCCCCTTAGGTAACTTATTCTTTAGCGATCCTTTTTTATTAATACTACCTAACCTAATTTCTTCTAATACTCCTATACCTTTCCTATAGCGTTCTTTAAATTTTCTAGTAGTTCCTAGGTAGTCTTATTATAGCCTATCTACTTAACATTATACTATATTTTGTTGTTAATATCCTTATAATTAATAATCTTTAAAACTTACTATTTGTCTTCTTCTTATCCTTTATACATATCTGCCTTATAGACTAGTAGCTTAATATTTCTGTATACTGGCTCTAGTATTACAATATGCTGTATAGGGTAGATTTTTATCTTAGCTAGTAGGTTTAATTTAAACGTAACTAATAAAATCCTTTATATAATTTTAAAAGGTCCTAGTCTAACATAGTTTAACTTTTTACTTAGTTGTTAACTTTTAAAAATTTTATATAATAACCACACTTTATCTCCTTTCTTAAGATCTAGTCCCTTAAATCTCTTAGCATTATAGTACTTTTTTATTCTCTCTTATATTCTCTTTACTAATTTTATAAGGTCTATATAAAGATTTATTAATATCTTTATTCTTTTTTTAGCTATACTACTTATTTTCTTTACTTATTATAGTAATAACAATATTCTTAGCTCGTATCCGTAATTTGCCTTAAATAGTAATATGCCTATACCTTCTTATAGTGTTATATTATATATAAACTATATAACTAGTAGTAGCGATACCTAATTATTCTATATATAATTAATATAATGCCTTAGATACTACTCTAGTGTTTAATTTAATCTTTCTGTCTAACCATCTATCTGCGGATAATATATAGTAAAAGTTACTGCTCTAACCCTCTATTCCGCTAAGAATACCTTTTAAAATACTGCTATAAATCTTAAATCTCTATCCAATATAATTTTACTTAGTACTCCATATCTTATAAATACTTCTTTAATATAGATTCTAGCGACATCTTCCGCTAAGATTTCTTCTATATATGCTATAAAGTATCCCCACTTTATAAGCTTGTCTACTATTACTAAGATCGCGTTATAATCTTATTTAGTAATAGGATTTCTTAATTTTAGTAACTTAATAATAAAGTCCTATAATATAACCTCCTATAGTCTCTCTAGTATTTTAATAGGTTATAGCCCTCTATATAGCTTATACCTTATTAGTTTATTCCTTTAGTAATCTAGATACTCTCTAGTAACCTTCCTAGCTATCCTTTAGATTCTATTAATAATATACTCCTCTTAAAGTCTTAACACTAAGCCTATAGCTCCATTATATCCTTAAGTTAATCCCTTATAGAAATCTTCCATAAAGTATTCTACTATACTTCTTAGGATATACTTTACTTCTTAGTTTTTATATATATCCGTTTATAGATCTTCTAGCTATACTTCTAGAATTCTCTATACCTAAAAGCTTTCTAATAATTTATAAACTTTCTCTAACTTATTTTCTTAAGTTATTATAATTTTTAGATAATTATACCTAATCAACCTATCTATATCTTTTTATAGTAAAGCCCCTAATAGCTTCTTATTATTTTACAGTTTAGCTTTTTAACTTAATGCGTCAGCCCGCGTATTATCTATACCCTTAGTATACTAAATCTTAAAATAGTATTCTATAAGCATCTTTACCTATCTAACCTATCTTTAGTTAAGTTCCTTTATTATTAGGAATCCTATTAGGTTTTTATAATCCGTCTTAATTATAAATAGTTTTTCTATACCTTATAAAAATACTCTCTATTTCTTTAGTGCTGTAACTATACCTAATAACTCCTTATTATAGATATTATAGTTTAACTCTAGTAGTATTATCTTTTAACTATAGTATACCACTAGGTACTATCTATTTTAATATTTCTATATAAAGCATACTCCTAGTATAAAGTCTAATATATTTATTTTTATAACCATCTCTAGACCTAGTTAATAGATCTTAAGAACTAGCTCTTAAGTAAATAACTCTTTAACTTTCTTAAACAGTTCTTATTACTCCTTTCCCTATACCTATAGTTCTTCTTTCTTCGTTAATCGCGTAAATAGCTTAATATCTTTTAACTATTGCGTTATAAACCTTCTATAGTAATTACAAAACCCTAAAAACAATCTTAACTGCGTAACGTTCTCTAGTTCTTACCAATTTACTATAGCCTTAATCTTCTTTAGATCTATACTAAGTTAGCCTAGTTTAATAATAAATTTAATAAAATTGGTCTTCCTAGTAAAGAACTTATATTTCTTAATTGCTACTAGCATCTATTCTTCTTATAGTCTCTTTAAAACCCATTTAACATATTCTCTATATTCTTCCTTAGTTATTAAGTAGATAATAATAATATTAAGATATACCATAACAAATTCATCTAAGTATTCTCCTAATATATTGTTAATTCGCTTCTAAAACGTTACTAGTACGTTTATAAGCCTAAATTATATAACTAATAGTTTATATAGTCCTTTTTTTAACCTAAAGGCTGCCTTCTATTTATCGCCTTCCTTAATTCTAATCTAATAGTACGCCCATCTTAGATCTATTTTTATAAAGATTTACGCATTACCTATCCTATCTTAGATTTCGCTAATTAAGGGTAAAGGATACCTATCCTTTTTAGTAATGCTATTTAACTATCTATAGTCGATACATAGCCTTAGCTTGCCGTTTTTCTTTAGTACAAATAATACTAGATAACCCGCTAATAATTGCGATAGTCTAATATATCCCTTTTATAAGTTTTCTTAGATAAACTCTTTTAATACTCTACCTTCTTCTTCGGTAAGCTTATAGATTAGAAAAAACCTTAGACTTATTTCTAGTTCTAATTCTATCTTATAGTCCCATACTATATACTCTAATAGCTTTTTACTTTCTAGTAACTATAGTTTCTTACCGTACTTATAGTATCTCTTTAGTATATAGCTTAGCCCTTTTTCTGTCTCTTTATAGGTCGCTCCTACTTAGTATTATACTATCTTAGCCTATTATTATATCTTACGGCGTTAAGTATTCCTAATATTAACCTAACCTATAACCTAATCGATCTTTAGATTATATTCCTATAACTAAGGTATTCCTAATACTGCCTTATTATTCCCTAATAGTAATATATTAAAAGACATCTTAATTTATCTCCCTTTAATAGTTAACTAAATAGGTCCTATTTTAAGATTAATAATACCTCCTCTATAGGCTATCGGATCTCCTAAAATTATTACTAATAGGTAAGGATATACCTCCTTCCTATATAGTAACCCTATTCTTTTAACTATTACTAGCAAGATATAGTTCCTTATTACTCCACTATCTATTAATGCCTTAAACTGTTAATCTTGCCATTTAACTTATAAATTTAGGTGTCTTTCTTAAATTCCTTTAAGGGTCTAAGGCTCTACTACTAGTTCCCTCTAGTCCCGTAGGCCTCTACTTTTCCTAACTATTAGCTACTTAATCCTATTTATACTTAGTCTAACTTAGGCTAATACTTAATTCGCTTTTTGTCCTTAATATACTATAGATAGGTATTTTCTAGATATTCCTACTATTATTATCTATTTAGGCATTCTTCTATAAGGAATCTTCCTAGTTAAAGTATTAAGTCCCCTTATTTTTAAACTTCTACTAGGTGCTAACCATGTATATACTTAGTATTTTAATATTTCGCCTTATCTATTAACTAATATATCTTTACTAAATATTTCTAATTCTTATCTTTTAGTGCTCTATGTATATTGCACGCATTATCTATATATACTATCTATAATAGTATATAATATACCTAGTGTCTTAGGTCAACTCTTAGCTCGTCTTTATCTTTAAGTTTAAATATCTCTTTTATTAATCTGAGCGTTGCGACTTTATTTATAGGTACTAAGATTTATCTTTCACTTCTCTAGTCCTCTAATTACTCCTTTAGATTTTTTAATATTATAATTAAGGCTCCTTTAATATAAGTTATAGCCTTCTCTATAATCGGGTGGTTCTAGATAACTTTTTTATCTAACTATATATAGAAATCTTCCTACTTATTATTATATCATTGCCTATACTACTTTTAGTATAGCCCCTTAAGTATATATAGTTCGTCCATAAGGAAGTATCTTCTTATTACTATATTATAACAGCCTTTTATATATCGTTCCTTAAACCTAGTTAGAATCCCTAGATCCTCTTCTTATTTCAGTTTAGTAAGCTACTTAGCTCTTAGTGTACCTATCTTAGGCCTATTAGTAACCTTTTATACAGGTACTCTGTCCCTTATACGTCCTAATATACTAGATCTTTTATTTAATTTCTATTCTTACTATAAGGTAATTCTTGCTCTAAATTCCTCTATGGTTTCTTTTCTATCGCGTCTTATAAGTAGATCCTTAAAGTCTTCGTACTTCTTAATTATAATATTAACTTTTTAATCTTTAGGCTAAATACTACGTTCCCCTAGTAAGTTCTTTAGGTCTATATATCTATCTCCTAGTCTAACTACTATTTATATTATAGATTCTCTAATCTATAATAAAGCTTCGCGCTTCTTATTTATAGGTGTCCTTATTTATACTCTAAATTCTTAGTTCCTTAAATTCTTTAATCCTAAGCTCACTTCTAACTTAAGCTTCGCTCCCGCCTTAGTCCAACTAAGCATCTAGGGTATTCTTATCTTATCTTAAGAGTCTTAAATCTCACTTATTTTATCTTAAGAATCTTATACCTATAGGAAACTCTATCCCAAGCTTATTTATATATCTTTAAACTAAGCTACTACTCTGCTCTATTAGTTGTCGTCCATTATAGGTCCTTAAGCTATCCTTATCCTATCTTTAGAATCTTAAATCTCTTTTATCTTATCTTAAGAATCTTAAGCCTTTAGCCTTTTACCTTTATTAAGTAATAAATTAGCACTAACAGTTATCTACTTGCTTAATCTCTTTAAAATACTCTTCCTTTCGTCTTATAAAGCGATAAATGCCGTATCTAACGGTGTTATAATGCCCGTTACTAAACCTTACTCTATAGCGGTCTTAGTCTCTACTTCTATAATTACGTTATTAAGGTTCGGATACCCCTAGTTAGTTCCTTTACTATCCTTATTACTATTAATTAATAAATACTCCAATTCTATTATTATTATCGCTAATTATTATCTATATATTACTATAATATTTTAATCTAGCTTATAGAGTTAATTTTATTCTTTATTTAACTCTCTAGTTCCTCTAAGTCCTCTTAATTCTAGCTCTTATAGCTAATAGCTTACGCCATATTTAGCGTCTTTATAAATTTAGTATGCGTTATTATAATAAAACGCAAAACTTCGGATTAAACACTCTTTTATTCCTTATAGTATACTATTATCCCTCTATATATATATATCGTCTACTAGTTAGGTTTCCTTTATTGCATAATAACTCTAACTATCTTTATAATCCCTCGCGAAATAACCTTATTTCCTATAATTTATATAAGCTCCGTCTTTAAACTATTAACTTTACTATAAAGTCCGCCTAAAAATCTTCTACTAATAAGATCCCTGGTTTAGCCTTTACTCCTTAGTCCTATAATTACTAGATCCTTAACCTTTAGGTTTTTATAATTTCTTACTCTATCTTTTATAGGTTTCTTTAGTACCACTTAGGTCTATTAGCTCTACGCTATACTATAGTTTTTAACTTAGCTTTAGTTATTGCGTACTCTACGCCTTATATAACTATAAAACTCTATCCTAACCTCTCTTAGTCTGTTCCCTTTAGTAGATCCTATTATTAATCTTTATTACTTAATCTATTAATTCCTTTAGGGTATCTATATCTTCTATTAAAATAATTATATTTTAAACTTTAGCCTTAAGTCCCTATTTATACTATACTATAAGCGCCCTATTATTTCACTTAACTTATATAGCTAGCGTTTAGAACTATATTATATACTTAATTGCTAAGGTTCGTTACGTAATATCTTAGAGTTTTTTTTTCGCTATAGTTACTGCCTCTAGGTCTCTAAACATTTATATAAATTACTCTATAAATCCTTCCTAACTTAAGAATATAAACCACACCTTTTAGTTAGTGGTTATTATTCTATTTACTTATATTTCTATAAGGTAAGGCTTAAACTATTTAAGTGCTCTTCCTAATAGGAATAATCCCGTATAAGCTATCCGATCTATAAGTATTACTAGCTTTACTCCTTTCTACACTACCTTAAAATATATTTACATAAAAAATCCTTTAAGCTTTAATCTTTCTCCTAAGAATCTTTTAATTAATAGTAACTTAACCTTTACTGCGCCTATCTTATTAATCCTTTATTTAAGTGTTACATTGTTCTCTATTAACTAGTTAACTATCTCCTATAGTTGTCTAACCGTTATAGGTTATTGCGAGTTAGTATCTGCTATACTAGTGTCGCCTCCTAACCTTAAAGTAGTTGCCGCCGTTAATAGCGTTATAGTGGCTGCTTTTAATAGTATATTATTTAACTTATTAAAACCGTAACTAGGTAGTAATTATATAACGGAACCTTATAGCAAGTACTATAATGGGCTTATTATTGGGCTAGGTATATAGGTATTACAAGTAAGTTAATAACGTAATAATAACTAGTGGAGTGGTTGCCTAATAGATTAACTCTAATTATATTCTAAGAATTACTATAAGGAAAGAACTATCTAGAGTAGGGACTATAGTCCTTTAAATACATAACCATACTCCTAGGAAACCCTCCTTATACGTAAGGTACGTATACTCTATCTGCTTTATCGCGGATTATATAGATTACGCAGATTATATAGATCACATCACGTGACTTGGTTACTATTCCTCGTTATATAGTTCTACCGGATCTATCTTAGACCGTGCCTATATTAACTAACTAGCTTCTTCTAACTCTTCTCCAAGTAGTTATAACATCGTACTTAAAGCGTCCGTAACATTATAGTAACAAAGTATTATATACAAACGCTAGATAGGCAAGTATTAGATTTAAAGAATTAATAGCTATATACGGCTGTTGTGGAGACTTAAGAGGATTACTAGAGAGCTTAAAAGGAATGTAGCTACGGGTAAATCTATATAGGGGCAATTAGGGCGGATAAACTATCTACTTTACTAAATAATGCAAATAAACAAATAAACAAAGAAAGAAATCCTATAACGCTAGCTATGCGTATAGCGTAGCGCATAGAACGAGAGTCCCGTAATAAGAACTATAGTATTATATAAAGACTTAGTGCTATTATCGCTAATAATATATCTATAAATAACGTCCTATATCGTATAATCTAAAAGTATCTTTAAGAAGAATATAATATAGAGTAGAACTCTACATACTAACAAATCTAGTATAATGGCTATATTATCTACCTTACTATTAAGGCCTTCCTCTTCTAAGACTTAATTTAAGAAGATAAGCTTATATTATATAATATTAAAAATAAAAGAGGACTTTAAGTTAACCTAAACTCTAGGAGTAGCCAATTTTTAAGCTCTTAGTATACTAGGTAAACTCTATAACATTATTATATATACTTAAAACTTACTTAGCTATACAAAAGACTTCCTTGCTCTTACTTAAAGAAGAATTCCATTAGATAATTATATAAGATAGAATAGCTAGTATTAGATGCTTTAAGTTGTTTTAGAGTATAAGTTAGTAATTAATCTTTATATAAAGAAGTAAACCTTTAAACCGGAAAAGTAATAGTCCGACGTCCAAGCGGGCTTAGACCGCCTAGGCCACGCGCGCTTAGGCCAAATCTCAACGTTACCACTAAAGATAAGCCCCTTTCTCGGAAAAGTTAGCAAAATTCTATATACGGCTTAGTTAATGCCTAGAAATACCTAGTATGCCTTAATATAAGATAGGGTGCGGAGTTAAACTTACCCTAAAAGTATAAGATAATATATTACATTTTATATATTTTAAAAAAAAATATACATTTAGTCCTTTTTTTAGTACTTAATAAACTGTTATAGTAGAACCTAGCGCTAGGTTTCTAAAGGCATATAATTATTAGTAAAATTAGCTTAAAGCTTTTTTAAGACTAAAAAGTAACTATTTAGTAACTGTCTAGTAATAATTTAGTAGAGGTCTAAATATAGTAAAGGTAACTATTCTTAAGGGGTGCTACTAGGAATTTGGCCTTATCTACTAAATTTTCTAAGAAAATCTTAAAATTAGGTATACGCCGTAAGCACGAATTTTTTAACATAGTAGATACTAAATTTTATTATAAATTCTAAATACGCACTTATAATTTATTAGAAAAAATTTAAAAAAAAAACCGTAAAAAAGTTTTATCGTTTTATTACGCTAATTAAGATTATTATTATCCTAAGGCCGAGATTCCCCTTTAAGTTTTCGGTATTTCCGAGTAATTTAGTAATTACTTTTATATACCTCTACCTTTAAACCTTTTTAATATATAAAAACTTTATTAAAACCTAACAATTTTCCTTAATATTTAGCTCTTGCCCTTATAATATCCTCGGTATTAATTATTTAATATTTTAACTAAGCTTTTAATACTATTTCCATCTATTTTATACGCCTACTCTACTTAAAGCTCTTATTAACCGTAGAAAAGTCCTTCTAAAAAGCAGTTTTACTAAAATATATACTATATATTAATATAATAGTCTATAAAATAAAGTATAATTAGTAAATATAGGTAGGGCTTTTAATATAAATTAAATATATTAATACCTTTTACTTTAAATAGCCCTTTTTTAAGGTTTCCTAAAACTTTTTTATTATACCATAGTATAATTAAGCCTAATATTTTAATGGAATTGGAATACCTTTTACTTTTATAAGTAAAGAGTAGTACTAATTATAAAATAATTAAGAAATATTATTAGTATAACTAATAATTCCGTGCGGCCATATAATAACCTTATTTAAGAACTTTAGTAGTATTCCGTTTATAGTAATTTCCCTAAATAGGCAATAGTTTTCTTAAAGTAGTAGGGAAGATTTTAGGGTATTTAACTGGAAAATTAAGGTTAATACTTAAGGTTAGTTAAGGTGCTAAACGGTATTAGACTAAGATGGATTTTATATAAGTTTTAAAAAAGTCTTCTAAAGACCTTACTATACTAAAGTAAAATCTCTAGCAGTCTTAATATTTAAGTTAAAATTAAATAAATTCTGCCTTTAAATAGTAACCTTTGCTTAGAGAGATAAAGCGCGGTCTCTTTTTTAATGTAGCTAAGATATATTAGGGGAATTCTTAGAGACTAAAAGAGTATAAGGGTAGGCCTTAGAGGAACTAAAAAGTAAAGGCATCTTTTAGTATTTTTAAAGATTATTTGCACAATATAGGTAAATTTTTAGAGGATTAATATTCTTTATATTAGATTCTTTAAGAAACTACACTATTTCTCTTTTATTTTGCCTAAATTAATTAATTATATTTTTCTATTAAGGATATACTCTTTTTATAGTTATACTAATATTTCCTTATAAATTGCGATCTCTTTATATGTTCTTCTTTCTAATTAAATAAATTCCTTAGTAAACCTAAGAAGCCGTTTATTTTAAATGGCAACTATAGTATCTTAAGCTTTATTTCTTATTAAACCTAAGGTCCCTCCTATACCCTAATTAAGCTGCTGCTTTTTTCTTTTTAATAAAGCTATATTATAAAAATAAGTATTATAATAGAGCTTTTTAAGATTTTATTAAAATATCTTAAATTTTTAGATATTTAATTTTAAATTTATATAGCGAAAATAGCTATATTAGTGGTTTTTTCTATAAACGCTAATTATTTTTTAGATTTCTTTAATAAAGGACTTACCCCGCACCTTATTTTTACTAAAAACCTTTTAATTATTTTTTATACACTACCAGCCTTAAAAAATTTAAGAATTACTTCCATTCTTTTTAGAAAATGTCTTATCTCTTACAAATTACCTTTTTTCTTTTATTATTAAATACTAAAACTCCTTTAAATCCTATATAAAAAGCTATAGAAGAAGCCGAAATTAATAAGGAACTTAATAAGTAATAAGAGATTTTAATAGCAGAAACTAATAATTCTATTAGAATTAATAAGTTATTTAAAACTATATATAAGGCTATAGAGGGTGCATTAGCACCTATAACTTTATCAGGTTATATAGAGTATATTTTCTATATATTTTAAGAATTTAGTTAAAAACACTTATATCTAATAAGGTAATTCTAGGTAAATTAAAAAGTACATTAAATTTGTAAAAAAGGAAGCCCTAAAGCTTAAAAAGTTTGTTAAAAAGCTAAATAAAGACGTTCTAACATTAATATGTCTATAGATTTAGTCTGTCTATAAAAAGGCTAAACCTAGCTTATCTTCTTAGTTACTATAAGAAAGTAAGAATAGAACCTAGTTATATGCGCAAAAAAATGTATACAGCAGTCTCCTATTTCTATACTCATGAGGTTTATCTTAAAAGTAATAGATTTTCTAAGAAAAGAAATAGAGAATAGACAGGAAACCTAACACTTTTAGATATTATGGCAAGATATATAAGAAGTCTACATAGACAAAAGGTATATTTTCTTTCTTGGTAATACCATTATTTTTTTACTATTTACTATAACTAACGCTATTTTATAGACTTGCGTAGGAGAAACGCAAGAAAGCGTAAGAGTAATTACTATGTTAAAGCTTTAAGAGCTTTACGAATATAACGCAAATCTTAAATATATATCTTAGTTATCTCGTCTTCCTATAGGTTAAGGAGGACGGATTTAAGGAGGTGTTTATTAGCGAATTAATTATTATTATTTATTGCTTAACGTCTAATTCGGATCCCTATTAGGCCTACGTGGACTACTCCTTATATATATATAGGGAAAAAACTCTATTTAAGAAAACCCCGTAATCTATCTCCCTACCTTTTAAAACTCGCCTATAAGGCGCCTACGCGGCGCCTATAAGTTACCTATAGTGCTCTACTACCTTACTTTTTAACCTCTTTAAGAACTACTGCTGCCGTAATAAGCCTATGGATGCGCTAGTATTATAAACTTTACTCTACTACTGTAGAGTTATTAGGGGGCGCCTATTACTTACTCCCCCTACCCTTTATTACCATTTCCTTTATAACCTAAAACTGGTTTAGTACATTTTAGCTAATAAGCCACTAGGTAACCGCCTTAAGGCCTTTTTATATTAAGAGCAGTATATTATAGTTCTTTATGCCAGCTACTAAGAGTATTACTTCTTAGTTAGTGTGTAAGCATAATAGTATTACGTATTTTAGTGTCTATCTTAGCCAGCTATATTTACATCTTAGGCTACCTACTAAGACACCTACCTAGTAGAGCTAGTCTTTTAGTCCTATTATTCCTGTTCTTAAAAGTGTTACTATTATATTTTCTACCTTTATTAGGCCTTCTTAGAGCCCTAGAGTGTTTACCCCCTATAGCGTTAACTATACTACGGCTTAGGTTCCTCTTACCTTAGTTAGCCTCTATACCTTTAACTTCTATATACCTCTTTAGCGTTGGTCTAGCCAGTATTATATTACAGTAGATAGTTTCCTAGCGTTCTTTTATACTCTACTTTAGCTCCTTTCTCTCTCTTACTATTATTTTTACTGGCCTCTTATATGTCTTCCTTCCTTCTCTATATAGGCCTAGGCCCTAAAGCAGTACCATTCTTCTTTTGCTTTCTTTACCTGTTTCTCTAATATATCTTCCCTACTTTAGGGTTATTAGTTTATTCTCCTATAGGGCGCCCTAGGGTCCCTCTATAGTTTATTTAGGCGTGTCTTAATATACTTTATAATATTAGAGTTACGTTTATTTTACGCCCTTTATATTATAGCGGCTTTAATATATAGATATAAGGGGGGAATATTAGCTTCCTTTTTAAGCAGTGCTGTAGCCGTTTACTTATATCCGCCTATTATACTCTAAAGGCAGGCTATTTAGACCTTTTAGAGTAGTTTAAGGAGTAATTTAGGGGGGCCCTTTTTAGATTCTCTAATAGCCCAAATACTGGACTTATATATTATGGTTAGCTAGATAACTGCTATATATAGTAGGCGTGACCTTTAGAAGTATGGACCCTATATAGAATTAACAATCCTAGATAATATAATATACTATACTTAGCCCTTATGGGCCGCTTATGCCGTATAAGCGCTCTACCGGAGCTTGCTGTCTACCCATACTCCTAATACCCTTAGGCCCTAAACTAGTTAACCCCTAAAGCCTTAGATGTAAATTATATGCTAAAGATCTATAGATTAGTTATATTTTCTTATAAAGTGGATTAGCTAGTATTTCTCTAGTAAGAATTAAACTCTATATCATCTTACCTATTCTATATAGGTATTATAAGCTTTCTTTAGTGTTCTGCAATTTTCTATAGCTATTAGCCCGTATATAATTAGGTTTATATTATTAGTAAAGCCTATCCCCTAGGTTGCCCCTTTCTTAAAGAAGTTAAGTAGGTTGCTTATAAAGAAAAGAAGGAGTATAGGTAAGAGTGGTAATCCTTATAGTATTCCTGTTATAACTATAATAGGGGGGCTCTAGTATCTGCTAAAGACTAGTAATATTTCTTTCTAACCTATAAACCCTTAAATAAATTATATAATCTATTTTAGGAAGCCTTTTGCCCTAAGGATATATAGGAGACGCTTATAGGGTACGTTATTATAGGCGCCGCTAATATTTAGGCTAAGTATTAATACTATAAAGTCCCTTTATATCGCCTATGCGGATTTAATAGTAGTAGTAAATAGCGTAAGTACTAATAGTATTAAGCGGTTCTTTCTTGCCCCCATTTAGCTTTATAGTAGTAAGTCGTATTCCTTAGCCGTATCTATTATATAGTCCACTATTACCTTTTCTAAAATCTTGCTAAGGGTGTTTTCTAAGGCAATAGGGCGGTAGCTTTCTGGGATTAAGTAATCTGCTTTACCTTCTTTCCGTAAAATAATCGTCATTATAGATCTTCTAAGTTGCGGGTAGTAGCCTACGGTAAAGTATACCCTAGCTATATCTATAAGCTAGGGTGCTATAAGTAGTCTATAGGTTTTTAAGGCCTTATTTAGAATCCTATCTAGTCCTAGTACTATATTATTTAAAAGGCGGCTAATAGTTTTAGCTATTTCCTCTGTTATTATATTACTGTTAACCCTTAGGCGAGTTACCGGTGTTTTACCTATAATGTCGCTAAGGTCTGCTAGAGCTAGTTAAGGAAAGAACCTTTCTATAAGGATCTTTGCCTTTTTATTATTATTATTAGTAGCCTATAATTCCCCTACTCTTTATAGGGGTAGTAAGTATAGGTCTTTTACTAGGCGCCCTAATTTTTTCTTTACCTATTTTATTATAGCCTAAAGGCCCTTATTATAGGGGAGGCTTAGGTTAAAAGTATACTTATTTATAAACCATCTCTAGTTGTTCCTTACTTCTTTCTTTAGGGTATTCTTTAACTAGTTTCTTATATCTTTATATTATCTTTTGTTTTTAGGGTTATAGCTACTTATATATTTCCTTTTTACTTATTATTAGCTAGTAATAAGAACCGCGTATTATACGGACTATATATATTGTATATAGGGGCCCAGTTTTAAGACTAGGTAGTGCTCTTCTAGCCTATTTTTAATTGCTGCCTAGATCCTTTCTAGTCTTTAGTTAATTTCCTTAGGGGTAGCTAATAAGCCTCGCTTATTTAGAATTAGGTGGATTTCTTCTAGGTCTTAGAGTTATTATTTAACTATATTAAGGAAACTATTTATCTTAAGCTTCCTTATTATATATCTTTTACTACTTAGTTACGCCTTAATATCTAAATCTAGCTATATCTAGATAGGGATATAGTCTAAGGCGAGTGCCTATTCTTCTTTAGAGTTATACCTTTTAAGTCTTTAGTATAGGCCTTTATCTATAAATATAAAGTTAATTATACTTCTAAAGGTTCCTTATTGCTATATAGTTGCTCTTAGGGGGGTAGCTAACTTAAGGCCCTAGGTATCTATAGCTCTTAGTAGGCACTCTACCTATTAATTAGCAGCAATATAGATACCCCCCTACCGTAGGTAGTAGAGGTTTATATCTCCTAGTAGGATAAACTTTATACCTTTAATTTCTAGCAAGCTTATTACCGATATAATGTTCTCTATTTATAGGACCCCTTTAACCCTAGGGTTATACACATTAATAATTTATACCAGTCCCCTATATATCTAGATTATTATAACTATAATATCTAGTTTAACTACCTACTATAACTATAAGAATAGGCTAATAGCCTTACTAATTATAAAGCACACGCGTATGGCTGCCTTTGGTTTATATAGGAGCTAAAATCCTTAGGGGCAGTATATCGATTATATATAGGTATTAAAGTACGGCTCTTATATAGTAAGGATATAGTATTTCTCTAGGTCTAGACTATCTAGTAAAGGCCTTATAAGACGGTAGTTTATATTGCCGCAGTTGTACTATATAATAGATAGGTAGCGGACCCCCAGCGAGGGTCCTTCGCCCTTCCTTTATTCCTCGCTTTTTCTATTTCTACTTTCTTTAGGATATTTAGAACTTCTGTCTCTTATATCTATACTATAATTACTACTTATTTTATATAGAGCTTTTTATTCCTATATCTTATATTCCTATTAGCGCTTCTATATCTAAATCTATTATTATCTCCAGTTTCTCCTCTGTTCTTACTAGCTAGCTATATACCCTTTATAGGTTAGCTATAAATATTATATTTACCGCGTTAAATCTAATTCTTAATTATCCTAGTTTTAAGCTTACTATAGCTGTCTATAGGGGTCTTCCTATAGGGCATCCTCTCCCTTATATCCCCTGTAACCCTTATATCCCTATATAGTCTAGTAATATTATACAGCGCCACTTCTGGCCTATTAAGGCTTGGGATGGCTAGCCTAACCCCCTAGTACTAAAGGTAGGGAACGCTAGAAAGACACCTATGTCCCCCTAGCTTATTACCTGTTATTTTTATTTATATAACTTAGCGTATAGTTATTCCCGTAGCTATTAAGCCCTTACCTTCCACCTCCTATATTTAATGTAGTCTTCTCTCTCCCACACCTTATATATACTTTAGTAGTAGTTTACGCATTTTATTTAGTCTTAATTTAAGCAGTGTCTTATATTATAGGGGCCTATATAGTGGCTATAGCATACCTATACTACGCATGTAAATTAGGTATATCCCTATTATATATAGCGGTAGTATTATTCTAGGCGTAGTCTATAGTTATAGAGCCTTACGTTATATATAAGGCTATTTATAATTATTCCTTTTTAGATAAGGAGTTTTTGCATTCCTAGTATATATATACTAATAATAAGGGAGCTATATATTTAACTAGCGTCTCCCTAGCAAGTCTTTAGCGACCCTTATATCCTCTTATTATTTTTATTATTTACTTAATTTACATTTTCCTATTAAAGCTATTAGATTTAGGTAATCTTAAGGCCTAGTATAAGGCGTTCTATATACTTTACTATCTTTTATATAATTGCTATATTATCCGCCTAGCGTCCCTTTTCTACCCTAAGGCTTATAGGAACCACTAGGACTTTAACTAGGTAGTCTTTATAAAGCACTTTTATACTAATACATTCTCCTAACCTATCCCCTACCCTTATAGCTTATTCCTTTACCTATTAGTCCTTTAGGGTAACTCTAATATCTCTACTCCTAAGGTATCAGACTATAATTATGTCGTAAACCTCTTTATAAATCTTTATAAGGACTTCTATTTCTAATTATCCCTTAAGCCCCTTTACTTTTTCTATATTTGGTTATATTATAATTATATACCCAGTTATTATCTTAAGGGGGGTAGGTTCCCTATACTATAGAAGTATAGCTATAGCGGCCTAGGTACGGTTTACTAGTAAAGGGGGTTTTTTATTTATTTTTAATTTTACTTAGCCGTTAGAGGATTTAATTAAGGGTTTATTAAAGAGGCGCCTAAGGTTTACTAAACTAGCGAAGCTATTCTACTAGCTATATTAGTTTATTATAGCTAATAGTTACTCCCCTATAATTCTAGATACTAGACGCGTTTAGTAGGCTTTATATTTTATTAGATGCCTTCTTAATAGAGGTGTTTCCGCTTTATAGTGTGGTATTCGCCCGTCTTTGTTGTGGAGGGCCGTTGTTGGGCGTGGATCTGGCGGTTGCGCGCGAGTGCGAGCCACCGTCGGTCGACGTGTGCCTCCCCTGCGATGCATACATCTCAGGGGGATTCTCTAGGTGTTTTTCAGGGTTCTTTTTGGTTGGTTTTGGTCTTTTTGGGCTAGGTGCAGCAAGAGCTCCAACTTTAGCAAATTAATTATAGGGGTTATATAACGCTAGTAGGGGTTTTATATAAAGCTATACTAATTAAGTACTAGTAAGATTTACTATCTCGTTTGCCGTCTGAGTCGCTTACTAAGATAATTTATAGCTAACTTTATTTTTCTATATCTTATAATACTATCGCGGTATCTATTACACGTCCCTAACCGATCCCCGAACAGAGGGGATGCTAATACAAAAATCCAGAAACATTCTATATAAAACGCCTTTCGCTCATGCTTTTAAACCAAAGTACCTTTCCACCAGATCTCTGGCTTACATAGTAGGGCTAAATCTGCTTATCTTCTAAATTTTTGCTCTATAGAAATAGAACAGTATAGGAACGGGATATAGAGCAGCAGTTAGAAACCCCAATAAACTCGTCGCCCAGTTAACTCCAAGATTATAATACCTAAGATGCATTAGCCCGATGTTTTAGATCAAATAGAACTTTCGGATTAACTCACATTCCCGTAGCAAAAAGGGGGAAACCAGCTCCAAAAAGCGATCGAACAAACGTATTACCCGTAATAGCGCTGTTGGCATTCATTAAGTAAACATCAATGATATAGTTTAGCCCTTGCAAGAAAATCATTAGAACTCCTGTATTAATTAGAATGCCTACTAGGACCTGCGGCACCCAGGTAATATATGGGTTTAATATCCAAGCGAACCAGAATATTCCTGCCGGGAATATAAATCCGCCCACGATCATCGGGATAAGTCGTTCCTCTGGAATAACACGGCCGTGTTTTGCCATCTTGCGAGCAAAACGAGTTTTAGATATCCAAACGATAATACCGGCGCCAATTAACACGCCAATAGTGATGCTAATAAATGGGAGCGCGCCCACACCTCCATTCCAGCCGCGTTGCTCTTGGAATGCGATAGGGTAGGCCTTAAAGAAGAGATAGAGAATGCCGTATATAAGAGCCATGTAAATAGTGACTAGGGTAAGGATAGGTTCGAGGAATAGCATAACGAATGGCCGGATGATATATTTGTTGCTGATACTCTTAAGGTCGATTTGCATTTCGTCCGCCTTAGCGTAAATCGCCCAGTTGCGTGTCTTAAAGCGAATCTTCTTTGCACGCTACTGTAGGAGAGTTAGAGGGTAGGACTCTGGTACAAGTATAAAGCCTACAGTGCCGAAGAAGAATCCCATTATTACTGTTAGATACTCAGTCCACCGCCAGCCAAGATAGCTCTGAGTGACGAAGCCTCCTACAATGGGTCCGGCAACGGGACCAATGAAAGTTGCTCCCGCGAATATACACACGGTAATGCCACGGTCTATAAGTTCCCAGAAGTCGGTAAGGGTACCACCAACAATAGCAAGAGGTGCTGAGCCGAAGAACCCCCCAAAGAATCTATAAAGCATAATTGTTTAGAGGTTCTATGCTACGGCAACAGGAATCTAGAAAATTGCGAATATAAAGAAGCCAAAGAACAATGGCATCTTGCGACCATATACCTCGGAAAGTGGTCCCCATAGGGGTAGACCGGCCATAAAGCCCTAGGTAGGCTAAAATTAGAATAGTAAAAACGTCCTAACAATGCAAGCACCTACTAAAACAAATAAGCTGGTACCCAGGATTATAACCTCAGTAGATACGCCAAATTCAATAGCAGTAGGAATAGTTGCTGTGCTAAAAACACTACTAGCAAACGTTATGCAGAAGGTCATGAGGCCAAGTACAATGGTAACCATCCACTTCTTCCACCGTGGCCAGTTCATTGGATTGCCCTATAATAAAAACGTAAGCATTAAGTCCATAAAGTATCCAAGGATTACCCACAGGGTCATCAGGACCATCCCACTCAACGAGATTAGGATCCTTCTCTTCTTTCCTTATCCTTACACCTTGAAGCTCTTGCTTCTCAATATCTCGTTCTAAGTTTAATGCTTCGGACCCACTTGGCTAATATTATTCTGGATGGGCTCCTACATGCCGAGAAATCGTACTGCGACTTGACGAAGTCAAACTCCCCTTACTGTCATCGTCTTCTTCTTCTCTGTTGGAATTACAAGGTTATGGGGTCACAGCGGAGCTATCTTAAGGATCTAATTAATGATAGAGATGACGCAGACGATGAATATTCATTGATTCGTAATGCAGTAGATGCGGTTAATGTCTATATAGATTACATGCGGACTTCGTCCTCGCAATATATCCAGAGCTTAGTCAGCACCTCTCGCTTAATTCTGACATTCTCCAAGGGAGCTCTTATCATCCAACACATTCCTAGTTTCTTGCTCAAAATCTCCTATATTTGGAACATCAGTTAATTCCCAATATCGTGGGTTCTAAGAGGATGGAGTCCCGAGTCCGTCGGGACTATATATTCTTCTTCCATTAGCACTTCTAGTGATGCCATCACCCAGTTTATCATCCATAGTAGGCGTAATAGAAGCGGTCCAATAAAAGATTCCAATACAAGTATGCTCAATAATAAATTTTTAAATTTTTTTTTAAGATCGTATTAAAGCAGACGGAAGTTAATATTTAATTTTAGGGTTATAATGGTAAATAAGGTAGCTACAACCTATATACATTTAGGCAATTTTTGAGACCTTCCACTAAAATCAACGCTAGGCCATGACTATATAGTAGATAATGAACTTGGCCAAGGCAAGGTTATATCCGCGTGCCGACAAGCAGGTACTGCCAATAACAAAACGGCCACAAAGCTTAAATTATGGATCTCATCGGCCTTTACTAATCGCGAAATTCAACGGCTTTAGAACTCGGAGGCGGACGGAAAACATTAAACTCCGATTGGCACACTAATAAGTAATCAAAAAGAGCATTAGAACTCTATAATTACACAAGGCAGTAGAAGTAGGTAGTTCCACCTATAGTATTTTTAATATTTGTAATCTAGTCCAGGCCTCTTTTAAGGCGGTTAAAGTTGCCTCATCAGAATATTTCCAATGGCCGATGCAACATCACAAATATGGAACCTAAAATTATGGAACCACTATCGTTCAATAATGTTCATACAACCTTTACCAGATATACAACCCTAAAGTCTGGGTTTCAACCAGCTAAGACTCAAGGCCATAGAGAAAACCTCGAGTACTAAGAGAGCCGATGACACGTTCATAACAGAAAATACCCGATAGCTCTTTTATAGAAATGCTCTTAGGTCAATTTTCCAAGATATTCTACTTATAGACATAAAAACACAAAATATAGAATTCAGGAACTATCGGCCGGAATTTAAGGCTATATATTGTCCTAAATGGCGCAGCCATAGGGACCAGTCTTTTTAGTGCCATTTAGCGGTCAACAGAAACCATACCAGCCAGTGATGTCAATAGACTGGATTAGATACGAAAATTGCTTTAAATCCAATCCAAATATAGGATTAAGCCTCTTAACCGGATATCTTAACCGGATAAACCAGATAATCTAGAATCTAAATAGATTTTATATATAGAGATTACTATTACAAGTTTAGGCATAGTGTTAAGGTTTAAATTAGTTATTAAGGATTGTATATTTAACTATATTATCCTTATTATCCTGCTTATCTTCTAGCTTATCTTCCTGCCTATCTTTTTACCCATCCTCCTACCCGTCTTTCTACCCGTCCTCCTACCTATCTTCCTACCTATCTTCCTACCTAGATTGCTATCTACCGGCTAGTATATCTACCTCGCCCATAACCTTATATTTCTCTTTAGCGGTAGCCTTAGTAACAGCTTCTTTATATAGCTTATTAATATTAGGATTAACGCCTTTATAAAAGCCTTAGCCTAAAGACGTGTCACGGAACCCCACCGCAGGGGCCTCTATAGGAGAGCCCCATGCTCTCGCATACACCTCGCGTACAGCTTATGTCAGCTACGCGTAGGTATATCACCTCCTTACGCCCTCAACCCTTACGATCGATCGCGCAACGTCTTATAGACTCCTTAAATACATACGCTTTGTAGCCACTACCCCCGTCCCATAACATTACGTTGCGCCTTTTTTACCACTAACGCTCAGCCTACAACCAATTCTACGTCTCTATAATACTGCAGGCGCTACTAGAAGCAGCGTATTTATAAATTACCTTACTTTATACTTCTAAGGAACCCATAATAGTAAGACAATATCCCTTACTAGCTACTATATTAAACCTAAAGAACAATCTAATACCTATACTTAACCTATAACGCCAATTAATCCCAGGAGAATTTAATTTATTAGCCCTAGCCTTAACCCCTAAAGAGACGGACACTAATAATGTCTTATCTTTTATTAACTATATAACTACGGACAAGTAAACAGAAGGGCTACTACCTATTAAAATTAAAATATAAGACGCTAAGACATTTATAAAAATAGTAGCACGAGACCCTAATAAATACTACCGCCTTCTATAGAACTACTACCTAAAGCTTATATAAGCTAAGATACATATTGCCTAAGATCGCAATATTATCTAAGACCTATAAGCTTATAAGGCGCTCGCTAATAACACACGTTAAGAAACTAAAGATAACCTCCGCGTATCTAAACGCGACATTTAACAGTTAAAGAAGGCTAAGATTATACTAATCGCTACAGTTACTAAAAGAGAAAGCATAATTAAATACCTATAATCTTAGCTTAATAAGCATATTTGTAATAACGCTAAATATCTCTTTACTATATATAACGCCACCTAAGTCTCTACGCCCCCAGTAACTTCACCTACTTAATACTTAACGAAGGGCCAGCACTAAGCAGCTTTACCTAATAGGAACCCCTACTAAAGTAGCGACGACGAAAGCTATAATAATTAGACCTAAACTACTACCGTAGGGTCTAATATATACTACCTTAATCCCCTAGTTTTTTAGGGAGACCGTAAGGAATACAGCTACTAAAAGATGTAAATCCATAAGAAACTAACTTAGAGCGCCTACCTTTTTCCTATAGAAAATACTAAAATCGGCTATATTATCGGGCGAATAAAGGGTATACTATTTAATAGACTCTTTGCCTAATAGGAGACTAGTAGCCCCTAGAAGTAGTAGTCCTACTAAAAAGTCCTTAATAATCTTAACCTAATATATCGCGACTATAACCTACTGGCTACCAACTAAGCTAAACTACGTGCCCTAAAGATAAGCCCTACTAAATTATTTAATAAATTCTATATTAAATTCTAGGAATATACTAGAGCCCTTACCTAAGATAATACTAAAGACTAAGAGGACCTCCTTAAAAAAGTTACTTATTGCCTTAGTTACGCAGCCGCCAGCTATA
>Ga0307515_10003823_pt1 | contig 31493 bp, 33 predicted proteins | sample 17_EM_MG_FD_194513 | JGI IMG/M metagenome (GOLD analysis project Ga0307515, IMG submission 194513) | Populus trichocarpa ectomycorrhiza microbial communities from riparian zone in the Pacific Northwest, United States - 17_EM | ecosystem: Host-associated > Plants > Roots > Unclassified | place...
AACATGCGAGCCTCGCGGCCGGACATGCGCGGGGACGCCCTCAGCCTGACTAGCTGGTACCGGAGGCGGGCCCGGTCACGGTCCGTTGACTGACCGTCTGCCCGGCGTGTCCGTTCGATGCCCCGCGCGACCCGTTCAGACCGTATCGACCCATGTGCGAACAGTGTTGGGTTGACCCGGCCGGGCTTCACGGACTGGGGTTTGGCCGTTCCCAGTCGACACCGGTCCAGTGGAGCGCGCCCGATGTCGTACCCGCCCCCGCCCGACCCCACCCAGCAGCCATATCCGCCGCAGCCACCGCAGTACGGCCAGCAGCCACCTCTGAGTGGCCCACCCGGGCAGTACGCGCCCGTGAGCGGCCCACCCGGGCAGCCGCAGTACGGGTATGCGCCGCCGCAGCCGCCGAAGAAGCGCGCGAAGTGGCCGTGGATCGTCGGTGGCATCGTCCTGGTGATGATCGTCGGGTGTGTGGGAGCGTTCACCGCCCTCGGTATCGGCGCGAGCAAAGTCGCCGACGACCTGGACGGAAACCAGAAGGGCGAGAACGCCGTTGCCGGCACCATGGGCAAGGCGGCGAAGGACGGCAAGTTCGAGTTCACCGTCACCAAGATGAAGTGCGGCGTGCCGTCGGTCGGACCGGCGGACTTCGGCCAGAAAGCCCAGGGCGAGTTCTGCCTCATCAACGTGACGATCAAGAACGTAGGGACGTCGGCGGAGGTATTCGTCGACTCGTCGCAGCAGGCCCTCGACGGGACCGGCAACACGTACTCGGTGGACTCCGGCGCAGCGATCTACGCGAATGAGGATTCGTCGACGTTCCTGGAGCAGATCAACCCCGGGAACACGGTCAAGGGTGCCCTGGTCTTCGACGTCCCGAAGGGTACAAAGCTGGCCTCGGTGATCCTGCACGAGTCGATGTTCAGCGCCGGCATCAAGGTCCCGCTGAAGTAGCCGCCTGCCCGACAGGCTACGAGAACGCCCTCCCAGCCTTCGGGGGAGGAGGGCGTTCCGCTGCTTCACACGGCGCCGAACGACCAGCGCCGGGGCTTCCACCCGCCGCGGCCAGCGTCGCCTCCATCGCGTCATCGCCATGTTCGTGCAGGTCAAGCGGAGGGCGTGGGATTCGAACCCACGGAGACGCGGAACGCCTCACCGGTTTTCAAGACCGTGCGCAGCAACGCCGTGACGAGGCATGACGTCCGATCTCATGTCTCGGTTGCCGCACACTTACCGCAGCCGCGCTCCGAAGTCCCGTACGGGGTTTGAAGATCGGACCGCTCAGGTTGTCGGCATTTGGCTACGTCTTGCTGACGCGAAGGCGAAGCAGAACGGCTGACGCCACGCCGTAGAGGCTGTCCGCCTCCTGGCGGCCGCGATGCACCGCCGAGTATGGCCCTCACCGGGGCATCCGTCATTCCGAAGCGGGTCACGGGAATCGAACCCGCTATGTCAGCTTGGGAACCGTACAAGATCGCCTGATCACCCCGGCCGGGCGCAGGGGTTGTGCCCTCGGTCGATCTACCGCCAGGGACATCACTCGTGCCGCATAGGGCGTCTACCTGCTCAACGGCTCCAAGAACCTTCCTGGCGCAGGTGGACAGTGCGCACGCTTGAACACCGTGGTGCGAGCGGCTGGCCGCTGCGCTTGTGCTGGACCAGAGCGTCGGCGGTCCGATGCTAGACCGGTGTGCCGGCAACGAATCCGCTCGGCGGTCGTCCACCGGGCAGCCGCAGCGTGTATAGCCACCCCCAGGAGTTCTGACAAGTAGCCGCGCGGACCCAGCCAGCCATAAACCTCTGACGTGAGAGACAACAGTACTGGCGAGAAGGCCGTCTACCTTGATCGATGCGGCAACACCGGCCCACGAAAGACACCTGGGTCTTTCCGAAGTCTTCTATGGACCGTACGGTGAGGCTATGGCAGAGGTGCTCAACGATGACCAGCTACTAGAGCGATACCCATCCGACGAGTTCAGAACAGCATTAAGTCGCCTATTGGATGTTCGGCACCTCGCTGAACACTGCATCATTACCTCCGGATACAAGATTACGCAACCTATGTATGACCCAATAGTCCTTACGGTCGAGGGTCAACGAATTGTCGAAAAGATGGTCAAACGTGGGATTCCGTATCCGCAGGCCCGCTTCATATGCTTCCTTGAGCCGTTGCAGGCAGATCTTTTAGTTGATCCGTTGGCAACGGACATCGACCGACTTGTAGAAGTGCTGGCGAAGCAGGTAGCCAACACCAGTTCAACTAAGGAATCCAACGAACAGATCATCCGGTATCCTTTCGCATATGGCCGCCTCCTCTACGACAAGGCTCACGATCTAGGCTTGAATGCGAAGAACCAGATTTCACATAGCGAAACGTTGGAATTGCTGGAGGGAACCCCGCAAGGCGTTTACCAAGTGGGCACCTTCGTAACTGGCCCGTACGGCATAGTTGAGAGTTCTTACAAGCGGTTCTGTCCGCCCATCAAGTGGGTGACGTACCATTGTTCGGATATCACGTGCACAGCGCTTCATCGGCATTTCCTAGAGACGACACACGATGCTGATATAGTTGAAAATCACACTAAGGCAAACAAGCTGATAAGTCGTGAATATCCGGACGTCAGTGACTGGCCTGGTTACTTTCGCAGATCGGGTACGTATTCCGGCGACATGTATAACGACTTTGCCGGAGACGGGCTCATTTATCTGCTCGGAGACGCTCTGTCGGAATCCGAGCTACGCCTCTTCTTTTCCAGACTTCTCAACAGCGGGTCCACGCTACGAGAGATGCTAAGGAAGCTTGGCGGACCAAGTGGAAAAGCTGACGACATAGCAAGTCGGCTAGATCCCGCCCAGATACTTCAGCTGAGTCTTTGCAGTTCTGACCGAGAGATGTTCTCTGCCCTCGATGCTCTAGTCATTGAGGGGAACCTTGATATTCCTGGCGGAGAAATTCGGGCGCCGGTAGTAAACGGTTCCAGATACACTGGGGCCTTCGATCTTCAAGCTGAACTGAGCAGGCACGGAGTAAGGATTCAATCAGAGGATGCGTCGCTGCCAACACTTCGGCTACGGCGGCTTGTACGGCAGATGTACCGCTTCGATAGCGAAGACGACCGGTTGGAACTCGCGTGGCACTTGGAGTTGCGACACGAGGGAACAGACACGCTTGACGCGGTTGTCGAGCAATACCTACGGTCGAGTACACCTCGCCATGCTGTATCGAAATTGCTTCTGGCTCGGCGCGGCAATTTTATTGTTGCCGCTGAGCGTCTCATGTTGGCCGATAAGTTGATGAAGTCAGATGACGACCGCATCAACGGCGTCCTCTGGAAGCTTGGATTTTCAGTGGAGGACTTTAGGGACCCTCATCACCGGTTCTGGGATCTACACGAAGACTTGATAGCGCTGACTCGACAGACGCTTCGAAGCCGGGTAGGTCCGGATGAAGAAAAGGTGCGAAGCGCGGCTGTGAACTACTTCGTCGCCTTAGAAGATCTTCTAAAGGATGCCCTGCTATTCACGACATGGGCACTTACTACAGACCACTATTCAAGTGATCGCCGTTTTACTTATCGCACGGAAGTCGATGCTCCTCGCGCGCTCGAAATTCTGAAAGCACGCGCCGAGATGGATGTGGATGCCGAGGGCAAACCGCGGCTCACTATCGAGGACCGGATTTCGCTATACCCGCTGATGAGAGGCTTTGGACTATTGGCGAAAATCCTGCGTGCCTACCAAATCGATGCCGGCCAGCATGCACGCTCCGCCAGTAGAATCCCTGAGTGGTTCAAGTCACAGGAACTGCAAAGATTTCCCTTTATTCACACAGTACCTTTCCTTGATTTGCTCCCTGATAGTCAGGCGGAAATTCTCCAAACCTTGGATCATATTACAAACAGACTAATCGGGGCGGAAGTTGGCGATGCTAGAAATGAGTGGCTGCACTCACGTCGGGAGCGTGTCGAGACGGAAAGGCTCCGTTCGAGCCTAGATGCGGTGAGAGATGCGGTAGAGACAATTCAAGATAAAGGGTTGTCGCGGCAGATCTTCCGCCGAGTGCGAACGCAGCGTGACGAGGCGGCGCGAGCTACGGTCATCCTCTCGGACAATCGTGGCCAGGAACTTCTCTTACTTCGTCCGTCAGGCTTGGCATGGCTAGGATTACCTCCCATCGACTCACCGCAGCACGTAATGACGTCTGCGCAATTCGCAGAGCCAAGCGAAGTCCTTAGATTCACTACCCAAGAGGAGTCCGCCTTTGCGCAAATGTGGGCGAATTATCCGAGGCGTCCTCGGAAATCAACAACCCCCGCATCATCGCGTGTCTACGGTTCCGCCGTCCCTTCAGAGCTAGGAGAGTAGGTCTGATTCCAATCGCCATAAGATCTCGATCGCAGTGGGAGTCGGTCAACATTGCCACGTATTCGCCGGACGGCCTTCAGCCTCGACCCGGACCGTTGGGTGGGGCCTCCCGAGGCAGTGTCTGCGAGAAACACACGGCGCGGTGCTGTGGGCTCCTGCCCGGCGCTCTGCGTAACGCAGCCGGCTCTGGGATGACCGACGGGACTTGAACCCGCGACCCCCGGGACCACAACGAGGGTCGCCGTCGATCAGGCACCGTGATCACGCGAGTTCCGCCAGGCCAGAAGCACTGCCGACCGTCGATCCTGTCGGCTAACCGCGCCTGACCGCGGCTCCCACGCCTACCTCGCTCCCACTTTCGCTCCCCCACGCAAGCCTGACTGGGCCTCTACACCATTGCCTCCGGAGGAGCGGTGTCGTACCTGTGCCGTACGGTCCACATGTGGCTATCGGCGACATGCCCCACCCCAGCGTGCTAGCTCCTGTTCAGGAGTTTGACCGTCTCGGCCGAGGATCGCTCGCTCCTCACGGTGGCGGGTTTCGGTCCTGTGCGGGCCTACTGCCTGAGTTTGTGTCTGTTGGTTCCGCATGACGGAGAGCGCGCATGGTGACGAGATGACAAAGGGATTCAGTGATGACTTCAGTCATCTGATCGTGCCGAGCGACGAAGCAACGTCGAGTGTAGTCGCTAAGGGCATGGTAGTCGTTGATACTAATGTCTTGCTGGACTTATATAGGTTCACATCGAATGCGCGGCAAGAGCTACTAGACGCACTTGGGAAGCTTGGTGACCGCCTGTGGATTCCTCACCAAGTGGCGTATGAGTTCCACAAGAACCGGATTGGTGCGATCACTGATCATGGCGCGGCGTACGTCAATGCCACAAAGGCATTGGAGGATGCGCGTAGGCGTTTGATCGAAGCGCTTGTCCAGCTCGGCTCGCGAGTAGCTCTGCCGGAAGAGGAAGTAGACAGACTCAAGAGTTCTGTCGATAGTGGCATTAATGGCGCCATCGAAAGTGTCCGCGACCTTCGCGCGGAGCATGGCATTCCGGATGACGCACTGAAGCGAGACGAGATTCTTAAGCGGCTGCAGCACCTATTCGAAGGCAAGGTAGGAGACGCCTTTACGGCTCAGGAGCAGGATGACGCCAAAAAGGAGGCACAGCGCAGAATCGACCAAGAAATTCCACCTGGATACAAGGACAAGAACAAGTCGGACCCGTACGGAGACTACATCCTTTGGCGTCAATCACTTGTCGAGGCAAAGTCTCGCAATGTCCCGCTACTGATCGTTACGCAGGATGTTAAGGAAGACTGGTTCTGGCGTATCGAGAATAGAACAGTTGCGGCGCGTTCAGAGCTGGTCCGTGAATGTCAGGATTTCGCAGGCGTTCCTTTGGTAATAATGAGCACGAAGAGCTTTCTCTATCGAGCGCGCAGTCAAATTAGCGCCAGCGTCAGCGACTCAACCCTGTCTCAGGCTGGTCATGTTCCTGATGTCGCTACGGTTCTTATGCCTGACGGAAGAAGTGGGTCTAGGGGGCGGGGCGTCCCGCTGACAGGATCGTCATTGGCCGAGATGGCCGAGATTGCTCGCTCCTTCGCTGACACACTTCAGCGGCGAGCGGAGCGCGCCTATATGGAGATGCATATCCTAGAGTCAGCACAAGTTCAGCAAGGTCATCTTTTCCCCCAGGAAGGCCTTAGTGAGATCCAGGAGCTTACCGAAGAGCGGAATAGGGCGCTTTCGGATATCGAGATCCTTCGTGAGGCCGCAAGTCAATTGGACGCGATGACGAAGCGCGGTGCGGGCTCCATTGTCAAATTTACGCCCATTCTCCGCCGAGGTCTGAGAATGATGAGTGGCGCAGGTAAGTTGGAGCATCTCGCTGACGAGTATTAGCAACCTACGCTTTCGCATCCAAAGGGCGACACCCGAATGCATGGACCCTAGGGCGTTGATCTGCGCAAACGATCGCCTTTGAGGAGATGATCAGTCGGACTTGGGCACACGGTCGGCACAGGCTTAGGGCACCGGTACAGCGACCCACTCCGGGTGCCCATCCCAGCGGACCCACAGCTCATCTGGCTTGGCGGCAGCTAGAGATCCGGCCATCAGGATCTTCATCGAGGCTCGCGGGGGTAACTCGTCGGCCGTTGTATCGCCCCGCAGCATGCAACGAATGCGAGATTCGTCGATTTCAACCTTACGTGCAGCGTCGGTCCCGATGTTGCGTAGTACATACGCGTGTCCCGATGGATTCTCGATCCACCAGGCAACGTAGGGCGGCGCATGGTGACTGGCTAGCGCTGCCCTGGCTGCCCCTGTGGCGAGGGTCGTTTGTGATGCTGAAGCCTGTTCCTCCGCCACCTTGAGAGCAGCCTCAGCGACCTCGACCTGCCGCTCTGCGGCGGCTGCTTGCCTGACTGCGGCCTGGGCCGAGATGCTTGCAGCCGATGCGGCATCTTTTGCATGTTTTAGAGCGAGAATGGCTGTTAATGCTGCAATAAAGGAGATAGCCAAGGCGCCCCAGGCAGGTGCGTCACCCCAGTCGATGCTCACAGCGCTGGAGCATAGTCACTGCACGCCAATCGAGGGTTTGAACCACATACACTCCCTGAGCTGCGGAAACCTCTGAAATCGGGCGTGACTAACCGGTCGCTGCGTCTGCCCAATGGAGTGAACATCTTCCGTAGAGCGGCTCGACTCACCCGTCACAACAGCCTCACCCGTCTGGGCAAATCCGTGACAGAGCGTTGCTAGATCACTATTCGGCGTTCACACTCCGGGCGCACCTTCCGAAGGGGATTCGGCGATGAAGGACTGAGCATGACTGATCACGATCAGGAGATCGAACGCAGCGGCAAGCGATGGGCCGCCGGTGTCATCGCCGCGATCATCGCCATCGCCATCCTGCTCGTCTGGCTGTCGGACGACTCTGACTCGGCGGCTGACCTCGGGGGCGACGCGAAACGCGCCTGCCAAGAGGACTTCATCCCCACGCGGCTGAAGGCGCCGGCAACGGCTGAGTTTTCGGGCGTTACGGTCGCGACCGCGGGTGAGACGTACACGGTGACCGGCTCGGTCGATTCACAGAACTCCTTCGGCGCGCAGATCCGCTCCTCGTTCACCTGCGTGATGCACACGAGCGGCGACCGCTGGGTGCTGGAGGCCGCGAACGTCAACGGCTGACCTACCGCTAACGCCGGTGTCTAGTCTCGACGGACCTCAAACGCTGAAGCGCCACCAGTGGCGAACACGCTGGCAAAATGACAGGTATTCAGTACCTGCCTCGACCCGGCCGTAGACGGCGCCCTTCAACTCGCGCAGTAGCCGATCGGACACCGTCTCGTGAAACCGGCGGGCGACCTCGCTCAATTCGGCGGCCAGTCGGTCATGGTTGGCTTGCCATGCCACCAGGTCCGGACCCTCCGTGTCGGGCTGGCGCTTGGCCGAGTCGGCGACCGCCGCGCCTGCCTCATGCCACGGCTTGTCGAACCCGGTCAGCTTGGACACTTCGCCCTGCCAGTCCAGCGTCATCAGTTTCCGCCAGAATGGCAGCTCCGCCGCCGGAAGAAGGCTGATGCGGTGCTCGTACTTCTTCAGCCGGCGCGGATCGTCTCCGGCCTCGCGCAGGATGCCCCCGTCAACCTGCTCGATGAGGTCGCGCAGGATCTCTAATTCGAACTGTCGGCGTCGTTCCGCCGCCGCTTCACGTCGGGCTTGGGTAGCATCGCGTTGGGCGAGCACCGAGAACCAGATGGCGATGGCGGCGGCGATCGAGCCCGCGATCCCGGCGGCGAGCCCTATCCAGTCCCAGGCGTCTTTGACGGCGTTAACGTCCTGCACAGCGGCGATGAGCACTGGTGCAGGGTAGGCGCCACCGCTAACTGGTCAGTGAGCGCCAGGCTCACCTGAACGCAGGCTCACGACACGGGCGATGGGGCGACGTATGTTCCGCGTTGAGGCGCGGTGACCACCAACCCGCGCTCCCGCAGCACCCTGATTGCCGCGCGCACCGTGCCGCGAGCCAACCCATGCTCCCCCTGGAGGTAGCTCTCCGACGGCAGCGGTTGCCCAGGCGCCAGCTCTCCACGCTCAATCTGCCCGGCGAGCAGGTCAGCCAGCTGAACATAGAGCGGAGTCGGCGCGAGAGGATCAACCACAACATCACGCTAGGACGTTCAAGACGACCCTCACGGCCAGATACGTCTAAGACGTCCAAGACGTATAGTCCAAGTCTCAGACAAAGTCACCGAGAGGGGCATCATGATTGACTTTCCGCACGTCGCTGCTCGACCGTCGTGGGACTGCCGTGCGTGTGGGGAGCCCTGGCCCTGCACTCCCGCACAAAGACATCTCATGGGAACCCTCAGTCCCGTCAGGCTCGCCATGTACATGTGGTCAAACTTGGAGGAAGCGATCTTTCAAGGTCACTTCAGTTCGAAAGACTGCCCTGCCCTGTTTGACCGCTTCATCCTCTGGACGCGCTCCGGGCGCGGCATCGGGACACCTGCCCGCCGTTTCGGCGAACATCAATGAGGCTCTACGACTGTTGCTTGTGGGCCGGACCGACCACGACTTGGTGCACGTTGTGGCCGAAGGAGAACTGACCAGCGCCGTCAAGACGGAGGCCCGACAACCGGACAGCCTTTGCCCTCTGGAGAGACAACCGTCGACAGGCTTCGCTCAAATGGCTCGTAGCGTCAGACCGGGTTATTTGCTGCGGATGCTGCCGGTAGAGCCAAGTAACTCGGTCAGCGTTGTATCCATCGGTAATCTCTGAGAGCGCAGCAAACATCGCGATATCTTCATCCCCGGGGAGTCCAACCCAACCGCCGATGGCCCGCAACGACAACGCCCTCATCATCAGGCCGGCACAGTGAATTGGCCAATTTCCATCGTGGTCTTCAGCCCACTGATTCACAATCCCGGGACCGATTACGCCGTAACTTAGGGCCGAGTCCCACGCCACGCGTGAACCGTCTGGCATCAGATCATCAGCCTGACCGACTGCCCAGTGAATCGGATGCGCCTCAAACAGCGGTACCAAGGTCGCCAACGCGCCAGGCAAGAGCACGTCATCGGAGTCGAGGACTTGCACCAAATCCCCTGCTGAACGAGAAAGGGCAAGGTTTCGGGTAGCGGCGATCCCCAATTGGGCATCGTTTGCCTCGTACCGAACAAGCGGCACGCCATCGAAGAAGTGCGCAAGCGACGGTTGAGCGCCGTCTTCCTGAACGATCCATTCAACTCGCCAGCCGCTTGGTAGTTCCTGCTCTTGGACGCTGTCTATTGTCTCGCGTAGGTAGGCGGAGCTTGGAGCGAATGCTGCCGTGATTATTGACAGTAGTGGCATGTCTAGCCTTCCGTTCCTGAGGCCAACTCTAGTTGCCGATGCAGTTCCTGCATCGATCGTCGCAGTAGGCGCTGTTCGAAAGCTTGCGGCTTGTCGGAATCTGGACGATACTCCGCCATGAATGAATGTGCGGCATTGTACCAATTTCGCAGCGCGGCGGCGACGGTGTCTACTATTCGGCCATCAATTTGTGCGTGGCGAATGATCACTTCCAACTCTTGGCTCATAAGGTCAACTTTGGGCCGCTGCGGGTTTGTCCAGTCGTCAGCGATGATGGGGCGTAGGCGGAGTGCGTGCTGGTTCCAATGCATCAGTATTTCAAGGTCTACGGTGAAGTTGTCGGGCAACTGGCTCGGCCAGAGGTGCCGCCGCGCCGAGCGCTGACCTGACCATGGCGTAGTGCCGACCTTCGGAAGCATCTCCGGGAAAAGATAGCCACAGACGGGCGCAAAGAATCCGTGTAGCCACATTTGCGGGTAGAGGGGCCGCCAGTAGAGATCGGTAACGCATGCGTCAGCAATCCCGCTCAGAATCGGTTCCAGCAGGATCGTCGAGAGCGGCCTGTCTCCGAAATAGCGCATGTCACCGTCGATCAGGCACACAATGTCGCCAGACGTGCTGGCAAGTCCAGCCGTGATTGCCGCACCTTTGCCTATCGGTGATTCGATCACGCGTGCTCCGGCGTTCCGTGCCGCGCTCTCCGTTCCATCTGTGCACCCACTTGCGCTTACAAGAATCTCGCCGTCGATGCCAAGTAGCCCGAGCCCGCGCCTTGCCTCAGTGACAACCTCTGCGATCGTAGACTCTTCATTGTGTGCCGGAATTACGACACTGACAGAGGATTGGGCACGGCTGAGAGTTCGATTCTGGACGAGATCCAGGCCGAGCGCTGGATCGATTTCCGGCCGCTGCTCCATGTCCCTAGCGCCCTTCCTCGTATCGCCGGTATCCGGTGGGCCACCGATTCAACTTCTCAGTAAACACCAGGTCGACGCGGTCCGCAGGATATGCCGCATCCGAAAGCTCAACCACTCTGTCTTTTACATCTACCGAGCGACTACGCACCCAAATCAGGGGTACACCAAGCTCAATTTTCCATCGAGCCCGGTCGGCTGGAGTTGAATCCGCCGCCGTAACCGATCTAACAAAGTGATCAATCTCAATTCCGACGGTATAGAGCTGATGCTGATGTCCGCCGGGCCATGGCTCCTTGTCACTTCTCAGTAGATCTGGATTTCCCTCAATGAGGTGCACGGGAATAAAGGATTGACTCCATGCGATCCTGGTACCCGATTCAGAATCCACAGTTTCATAGACTCGGCGCAGTACGTCCGCCTCCTCGGGAATGGAGAACTCTTCGGCAAGGTCGGGTGGTGCCGGAATTACCGAATACTGTGCAGTGAAGCCAGTTTGTTTGATGGACACTCCGGCCGTCAATTCGGCAACACCGGTTTGCGCGCGCTCATTCTCTGGATGAAGCACAAGGTCTTTTAGTTGCTGCGAAAAGTCGAGTGTCAGCCGGATTCGGTGGGTCGGTGGCCTGACCCTCTTGCGCCGACCTCGACCGCCGACGATCCGTCCTTCGTTGGCCAGCACGTCCAACGCGGCCCGCGCGGACCCGACAGAGCAGCCCCACTGTGCGGCTAGCTCACTTGCGGACGGTACGGGGGCATCCGGGGCGAGCTGCCCGGTAGCGATCTGCGCCCTGATGGCGTCTGCGATGCGGTGATGGACGGGCACCACGCCCGGCGTGGACTCAGGTTCTGGCTGCATACGAGCTATTCAAGCACTGACATCGCCAGTTCGCTAGCGAACCTCTTGCGGGTGACCCGCAGCACTGCTAGCGTTCCCTCATCGCAAGTTCGCTAGCTAACTAGCGAAGTAGCGAAGAGACTGCCGACCGGTTCTTCGGCACGGCGGATGCGGCCTTGGCTGCGCCGCTCGTGACCGTTCCCGGCAATGGCGCTGCTATTTGAGAACTCCACAGTGTTTCAGGAAGAAAGTCCTATTTACTCCCTGGCTCTGGTTCACCAACTTCCACATTTCTGCTGGTCGGCGCGGTGATCGCGTTGTGGCGGTAGCCGCGCCGACCTCTGACCCCTGAAGGAATTGCAGTGAATATCCATCCCCACCAGCCCGGTAAGCCGTCCACTGCTGACCTGTCCGCGATCGATGCCGAGTGGCCGTTGATCGAGGCCGAACTGTCCCTGCTCGATGCCGAGATTGCCTGGATCAACGCCGCCGACCACGGCGGTCCGTCGCCGCTGGACTGGCGTCGACTTCGCCGGGCTGAGGCCCGCGTGACCCGCGTCGCTGCTGAGCTGGCCGGTCGGCCCGCCGCCTGCCGAATCGTCTCCGAGGTCGCGGCGTGACCGCCGTCAGGTACCGGCCGAACGTGCGGCGTACGCAGGTCACGCCGTACACCACGGAACGCCGCATCGTCGGCACCCCGGCGGAGGTTGCCAGCACGGTTGACCGGGTTCGCCGGTCCGGCCGCCTGGTCGCCATGACCCGCCCCCGGCCGGTACCCGAGGGCGACGGCCGCGTCTTCGTCAACGTGCGGTTCCTTGCTACGCCGGTCCGTTCGGCGCGGCAGGTCGCCGCTGACCGCCGCCGCACGGTCCTGCGGACCGCCGGACGGGTCGTGGTCAGGGTGATCGGGGTCGCCGCTGTGGTCTGTGCAGTGTCCCGGCTGGTCATTTGGCTGGTCATTGGGCTGCTCCACCTTCTGCCGTTCCTCGGTGTCGCCCTGGTCGTCGCGCTGATCGGGTGGGCGTTGCTCGGCCGTGCGGGTGTCTGTCCCGGTCTGCACTGCCCCGGCTGCTCGCACAGGGGTCACTGATGAACCTGCGCAAGCTCGCCGGTTTCGCCCTGGTCGCGTTCGCCGTGTTCTACGCGATCACCAACCCCAGCAATGCCGCTGAGTTCGTCCACACCATCGCGTCGGGCATCGGCTCGTTCGCAACCGCTCTCGCAGGAGGCACTCGATGACCACCGCCACGCTCGCCCCCAGCGCCTACCCGGCCGCCGTGGAAGCCCTCATCCCGCAGGCCCGCGACCTTGCCGACCAGCTCGGCGCGATCCCCTCACGGAACCGGCTGATGAAAGAGTTCAAGGTGGGTGCGCCGAAGGCCATCGCCCTGCGGGAAGCCCTCGCCCAGACCGATCCCGCACCGCCCGCCCTGGTCCCTATCATCACCGTGACCGATGAAGGCGCCGCCCTGTTCGGCCCCACCGAGGCCGCCGCCCCGGCCCTGGACACGACCGGCGACACCACCGCGACCGACACCGCGCCGGCCGCCGTCGCCGTCGCGGAGATCCCGCAGGGTGGCCCTGTCGGACACCCGGACACGGAGATCACCGCCCCGGCGCCCGTTGAGATGCCCCCGCCGCTGGTCAAGGTGGCGCGTCGGCCGGTGGCGTGGCCGGTACTGCTGCTGGCGCTGCCCGCGTTCGTCGCGATCTGGTCCGGGTGGGTCTCGCTCGGGGAGTTGTCCGGGTTCGGCATCGTGCACCCGCTGCCCGGTATCGCGGACAGCCTGACGATCAACACCGCGATCACCCTGCCGATCGGGGTGGAGACGTACGCCGCGTACGCGCTGTGGGTGTGGCTGTCCGGCCGCGCTCCGCTGGTCGCCCGCCAGTTCGCCAAGTGGTCCGCGATCGGCTCCCTCGTGTTCGGCGCTGCCGGGCAGGTCACCTATCACCTGATGGCCGCGGCTGGGATGACCTCGGCCCCGTGGCTGATCACCGCCGCCGTCGCCTGTTTGCCGGTCGCGGTGCTCGGCATGGGCGCGGCCCTGGCGCACCTGCTGCACAGCACCGATCAGTAGCTCCGCCCGGCGGCACGGCCCTACGGCCTGGAAACCAGTGCCGTGCCGCCGGTCTCACCCCTCAGCCCGTTGCTGACCTCAGGAGAGAACCTCATGGTCCCGCAAAACCCCACCCCTGACGACAACTTCGACTGGCAGGCCCGCGAAGCGGAAGTCCTCGACCTCGACGACGCCCGTACCCGCCGCACCAACCCGACCCCGGCCGCCGGGGGCGGGGGCACCTCGGCACCGACCTCGGACACTCACTTCGAGGTCGCTCTCGACGACGCGCCGCAGGCCGGTGGTATCCCGGTCGATCCGCCTCCGGCGCGGCCGGACGGCCGCCGTGACATCGTCCCGTCGAACTGGTCGAACTGGCCGAACATCAAGACCAGCCTGCGTAACGCCGCGACGTTGGCCGGGTACCGGGCAGGGTTCCACGGGCTGCGCGCTCCCTGGTACGCCGTACAGGGCCTGTTCTGGGCGGTTGTCGGCGTGTTCCGGCTGATCGGCAGGCACATCACCTGGTGGTGGGTGTCGGAACAGTACGGGCTACGGCAGGCCGCCGCCGACTCGAACGACCCCGCGATGTGGCTGAAGCTGCACCGCGAGGTCAAGGCCACCCGGATGTGGCGCGGCCTGGTCCTGGCCGGCGAGCTGCTCGCCGCCGGAATCGGCGCACCGATCCTGTACGCGATGGCACCGACGTGGGTGCTCGCCGTCGCCCTGGTCGCCGTGATCGCGCTGCTCGCCCGGATCGGTCGGCCCGTCGACCGGCGGATCATCACCCCGGCCACGGTCGCCGGGCGGTTCCGCAGGGTCAACCCGGACATCATCCTGCGGGCGTACTACGCCGCCGGTCTCGGCCGCCCGGACAAGGACACCCAGCACGTGACGTTCGGCTCAACGATGTCCCGGGACACCTCCGGCACCGGTTCACAGGTGTCGATCGACCTGCCGTACGGCAAGACGTTCGACGACGCGGTGAAAGCCCGCGGTGCCATCGCTTCGGGTTTGGACGTGGCCGTGTCGCAGGTGTTCATCACCCGCGACCCCAGCTCGCACCGCCGCCACACCCTGTGGGTCGCCGACCGCGACCCCCTCGCCCAGGGCGCCGGCCGTACCCCGCTGCTGCGCTGCAAGGCCACCGACATTTGGCAGCCCGCCCCGTTCGGCCTCGACGAACGTGGCAACAAGGTCACCGTCGATCTGATGTGGACCTCCATGCTGATCGGTGCGCAACCGAGGCAGGGTAAGACGTTCGCCGCTCGCACCCTGGCGTTGTACGGGGCACTTGACCCGTACGTGAAGCTGACCGTCCTCGACGGCGGCGGAAAGCCGGACTGGCGCAAGTTCGCCCTGGTCGCTGACCGGTGCTCGTTCGGTCTGGCGATGACCCGCGATGGTGACCCCGCCGAGATCGTCTTGGAGACGCTGCGGGAGATCAAAGCCGACGTGCAAGACCGGTACGAGCGGCTGTCCGCCCTGCCGGTCGATGTGTGCCCGGAAGGCAAGCTGACCAGGGACATCGCCCGGAACCCGAAGTACAACATGCCGGTGCGGCTGGTCATCCTGGACGAGTTTCAGGAGTACTTCGACCTCGGCGACACCTCGAAAGAGATCGCGTCGCTGCTGGTGTACCTGGTCAAGGTCGCCCCGGCCGCCGGTGTGATCTTCGTCGACGCCACCCAGCGCCCGTCCGGTGTCGGTACCGGGCAGGTCGCGCAGCAGTTCATCTCCTACCGCGACAACCACCAGGTGCGGTTCGCGTTGCGGACCGGCTCGTGGCAGGTGTCCGACCTGGTCATGGGCTCCGGCGCCTACTCCGAGGGTCACGACTCCTCGACCCTGCTGCCCACCTACAAGGGCGTGGGCATCCTGCGCGGCGCGTCCGACCACACGCCCACGGTGCGAACGTACCTCGCCGACCAGGAAGACGCCGAGAAGATCCTCATCGCGGCCCGCAAGCTGCGCGAAGCCGCCAGAACCCTGACCGGCATGGCCGCCGGGGAGCAGGTCGCCCGGGAGACGCGGGATGTGCTCGCCGACGTCCGCACGGTGATCCACGCCGGAGAGGTCGGCCTGTCGTGGAACCGGCTCGCCGCCCGGTTGGCGGAGCAGATGCCGGAGCACTACGCCGACACCACCTCGGAGACGATCTCCGCTCAGCTCCGCGCACTGAATGTACGCAGCGTGAACGTCAAGGACTCCGGTCAGGTCCTCAAGGGCGCGAAGACCGCCGACATCGACGCCGCAATTCAGCGCCGCAAAGCCGCCTGATCGGTAGCGGGCCACCCGCTACCGGTAGCGCTCCCGCTACGCCACCCGCTACCACCGCCACCAGGACACATAAGCCCTGGTAGCGGGTGGCGTAGCCAGCCCTTCACACCCAAAAGCCGCCCCTGGAGGCATTTCGTGGCCACCCTCGCCGCTACCGCTACTCCCGCCATTGATCTTGCTGGGTTCCTGTTCGTCGCTTTGACCCTGGTCACCCTCGGTTACGGACTGTCGTGCTGGTTGTGGCCGTTCGGGGCCTGCCGACGCTGCAAGGGCAGCGGCAAACGCCGCAGCCCGTTCGGCCGCTCGTTCGGGCTGTGCCGCCGCTGCCACGGCGACGGCCGCCGCCTGCGGGTCGGCCGGCGGGTCATCAACGCCCTGCGCGAGGCCCACGACAAGAGCACCTGATGACCACGCCGGTCTTCCTCGACTGGCGCGGCCACCGCGTCGGCCCGCCGCTGCCCTGCCGGATCTGCACCACCCCCGCGATCTGCCGCGATGAACACGGCCGCCCCTGTCACAAGACCTGCGCCGAGGCTGCTCTGACTGAGCAACCGGCCGCCGACGGTGGCGGCCTGGTCGTCGACCTCGACGCCTACCGCACCACCCGCCCGACCACGCGCCGCCGCCGCACCGCCTAACCACCCTTCGAAAGGACACCCCGCTGTGAGCCACGCCGACCAGCTCCGCGCCGACGCCTTGCGCTGGATGCTCACCATCGCCGACCAGCACCACCTTCCCGTGCCCGCCAGCATCAACACGTTCGAGATCAGCGGCGAATGGCGGCTGACCCTGCACCTCGACGACGAGCAGGGCGACGCCGTGCGCCGCTGGGCCGACACGCTGAACCTGCCGATGGAAGCCGACCTGCGCGTCCACGGCGCCCGCCAGAGTTGGACGTGCGTCAGCGCGGGCGGAACCGCCCCCGAAATCGTGTTCGCAGGCTGGGACTACCTCAGGATTGACTCGTACTGCGACCACACCGCCAACACCACCGCCGCTGATGCGCCGATGGCGGTTGCGGCCTGATGGACACCCGCCTACGCGCCGCCCTGGCGCTGGCCGAGCAGGGACGCCACGTGTTCCTGCTCGGCCGCACCAAACGCCCCGTCGCCAACTGCCCCGCCTGCCCCAAAGCCGCCGACGACCCGAACCACGATCCGGAATCCTGCGAATGCCTTACCTGCCACGGGTTCTACGCCGCAACCACCAACCCACGGCGCATCACCGCCATGCTGTCCGCCCATCCGGCAGGGCTGCTCGCGATCCGGACCGGCACCGTCTCCGATCTGCTGGTCGTCGACATCGACCCGCGCAACGGCGGACGCCTCGACCTCGCCCTGATGGCTCCCACGGCGACCGTGGCGACCGGCGGCGACGGATGGCACCTGCACTACGCCCACCCCGGCGGACCCACCGCAGCGAAGCTCTCCGGCCATCCGGGTGTGGACCTCAAGGGCGACGGCGGGTACGTGGTCGCACCGCCTTCCGCTCACCCCGGCACCCGGCGCCCGTATCGGTGGGCGGGGGACTGGCCGGTGAATGAGATGCCCCCGCCGCTGGTCGCCGCGTGCCGACCCGCACCCGCTCGGGCCGTGACCCCGTCGACCAGGGCGACACCGACCCTGGTCGGGGGAGGGGGCATCTCATCACCGGCCGCCCTGCTCGCGGCTCACCTCGGCGCGGTTGCCCGCGCCCCGGAGGGTCGCCGCCGTACCACCCTCTACGGCGCGGCCCGGGGCGTCGCCCGGATGGTCGCCGCCGGAGCCATCACCACCACCGACGCCCACACCGCACTGACCGACGCAGGCCGGACAGCCGGCCAAACCGACCGCGACGTTCGAGCCGCGATCCTCGGCGGATTCCGCGCCGAAAACGTTGCCACAGAAGGGATCGCCGCATGACCGCCACACCCGCACAACCCATCGACGGCGCCGTACTGCTCGACCAGTTGCACGCCGTCCTCACCCGATACGTGATCTTCCCGTCGCCGGAAGCCGCTTGCGCCGTGACGCTGTGGGTCGCCGCGACGCACGCGCAAACGGCGTGGGCGCACGCGCCCCGCCTGGTGATCCGGGCGCCGGAGAAGCGGTGCGGGAAGTCGCGGCTGCTCGACACGGTGGAGGGCACCTGCCACAACCCGCTGATCACCGTCAACGCCTCACCGGCCGCCGTATACCGGGCCATCGGCTCGGACCGGCCGCCCACGTTGCTGGTCGACGAGGCGGACACCATCTTCGGGGGCAAGAACGCCGACTCGAACGAAGACCTGCGGGGGCTGCTCAACGCCGGTCACCAGCGCAACCGGCCCGCGATCCGGTGGGACAACAACACCCACCAACTGGAGAAAATCCCCACCTTCGCCATGGCCGCTCTTGCTGGTATCGGCGCGATGCCCGACACCATCGAAGACCGCGCCGTGGTCATCCGGATGCGCCGCCGCGCCCCGGGCGAGTCCGTCAAGCCGTTCCGGCACCGCCGCGACCGGCCCGCCCTCAGCGCGGTAGCCCTCCAGCTCGCCGAGTGGGTCACCGCGCACCTGCCCGAACTGGAACGCGCCGAACCGGTCATGCCCCTGGAAGACCGGGCCGCCGACACCTGGGAACCGCTGATCGCGATTGCCGATCTGGCCGGCGGGGACTGGCCCGACCGTGCCCGGCACGCCGCCGAAGTCCTCAACGCCGAGCGCGATGGCAACACTGTGTCGTCCGATCGGATCAGGCTGCTGTCGGACTGCCGGACCGCGTTCGGCAACAACGACGCGATCCCTACGGGCGTGCTGCTGGAACGGCTCAAGGCGGATCCCGAGGCGCCGTGGGCCGAACACGGCACCACCGGCCTGACTGCGATGAAGCTCGGGGTGCTGCTCCGGGAGTACGACATCCGGTCGGACACCATCCGGTTTCCGCCGCCGACCGGGCAGGTCAAGGGCTACCGGCGAGAGACGTTTGTCGACGCTTGGGAGCGCTACTGCCCCGAGGCGGACCCGTCGACCCCCTCTAAGCCGTACCAGCCGTACCAGCCGTACCCGCCCAGCTCAGACCCGGTACGGCTTGCCCAGGTGGTACGGCTTAAGCCGTACCAAGACACCCTCGACCAGGCGCCCGAAACGCCCGATTGTGGCGCCGCTGGTACGGCTTAAGCCGTACCAGAAAACAAGCCGTACCGCCCCTGACCTGCACTGGTACGGCTGGTACGGCTGGTACGGCTCCCCCGGACACAACCGCCGCTGCACCCCAATTTGACCGGTCAAGCGGCCCACTGAGAGCCACACAGACACATCGATGCATAGCCATACACCGGCCTGCCCGAAAACTTGGCTCCACGTCGCTCTCAGCGGGCCGCTAGGTGCGTTCCTGTCAACCGTCTACTTGGACCATCCATTGGGGACACCGACACGTTGAAAGCCCGTCACAGCAACGCTGACCGCCCCGCACGACCCCGCCAAGGGAGGCCGGACCCGATGGCACGCAACTTCCTCACCCTGACTGACTTTCTCGCTGAGCTGGAGGTGCCCAAGTCGACGTTCTTCCGCTGGAAGGCCCTCGGACAGGCACCCAAGACCTACAAGCTGCCCAACGGGCAGCTCCGCATCCGCCGCACCGACTTCGACGCCTGGTTGTCGACCCGTGAGGAGCCACAAGCCGCATGAACACCACCTATGACGTGCGCCTCTGGGCCATCCGCGAGCACGTGGGAAAGGACCGCAAGACCGGCAAGCCGCGCAGTACCTACCGCGTGCGGTGGCTGGTGGCGGGGCAGGACTTCGGAGAGACGTTCCAGACCAGGGCACTCGCTGAGAGCTTCCGGTCGAAGCTGGTCACAGCACAGCGGGAAGGCGTCGCGTTCGACGTGGCAAGCGGCCTGCCGGAGCCGATGGCGCGCGAACTGAACACGAAATCCTGGTATGACCATGCCGTTGCGTTCGTGGACATGAAGTGGCCACGGGCCGCGCCGAAACAGCGCAAGAGCATCGCGGAATCTCTGGCCAACGTCACCGCTGCCCTGCTGGCGACGGACCGAGGTGCGCCCTCGGCGGACGAGATCCGGCAGGCCCTCTACAAGTGGTCCTTCAACCGCACCCGGCGCGAGGAGGGGCCGCCGCCGGACGAACTGGCCACAACGGTGAAATGGCTGTCGGCTCACACCGTGAAGCTGACCGACCTCACCGATGCCGCTCTGATTCGTAAAGCGCTCGACACGCTGGCCCTCCTCAACGACGGCAAGGCCGCAGCGGCGAACACGGTTGCCCGCAAACGCGCCGTCTTCTACGGCGCGCTTCGATACGCCGTGGAGCTTCGGCTCCTCAACGCGCATCCGATGGACTTCGTCCAGTGGTCCGCCCCCAAATCGACCGAAGAAGTTGATCGGAGATCTGTCATCAGCCCAGCTCAAGCACTGCTCCTGCTTACCGCGGTCGGTACGAAGTCACCACGGTTGGTGGCGTTCTTCGCCTGCATGTACTACGCCGCACTTCGGCCGGCCGAAGTGCTGCACCTGCGGGAGGAGGAGTGCGAGCTGCCTGAATCCGGGTGGGGCATTCTGCGGCTGACCGGATCGTCACAACATGTGGGTGAGAACTGGGGCGACGACAGCACGGACATGCGAGAGGACCGGGAGCTGAAGCACCGGGCGAAAGCGGCCACGCGAATCGTTCCCGCTCCGCCGATCCTCGTTCGCGCCCTTCGGTGGCACCTCGCAGAGTTCGGCGCGGCGCCGGACGGACGGCTGTTCGCCAGACAGGGGTACGGGGGCGGTCCTGTCTCGAAGGAGACGTACTCGCGAGTCTGGCGGCAGGCCCGCAAGGATGCGCTCACTCCTGCGCAACAGCGGTCGCCGCTCGGCAAGGTGCCCTATCAACTGCGGCACGCCGCTGTGTCCCTCTGGCTCAACGCCGGGGTCCCAGCAACCCAGGTGGCGGAGTGGGCGGGGCACAGCGTCCACGTGCTCCTCAAGGTCTACGCCAAGTGCATCGACGGCCAGGACGAGGCGGCGCGCCGCCGGATCGCGGAGGCCTTGGAGGTGGAGGAGGACGAGGCGTAGGCCCGCCGAAACTTTGCCGCGTATTTGCCGTGACCAGTGAGCTGTAGCTAGATCACCTGAGACTCAGTGAGACTCGCCCGTCGATGAGGAAGGCCCCGCTGTCCTGCGTAACCGCAGGTCAGCGGGGCCTTTCCCGTGTTCAGAGCGGAGGGCGTGGGATTCGAACCCACGGAGACGCGGAACGCCTCACCGGTTTTCAAGACCGGCGCCATCGGCCACTAGGCGAGCCCTCCCGTGCAGCGGCACTCAGTCTGCCAGATCCGTGCGCGCGAGCGGAACGGACACGGCCCCTGCCGCCCCCGGCCCACCCCCAGTACCGGAACCGAAACTTATATTAAGTCTCTTAACAGGCACCTGAGCTGCAAAAACACCTCGCCCAAGCGGAACCACCACGGTTGACACGGTATAGATAACCGTGTTTATTGTTCGCTGCCTTACCCATCCCGGCCAGGCCCCCACCTTCGGTCAAGGGAGTCCCCTCCATGTCCATCCCCGGAAGAAGGACCGCGCTCGGCGCGGCCGCCGTCGTGCTCGCCGCCGGCACCGGCATCGTGTTCGCCCCGAGCGCGTTTGCCGCCAACGAGCAGGTCAACATCTATCTCACCACCACCAGCGACGGCGCCGGGCGGGCTGTCACGCGCGGCCTGCAGCAGCAGACGCCGGTTAATTTTGCCGGCAGCACCGGCGGCGCCAACCAGACCATCACCGTCAATGAGAATGCCACGTACCAGCAGTTCGAGGGCGCCGGCGCCTCGTTCACCGACACCGCCGCCTGGCTTATCAACGGCAGCGGCGCGCTTTCCGCCGCCACTCGCAACGATGTGATGACCAAGCTGTTCAGCCCGACCGCCGGGATCGGGGTCAGCGCCACCCGCAACGTTATCGGCTCGTCGGACCTGGCCCGTTCCAGCTATTCGTATGACAGCACCTGCTGCGACGTCAACGATTTTACGCTGGCCCGCGACGTCGATGTGCTGGCGCTGACCAAGCAGGCCAAGAGCCTCAACCCGAGCCTGCTGGTGATGGCCTCGCCCTGGTCCGCGCCGTCCTGGATGAAGGACAACAACAGCTACAACCAGGGTTATCTCAGGGCCGAGTATTACAAGGCGTATGCCCAGTATTTCGTGAAGTACATCCAGGGCTATGAGGCTCAGGGCGTACACGTCAATTATGTCACCGAGCAGAACGAGCCCGGCTGCTGTTCCGGCTATCCCTCCATGCAATGGAGTGTCTCCGGGCTGCAGTCGTTCGCCAAGAATGACCTGCTGCCCGCCCTGCAGGCCGCGGGCCTGAGCACGAAACTGCTGGTGCACGACTGGAACTACAGCGACTACGACACCTGGGGTGCGCCGCTGGTCAACGACGCGGCGATCCGTAATCACCCGAACTTCGGCGGGGTGGGATGGCACGGTTACGGCGGCGATCCCAGCAAGGCTTCCACGGTACGCAGCCAGTATCCGTCCATGAATCAGTATTTCACCGAGCACTCCGGTGGCACCTGGGTCGGCAACCAGCAGGCCGAGGACATGAACAACCTGATCGACTACACCCGGAACTGGGCGCGGTCGTGGACCAAGTGGAGTCTCGCGGTCGACCAGAACATGGGCCCGCACAATGGCGGCTGTGGCACCTGCACCGGCCTGGTCACCGTGCATAACGGTGACAGCCGCAGCGGGCAGGTCGACTACACGATCGAGTACTACACGATGGGGCACCTGACCAAGTTTGTGAAGCCGGGCGCGGTGCGCATCGATTCGACCGCGAATGCGACCGTCAAGAACGTGGCCTGGAAGAACCCGGACGGGTCGAAGGCGCTGATCGCGTACAACACCAGTGCCGGCGCGCAGACCGTCAAGGTCAACTGGGGTGGACAGTCCTTCGTGTACAGCCTGCCGACCAAGACCTCGGCGACCTTCACCTGGGGCGGGACCCAAAACGGGGGTACGCGTACCGGGGCGATCTCGGGTCTGGGCGGCAAGTGCCTGGACGTGACCGGGGGCTCGACCGCCAACGGCAACCTGCCGCAGCTGTGGACGTGCACCGGTGGCCCGAACCAGGTTTGGACGCTCGGCGCCGACAACACGGTCCGGGGTCTCGGCAAGTGCCTGGATGTGTCGAACAACTCAACGGCGGACGGCGCGGCCGTGCATCTGTGGGACTGCATCGACACGGTGGCCAGCCAGAAGTGGACCGCCAGCAACGGTTCGCTGGTCAACACGGCGTCGGGCAAGTGCCTCGACGTCCTGAACAACAGCACCGCCGACGGCGCCAAGCTGCAGATCTGGTCCTGTACGGGCGCCGCCAACCAGACGTGGAACGTGCCCGGCTGAGGGCCCATTTTTGTCGTACGCGTCGGGCAAGCTATCAGTCATGCACGCGATCACGATCGAAGAGCCCGGCGGTCCGGAAGCCCTCGTCTGGGCCGAAGTGCCCGACCCGACCCCTGGCCCCGGCGAGGTGTTGGTCGAGGTGACGGCCGCAGCGGTCAACCGGGCCGACGTGACGCAGCGCCAGGGCCACTACCCGCCGCCGCCGGGCGCGCCACCCTATCCGGGCCTCGAGTGCTCCGGCGTGATCACCGCGATCGGCGACGGCGTGACCGGCCACCACGTGGGCGAGCGGGTGTGCGCCCTGCTCGCCGGCGGCGGCTATGCGGAGCAGGTGGCGGTGCCGGCGGGCCAGCTCCTGCCGATCCCGCAGCAGATGTCCGTGCAGGAGGCGGCGGCTCTCCCCGAGGTCGCCTGCACGGTCTGGTCAAACGTGGTGGACGTCGCCCGCCTCCGCAAAGGCGAGACGCTGCTGGTGCACGGCGGAGGCGGCGGCATCGGCACCTTCGCGATCCAGCTGGGCAAGGCCCTGGGCGCCCGGGTGCTGGTCACGGCCCGGGAGCCCAAGCATGCCCAGCTGCGTGCGCTCGGTGCCGACCTGGCGATCGACTACTCGTCGGCCGATTTCGTTGCGGAGACCCAGGAGTTCACCGACGGCAAGGGCGTTGACGTCATCCTCGACATCATCGGCGCGAAATACCTGAACCGGAACGTGGCCGCCCTGGCCCCCGGCGGCCGCATCGCGGTCATCGGCCTGCAGGGTGGCCGCCACGGCGAGCTCGACCTGGCCGCACTGATGATGAAGCGCGCCTCGGTCTCCGGAACGACCCTGCGCGCCCGCCCGATCCCCGACAAGGCCCGGATCGTCAGGGGCGTGCGCGAGCAGGTCTGGCCACTGATCGACGCGGGAGCGATCCGTCCGATCATCGACCGCACGATCCCGATGGCAGCAGCGACGGAGGCCCACCGCCTGATGGAAAGCAGCGACCACCTGGGCAAGATCCTCCTCCTACCGTGACCTGCTCAGACCTGGAAGGCGGCGATTCCGGAGAAGACTCGGACTTTCCAGGTGCAGCCGGTCGACGTGCTGACCGTGAAGACGCCCTTCCGGGCGCCCGCGTGGCCGTTCAGGGTCAGGGTGCCGGTGGGCTTCTCGCCGCGGACGTATTCGGAGCCGCCGCCCTCGCCGGTCCAGGTCAGGTGCGCGAAGGGGGAGCCGCTGTCCGCGCAGGTCCAGGACACGATCGCTTTGTAGTCGTGGGTGGGGATCCGGATCGTCGGGCTCTGCCAGGAGTTGGTCCGCTCCGACCAGCCGGCGACCTCCCGCGAGCGATGCTGGAACACCTGCACCTCGTCCAGCCGGGCCGCGTTGCGGCGGCTCGTCGAGCCGGCGTAGACGGCCTTCCACGTGCCGGTCGTCTGCGCGGTGAAGCTGCGGCTGAAGTCACCGGCATCCGTCGTCGTCGCGAAGCCCTGGTGCGTGTACGCATTCGCGGGGGTTCCGTTCGCGTGGAAGTAGAAGTCCACCCGGGCCTGGTTGCCCCGAGTGGTCTGCCACACCCGGCCGGTCAGTGTCACGGGCGCCCCCTTGGTCGCCGGTTCCGGTGCGGCGTCGAAGATCATCCGCACCGCCGCCGGCCCGGCATGAGAAACGGTCGGCGTGTCGGCGTGGGCGGCGCCCACCTCGCCGGGAAGGAGCAGCGCAGCGGTCAGCGCAGCGAACACCAAAGCAGGACGACGGCGCATTCAGGAACAACCTCTCGGCGATTCGGGGGATATGCGCCATTTTGGCAGCTCCGAGCGCCACCCCATCGCGACGGGACCGGCGAGCCGAGATCAATCACCCGGGCCAGGCGCGGCTCTCGAAGTGCAGCGAGCGATCAGATGAGGCGCCGCGGTCCCGGGCCCTGCCTACCGAGTTCATCGTTCGGGTTGATCAGCGGGCAGCGGTCGATCGACATGCACCCGCAGCCCACGCACCCGGTGAAGTCGTTGCGCAACTGCTCCAGGTGGAGCATCCGCCGATCGAGTTCCTGCTGCCAGCACTGCGACAACCGAGCCCAGTCCTCGCGGGTCGGGGTGCGGCTGTCCGGCAGTAGCGCCAGGATCGCGCTCACCTCCTTCAGCGGGATGCCCACCCGCTGCGCGATCCGGATGAAGGCCACCCGGCGCAGCGCGTCGCGGCGGTATCGGCGCTGGTTTCCCGCCGTTCGCCGGCTGGTGATCAGGCCCTGCCGTTCGAAGAAGTGCAGGGCCGACACCGCGACCCCGCTGCGGGCCGCCAGCTCTCCGACGCTCAGCTCCATGTGCCCGACAACTCCTTCTTTCGCGCTTGACCTCAACATTAGTTGGGGTTCTAACGTCGGAGCCGTCATCGCACCGATCGAGGGAGACATCGTGTCCGCACATCCGCTCCGCCTGGCCGTCATCGTCGCCAGCACCCGCGAAGGGCGCTTCGGGCCGACCGTCGCCGACTGGTTCGCCGGGGAGGCGGGCCACCGCGACGATCTGGAGGTCGAGATCGTCGACCTTGCCACCCGCGATGCCGGCTCGGTCACCGGGACGCTCGGGGCCGCCGACGCCTTCGTCGTCGTCACGCCCGAGTACAACCACAGCTACCCCGCGCCGCTCAAGGCCGTGATCGACAGCCACTCCCGGGAGTGGCACGCCAAACCCGTCGGCTTTGTCTCGTACGGCGGGCTGTCCGGCGGCCTGCGTGCGGTCGAGCACCTGCGGGTGGTCTTCGCCGAGCTGCACGCCGTCACCGTGCGTGACACGGTCAGCTTCCACGGCGCCCGGTCCTGCTTCGGCCCGGACGGCCGGCCCCTGGACGAGGCCGCACCCGGCGCCGCCGCCCGCGTCCTCCTCGACCGCCTCACCTGGTGGGGCGTCACCCTGCGGGACGCCCACCAGGCCCGCCCGTACGTGACGGCCTGAGGTGACAGCCGTGCGGATCACCGACGATCTCCCCGATCCGGCCCGGGCCGATGTCGGCGTGGTCCTGGCCGCCGAGCAGGCGGTGGGCGGCGCCGACCGGCTGGTGGCCGCCGCCGACGCCGTCATCGCCGCCCGGCGGAGCGAGCCCTGGCCGGACGGCCTGCTGAGCTATGCCCTCTTCCTGGACACAGACGGTGATCTCCTTCTGCACTACGCACAGTGGACGGATGAAGAACGACTCCCGCTCCTGAAGGATCACACCAGATATCGGCTGTACCGGGGCGGCAGATCATCCGACGGCGCGGTGCCCGGCGCGATCGTCGCCGTGCGCGTCGACACCGACGATGACGCTCTCGCCCGTACCTGGGTGGATGCGGTCTTCGAGGCCTTGGATCACGACGGTGACCTGCCCGCCGGCGGGCTTGGAGGGTTCTTCCACATCAGCATCGACGGCCGGCGGGTGCTGAACTACGCCGAGTGGGTCAGCGCGGACGCCCACAAGAAGGCCCTGGCGGCCACCGGCCGCGGGATCTCCCGAGGCCCGTTGTGGGACAAGGTCCAAACCATGCCGGGGGTACGCCCACAGAGCGTCACCCGCTACCGTCTGTACAAGACGCTGGTCCCCTAGCGCGGGGTTCGACGCTGGGTATTCGGGTGACGGTGATCGCTCGGGCGACCATCATGGACGCATCATGAGCAGACGATTGCGGGCCATCGCCCGGGAGGCCGTGGAGATCGCCGAGCGTGGCTGGTACCACGATCCGCTGGGCGCCGAGGTGCGCATCGACGTCGGGCCCGCGGTCGCCGGCACCCGGCTCTACCTGCCGGCCGACGACCTGCCCGCGGGCGTCGCCGCGCCGAGCGTGCCCGTCGAGGTCACTGGCGAGTCCACCCGCGCCGCGCCGGGCGTGCCGGTCGAGGTCACTGGCGAGTCCACCCGCGCCGCGCCGGGCATGCGGGTCGAGGTCACCGGCGAGTCGACCCTGGCCGCGGCGCGGCGTCTCGGTGGTGATGTCGCGGCGCTGGTCTTCGCCTCGGCTCGCAACGCGGGCGGCGGTTTCCTCAACGGCGCCCAGGCCCAGGAGGAGAGCGTCGCCCGCAGCTCCGCCCTGTACCCGTGCCTGCGTGCGGCCGGTGACTTCTACGCGTTCCACCGGGCTCACGTCGAGCTGACCTATACCGACCGGGTCATCTACTCGCCGGCCGTGCCCGTCTTCCGGGACGACAAGGCGACGCTGCTCACGAAGCCGTACCCGGTCACGTTCTTGACCTCGGCCGCGCCCAATCTGTCCGCGATCCGGGGCAACCAGCCCGAGCTGGCCGCCGAGGTCCCCGCGGTGCTGCGCCGCCGCGCGGCGCGGGTGCTCGCGGTCGCCGCCGCGCACGGCCATCGCCGGCTCGTGCTCGGCGCGTGGGGATGCGGCGTCTTCGGCAACGACCCCAGCATGGTGGCGGAGGCGTTCGCCGCGGCCCTGACCAGGTATCCGATGGAACATGTCGTGTTCGCGGTCCTGGGCCCGAACCGCGACGAGTTCACGGCAGCTTTCGCGCCCGCCGGACGCTAGCGTCGCTGCGATACTCGCCGGTATGACGGATCATGAGCCCTTCCGGATCGTGGCGGTGGTGGAGATGGCGACCGGGCACTTCGCGGCCGGCGGCCGGTACGAGGACGAGGTGCTGGCCCTGCTCGGCCGGCACGGCGGCCGGGTGGAGCGCCGGCTGCGTACCGGGGACGGCGGCTCGGAGGTGCAGATCCTCGCGTTCGAGTCCCGGGCCGGCTACGAGGCGGTGCTTACGGACCCGGCGCGGCTGTCGCTGCGGGCCGCCCTCGGTGCCGCGGCGCCGACGACCCGGGTGCTGGAGGTCAGCGACGTACCGTAACCGGGGCTTCCCGCACCGCCTCTGCGGCGAGGTCGAGGTCGCCTATGTTCGCGTGTTCTGCTCCTCTTCCGGATGACACATACCCGAACGGTTCGCGCTCGGATCGACATCCGCGGAGCATTTTTTTCCGGTTCCCCGCAACGGAGCCGCGAATGTGTGTTGGCATGGTCGACGGAATTACCACTATCGCCTGGGTTCCCATTGTCGCCGTTCTACGGATGACAACCGGCGCGGCGGCACCATCCGTCGCACTGAATTGGGATTCGCGTGAGAGCCCCGGGCCGAACTCGGAGGCTTCGCTGTCTCGTCCGTCCACCGGCCGTGTCCTGGCCGCCGGCGCACTCGCGCTCGCTGTGAGCACGCCGGCTCTCGATTCCGTCGAACCCCCCATGGAGAGTTTGCCGATTCCGGTGCCAGCCGCCGCGCCCGCGCTGGTGGAACAACAGCCGATCCTGACGGCCCGGACCATGCTGCGAGCCTCCCGCTCGGCAGTGCGCCGGTCCGCCGTACGGCCGGCTGCCGTCGCGTTGCGCGCGGCGCAGCGGTCCGCTCAGCGGGAGATGAAGAAGATCCTGGCCGTACGCCGGGCCGCGGTGGCCCGCCGGGCCGCCGAGGTCAGGGCCGCTGCGGTCAGGGTTGCCCAGGTCCGGGCCGCCGCCCAGCGGCGCGTCGCGGCGCGACGGGCGGCGGTGGCCCGCCGGGCCGCTGCTGTCCGGCACGTCGCGGCCCGGGCCCGGGCCGCCGTCCGGCCCGCGGTCAAGCACCGGGTGGCGCCCAAGCGCCGCGCGGTGACCCGCAAGGTGCGCTCGTCGATGCGGATGTCGTCGGTGATCGCGTACGCCCGTTCGCAACTCGGCAAGAACTACCGACGCGGCGCGGAGGGGCCGAATTCGTTCGACTGCTCGGGCTTCACCAAGCGCGCCTACGCGGAGGTCGGGCTGCGGTTGCCGCATTCCTCGGGGGCCCAGGCGGCCCGCGCCCGTACGGTTTCCCGGGGTGCCGCACAACCCGGCGATCTGGTCGTGGGGCCGGGGCACGTGGGGATCTACATGGGCGGCGGAATGATGATCGATGCCGGGAACTCGCGTACCGGGGTGGTTTATCGACGGCTCTACGCGGGTTTGCACATCGAGCGGTTTTAGCGGGATTGGCGGTGGTCGGCGAGAATCTCTCGCATGATCACCGAACACTGGCCGCTGTTCGGGCTGCGGCTGAGAACGCCGCGGCTCGAGCTGCGCCTACCGGACCTGACCGACCTGGCGCACCTCGCCGACGTCGCCGCCGAGGGGGTGCACGACCCCGGCTCTCAGCCGTTCCTGGTGCCGTGGACCGACGACACGCCGGAGCAGGTGGCGCGCGGAACGCTGCAGTTCCACTGGCGGATGTTGGGCCAGTGGGCGCCGGAGAACTGGTCGCTGAACCTCGTCACGGTGTTCGACGGGCAGGTTGTCGGCACCCAGGCGCTCGACGCCCGACGGTTCGGCACGCTGCGCGAGGTGGGCACGGGGTCGTGGCTGGGGCGCGCCCACCACGGCAAGGGCTTGGGCACCGAGATGCGGGCCGCGGTACTGGACCTGGCCTTCGCCGGGCTGGGCGCCCAGTGGGCCGTCTCGGAGGCCTTCGCGGACAACGCGGCCTCGTACGGCGTGTCGCGGCGGCTCGGTTACGCCGACGACGGCGTCGCCCGGCATGTGGTCCGCGGCGAGGCGGTGGTCGGGCGCCGGCTGCGGCTGGATCGGGCCGGCTGGGCGGCGGCCCGCACGGTCGACGTACGGATCGAGGGTCTGGCGCCCTGCCTGCCGCTGTTCGGCTGCTGAGCCTCCGGGGGCACACAGCAGTCGGCACCCGTCGCGGTGGGCGGGTGCCGACTTGCTGGACGCCATGGGCGACCGATCACCACCGAGCACGGGGATCTCTGCCCTGCGTACCCGGTCGGATGTCTGACAGAACTATCGCCCGGCGCAAGCCCCACCCCACGCACCATCTGTGCGTTTCTGCGAAACTTCCCGTCCACCCCGGCAACCGAGGCGAAAGATGTGTGACACCTCACCCGGTTACGGTCGGCAAACGGGGGAAGTCGTCGAACCGGTGCCATCTGGGCGCCGGATACGTGGAAGGACTACCGAGCATGAGCCTGGAGCGAGCCGAAGCGCCGGATCCCTACGACATCCTGCCGCCGGTCCCGGCCTTCACGCTGACGAGCGTGGACATGGCCGACGGCCGACCGCTCGACGAGCTGTACGCGCACACCAGCGTCGGGGGCAAGAATCTCTCGCCGCAGCTGTCCTGGTCCGGTTTCCCGGCGGAGACCCGGGGTTTCGTCGTGACCTGTTTCGACCCTGATGCGCCGACCGGCAGCGGCTTCTGGCACTGGGTGGCGGTCAACCTGCCGGCCACCGTGACCGAGCTGGACCGCGGCGCCGATCCCCTGCCGGACGGGGCGTTCACCGTGCGCAACGACTACGGCGACACCGGGTACGGCGGCGCGGCCCCACCGCCCGGTGACCGCCCGCACCGCTACGTCTTCGCGGTGCACGCCCTCGACGTCGACCGGCTGGAGGTGGGTGCGGAGGCCACGCCGGCCTACGTCGGCTTCAACCTGGCCTTCCACACCCTGGCCCGGGCGACGATCCGGCCCACGTACCAGGTCAAGGGCTGACCCGCGGGCGGCGCGCACGACGAAGCCCGCCGGATCACGATCCGGCGGGCTTCGGGTGGTGCAGGATCAGCCGGCGACCTTCGCGACCACGAAGACCGACTGGCCGAACGGCGGCTTCACGATGCTCTCGGCGGCCTTGGTGATCGGCAGCACGACGCTGTCGTAGACCTTGACCATCGGGCCCTCTTTCGGGGACATCTTGAAGATGCTCGTGGCGCCGTAATATCCGATCAGGCCCAGGGCGTTGGCGTAGTGCAGCTTCTCGATGGTCAGGCCGGCCTCGGTCATGGCGGCGCGCATCGTCTTCTTGGTGTAGCGGCGGATGTGGCCGGTCGCGACGTCGATGTGGCTCATCGCGAACATGAACGCCGGCACGATCAGGATGATCCGGCCGCCGGGGCGGACCAGCTCAGCCATGCTGCGCAGGGCACCCACGTGGTCCTCGATGTGCTCGAGGACGTTGTAGGAGACAGCGGCGCTGTATTCCCCGTTGGCGTCGGCCGCGGGCAGCAACATCTGCCGCACGTCGATGTTGTCGTGGTCGGCCAGGCGCTCCTTGAGCTGCACCAACCGGTCGGGGTCCGCCTCGGTGGCGGTGAAGCGGGGCAGGTGCTCCGCCCACTCCAGTGCGTAGTCGCCCAGGCCGCTGCCGATCTCAATCGGGTTGTCGCCCAGGTATGGGAGAGCCAGCTCCACGAACCACCGCCGGTGGTTCACGGCCATGGCGAGGCCTTCGAGCACTTCGGACTGGATCCGCTGGTCTCCAGTGATGTCTGCCATAAGTAAGGTTCCCTCGTCTTGCCGATCCGAGCTGACAGCGGGACCGGAAGAGT
>Ga0307515_10003824_pt1 | contig 31492 bp, 23 predicted proteins | sample 17_EM_MG_FD_194513 | JGI IMG/M metagenome (GOLD analysis project Ga0307515, IMG submission 194513) | Populus trichocarpa ectomycorrhiza microbial communities from riparian zone in the Pacific Northwest, United States - 17_EM | ecosystem: Host-associated > Plants > Roots > Unclassified | place...
CCCCCCCCCAGGATGGCACTCGAGCTCTCCAAATTCAGTTGGATCGTAAATTTATTTGCAAGGAAGGATAAGAAGAATCCATCATTAGTTCTCTATCCATTGTAGCAAACAAGGAAATTATCTCATCATCCATTATCTTTACAGTCCATCTCTCCTAACAAGGCTCTATTTGTTAAAAAAAGAAAAAAGAAAAAAGAGAATCCTTTCTTTCTCAGGTGCCAAACGAGGACCTCTTTGTCCGTCATCCCGAGCCATCATTCCTAACAAAGCGAAATATTTAATTATTTACAATTAAGGGGGCAGCTCAAAAGAGAAAGGATATCATCTGCTTTAATGAGATTAGGATGTGTATATATGTTTAGTTGGATCGCAGTATTTCAATGGCTTTTATTTTTATTTTTTTGTAATTTGTAATTGCGCAAATAACGCTAATGGCAATGAGCTTCTAGTTTAACAAGTTATCTATATTCTGTGTCTCAATGTTCTTAGATTTGAGCCTCTCTTTCGCCAAAGAAGAAGAAGAAGAAGCGCTGGCAGTAGCATTTCAGAGAAATTATTTACAGTGGCTAAGCATCTCTTTAACAAAGGGTTTGGGTGGCTTAGAGCAATAGATTGGGATCTTTGACAATCTAACATTCAATGCTCAAAAAATGACCTGGTGCCCAGGCGTGCTTGCTGAGAAAGCAAAGAAAATAATGACTGCGCCTAGAATTCTCATGCCATCCTTGAATGCGAGGAGACTAGAGAGATATCCTTGGTTTTTTTTATATGGTTATATATATATATATATATAAATCGTTGAAGCTTCACATTCGCGCATGCGGAGCGGGCTTCCACTTCTTTGCCACAATCAATGGCTGGTTTATGAAATAATATTAGGGGCGATCATTTTCGGTTCGGTTTGGTTTTTATTAAAAAAAAATAATTAAACTGAAATTTTATTTTTTTAAAAAAACCAAAACCAGTTCAAACTGACCGGTTTCGGTTTGGTTTTTTCAGGACAAAAACCGGTTCAAACCGGTTTTGGCTCGGTTTTTTCGGTTTGGCTAGACTTTTTGCCAGTTTGGCTCGGTTTTTTTGTTTGGATTTGGTTTGATTATTTTTTTCCAGTTTTCTTGGTTTTTTAATTTTTTTATTCACCCCTGTAAAATATATGGAGTTTCAAAAATGCATGGCAGTAATAGCAGGCTGCCCATCAAAGAGACCACAAATAAAGATATCTAATCTAGCTGCTTAAATTTATAATTTTATATTATGACCGCTGCCTAAGTATATTATTTGTCAAGACTCCCTAACATTCTGCTTGTTTTTATATTTGTAAAATGTTTTTTAAAAAAAAAATAATTTTTTTTTTAATATTTTCAGATCATTTTAATGCGTTAATATCAAAAATAATTTTTAAAAAATAAAAAAAAATATTATTTTAATATATTTTTAAATAAAAAATATTTTAAAAAACGACTGAAATCACAATTTCCAAAACAAGATAGATAAAACACCTGGAATTACAAAACCTAGAACTAGCCTCTGCATAGTATGTTATATAGAAAATTCAGGAAAAAGAAATGGATTGGTTTCATGTGATCTTTGTCAAGCTGACACGGGACACGAAAAGGAAAAACATAAATCAGAGAACTTAGGAAATTAGAACGTGTCATTAATTGATACATAAAAAATTGTTGAGAGATGAAAAAAAAATTAATAACTTGTTTACTTAGTAATCACATCAAACACTCTCACACATTGATCAGCTCCACAAGAAGCCAGTTGCATTCGCCGGCATTCTTCACTCTTTTCAGGGTTTCTCCATGACAGTCGATTCACTGAAGACACATGGCACAATGAAGTATCGAACCGGACTGCAAGATTGGCAGCTGCACTCTTGTTGATGGTAAGACTCCACAATTCGATGAGTCCATTTTCCATTCCAACTGCAAGAAGCCCATGATTACTTTGACGATCAATACCGACCCATGACAGGGCAGTGACACTGCTGCTGAACTGTGGCAAAGTCATCATCTGTTTAACTGATGAGTCTTGCTCTACGGCCCAGATCTTCACTGTCTTGTCCCTGGAACCAGTTGCAAATTGGTGACCAAACGGGTTCCAGGAACAAGACCATATAATTCTCTTGTGTGCCTCCTGTCTTGCTAGAAGCTGATAACTAACTTCATCTGTGCCTATACAAATATCACGAATAAATGATTCGATCATAGCATGCTATGAAGTTTCATGGAGTCTTGAATTATAAAGGCAAGTTTACACATAAAATTAATCCCATCATGTTTCTGAAGAACCGTGTACTTTCATCCCCAGAGAATAGTTTCGGAGTCCAATTTATTGCTGAGTGGGGAAAATGAAATAAAGTGCACTGACTTTTTAACATCTCATTTTGGATGAAAGAAACAAACATGGAAAATGCAATCAAATGCCCCAGAAGATGCAGTGGTATAAGTACTGAGTCATATGTCAACAACAGAAAAGCAATGATCCACGGAACCAACTGCAATGAAGTAATACATTCTAGACAAGTCTAAAGTTCTGCTGTTGTCAGCCTTCATCCAGATCTTCAAAAGAAAAGAAAAGAAAAGAAAAACATAAAAATTATTTTACTCTTGCTATTCACTTTCAAGCAAATCTCTCTTCTGACCATTTCCATATAGCACATGCTTTAGCCTTAATTTAATCCACAAGTACAAGGATGATGACACTGAAGAGTAGCATATAAATTCATGATAAGGGGTACCTGTTCTTTTGATTGCGAAAACGGAGAACTGCCTATCTCTTGACACAGCCAAAAGCATACTGTCATCACGAGAGAATTCCATTTGTGTCACTGTTAAGCTATGTGCCTGCAAACGACCAACTGCCTTCCAGGAGCCCACTTGCCATAGCCATATTTCTGCTACCATGGCAGACTGGGCCTGCAAAACATAAAATATATAATTAAAAATTTACAACTCCCAAACCATCCTGTGTGTTTGCAGTGGCAATTTTAGAACAATCATATGCACTTGCCTAAAAATCCATACATGTAGTGGAAAGAATGCCACTCCATACAAGTTGTTGCAAGGGAGCCACTCATACTAGTTTGAGTTTATAATATATTCTCCAGTTTAAATTAACTTTTTTGATGTATTCAAATGAGCTGCCCTCCTGGTTCATTACTGGTCCACTTCAACTTCAAATAAAAAGATTTTCTTCCTTCACACTTCTTTGAGTTCCCAAATAAGTTATGTTTATGAAACGCCACTGTTCCCAATAGCAGTGAAAATGAGACCAAATTAGTTTCATATAAATTTTACTATGGAAGCCAATGGACATAATATTCCAGCATGTTTATTGGGTGCAATCACTTCTAAAGAACAAGTATTCCCTTGAATGATATAATATCTTCAACAGTTACAATACATACTTTGCACCAGAGCAATTATCGACCATGTTTCCCAGAAATGTCTCTCCCAACATGAACGTTCATGGCTGAAGTAAAGCACTCAAGCAATTGCCATCCACCCAAGGGTAAGTACTTTTGCAGCTAAAATGCTGAATCAAACTAAACACAGAAAAATTGGAAGGAACATGACTGGAATAGGAGTCCTGTAATTTTTTCTCCATCTTTATTTGGAAATTAAGTAGGATACTGGTTGCAACAAGGACAGCTATAAGCAAAAAATTTTCTCCTTTCCCATGCCTAAGGGTATTTTTGTTGAAGTTCACACTAGAGTTTAAAACAAAAGTAACATTTGGTATTATAAGCATATACCTTACACGAGGAAGCGACAAGCTTCCCCTCGTGATCACAGCTTAGGGAAAAAAGCTCGTTTCCATGACCATAAAGTTTGTGCGACTCTGGCCATAATGTGTGGTATGCCAGCTGATCTTCAATGGGAGGTTCAGTGAACACAACTGGAACTGCATCAGGAATGCTTTCGAGGGTATCGAGACCATCATTCCCATTCCTTTCTGGGGTCTCCTGCACAGCTGCAAAACAAAAACATCAGTTAAAATGCTTTTAGTTGGAAACTTGCACTTGTTGCTAGTTGCATGAAATCTTGGTCTTCTCTTATGAAAAAGTAGTGTGAAACCATCATCAGTTTAAGAGATAGATATCTATAACAAAAAATGGCTTGTCATTAATTTTTTTTGTTTTTATTACTGACAATGAAGAGCCTTTATCTAATTATGGCCCCAACAAAGCATGGTCCAGAGGAAGAATTTGAAACCAGTCCTCCCTTTTGTTTTTTTTTTTTATGAAATTGTTACCCAACAGTTTCACCCCTTCTATTTCAAAACCAAGACTTTTTCACTTTCATACCCGGTAACAGGTTCTAGTCTTATTTGTTAGGCAAATACATGCACAGGCATGCGTGCACACTTGCAGACACAATGTGCTGGAATATGTGTATCTATAGATCTGGAGGGTGGAGCTCAAGAGTGGGAGCAGGGTAGGGATGCATCAACCTAGTCCACATAAAACAAAAGGCTGACTGGCATAAGAATACGATTGCAAGAATGGCTAAAGAGGCTAATACAGTGCCTTTTTCACTTATAGTAACTATGTACCTTGCAAACTTTCATTGCACTAGATATGCTGTAGCAATTTAAAATGTCACATGAAGAGAAGTAAAAACTTTTCCCTCTCAGAATGCTTAAAACTGTCAGTTCCATAATCTAAGAATGCATCAGGTATTTGACATTTTTAATTCATCTAGAAGAAGCAAACCATGTCCAAGACTTTCGAATTGTTGCAGATATTATTAAACTGCAAGATTAGTACATGCAGAGATTTTATGTACTACACACTGACATACATATATAGAGAGGGGGAGAGACACTCACTGTTAACATAAATAGGCTTCTGAGACAGGCCAAGAGCGGACATATTTGCACCCAAAATCTGAACATCAACTTGAAGGTTTTCAGGAAAACTAGACTTTTGACAAGTGGCAAGATTCAGTGTCTTCAAAAAAGATAAAGGAGCTTCAAACACTCTAGCAACTTTCTCATCAGCTCCACCAACAAAACGATGGTTCCCCTTTCCTTGGATGATGGCCACACAATTGATGTCATGGCCATGAATCTGAGGGCGAGCAATTTCATGCCAGGATTCCTCGTCTGTGAGAAAAGCACTGTTTTTCCATGGAGCAAAAATACGAGTTGTCTGAAATGAAGACTATTTGTCAAAAGTGACTGAAGTAATGTAAAACTCAGATGTATGTATGCAAAATCACGAAATAATTTTTATTAGGGGTAAACAACCAGTTTTACTAAGCAATAATACGAGAATAACACTTACAAAAATTCAAGAAATTCAACTTTTATCATGAATGTCTTCAAGGTTGCTACTTTTAAGCTCTTCCCATAACTATTCCTTTTCTTTTATTTTCTTTTCTTTTTTTCTAAAAATAGAAAACTTTAAAAGGCTAAGTAATTTCTCTTCCTTAAATTCGCAGGCAACTTGCTAACAAGATAAAACCGAAGTGGGTGTGAATTTTCTTTTCTGATGCTTTTGCTTACAGTGTTTTTTTTTTTTTTGGACAAGAACTTAAGTTATGATAAGTCAAAGAGATGTTCTTGTTGCCATGTATGCCCCCACCTTTTGTGATCCACACAGCCCCATTCATATGTAGAAGCACTATTCATATCGTTACACATACTAACTAGTGTCTACTTAAACAACAGTAAGAGGACATGAGATAAAACATATTTATAAAGCACTCTGATATTGATTATTGTTATACCTCTTTGTTTGGGAGACTTTTCTTATTCATTTCAAGTTTCAAGATTCTATTGGTCCATCAAATGGCTCACTGCATGTTACCAGATTAACTTTCCATTTTGTATATTTAATATCGTTTTAGCCTGTTAAAATTAACTGGAAAGAACTTTGCAGACTCGCAATAAGGAAAAATATGTCATGAAACAGTTCCTAAATCATGAACAAAACATTACCTGGTCAAGACTAACTGATATCATGTATTCTCCAGACCTCGCCCATGCAATATCCGTCACTGCAGCAAAGTGCCCAGATGGAACTTTCTGTGGTTTCCAATGATCCACATCAACACCAACATTTTTCCATAGATGGAAAGCCCCACCATATCCATGTGCTAGAATTGCATTTCCATCTCGGCTCCAGTGGCCCCCATAAAATCCTAGAGCAGAATGACTTAACTCCCCAACAGTGACCACATTCATCCAGATACCAGTTTTCCTTTCAGGTTGCCAGATCATCATTGTCTTGTCCATTGAAGCAGACAGAATGCTTTGTGGCTGATGGTATGTAGTTTCTTCTACAGAAGTAATTGAAGGGGGCTGCCACTCCACTGAATACACCCAATCTTCATGTCCAATCAAGAGAGACTCTAAAGATATCTGATAGGAGGAAGAGCCAGCAACAAGTACAGGACCCTCAATATAAGATGCCAGGCTTATTTCCTCTTTCCTATATGTACCCTGGTTGTTGGTCAGTGAACCCCTAAGGGTCATCTTCCATATGCGGATGCCTTTGTCCTGAGACGAACTTACAAGCAGAATGCTGTTTGCTTCATCATTACATATGGGCAATGAGAAGTCCAAACTCCTGATCCAATCTGTATGTGCTTTCAAATCGCAAGCATGAACAAACTGGATACATAAGAAAAGAAAACCAGCATGTTTGAGATGCACATAAAATATTTTGTGCTGGAAAATAGGTAGGCTTAGATTCAGAGTTGGTTACCTTTCCTGTCCTCTCCCCACAGTAAAGATGAATTTTGTTATCCAATCCCCCCATAGCAAGGACCATATGCCCAGAATTTCCAGGCAATTCTGCCAATGAAAGAGCCACCATAGGCTTTGAACCAACAAATAGGGTCTCCAGACATGACAATTTACATTCACCTAAAACAAGCGAATAGAGCTTTAATCATCATCAAGAGCAATTAGTTCAATGTCTCATCAATGATGACAACAAATAGGCTAAGTTAGGATAAATGTTGTAGAGAAGCCATGATCTGTACATAGTATAGATTGGGGTTATTGAATTCAATCAACATTTAAGATGTCAAACTGCAACCAAAACTCTGTAGCTTGATTGTAATAGCCATTTCTATGCAATGTTCACACAAAATTTTTACGAGTAAAAAGGCAACTGGAAGTTTGTACAGATAGTTCAACAAGGTATTATATACATGGAAAACACGCATCGGTCAACTAAGAAAGTTCTAATTGACAAAACAATCTCCATCATATGTCGTCTCCATAGCAAGCTCTTGTCTGATTTATAACGATGCCAAGAACAAGCAAACTAAACATTGTTTGGCCTTAAATTTCAATAGCAATGAAAATGAAACAGTCGAAAAATTTTTACTTGCTTACCTCCAGCAGTAGAAGGTAGGACCAGTTCCCACACATAAACTGTACCATCAGAAGAAGTCGATGCAAAAATTGCATCTGTTTCAGAAACCATAATTCCAGTTATGCATGTAACCCCCTTCTTGTGTGATTGTGGCAACTGCAACACTTGCCTCCACTGAAAATAAAAGAAACGCAATGATGAAAAAAGAAAATTATAGAATATAAGTTACCGAATTGCTTTCTAAAAGTAAGAGATGCCCAGAGTTATTTAAACACTACACAAAGTAACAACTACCTAAAACAAAACATCATAGCTATTGATTATGATTCCGGATGTTCATGACTCAACAAGTTATATAGGTAAGCAATAAAATAACGGAAAAAACTTTACCAAATTCCCATGAAATGAAACCGATTTTGGATTGAATCATCAACACCAAAACATAAGAAGAAGAGAAGAAACAGATTACCTTTTTGACTGCAAGAGTTAACTCCCATAGAATAATAGCACCATCAGTGTCTCCAGAAAGCAGGTAATGACGGTCTAATTGTTTTGCTGCCAACAAAAACAACAAATTTCATTAGGATTTTACAAAAATGTAATCTTAACTGGCCTATGAAGTAAGAATTCCAAAAATCTTTGTATTGAATTAGCAAAACTAAATAGTTAACAGAAAGCAGAATTTTCAAACTTCTTGACTTTTTAAACATCTCTCGGAATCCAAATAGAACACTAGTCATACATAAAGCTTTGTGCAGTAAACAACTAAGAACAGCCCAGGAACACATAAGAAGAAAGAACCTTTAAAAGCAAACTTTGTGCCTGGAATCCAGTGAGTGCAGTTGACAGAGGCCTTGTGACCAGGAAGTGTAGTCAGAATCTGAGCAGTCTATCCCGCAGAAAAAAAAAAAGCCAGGTTTGTTAAGAATGCCACTACAACAAGGTTACAGTCTGGTAGTCAGAGAATATGAGGAAGAAAGATACCTTGGGACAGAAAATAGCGACAGCATTCTGGGAACCGAAGGAAACCAAATCAGAGGCGCCCCAAGAAACGTTATTCACTACTCTGTTGCATCCTGCTCCTATGAACACGCTCTTCACTTCAAACTCACTCTCTTCTTTATTTCCACTCATCGTCAACTTATTTTTAATAATCTCAAAAATTTCTTCGAAAGAGAGAGACTTGCTGACTGCTGCAGCGATCGAGCTGAGAGAGCGGCCAAAACCTTCTGCGAGTTTTTTTCAGGTAAAAAGAAGAACGGGGTCTGAGGACGAAAAGAAAAAAAATGGGGGTGAAAGTGGGCCTGGTTTTCAACTCCGAAACTGACCGTGGATTGGGTCGTAAAGTCAAATTCCTTGGGCTTCGGTCCTATGAAATTAATAGTTTTTTTTCTCAGGCTGGCGATTTTTGCATCTGCGCACATTTAAAATCAAACCTTTATGAAAAAAACTGATAACATTATTCTACAATATCTTTATATCGTATAAAAAAAACAAATAATCTGAGATGATATGTTTTATGCAATTGTGTAATTATATAAACCATTAGTTGGAATACATATAAGTTAACCGTTGTGTGATAACTGTTTTTTAAATTGTATAGTATGAAAATTACAAAAATAAAGAAAATGAGTTATGTATAAGCAAGAATTTTGGATTTCAGTCCAGGTTTTGATTTTGTGCTTGTTTATTTTATTTCATGTTAATTAATTTAATTTGATTTAAAAATAAAATTCTTCTATAAAAACTAAATTTAACAAAGACAAAAAAAAAACAAAAATCAAGGTAACATGTGATATTTTCAAAATAACTAAAAAATTTAGTAGAAAGTGAAAAAAATAATAAAATGTTGGAAGGTGGAAAAACATCTTTAAAAAAAAAGAAAAAACCAAAAAATCTCGTATCAACTTCATAAATCATAATTAATTTCTTAAACACGCAATCCATTAAACTCAAGTTCTGAACTCAATTGCGAAGCCAAACACTTGACTAATTAAATATTAGAGGGTGAAGCAATAATAAACAAATCATTATAAAAAAAATTGTGAGGAAAAAAACAATAATAAAAAAGGATGATGTTTGATAGAAAAAAACTCAAAAATGATGAAATTATAGTTTTTTTTGAAAAAACCATGTAAAATAAAATAAATAATAATCAAAATAATAAAAACAAAATCTGGCAGATGAAAATATTTATTGAGGGTGAGATTTAAAAAAATTCATAATTTCATAAATTATTATAAATAAACAAAATTATTATAAATAACAAAAATTATAATAAAGAGAATAATGATGAAATTTTGAGGATAACAAACTTTAAGGGTTGTTTTTTTTTATAATATCAACATGAAAATCAAGTAGAAGAGAGGATAAAAAAAACAAAAAGACTACATGCGCCACTTGTACGTGAAGGGGATACCGAGATGTTTTGATCGCCGTCCTAACAAGGTTTTAGATATTAGACGTCACCAAAATTTGTCATCTAAACTTTTCTAATGCTACTCATGTTCTCTCGGATTTATTTTTTTTCTTTTTATTTATAGAATTATTCTATTGTTTTTAATGACATCCAATAATTATCAAATAATCAAATATAAAACATAAAAAAAATCCCTTAATAAAAGGCAGGGATTTTGACAATGACGTAGTTTAATTGCTTGAAAATTAAATCAAAAATTAAAAAACTTCTTAACCAGAGATTAATGTTTTTTTGCTACCAAGAATAGTAAGATAATTACACTGTGAAATAAAAATACAAAGAGTCAATCTAACCGTATTATTTTTATAATAACTAACGAGTCTCATGGAAAATATTTTAATGTCCCAGAAACAAAGCCAACCAATTTTTTCAATTAAAAACAAAATCGTAATTTTACTGTGCAAATTTACACAGTAAAATATTTAAGTTTTAGCTTTTGTTTTGATGGGGTAACTTTACATGCGTGCTGGTTTGAAATTAGTAATATTCCTCGTTCATCACGTGGTCAAAGTGTATTTCATTTTCAATTTCAGAAATAAAAAAATGAATAGCAAATCAAACTGGCCCTCCCCAATTTTCTCCTCTTATCCGTAACCTCATCCATTTTATTCTCATATTACTATTTTTTATTTATCTTTCTTTCTATAAAACAATTTTATATCGGTTTAATTAATCTACTGAACCATATATCTTTTTCACAACCTGTATGGTAAATAATTAAATTAAAATCTGTAGAGGAGCAAAAGAAGGGAAAGGAGGAATCTTATTCTTATCTTGTATAAAAGTTTGCAGAACGGTGAACGTCATGGGCTTTTGTGAGACTCTTGTGGCCCACATCGACAAAAGGGAAGATAACGGACAAGCGAACAAGCAGAGATGATAGGAATCGCAGGAAGAAGGGAAGGAAAAGAAAAGAAAAGAACCCCGTCCCTATCACCACCAGCCACCCCCACCTCACCGCATTTTCTAATCTTCGTTGCCGCACCTGCGAGCCTGTTTGTTACGCGGTTGGTTGTGTTTTTTAAATTTTTTTTAAAAATTTTAAATTCTTTTTATATATTTTAGATCATATGTTAATATTAAAAATAATATTAAAATAATATTTTAATATATTTTTAAATAAAAAATATTTTAAAAACACAGTTAACACCGCAATTAAAATCTACCAAAAGCAAAAGCGAAAGCAAGTCAACATCCGAGACCGGCCATAAAAACACACAATCAACTCCAACAACTTTTCTAATTAAAAATCAAAAGACATAGAAGAAACACGAAACAAGATACAGAAGAAAAAGAAAATGGCACCAACAATCCAATCAGATATTCGTTCCGCCCTACACGTAGCCAATCTCATCTTCATCAATCCCAATCTCATCCTCTCTCGCGCCACCGCTTCCTCTGCGCGGTGGTCTTTTTCTCCACGACCACTACTATCATCGTACCGTAGGATTTCAACTCCCACGTCGTTCCGAGCGAGAACGTTCTCCTCCGAGTCAACTGAACCTGTCGTCAAGGTTCCAGAGAAGCCTCCGATTTGTACTGCCGATGAGCTCCACTATGTCTCCGTCTCCAACTCCGACTGGCGTCCCGCTCTCTGGCGCTACCATCCTTCTCCTCAGGTCGGTCCTTCTTAGTCTACATTTCATGCTCTAGTTCGTTTACAATCTTCTCCCTTTTTGAATCATTTTTTTATTTGATTACAGGCGCCTCCAAGGAATCATCCGCTGTTGCTATTGTCTGGACTCGGGACTAATGCCATTGGTTACGATCTCTCACCTGGGGTAACACTCTTCTTTGCAAGTCATGTTTAATTCCATTTCAAGCAAGATAAATGTGATTTCATTGCAGTAGTTAATTTTTTTATGCAAAACATTATCTAGTAAAGCACGGAGCAGCATACTTTTGATTGTAGTATATGCTGCTTTCAATGCGAAATAAATGTTGGGACGTTTCTAGTTACGATTGACCTTTCCGACTATCTCCTATTCAAATTCTAACTGCTTCAAATCGCTTGACACAGTGAATCAGGTTTTACCTTCTGAGCTTGATTTAAAATTCAGGGGTTTGCTGTTCCAACAAACGCTGAATTATTATTTTGTTCTGTTCTTCTTTATAGGGGGGGATCTTAAAATTAATTCTACTCGTTTGCATGTTTTGTATTTTCCGACCGTGCAACACTTTATCCTCTTGCGTTCGTTTCATGGTTGCAGTCTTCCTTTGCACGGTACATGTCTGGCCAGGGATTTGAGACGTGGATTCTTGAGGTTCGGGGTGCTGGTTTGAGCGTACAGGGATCAACTCCCAAAGTTGTTCAGCAGGCTGCCCATGAAGTCTCTGAGCAGATGGAGGCTGTAACTAAGAGTATGGCAAATGGATCTTTGTCTACAGACCAGCAACCAAGTAAGGTTCCCAGTCCCGTGTCAGATTCTAGGGTTTCTTTTGTTGAAGAGGACCCACATCTGGCAGGGATTGTAACTGTGTGGGATGAATCAAAACTAGTGACAAAGTTGACAGAAGTCTTCATGCGTTTGTCTGAGAGACTTTCTGGCTTTCTCAGTGAAAGTCAATCGAAGATTATGTTTGCAAAGCTAGTCGATCAGATAGCAAAAATCTTAGAAGATTCTCAATTATCTGAACGCATGAACGAGATAAGGGGAAAGCTTTTGAGCTTGTTAGAAGCAAGACAAAACTCAGCTATTGCTGGTCAATTCAGGGATCTGAGTCAAGGGCTGGTTAATGTTATCGAGGAAGGTCAAAAATCTGTTTCTCCGCAGTTGTTTGACTTGCAAGAGCGTCTTTCATCAACCATAGAAGATTTCCAGAAACAACTTGACTTGATTGTGAAGTATGACTGGGACTTCGATAATTACCTGGAAGAGGATGTTCCTGCTGCGGTGAGGTGACATTTTATCTTGCTGAGACTCTATGCAGCATTCTGTCTTTGCAGTTAGCCTTTTGATTATAATTGTTTTTACCATGATCATTGAAATTTGGTTATAAACAATTCTTGGTGATTCCTCTTGCGTTAATAAGCTTTACCTTTATCCATGTAGATGGAGTATATAAGGGCCCAAACCAAGCCAAAGGATGGTAAATTACTTGCTATTGGACACTCCATGGGAGGTATCTTGCTCTATGCAATGCTGTCACGATGCAGTAAGATACCATCACTCACTGCGTGTCATGTAACTGCAAACTCTTCTGTTTATAAGGGACATAGCACGCATGTTTCCGTGTTACTGGGTTTAGTAGACTTGCTTATCCAACACATTAAAATATTCTTTATAGTTGCTCATGCAAGTCCCATAATATGTTGGACTCTGGGTTTAGTCATTTTCCCTTCACAATTAAGTTTATAAGTTTTTATATCTTCCAATCAATAAAAAAAATTTCTGCTCATCTAAAGCCTCAAATGTGCATCTAGCATTTACAAATGTTAAAAAATTTGGACCAGACTTCTGGCTAGAATCTTTGTTTGAAGTTTAAACCATGATTGAGTATTTCTGGTGAAGGGCCTGAGATTCTCTCTCGTATCCAAGGAATTAGAGAAGTACAAGGAGTACCTATAACCCAAATACTAGGCCAGTCCAAGTTTTAAATGAAAGCAAGACTAAGTTCAGTGGGACAGGTGATCATCTTTGAGTATCCAAGTTCTTTGTAACTTGCCAACTGGATGTAGTAGTAGGAATTTTAAGATGAAAAAACATGAAGCTTTCTCAAGTGTCTCCTAAAATCTTCCACCCTGGAGGTAGCAGATCAAATGGATCAGAATATTGTAGAGATGGTGCATTCCTCTGTCTGTAGCATTATCTTTTATTTCTCATGATCTATATTTTGAGTGTCTTTTCCTTTTCTAGTAGACATTTAATCTTGTTTCTAAATCTTTAACAATTGAATGCTAGCTTGTGTGGAGATGATCATTGACTTTTATGAAGCCTAAGTCTGTTTGTCGCCAGCTTTAGCTGCATTAAGTCACCAAAGAAATATTACAATGCAAGAAAAATAGAAAAGAGAGAAAAAAACCTTGATGAATGTCTCATGACAACCTCTGGATTCTTCACGCAGCACTTACAAATACCCGATTGCTTTCTGAGTTTAAATAATTTACACCATTACATGTTACATTTGAACATGATGACTTTATGGATACTTGCAGCATGGTAGTGATATTTGCAATTTAATTTTTTTTCTGTACTTTAAGACTCATGTTGGGTCCGTTTAAGAATAAGATTAATTAAAGAACTCAATGCGGCTCTTTCCCGTATTTTGAACTCTGGAGTTGATGTGAAGGTTGAACTCTGGAGTTGATGTGAAGGTGCAACTACCGACACTGCATGTTTAATATGTATACTTTAGAATGTTCTGCCCATGACTAGCTGCATTTGTTAGACGAGGCTGTAGTCTGCAGAATGGTAGAGTTAGAGAGTGTCTGAAACCACACTTGTTCAAAAATATGTATTTAATGTTTCCCATGCTTTCATTGAATAATGATTGCGTCTATTAAACATGTACTAAATTAGTTTATCTGTTGAAAACATGGTTAGCCTTTATTGCAAGATTTACTAACCTTGGAATAAAATTGAAACGATGTCTTCTTTCCATCTCCTGGTTTCTTTTTTCTTTTATTTTCTGATTTGAATACAAAAAGAAATAAATGTGTGATAATTTTACTAATAATATTCATTTCTTGTTTATCATATTCAAGGTTATGAAGGAAGAGACTCTGGATTGGCTGCTATTGGTACTCTAGCTTCATCACTTAACTACACACCTTCAAAGTCGAGACTCAAATTGCTTTTGCCCCTTGTAAGTTGAAAACAAATTCTGCACATCATCCTTTTGTTTATCTAGGTCAGATGTAGCTGTCTACTTTTGAATTCTTGTGAGGAATACCCTTGTTTAAGATACTAATAATGAGACTATTGACAAATAGGCAGACCCTGCTCAAGCTCTTAATGTACCTGTTGTTCCTTTGGGAGCAATGCTGTCAGCAGCATATCCTCTTTCAACCCGCCCTCCTTATGTCTTATCTTGGCTTAATGATTTGATATCAGCACAGGACATGATGCATCCAGAGTTGTTGGAAAAGCTTGTCTTGAACAACTTTTGTGAGTACAGTTTTCCTATCGAGCAAAAATGTTACCGTTCTTTTCTATTTCAGTTTAGTCTCTTTCTGTGTGTGAACATATTTGCTCTGTTTAGACTGTTAAATCAATGGGGATTCGAGCCTGCTTTTTTCTGTCATGTAAGGTGATGACAAATTCTCTTTATTGTGATGGACTGAGGACAGAGAGAACAGTAACCACTGATTTAGTATGGAATTGTTGGAAATCAATAAATATTTCCACTGGCGCTATACATTGATGAAAATGAGAGTGTAAAAGTGTATTAGGGATATGGACTCAGAGGAAAATCAAATTTATATTTTATGCATACAGGACATAGATGCAATCCTGACTCATTCATGCCACGTTGAAATGTCCCATAATTACACAACTGTTCTCAGGCCCAGATATAAATGGAGAAGGTCCCGGTATTGATGTTGACTGATGAGTATAGAACTATGGGAAAATGAGTGGGTTAGTTGAAGGGATCTGTTCAACAGTGAAAACATCCGTCTATTAAGTAATGAGACCGGGCAGGGATTCTAAGGAAAGAGGAAAGTTTAGCAATATTGTTTTTATGAGGAAAATCTCATGAACCGTGTTTAAAACATACACACAACACACATGGCCCTACGAAGAGTGGGATGTTGTTCAAGACACCATTGACGTGCCTCAAAATGATTTTGAGGGAAAAAGAAGTATCAATTTAATGCAGTTGACCTGGGAGATATGCTTTTCCAAGGAGGGGGGTAAAAGGGAAAACTGGCATTGATGAATCTAAGGGATTGTCATTGAAGAAACAATTTTGACAATGATCGATTGTTGACTTAACACACCCATCTTTTCTCTTTCCTTTTCTTTTTTCCATTATTCAAATGCATTTGATCGTCAAAACAATATCTGTCTCCATACAGGCTATAATTTTAAGCTTGTCTCACAAGCACTGGCATGCGGTTACTGCCGGTGGTTTAATAACTTGATTTGTACAGACTTTGTTCGCCACCCTCAACTCACCCCCATACACACTTGTAAATGGGATGGATGACTTTCCATTGTTAATCTCAAACTGTTATTTGATAATCTTAAGTCAGTTTCCCTCTTTTTATCATCACTATTGTACTATTTTGTAAATATATGTTTTGATTTTTACTGGCAGGTACCATACCCGCAAAACTTATTTTACAGCTTGCAACAGCTTTTCGAAATGGTGGGTTGTGTGACAGGAGTGGTAAATTTTTCTACCAGGATCATCTGCATAAGAACAAAGTACCTGTATTAGCCATAGCAGGAGACCGAGATCTGATATGCCCACCAGTAGCTGTTGAAGGTGTGTAAACTACAGTAACTTGCTTAGATGTCTTCCATTCATGCCAATCGTTTTCTTCTTTCTCATAATGATTTGAATGCATTAGAAACTGTTAAGCTCATCCCTGAGCATTTGGCCACCTACAAAGTGTTTGGAGAACCTGGAGGTCCTCATTATGCACATTATGATTTGGTGGGAGGGAGACTGGTAAGTGGTTCATAACTGCAGCAATGCGTAACATCTTGTTTGATAGTTTCTTTTCAGTGCTATGTGTTGTAACATGCCTTTTAATCCGTACAGGCAGTGGAGCAAGTTTATCCTTGCATAATTGAATTTCTTAGCCGATATGACCTGACATGAGTATCCAGCAAATGAAACTTCATTACCCATGGCATTCGTTGCAGTAGCAGCAGACACTATTTTCCTGCAGGCTTGAAATACCCCTCTTGGATTTAAACACTGTCCAGCTTTAAGTCAAATGCCAAGCACACGTTCATATCTTTGGTGAAGCTTTCCAGCGGTGAAGATTGCCGGAGTTGGTAAGTTAAACACCGGGAAGAAATGAAGTTTATACGACTTTTGATCCTGTTTTATAATAGGGAAATTAAGGTCAGGAAAGATTCGGTTAAAAGTATGCTCATTTTTCTCCATTCATTCAATTTCGTGTAGTTCATGGTCAAATGATATAATGAAAAAGAATTCTTGTAGATCAAGTTCAGCTGGGATGACGAGATATCTTATTATTTACCGAGACATCAGACATGCATTTCTTTCGTTTCCTCCTTGTCCTGTAACAAAACCGATATTATTTTGTTTTATTTTCGCTTTTTTTTTCAATTTTTTTCGAATATTGGAAAATTGAAACGTGTTTCAGGCAAATAAAGAGGGCCTCAAACTCAATGCTTGGAAGCTATTCAGTTGGATTTTGCGTTTAAATGTTTTTTAAAAAAATTAATTTTTTATTATTTTATTTCAAATTATTATTTTATAATTTTAAATCTTGATATTAAAAATAAAATAAAAAATAAAAAATATTATTTTAATATATTTCTGAATAAAAAACAATTTAAAAAACAACTACTACAATATTAATTATAATATTAAATATGCATATCATGTTTCAGAAATGATGCTTATCATGTTCCAGAAATGATGCTTTTCATGTTCCAGAAATGAATTGCAAGCAGATTGATTTCTTTATAATATTCTTTTACCAGTCAACTTTTATGGAACTTAAGAACGAAGCTCGAGTGATCTGCTCAAATCTTGGTTCAAGAATAATTCTCAATATCTGTTTTTTCTTTTTTCAAATCAAGTTCTCGTGTTAATTTTCTAGGGTTCTACATATGATTTATAGATTTTTGAACACATCATCAGAAAATTTTTTTGTTCAAAGAAATTAAATGCCAGATTAATTAAAAAGAACAGCGCATTTTATTTCATTTCTTCGTGGCTGGTTTCTTTTCACTTGTGTGAAGCTGAAATTTTTCCTTGTCTTACACACACAAGTGTGTGAAAATTGTGCCTAGCGGGTCCTTATAAAATATTTGGATTTGAAATAACATTATCGTTTTGTTTTAAGAAATTAAATCTCAGATTAAAAAGAACAAAGCATTTTATTTCATTTCTTCGTTTTTGTGTTAATTTACGCATGTATACACCGACAATCACTTGACTTCTAGGATAATTATATTAACCTCTGAATGGAATTGAAAGAAAAAATTATCCAACGATTTGATTGAAAGCAAAAATAAAATAAAATAAAGATATCAATTCTAAATGTTCCTTTTGTTTGATGGTAAAGATCATTATCATTAGAATTATGAGTTGATTCGTATAGTTTTACGAGTTAACATATATTTAATATTTAATATATAAATTAAAATTAAAAAATTAAAATCTAAGTAAAATCAGATTTGATTTGTACAATATAGGTAAACTCAATCAAATTCATGATTTTGCATCGGAGTTTACGAGATTATAAAAATTTCATGAGTAGCAGCTTGAATGTTTTCGTTCGTGCAGATTAGGTGCTCTTCCAAATCCTTCGCTTGATCACCAAGATCAACAACATCTTTACCTGCTTCTAAATAAGAAGAACTTACTCTTCTTGTTCCCTCATTCCTTGGATTCTGGATAGTTCCATCTTCTATGAGAGACATGGATTTCTTGATTTGAAAAGTAACCAGAAATTGGATCCAGAAGTCTTTAAAGCCTCTAAGGGGTTGACATATGGTCTCATTGTAACCCCTCAGTTTCTGCCTTTGCAAGAGTAGGGTTCTTACAAGGAAGGTATCGGCGGCATCTTCTGCAGAGTAAAATGCATGTAGAAGCCTCTTTGCCTGCTCTTTGTTTCTTGAAACTTTTAAAGATTGGTGAAGTAAATTGAGATTGTTAGTTGCTTCCTGAACTTGATTTCTCAAGTTGGGATTGGTAACAGTTGCTTCTCCATCTAGAAGAAGAGCTTGGAATTTCTGAATCAAAAGCAAAGCTACCCATTCAGCATTCATGGACGAATCTCTTGAAGAAAGTGAAAATAGTGATATGGATTTCTTGAGGATACGGTGAAAGTAAATCAATTTCAACGCTCTCTCTCTCTCTCTCTCTCTCTAATGGGACCATTATTTTTGTGGGTCCAAATGCTAATAAATTAAAATAGTGATGAAACTTGAAACTTAATATTTTGCACGATTTTAGAGCCAAAAGTATATGGATTTCTTTTAGGATTGTTAATTTTTATTCAGTGAAAATTTTAAATTATTTAAATTATATATGAATTTTTATTTAAATTATATATTTTAAAGTGTTTGAATTTTTATATTGTTTATTTTACTTTTGTTTTAATTGTATTATATTGTTGTTTCCTACTTAAGAGTTGTTAATATATAATTAATTGAAAAAATTTACAATTTAATTTTTATAATTCAAGTTTACATTATTATTTTTGTATATTGCGTAAAAAATATATTTTAACAACCATCTTAATTGTTGTCGGACCACTTAGCATTGGAACTAATTTCTATATTCAGGTGAGTATTTTTCTTTTTTTTGGTTCCAAGACTAATTGTGGTTTGACCAAAAAGTTGGAAGACCCAACAAGACTAGTGCATTCAGATTCCTGATTTATGAACCGTGAGCATCCTTCTCGTCAACTTAAACATGGCTCATTTACAGTCCTGAGTAGGAATCAGACCTCAAATTTTGCTAATAGGAAGAGGAATTAATAATCAAGATCCTTTGTATTCCGAAGAACAAAGTGGTTATGGGATCCTTCTAATTCAACGACAATCCCTTTTTTCCAGTCTAGTTAAGAAGAATCCTATGCTGGCAAGCAGGTTTCATCCACACAGCGATGTTCTGCAAGGGCAAGGCAGAGTGGGATCAGGGGTGACGATGGGATCGCTGCCCCCCCTAAAGAGTAGTTGTACTGTCATCTGAGAGAGACTGCCCAACTAAAAAAAATTAAAAGCAAGAACGGAAACTCAAGCCAAAACTACATCTCTACAGGATTATTTTTTCCCTGAACACGAGACGCTACTTTTCTTTCCATACAGGCACGGGAAAAATAATGAAGTGACGATTTCCATTATTGCAACCACTACTCCTGGAACAATGTGCACAAAGGCATTGTATGCTGATAGCTGTCGAAAACTCAAAATATTGCTTATTAACAGTACATTTTCCATTTTTTTTAAGAAAGTTGTAATAAATTTAAGAGAAAGAAACACACGACATAATTTCATATTTGTGTGTTGGACCCAGCAGTTCAATCCTGAGCATTCACTGACTGGTTGCTCACCGTTGGATTTCCAACCTGAAAAGCAGAACCCTTGTTGTAATGTCGGGTTGCAGAATCCCAACCAACTTTTGTTACAATCACAAAGGCCATCCCTTGTTTTTCTGTTTTTTAGCAACTTCCTTGTGTACTTGCATGTTGGTAGTATCAGAGTAACACAAGAAGATAAGCACCACTCAATGATTAATAATGGGAGAAAACTTGCTTGTCTACTTGGCTGGAGCCCCGTTCTACTTTCAATTGTCATTGCAGAATTCAATGTATAAATGGGTTCTCCTACCTGGTGCAAATCAACACAATTTTAAGTTTTGACTACCAGCATTCATTCCACTCATTAATCCTGCAATATTAAGCCGATGGATTCTAATGCATCAGGCTTCCTTCTAAACCCTCCAGCTCTTCACTCTACTTACTATCAGCCTAGGGAAGATGATGGTATTATTGATCTGGGTCTCAGTCTCAGAACTTTGAAGCCTGAGGCTTATCATCCATCTGGACATCGTATGCCCCTTGTTCCTTTCTTTAATTTTTGTTTAACTTTTGCAGCAGTCACCAGGTAAAAGAACTCTTTCATGAAGTTAGCGTGACAGTGACATGCTTTGCTTTACAAGTAGCATTTGTGGAGAAAGGATGTTGACAAAATCATGAAATAATCGACGAAACACCATGGAATTGATGAAAATTCTGCGCTAGCACAAATCTTGCTGTGAACACAAAAATTATTTTATAGCAGAAAGAGCTATTCATTACTATGGACACCCTTTTTGACAGAATCAGTAATACTAAATGATTCTGGATAGTTATGCCTCCACTTCATAGTGACAAGATCTGATTAGCAATTGTTGTAGTTTGTCAATTATAAATTGGGATGATGTAGAACGCCTCTGCTTATCTAAATGAATTTCATTTTCATTGAAGCTTGAGCCTCAAAAGGCAGAACATTTTCTCTGCTGTTTTTGATAGCTACAGTCTGAATTTTCTAACTGGAGTTTCTTGTACATATATCAGTGGTAGGCCTGGAGGGATATGGTGACCTGATGGACTGGCCTGGGGCAAACTCACCAGTAAAACACTCCACTTCAAGCTACATTAGATTTACCCCACAAGATTGTGACGAGGAGGCAGAGGGAGTTCAGAGCAAAGACAGGTGGGCTTATGTGAAGGTAAACATGGATGGGGTGATTGTTGGCAGGAAAATATGCATACTAGATCATGGTGGTTACTCAAGCCTCGCACTTCAGCTCGAAGACATGTTTGGTAGGTACCAAAAAACACGTTCGAACCCATTCTCCCCCCCTCTCTTTCACAATCAAAGATAACATGATTAAGCTTCGTTGTTCCAGGAAGACAATCTGCATCTGGGTTAAGGCTGTTCCAAGCAGGTTCTGAATTCTGCCTGTTCTATAAGGACAGAGAGGAGAATTGGAGAACCGTTGGTGATGTTCCTTGGAAGTAAGTTCTTAATCCACTGTTCTTATCTATGCATGTTTTTTCTCTACCTTATACAAGACACATTTGTTTAGCGAGTCCCTCTTTCTTAAAAATCTTGACAGGGAGTTTGTAGAAAGCGTCAAGCGGCTGAGGATTGCACGAAAAAGCGAACCTCTTCTTCCATATTCACCGGCCTTCTCCTGAATTGTTCTTCTGCCATCACACCTTTTTAGGCATTTCTTTGAATTGCCATGTCTATTGTGTATGAGGCAAAAATGAGTAGTTAACTTTTAAGCTCCCAAGAAGAATGAAAGATGACATTTGTATCAGATAGTAGCCAGCACATATTTCATGTTTCGAGTGGATAATTTTTTTAACTACTAGCATATGCTCTATAGCATCGTATGCTTATGTCACTGAGCTCATATGATGCTGTTTTAAAGAGGTTGCAAAGCATTCTCTATGGCTTGGATGTAGAACCTTAGGATCACTTGTCTAAATGTTTGAAGGTTGTGTTGTCTCAGTATTCGAAGTAGTGTTTTTTTTTTAATTTTTTATTATTCCTACCATCTTCTGAAATATAGTATTTATTTAAAAGTGTAATAGTAATTATTTTTAAAAATATTTTTTATTTTAAAATTTATCAAAATAACTTTTGATATTAAAACATTAAAATAATCTGAAAACATAAAAAAAAAAATTAATTTGAAACAATTAAAAAATAAAATAAAATATATATTTTTTCAAAAACATTTTTGAAATATAAAAATAAATCAGCCTTAACATTCTAAAAAAATACAGTTTGTCCACAACTATGCAAAACACCCTAAATGCATAAACTTGATTCCTTAAACACCATTCTGAGCACCATAAACACTCTCTTATTTCTAAAAAAATAATAAAAATGAAATAAGCCAATAATTGTTTTAAAAAAAATTACAAAATCTAAAAATAATCAAAATACATCAAACAATTAGCATCGAGAAAATGTAAATGATAAGTGTACCATGTGAAGAAAATATACAAATACAAAAAATAAAATATGAGTGTAATATATATAAGGTTAAAAATCTGAGTGTATTTCTTTGCTAGGACCCAAATGAAATAACATATATACTTGTAGTACTGATTAATTTTTTTTAAAAAAAAGTTTGATCTGGCGCGCTGGTGACCTTGATAGCCTTTTTGGGCTTCTTAGGGTTCTATTCTTTCGTCATGAACTCATGGGCCGTGAGGAGGGCATCTTATTTCCAGTATAAAAACCAGACACACAAGTTGCAGCCCATTTTATTGATCTGTGAAGGAACAACGAGGGAACAAGAGAGCCGCCTTTAGGGCTCCTGCAGCCGCTTTTCACCTTCGACAACAACTGGGTATTGCTAACTTTTTTGTTTCTCTAATTGAATCTTGTAGTACCTAAATTTACACTACTTCTGCTTTTAGCATGAGGCTTAAATATTCCTTGCTAGGAAAAAAATGATTTGGTGGTAAAACCAGTTACAACAGTTTTGATGGGACCATAATTTCATTTTATCCGATGATTCGTATGAATCCTGGATCATTAATGGTGAAATTTGGGGGGTTATTAGGGTTGATTGTGAGGAAGGAACAGTATTTATCTGCATATTCTTTGTGAAAATAAATGTAATTGCTAGGAATCGTGCACAATGCGTATACTTGTAAACATCTTCATTAACTGCCCGTGCCCTTCCCCCTTGGCATTTGATTTTGCTTTTTCTGTTTTGGCATTTAACCATTCTGTATGAGCTCTGAATGCTAATGTCAATGTTTAAATTTACAATGTTATGATGGATGGATATTGTTTGCAAAGAGAAGCGAATGAGCATAGAAAAGAGTTAAGATACAGTGGTTGGAAAATGTTATGCATTTGATCTTCATAGTCATAACATCTTGAACAATGGCCATTGTAAGAGTAAGTGGTCCATGAGTCAATAACTCTCTTTGCAGAAATGCATGACAAAGCATTGACTCCTATTTCACCCTTACAATGTCCATTGATTAAGAGGTTATAACATTGTTATCAAGGGGTTTTTTCCCAAAAACTCCACATCAAGTGCAGTTCAAGTTCTCAGGAAAAATGGTCAATGGAAGATTCCAGTGTATCCATTCACGGTAAGCATGGATATGGTTCAGGTATCAAATGTCAAGATTATACCGTGTTTCCATGAGGAGATTCTCAAAATGGGAACTTCAAGCGAAATTCTCATTTTCCGTTCAGCAGTGATGTGGTTGTCCATCTTCAAAACAATTAGGCTGCTATACCTCATGTAAGTTATTGCAATACCCAATTTTCCCACCTTGAGGAAGTAGAATCTATTGTTTTCTTTCGACTTTATATGGTGACATGTTTTGGCACTAGGTCATACTCTAGGTTCTTCTGTGCATATGTTAGTGCTCTGTAATCAGATTCTCTTACATCTCTCCTCTATAATAAAAGTGGTAAATAATTTATTGTTGCTGTTGATTTTTTCAGATAAATACTGGCGTATCCAGAAGAAACTTTGAAATTGTCCCGGTGCGCTTCCAAGGGGTTGCTTTTTGGGACTGATTTTGTCAATTTTAAAAGAAAACAACCTCTATAAATTGACGAAATCTTTGCCTATTGCTTGTTTTAGGTTCTAAGATTGACGATATCAAATTAATAATGGCATTTGAGATGATGAACTCTCTGCCTATTAACCTGTTTTAGGCACCAAGATTGACGGTATCAATATAATAATGTCATTTGATTCTGTTGATTGGGGAGTTCTTTTCTATTTATTTTAGCCTCTGCAATTCATTTCTAAGTTTGATGATTGAGATCCAGTTGAATCACAGAATACATATTCTCACTTTCATATCTCAACTAATTGAGAGTCAAGATCAAGAAGGGCCTTTTCCCCTTGTCATTTTGTGATTGTCATGTAAATTCTCTCGAGAATGCTTATCAGGAGGCTTATCTCTTCATCAAAGTGTGATACGACACCTCAAGATTTGCTGCTGTTCTTCACAAAAAGAAGTGGTTAGGCTATATTCAATAACTGTAGCAATTCGTGCTGTCACGAATCCAAAACTGACGAGTGGGGTTATTGACAAGGCAATATACAACAAGGGTTCTTATAAGTATAATTTGTTAATGTAAGATCCTATTATACTAATGTTTAATATTATTTATTATCAAATAATAAATTTAAAATAATATTATTGCTTCTTTTTATGCTATATATCTATAGGTATTATATTGCATATATAATATCGGCATAGTATTTTATATATTCCTTTTACACTGATGTTGATGAAAGAACAAAGTTTAGCCCAAACATGTGCCGATGCTTTATTCATGAAATTGATTAGCTGTTCTGAATTCATATGCTGTGTGATGAAGGTGTTGCAGAATGTACAAGGATATTTGAAGGTCAAGGAGATGGGATGAGCTCATGCCTGCCATGAATACGAGAGAGATCCTTCAAGTTTAGGAGAAAAGGTGTGGGAGTAAATCAGCAGAGATGGTCTGCGGACAAGTTGTTTAGGCTGATTGGTTGCGTCTATTTATGCGTTGCGCCGATGAGATTTCAATGGAGCAAATTCTTAGCTAGCTCTTCCTTTTTCTGGACTCTGTATCTTTCTTACACAATCTTAAACATGTACCGTCACCGGAGATGTGAAAGCTGGGATGGTTCAACAACAAAGAGGGAATACACATTCTGTGAACAAGGAAATCCGAATCTCTCCTCTTTTTTTAATTTTTCTATAAACAATTCATGTCTACCACAGTTTTATAGTTGATTTTGTTTTGAGTAGTCAATTAAAAGATTCTGGAGCAAAATGTTAAAGCATCTAGTAAAAACGACGTGTCCTGCCTTGAATTCGAAGTGTAGGCAGGTTGTCAGTATCGTTCTGGCCACACAAATCCATGGAAAGATGGAGGACGGGTGGGAAACGATGTCCTTGCAGTTTTTCCCTGTTCCATCTACCACCACAACAACATGAATAAACGTTTTAGGGTTGAAGCTAAGATAATTCTTAGAATTTGAAAGGGTATCTTTACTTGTTAACAACATTAAAAAAAAAATGATAAAATAACAGTTTTTTTAATAAATAAAAAATAGCAAAGTTTACTAAGTGTTGCTATTAGAAAATACTAAATGTTAAATTGTCTTTGATGGAAATAGCAACATGTAAAAAAAAAAATCTTAAATGGGTATGATATAAGGAGAGAGAAAAGAAAGATGGTGACTTTATAGACATAAAAAAAAACTTGACGAGATGATTTTAACGATATTAAAAAACCTACCAACAGCTACTGGAGTTGGTCATATATTTGTCGCCTAAAAATAATGAGTAGCTCACTTTAGTTATTGGTGATAATCTTTGTTAGTATTGTTAGATTCGTCTCGTCAATATTTTTTCAAAGATATTGATAGTGTTTTAATTAAAGCTTTGTTATATTTTTAAGATCTCTTTTTTCTCTCTTTTTTTTTCTAATCATAATTTGTATTCGTCTATTTCACAATTTCTTTTACATTTCAGATTTTTGAATCATGACAAGTTTGAATGTTGCATTATTCAATAATAGCATATACAAACTGTGTTATTTTACTAATTTTTTAAAAATTGTGTTATTTTATTAAAAAAAACATTTATAGAGTGCTAATTTTTTTAAAAAAATCAATTTGAAAATAATAAAATAGAAGAGGTTTACCTTAAAATAAAAAACTGACCGATCATCCCATTAAATCCAAGTTTTTTATACTCAAATATATCTTAGCCAGCCAAATCGTGGCCAGTGTGTTTGGTATTGTAGTAACTTTTGTGATTGTGGTTTGAAAAAAAATATTTTATAAAAAATACTTTTGATTGATATTGGTTTGACATTTATATATGTTTGGTTAAAACTGTGGTTGAAATTGAGTTTGAACAAAAAGTAGTTTAATGTGTTTGGTTAAGAATGTTTTTCAAATTGAGGTTATAAAATAATTAATATATATATTGATGATTTTTAATTTAAATATTGTAGATTTAACTATTGCTATTACATCATGAAATAAATAATACTTATATAAAATATTTTTTATTTTTCCATTAAACTATCTACAATTTCATCACGTACGAAATCCATCCGATAAGGACTACAGTTTCCTTGGTTTCTTAAGCGCGCAACAACATCAGGTGAAATATCATCGGGAATAAAATTAGGATTGCGATCAAATTCTGCAAATGTTATGTTATCAAGCGATCTCCTTCTAATTTTTCGAATAAAACACAATTAAAAATAAAAATTAATTTTTTTTAATTGGATCGGACATGGTTTAATGCATTGAGTTTTGAACCGGATCCGATCCGGCCGGAACAGTGGAGAGTGTCTCCACCGTTTACTTAAGTGAACAATGAAGAGTGAAAGTACTCTTTACTGTCCAGACACAGGATGAGGGAAAGTAGCTCTTATCTGCTTTCAGCAAACCTGTGGTTCAAACATATTTTATATGGATCCCACACTAATATTAAAGTGAGTTTTAACATTAACAAACATGTTAAAATGTGTGGTTTATTTTAAAAGATAAAGCTACGTATAATACCTCTTAAATGTTGCACTCCACCGCGACCGTAGCTCACCCCTACTGTTAATTGGTAAAAATAAAGAATAAAGGTTCACCAGATTTATAGTAAAAGATCTGTGTACAGTACACAGATTACTTACAGTCTGATGCGCCTTATATCACCTTTTTGTTTTATCTGTTTCCTTTTTTTTTTTTTTTTTTTTAAGAAAGCAATTTATCATGGAAGAAAAAACCCATATAAAAATGTTGACTAATAAGACAGATATCATGTACAAGACTACAGGTATGTCTATTCGAAATTTGTTCAAAAAAAAAAAATATCTTGCATTCTTGCTTCCCCGCCATGACCAAGAAATTAAAGCCCCGAGGTTAGTAAAACCCGAATTAAGCTAGAACCCTAATAAACCAGCTTAGCTGGAGTGAATTGACCAAAGACATTCCAACAAGAATCTCTGTTAAAGTCAAAAAATGATTTAACAAATCAATGACCAATCAAATCCAGTGTACAGCTAAGAACTTTCTCGTTAATTGGATACTTTGATCACTAGTGGACTCCACTCCCTATATTCGCGCCACGCGGTTCGGTAACTAGAAAACCCTACTATTTCTAATGGCTTCTGTTTTTAGCACAAGACAGTTGGGTAACAATTCCCTGAAATCTTTAATGTCATAATGCGATCAAGCATGGAGATTTGAGTGAAAGGGACAAAATGGGTGAATAAGTTTAAGCAAATTGGTGGGAAAATAATGGCTGCCAGAAAGATTGAAAATAGGTAGAACTCTTAAAGATTACTATGCAGGGTATTATCAGGATAGTGTGTGTGTGTGTGTGTGTGTGTGTGTGTGTGTGTGTGTGTGTGTAACTCAATCTGTAAGGGATATGGCCGCTCAGTCACCAGCCATTAGGGTTTTCTTCTTTCACGTGACGAGAATACTTCATCTATCTGCATTGCAGTGCTACACAATATTTTTTGTTATTACAGGAGAGCTATAGCAAAGAAATAGGTAAATTCATTGACGGAGAACAAAGAATGGGACAAAAGGGCCTGCAACGAGAGCAAGAAGAAGACATCCTTTTACATATACTAACAAGTTACAAGCCAACTCATACAAAACCCAGTTGCTAGCATGCTCTTTTAGCAGACCTAACTTCACCTAGTCATCACGCAAAACCAAAGGAGAGAATCCTAACATGGACAATGACGAGAAATTATTACTCTTCACACTGCTACAGCGAACTTAATAGGGTACATGTTTCCACTGAAAGAGCCAAAAACAATTATCTTTGAAATCCCTTCTCAGAGTAACCGATGGTTTTCGAGAAGCACTAGAGCATTGGATTCACAGTTCTGTTAGATTTCTTAATCAGAAGACATAGCCAATCTGTTAAAAACATCAGAGACATGCCTCATCGTAGGCCTCCTCTCTGGGCTGCTATGAACACAAGCCATTGCAATCTTCAAAACTGCAATAATCTCTTCTTCCTTATCCACATCTGGAGCCAAATAGGGGTCTAAGACATCTGCAAGTGGTTTCTGCTCTTCAATGCAAAGCTGAATCCAGTGAACGAGATACATCTCAGAGGTACCAACATGGACCATTGACGATCTTCCTGTGATCATTTCTAGTAGGATAACTCCATAAGAGTAAACATCCCATTTCTGTGATGGTTTTAAAACTTTTAGTGCTTCAGGAGCCTGGTAATAAGATCCCAAGTTTGTAGATGAAACTGTAGCAACTTCTGAGCTTGGCGCACCCTTTTGTTGTCTCTCTTGCGGTTTCTCTGAGGCAATTCGATTAGATTCCAGGGTTGGGGACCCTCCAGCAATGGTAGCGAGTCGTCCAAGCCCAAAATCAGAAATGTGTGGTTCCATGTTCTGTCCAAGAAGTACATTACTTGGCTTCAGATCTCCATGAACATATTTTTTAGGGCTGAATTCGTGAAGATAAACCAAGCCCTTTGCAATTCCCTTTATGATTTTCAACCGATCAGACCATGATAATGGGGTATATGACACCATTCCAGGCTTCCCTATTGACATTAAAGAATCGAAACATTCAAAATAACAAAAACATTAAACCAACAAATAAAATATTGCGTGAGCAAACAAAAATAAAACCTACTAATTAGGGTAAATGAGGCAAAAGAAAATTTGCTCCGGTGGCATGATGGTTTCTGGAACTTACCATGAAGTGCTGTGGCAAGACTCCCATTCGGTATGTAATCATAGATGAGCAACTTCTCATCAACAGACCAGTAATACGCTCTGAGAATTACAATATTAGGATGCCTTAGCTTGCCAATTGCTTCCACTTCTGTTTGGAATTCCTTAAATCTTTGAGAGCCCCCCTCGCCCAATCTTCTCACAGCTAAAGTATGCCCATCTTCAAGCACAACTTTGTAAACAATTCCAATTCCACTCTTCCCTAAAACAAAAGCCGATGCCTTAAGCAGCTCATCCAAATCAAAAGCCACCTGCGCATCTAGTGGCACGAGATCATACTGCTCCACGTTCTCAGATAGAGTCTCGGACTCATCCTTCCTAAAGCAAAAGCACTCTCTCCTTTTCTTCCCTCCCTTCTCAAAACCATAACTATTCCCATCCCTATCCTTACTACGCTGACAAACCCTTGAATAACAATACGAAAACAACAATCCAACAAGGCAAATTCCGATGACATCACTAACAATTATTGCAACAACAGCAGTCTTACTCAGTCCTCTTCCTTTCTCACTCTTTCTGCCATTGTTATCTGAATCTTGAGGGGGAGAGTTGTTAGGCAGAAAAGGGATTGATGAAGGTGCAGCTGCACCATCGGTGTCTGAAGAACATGGATTTTTCAATGGAGGGCCACAGAGACCAGGGTTTCCAATAAATGCTGTTGGTCCTCTGTTCATTAGAGCACCGGTTTGAGGTATTGGACCACTCAAATTGTTATAAGTTAGATCAATATAAACCTTCTCAGGAAGGTTTCCAAGGCTAGCTGGGATTGAACCAGTAAAGAGATTGTGTGACAAGTCAGCAGTTCCTTGTAAGCTAGACAAATTTCCCATATCACTAGGAATTGAACCATTGAATTTGTTAAATGAAAGATCAAGTTTTTCAAGAGAAACCAAACTAGCACCAAACCCAACTGGCAAAGAACCAGTGAGATTGTTTTGGCTAAGATCAAGGGCCCTAAGTCTCTTGCATAGAACAAATGATGTGGGTATAGACCCATTGAAGAAATTCTGGGATAAATCCAAGGTTTGAAGGTACTTAAGCTTGCCAAATTGATTTGGCAAAGACCCAGATAAGGAATTACCATAAAGGACCAAACTTTGTAGTCCTTGAGCTTGAAAGAGCTCAGCAGGCAAACTACCAGAGAACCTGTTATTCCTCAAATTTACATGTCTAAGGTCAGAGAGTGACCCAAGAGCAGAAGGAAGAAACCCATAAAGTCTCTTCTTTGGAATGCTAACAGACATAACTTTAAAGTCCTTGCATGTAACCCCATTCCATGAACAGGGGTTATCATCGGAGGAGTTCCAGTTACTCAAAGACCCTTCTGGGTCTTCATAAATGGACTGCTTAAATGACAAAAGTGCGTACCCTTCATTATTCAAACAACTCACTAGACTATGACAGTTAAAGAGAGCAAGAAGCAGCAAAATCAAAGAAAACATGTCTCCAAACAAAGTGACTGTTGGAGGGTGCAAAATGCAAAGGTAGCTGGGGCTTGAAAGGCCGCTTACCTTTCAGAAGCAGAAAACCAAGTGAGAAAGAAGAAGGCCTGAGAGAGGCAATGGAGACCCCCTCTATCTGTGTGTGGGAAAGAGAGGGGGGGGAGAGAGAGAAAGGGGGTGTGAGTGTCACAGGCAGGAGAGAGTGTTGAAGAAGGGTAAGGGTTATTTTGGTAAAGCATAGACCAGACCTTGGGAAGATAGATAATTTTAGTGAGAGACGAAAACAAAATGGGAAAAGCAAAAGTTGTTGCTCACAGTTCACACTATTGCAGATCTAAGAAGGCTTCTTGGATTTCTCTTCCGGTCAATTTATCGTGATATTTTCAGAAAGCTACTCCATCTCCATGTAAATTACTAACATGAGCGTGCTCTTTTTTGCTTTCTGGGGAGCTCCCTGTAATGTTTGCTTTTGGCAAGGTCCTGTCTAGCCGTCTCTTTGCGTTCAAGCCAGAACATATTTCCGGACATAATTAAACGTTTATAGTGATTGACCCCTTTATGTTTTCCATGAGATTTTAGTTTTCGAGGATAGCAGCTTTCTTTCACAAGAGGGTATATAATTTTGCAATGGATGCATGAAAAAAATGTACTAAAATAATTGAAATCATATGAATATTTCAGCTATCACAACATACAGATGAAATGACGTTGTAGATTTAGAATTGATTTAACCATCATTGATTATTGCAAAGAAGAGTAAATCTATAATTCTATAGGGGGGGGGGGGGGGGGAAGGGTGATTCTTTATTCA
>Ga0307515_10003825_pt1 | contig 31483 bp, 45 predicted proteins | sample 17_EM_MG_FD_194513 | JGI IMG/M metagenome (GOLD analysis project Ga0307515, IMG submission 194513) | Populus trichocarpa ectomycorrhiza microbial communities from riparian zone in the Pacific Northwest, United States - 17_EM | ecosystem: Host-associated > Plants > Roots > Unclassified | place...
GTTCGTGCCTCGATAACTCACTTTCAAACTTGGTTGATTGAACATGTCCATCCAGGTTCTTGCATGACCAATCACATTTTGCAGTCGCACAGTCAAAATACGTCTTCATTTATGATCGAGACGGTGTAGAACTGCACCGGTTGAAGTCACACATAGAGCCAACGCGCCTTGAATTCTTGCCCTACCACTGGCTGCTCGCGAGTGTCGTGAGTCCATCCCTGCACGTATCACATATGAATTGACATTGTGGCAAGGGCCAAACTGGCTACCTGAAATACCAGGACACCTCTACCGGACAGGTCTTGACCGAACATCGTACGAAATTGGGGATATGCACAACAATGACGCAAAACCCGCATAACGCAGTGATACACCTCGGGCACCAAAATGGTACGGTGACATTATGGACACCAAATTTACCTCATCCCGCTGTGCGACTGCTGGCGCACCTCGGCCCAGTCGTCAGCGTTTCTGTGGATGCGAGTACGGGAGGAAGGTACATGGCAACGGCCGGTCACGATGGCACTGTGAAAGTGTGGGATTGTCGGAACTGGAAAGGTGCGGTCAGGCAGTGGACTACCAGAGGAGGATCCGCGGAGCTTGAATGGAGTCAGAAGGGCGCATTGGCCATTGCTTCTGGTGGGTCTGTGAATGTAGGTGTTTTTGGTCCGAGTTCAAGGAGTTCCACCAACTGATTGGTCACCAGGTGTACAACAAACCGACGATCCAGCAGTTTTTTGCCGGGACCTCAAGCCCGCCGCTCTACATGACGCACCCGATCCCCCACCGACCGCTCACATCGGTCAGATTCTGTCCATTTCAGGACATTCTTACTGTTGGGCACTCTAATGGTCTCTCGAGCGTTCTTGTCCCGGGTTCCGGTGAACCCAACTTCGACAGTTCTGAAGCTGATCCGTTCGAGAACAAGCGGATGAGGCGTGAGAGGGAGGTCAAAGGGCTGCTAGACAAGGTATTCACGATGAGTTTAATTCACTCGCTAACCATGCTCATTTGTAATGTTCAGATACAACCGGATATGATTGCTCTGGATCCTGAGTTTGTGGGATCAATGGCACCACCGACGAAGTTGACAACGAGTACAAATGGCAAACCAGACATTCCGTTTGCGCGACTTCCAAGACAGCATCGACTCAAACTTCAGGGTCGAGCTGACGAAACCGAGGAAGTTTCAGAAGAGGAAGATGGTGAGGGGGGCAAAGAGGGTAAGGCTGCGCGGAAGGACGAAAAGGAGAAGAAGAGGATGAGGGGCAAGAACAAGGCGATGAAGAGATATCTCAGAAAACAGCGAAAGAACGTGATCGACCCCAAAGCAGTGCGTATTTCATTCCGCCTCTCCTTCATCTTCCCCGCTCATTGCTTCCCCCTGAAGGTCGCACTTCGAGAGAAGCTGCAGAAAGAGAGGGAACAACGGAAGAAAGCCAGAGATACAGCGAAGGGCGTACAGGAAGATAGGCTGCCTAGTGCTCTCGACCGTTTCCTGACCTAGATCTACTGTACTCCTGTAGTAATGGACCTTGGCGTTGCAAGCGTGGGAGAAGTATGAGGTATGACTATACAGCCGTGTGGGAACTCCCGTCTCCATCAAAACGGCGTCGGGTGAGATAAACTCATCTTAAGCCGCATTCCACATCTGACAAGTGAGTCCGCTCGTACTTATGTTCGCTCGCCACGGTTGCTGATTTCTGAGTGCAGAATGCGTGAAAAGTGGAAGAAGAAGAGATCGCGCCGTCTCCGCAGGAAAAGGAGAAAGATGAGAGCTCGTTCCAGTGCGTAACGATTCCTCACTAATATCTGTGATCTACCCGACCCCTGACCGGTATTTTCGTCTGCAGAATAAACGATTGGTAATGGGCGATTGCGATTTGTGACGAATGAAAGGCGCGTGCCGCAACATGCGTCCTCGATTTCTTCGCACCATCGAGAGTTGCCTGGCTCGGATTTTATGCGAGCCCGTCACCCCGACTATTGGAACCGGTTGGTCGGAGTGGTTATTATCATGGAAAACCGAAGATTTGTATTCTTACCTCTGTTGCAATCCCATGTTTCTGTTTGCACGAGACCACCCCTCAGCCTGAGTGAAGCCCGCCGCGCCTGATTGGTTGCCGGTCGGATCTTGGCAACTTCCTTTTCGAGAACTCCGTCTGCCACCACGATCACCAACTCATTAACGCAAACTCGACCGCAATGCCAGAGGGTAAGTTGGGGCTCGTCGAAAGCGAAATCTGTTAGCTGAATTCGCGACATCCGCCAGTCTCATGGTCTGGTAGTTCGTTAGAAGTCATCTTTATTCTTACATCCCCAACAGCCCAGTCTGCAATGGCCGCGTTCTCGAGAAGAATATAAACAAGCACCTCGATTCAGGGTGCAAGGCCGCTTTAGTCGTTACCGAAACTAAAGGTACACCAATCGCTCCTATATTCGGCATGAGTGGTTCCAGTAGGGTAGAACCTCCATCAACCCCCACGCCCGCACCGTTGAAACGGAAGGCCTCCACGAAAATTCCCAATCCAAAACGAGCTCGAGGCAAGACGACTGCGGACCCACGGTCGCATGTGCCACTCGCTGAGAGACTTCGACCACAGACTCTTGATGATTTCGTGGGACAGAATCATCTCACCGGGTCTAATTCCTTACTCCGAAACGTGCTCACGAGTCGTGAGTCATCCGAGAGTGCGATATTTTGGGGCCCCCCTGGGTGAGGCGATCTCTCACAACGTACTTATGGGAGAGGGTTATAATCGGTTCAACAGTTGCGGGAAAACCACCCTGGCAAGGCTTTTGGCAAAGTCGTGTGATGCGGCTTTCAAAGAGCTCAGTGCCACCGACTCAGGAATAAACCAATTGCGTGAGGTTTTTGAAGAAGCCAGGAACCTTCGTAAACTCACCAGACGGTCCGCACATTATCTTCATATCAGCCAATAGTCTAACCCGTGGATGGCCCTATAGAAAGACGATCATATTCTTTGATGAGATCCACAGGTTCAACAAAGCCCAGCAGGTGAGCGAACCTATCTATGCAGTGGCATTTCGCTGATGGACATGATCTCTGCCAAAGGACGTATTCCTCCCATACATCGAACAAGGCCACGTTCAGGTTAGTTCCCGAGAAGTTAGAATCCCTAGATCCCACTCAGCCAGGGCCCCTAGTTAATTGGTGCTACGACGGAAAATCCTTCGTTCAAGCTTAACGCCGCTCTTCTGAGCCGGTGCCGGTAAGCACCCTACACTCCCAACCGATGAGCTGCCACACTCATAGTCCACAGCGTCTTCGTATTCGAGAGGCTCACGGAATCCGATATCGAGTCCATCGTCCTGCAGGGGATTCGTCGTGTTTCCCAGACGGACGACAAACCCATTGGTGTCGACCAGGTCGACCATGACGACGTCTTCAGTGATCCCCATGTGTCTTCATCCCAAGACACCAGCAGTTCTCAACATTCCAGTGTCGAAAAATCTGTTCCCCAGCTATCACCGAAAGTACTCGCATCCTTGGTTTCATTGGCAGATGGCGACGCACGCACCGCGCTCTCCCTCCTCGCCCTCGTACTTGGATCGCCACCAGATACGGACGAAGCGACGCTACTGACGGCCTTGCGCCAATCCGTATCGACTGCGTACGACCGCACGGGGGACAGCCACTACGACATGATATCAGCCCTTCACAAGAGTGTCAGGGGGAGCGAAGGCTCAGCCGCGATGTACTGGCTTGCGCGGATGTTGACGGCAGGGGAGGACCCGGTCTACATTGCGCGACGGATGGTTGTCTGCGCGAGCGAGGATATCGGTCTAGCGGATAACGCTGCACTCCCCCTTGTGAGTGTCCACCGTTTTTTTTGTGCCAGAATGACAGTCTGGAACTCCCGCCGCAGGCAGTGGCGACTCTACAAGCGTGCCAGAACGTCGGCATGCCGGAATGCCGAATAAACCTGGCACATCTAGTGGCGTACCTCTCCGAAGCACCCAAGTCAACACGATCCTACGAGGCTTACAAACGCGCCGAAGCGGTTGCGAAAGAACACCCCAATTTGCCCATTCCGATGCAGGTCAGGAACGCACCGACAGGGCTCATGCAACAGCTCGGCTATGGAGATGGATATCACTACCAGCCAGGTTATAGGTGCGTACAACTGAACAATCTGACCCTCGGGTTCCCTTCCCACTTTATCTTGCGCAGGCACCCGGTTACGAACGACTACGTACCAGACGAGATCAAGGACATGGTCTTCCTAAAACCAGAGGGCGACGTTTCAGACAAAATATGGGACGAGGACGCGCTGGGGAGGTGGGAACTAAAGAAGAACCATGGTATGCCTTGGGAAGGTAGAACCGGAGATCACTCGATGAACGATACATAACGATGGATGTGCGAACATCCCTTTGCTGTCGCCGTATAGTCGCCTACGCGACGAAAGATTTCGAAGGTCCGGTCCACCTCCCCATATACCTACATGCATGATAGAAATGTACCTCGAAAGCGGAGCGAAGAATGTTGGGCTCGTCGGAAGTACGGATACAGCCAACAACCAATGTACATAGATAACCATGAGTTGCTAAGAAGGAACTGGGACATTATGGGGCGAAGGAGGCGGGTCAAATATAAATATATATACGTCCGGACCGAGCATGGAAAATGAACAGGAAGAGGAGGGCAGTAAAGCGGTCGTGAATGTCGTTGCGGAGGGCTACAGTGCATGCCCTGATGTATACCGACTCTCCGGGGATCGAGACCTGGACCTCGGCTCGTCGTCCCATTCATCGTCAGCCGTTCGGTACGAAGCATTCGTCAGTTCTTGATGATGGCGAACCTCCATCTCGTATGAAGAAGCGGGCACATTCTGCGCCACTTGCCTCGGTGAGGGGCTAAGTGCTTGAGTAGAGCCCTCCATTGTGCTTGACCCTACCATTGTCGTTGGGGGTGCTGCATCGCTTGGAGAATGTTGTCGCAGGGCCCATGAGTCTGTAGGCTGGTAAGCTGACCGCGAATGAACGGGTTGCATTGGTCTTGGGTCTTGGGAGCTGTCCGTGTGGTCCGATTGTGAAGGCGGGCTGCGCGTTCGTTGACTTGTCTCTGGCGGTGAATCCAAGTAAAGCTGAGTTGTCGACGCCTTTGCGTTCTCGTACACAACTGATATTTCAGACTGAGACCTTGCGTGCGGATGATGGAACATAGGAGTTCCTTCGATATCGCCCTTCTTCCGGCCCCTCCTGTGTTTGATTCCGAGACTGTCCTTGAGATCACCATAGACCCACATTTCGCGGACAATGTCACGATCCAAAGGCATATATGACGTGGAGACAAACTTGATCAGGAATCGCGGTGCTGTCGACAAATCAGCAAAGGATGCGTCGTTTCAGCGTGATGGGACTCACCCAACGCAACAACGATGGAGATGACCACCGAAGTCCAGAACGGAACGTTCCCGAATAAGATAACAACCTCATCGGTGAAGTTACCACTATCGAAGAAGGAGTAGATGACAACCCAAAGCAACATGACGACCGAAGATCCGACGACAACGAGCCAAGTAAGGAAGGTCCAACTTGACAACATGTAAGTGATCAACATCCACGAAAACCTAGACCCAATAACTTACTATCTCGTGTTGATTCCAACGTATGTGTTTGCTGAAAAGATTGCAGCAACAGAGACCGTAGTACCAAAGTCGGCCAAGGATTCAATGGTCTTCCCGTTCCATGAGACGACATTTCCGAGGGTCCAGACGAGGTAGGGAAAGAAGAAGACGACTGCAGACTGGTACAAACCATCAGCCATGTACAGCCAGAACTTCGCTTTCGTATACTCGAGACCACGAATACCCCGGATGTACAATTGAGGGAACGCCAACGCCGCTTTAGCGTTCACATCCTGGTCAAATGCTGCAAAGGAATCGGTCAAACACGATATAGGATACCCGGGTACTCGACTATACCTCCAAGGAAGATGACTGGCAGAGACGTGAAGATCAGGTTGTACAGCAGGATGAATGTGTACTGGTACAAGTAGGTTGCATCGAAACTGATGGCATGGGATTAGCATTTTCCATTAAGAACGTGACTGATGCCCACCTATTGAACGGCAAGTACCAGAACATGGCGAACACCCAAATGACGTTCTATCCAGCACATCAGTTCACTTGGATCCAGGTTGTATCGGCGGCGCATACCTTATAGAAGAAATTGCTGTGCATCTCCGCAATACGCTGGTATGACCATCGCCCGTGAACCAGAAGGAGCTTCGTCAGGAACCGGAACTGTCCAAAAGCGTAATCCGCAGACATGGCAGCTTGCGAACCCTCGAGACCGAAAAGGCCGCATCCGATGTTTGCTTCCTGAATCATCGCCACGTCGTTTGCACCATCCCCAATGGAGAGCGTCATCGCTTTGCGACCTTCCTTGACCTAATAAGGTGATTGTCAGAGCGTGAAAAGGTATACCCAACGTATTTACACACGAGCTTGACGACCAATGCCTTCTGAGCCGGCGAAACACGACAGCACACGACCGTTTCGCATTGCGTTGCAAGGTTCAAGAACATAGCTTCGAGCTCAGGCCTGAGGGCAAAATGCAACGTCTCTCCATCAATAACGATGGCGAACGCAGCTTGGGCGCCAGGAACGAAACCCCTGGTCCGTGGATCCAACGATGGGGGTCCAAGGACAGAAGCAATTTTATTGCAACCGGCCTCAATCTTTGACTGGGCTCCATCGAGAGAATCTGCCTGGAGAATCATGATGTCCATATCACTCTTGAGAAGATTGCAACTGAAACCTGTAAAGTATCCCAATAAAGCCAGCGTGTCAGATCGTCGAGAAAATTGCCTACCGATTTCGATGGCGGTCTGCACTTTGTCACCTGTGAAAGTCGGTAAATATACGGTTTTCCCGCCCCACGAGGAACGGCATGAATTACCTGTCAAGATCCACAACTTGATACCAGCTTGATGCAACGTCTCTATTGCCTCCGGAACACCCTCTTGCAATTTATCTTCCAAAGCAGTAGCACCGAGGATGTACAACGAGTGTTCGATACGTTCGTTAGCCTTGTCGATCGCGTCGTCACGGTCATTGACCGAACTCGTCGCGGCGTCGTAGATTGCGGACCACTCGAAATACTCCTGTTCCTCCAAGTACCTGTAGGCAATGCAAAGGGTTCTAAGGCCGCCATTGGCGAAGGTCTCCATGTCCTTGGCAGTCTGAGCCTTGAGCGCCGGGTCCTGATCCGCAGCTAGCCGTTCGTAGATGACGCTATCCGCACCCTTGCAATACAAAACGATCCTGCCCTGGGGATTGCGAACGATGACGCTCATCCTCTTCCTTGTCGAGTTGAACTCCAAAAACTTCAGCGGGGTGTAGCGCTCGGCCTGGCCCATAACTTCGATATCGATGAAATCCTTTCCTTTCGCAACAAAAGGGAACCCAACGTCACAAGCGGCAGCGACCAAAGCCGCTTCGTCCGGACTTTCGGCCTTGTACGTCAGATAGAATGGGTTTTCCTTCGGCTCCGGTCGATCTGAGAGGACGCTGTGACAGATGGCGAGGCCTCTGAAGAACGCGATGATGTGATTCCTCTGGGGCGAATCCCGATTCGCCATATCGTTGGCCAATTGAGGTGAAACGAGGGTGAGACGATCAGGTTGTCCATATCGGTTCTTGAATGTACGATCGAGGGTGTCGAGCATGTTGTGTTTCAACACTTCGAGCGAGCGAGCCTGTTCCTCGGGAGGAGGAAGATCACCTTTACCCTCCCGTTTCACCGCCCCACGTTGAGCCTCCGTGATACCTTCGCCGTATGCAACACCGTTGACCGAGCATTTCTGGAACTCCATGATGTTTTGGGTTAGAGTACCGGTCTTGTCAGAGAAGATGTATTCAATCTGTCCGAGATCATCGGATATGTTCCAAGTCTTGGGGAGGCAAGCAGCATCGAGAGGTTTGTAGTACATGTCGATATCTTGAGCGATGAAGAAGGCTTGGATGGTCTTGACGACTTCGATGGAAATGTACAACGAGATTGGCACAATGTTTTGGAACGCGATGAGACAGACACTAGATCGCGATCGGTCAGGTGAGCGCTCCAACAGAGTAGAAGCGAAGTGGCACGTACACAAATGTGATCACTGCACCAACCGCAACTGAATCAGACTCTCCAGAACCGACTTCGAAAAAGTCCGCGCTAGTCCCTGTCTTGCTTTCGTAGATACCGTTGCAAATGGCTGTGATCAAGCACATCAACATGAGCATCACGAAGTTAACGATGACATTGAAGTTGGTCTCCTTCTCGATTTTGGACCGTTTGGAAGGAGTGGCACCCCCGTTAAGCATGATCTTGGAGTCAGCACCGGTGTAGGCGATAAGTCCGATGATCCAATCCGTGTTCCGGACGGTACAGCCACGGAGCAAGAGTTCGTTGATGGTGACAGATTCTTGTTTATTTTCGCCGTTAGAGTCGGTGTAGCGTAAGACCGACTGATGAGTGTAGAGATTTTGGTGGGGAGGTTCGCAGTCCAAGAGGAACGAAAGTCGCTCCAGATCCTCCTCGGACACGATGTTCGACGTGGCAGAGACGGATTTCCTTGGCTTGAGATTAGTTTCGCCATCCAAATTCTTGGTCTCCACAAAGCACATCCCCTCAGGGTCAGAAGTGGACAAGACGACAATATCTGCGGGAATCTGGTCGTTATCCCGCAGCAAAACGATGTCTCCAACCTCCAGCTTCTTCCAGAGAGTCCGTTCCCACTTGGCTTGACCACTTGGCCGTCTCCGGTAATCCACGGCGCTGGTTCTTGAGGGAGCCTGAGGTAGAGAAGGAACGGAACCTGAGGGATTCCAGCCTTGTGGCTCCTCGAATACTTCGCTCTTCCACCCCTGACCAGATCCAACGAGTGTCGTCCGTGATGCATCGATAGAGTTGGGCGGGTAACTGTGTGAGTCAATGCTATGAATGTCCTCCAGCCGCCTACCACCTGGGCCGGTCGGTGCGGAACGAACGGAACTGTAATCCTGGGCGAGACTAGAGGAATTACTCCCAGATTTGCTGAGCACGATCTGCATGCCCTCCCCAGCCTCCCTCTGCCTCAACTTCTGAACGCCCTTTGTGACCTTCCCTGGCGGGTTAATGCCCAGCATCTTCTCGTACCATTCTCGGGGATCTGTTTGGCAGTTGACATTCTTCCAATCTCCCAATTTAGTTGCGGCGGAAGTATTAACTTCCTCGTCAACTTGGGCGCGACGATAATCTTCGATCCCGTCCTTAATGGCGGTGACGGTGATAATGAATATGAGAGGAAGTGCCGCGGTTTGTGGAGAAGCGGCACCAAACATGGGAAACACTGAGAATGTATTAGTACGCGTTGCTGAGGTTACAAGCACTGCGCGGTCATGGCGACGCACCTTGAAGAATGACCAGCGCTAAGAAATAGATGTTCGCCACCCTGCGGAATTGTTCGAACATGTTCTTCGGTATAAACGTGAAGATGGTATATTCTAGAATACGCGTGAGATACGGGGAGGAGCGCGAAATAGGGACTGTAGCTCACTCGTCGTGCGAACTTTGTTCCGCGGGTAACGAACGAGGGGCTCATTGTTGCCATCGACTTCAGATATTGGCAAGGTTCGGTTCACGTAGATCGTCCTCCTCTGACCAGGAACGGCTGGGCCGGCTGGAGCAACCGAGTCTTGCGCCGGGGGTTTCTTCTGAGACACCCTTCTGAAGAACGAGCCTTTCTTCCTGGACCTGTTCAAGAGGGACTTTCTCCTCTCTGCACGCTGCTCGACGGCCGCGGACTCGGCTAACGTTGAAGCTGCGGTCCGGACAGTTCTGAGACGCAGTTCGGGGTCGATTGATCTATCGTCCTCGTCGTCGGTGGCATCGTCATCACTTGGAGGACGCCTATTGGGCATGGCGCAGAGAGAAGGGGGATCTTGAGGAACGTATGGAGTCTGGGCGGGGCGGGAGGAGGGATGAGGGTAGATGTGGCAAGGATGAGGAGGAGACTGAGAATAGTTCGGCCCAGCAACGCCGAGGCGGATCGCACAGTTGGGTCAGATCATCCAGCGCCTCGCTTGGAAGAACCTGCGTCGGCCCGCGTGGCTGCCTTTCAGTTTCTCCCCTGCTATACCAGTTCAAGCCCAAGCCTTGTCTAATCGTATCTACGACCATCATCACCACACAACGCGTCGTACCAACGTGTATCCTCCACCAGGGCAGACAGCGGCCTCGCCTGACGTTCGCCGCTCAATTGGGGAAACTGCCGGCCCCAAGACTCTCTTGGCGCTTCAAAGCATAGACATCCGCGATGAATCATCGGGTAACCCACAAGAAAATAATTGCAAGAAAGTGTACACTAGACATGAAAAGGGTATGCTAGAGGGGATGAAGATGGTACAGGTCTGTGTCTAGATGAGCCAACAAGCCCAGGAATGCTACAAGATGAGATGCGTTGGTCATCCAACACGATGATATAGTGATATACGGGGGGCTGAGGAAACCGGTGTATGGGCGTATACTGCGCGCGCACCATGAACATAAGGAAAACACCAAAAGGCGATAAATCACTGTGCCAGCCTCCGATACGAGCGAACAAACTCGAATTGAGGCCCTGTTTCTGGCGAGTGGGGGAATCTGCGGCACTTCTCGACGGTTTGCCACTCTTTGGAGATCATTCGCAGTGCTTCATCTCCATCCCTGGCGATCCCTGATTCAACAAGCCAGCAACCGATGACCATACCTTAAACGACGATTGAATGATTAGAGGTGATCAATCGGCTCACGGAACAAGTGCGGACTTACCGGTCCTGCCGATACCGCCTCTACAATGGACCGCAGTTATGCGGCCCCGCTGTTCATTGTCTTTGAGTACTCGAAGAATGTTCCTCATGTACTCAATGGATTCAGGCAAGGACCTATCGACTATCGGGAACCGGTGGTATTCGATGTCGGTGAGGCCCATTGCCTCTGCGCGAGCAGAGAGGTAGGATCCGTAAGCCCGGAGCTCGTTAACCTCCGTGAGGTCGATGAACGTCCGGACACCGGCTGCGAGTAAGGCTTCTATCTTCTGTTTCGCAACGCCTGGGCACCAGGGGTACTCGCAGGCGAGCAGTAGAGGGGTAGCCCAGTACGAGTTTGGGATTGGACGTCTGAGAATTGTGTTTATGGATGTGTGTTGATGCTGCTGCTGGGGGAACAAAACATCGATGCAGTGTTGAGCAGCGGGGAGGGTAACGCGAGGCAAGGTAGAAGTGGCCATGTCTGGCGGGGACTCGAGCTGGGGGGACGCTCCCGACGCTGAGCCCCTTTTTATACGGGTTAATCCACCCGAGGCGCGTTTAGCTCACGTGATGGTTTCCTCTCCGGGTCTAGCACAGCCACAGGGTACCATCGCTCCCGCTGTGTTCCGATCTTCATTCCGATCTAGTCGACTCTCAGCTGGTCCTCCCGGTCCCCTCTGGTCCGCATCTAGCATGTTGCGATCCACAGTTACCCTCGAAAGCTATGATCCTCACCACTCCTCTCTCGGTCGAGCAGAGAGGGCTTGGTGGAAATCGGCTATAATCTACCAGATCTATCCGATTTCCTTCTTCGATTCCGACGGGGATGGTCTCGGCGACCTCGGTGGCATCCATTCAAGACTCGACTATCTAAGAGGCCTAGGCGTGGACGTTCTCTGGTTGTCGCCCATATACAAGTCTCCGCTAGCCGATATGGGCTATGATATGTATAACGATATTCTAATCCTACTATTCTGATGCACGTTGCTAAAGCACCGTAACAGCGCGGACTACTATGCCATAGACCCCAGATATGGCACTCTTGATGACTGGGACAGGCTTATTAAGGGCGTTCACGACCGAGGAATGAAGCTCGTGTGAGTCGACGGCGCTTAAATGCTGCCCTTGGACCCTATTAAATGTGTCTCATGGCCCCAGCATGGACCTCGTGGTCAACCACACCTCCGATGAGGTAGGTCGGCTTATTGCTGCGTCCCCTTGTTGGTTTACCTACCCACCGTAACTTGAACGTGTGAACCGTCCAGCACGATTGGTTCACCCAGTCACGATCCGGCAAGGATCATCCGAAACGCGATTGGTACATCTGGCGCCAGGGGAAGTTTAGTGCGGACGGAACCAGAGGCCCGCCGAACAACTGGCGCTCTGTTTTTCAAGGTACGTGAAAACCGCCCTTGATTGACGGAATTGATTGATTGGTCAGCGTCGGCTGGCTGATGAATCATTCTCACATACTACGTCAACCTTTCCCCTAGGTCCGGCCTGGGACTATGACGAATCAACGGACGAATACTACCTCCACCTCTACTTGACAAAACAGCCAGATTTGAACTGGGACAATGTGGAAGTCAGAGAGTCCGTGTACAAAATGATGAAGTTCTGGTTAGACCGTGGGTGCGACGGTTTCCGAGTACGTTTCATTAAACCTTCTCGGATATTGTGGAGCTCAGTTCCCGATCCGTTTGTGTGCTTGATTGGGTTAAGATGGACGTTATCAATCTTTTGTCCAAAACAGACGGTCTGCCGGATGCCCCGATCGTTGACGAGGGTGATCCCACCCAGCCGGCATCCATGTATTATGCCAATGGCCCAAGGGTGCACGAATACATCAAGGAAATGAACCAGAAAGTCCTTTCCCGTGAGTTTCTGTCGACCTCTCCTACAGCGAGCGGAACTCATAGGGTAACCACAGATTACGACGTATTCACTGTTGGAGAAGCACCATTCTCCCACTCTGCAGATGACCTGGCAGAATACGTTTTACCGCAGAACAGGGAACTCAACACCGTCTTCCAGTTCGAACTCATGGATATAGACTCCTCCGAATCTCTTGAGCCATTGGTACCGAAACCTTGGAAACTATCCGACCTGAAGAACGTTGTAGAGAAGTGGCAAACTTTCAAGCGAGAAGAAGGATTCTGGAATACGTCCGTCCACGTTTCCTTCTCGAGTTTAGATAAAAAGGGTCACCGGATGCTGATCGAGGAGCACGTTTTTACAGTGTCTTCATCGAGAACCACGATCAATCGCGAGTTGTGTCGCGCTTCGGGAACGATTCCAAAGAATGGAGGCCATATTCCGCTAAACTCTTTGCGCTGTTGATGGTCTCCCAAGGGGGAACTCTGTTCATCTATCAGGGTCAAGAACTTGGTTTGAAAAACTTTCCTGCGTCTTGGAGTCTGGAGGAATACAAAGACGTGGCTACGATCAACTTCTGGAATAGGTCAGTCTTCCCTCCCAAAATACACACGAGCAACCATCCCGGTAACCCACGAGAGTTCTTCTTTCACATCCTAACGGAGTCTTATGAATTCGATCTCACATTTCAACTCAACGTTTCTAGAATAAAGGAACGTAGAAAGGCCGAAGCGAAGCCAGGAGAAGAAATAGACATGTCCGACGTGATGCAGGGGCTCCAACGCAAAGCGCGGGACCATTCACGGGTACCAATGCCGGTTCGTGCGACCCGTTCCGATATCCACTCCCACGCTGACACCGAGCTTATGTATGATCGAACATGCACGTCCTTCTACTCGGTCCGGTGGGACGTTTCCCCGTTCAGTGGACCGCAGATCCCCATGCCGGGTTCACCACGGGGACTCCCTGGATGCGTGTGAACGACGATTACGCCGAGGGCTGGAACGTGCAGGCACAACTCGGAGACAAGGCGAGCGTCCACGCGTTCTATCAGCACGTTCTGGGCTACAGGAAGAAATCGGATTTGCTTGTGCGTCCAGTCCGCTCAATCGCGCCACGTCTATCTCCGATCTCCGAGCCTAAGTGCTGATTATGGTTAACCGCGCATCAGATATATGGAGACTTTCGGGTGATCGAGAGGTATCGAGACCACCCGCAGGTTTTCGCTTTCCTGCGCACCCTTGGTGCAGCTATCGCCGTAGTGCTGCTCAATTTTTGCCAAGATGAAGTCAGATTGACTTTGGAAGATAATGATGTTTCTCCGAACGTCGTCGGATTTGCCGGGCTGGCCCTCGATAATTACCGCGACATCAATACCAACACGGGACCCGATCGGGAGGTGCTTCAGGGCTCCGTGACCCTTCGAGGATACCAAGGAAAGATCTTTGTCAAGTAAAGAATATACAACATACAGATAGACAGGAATACCAAGAAATCCCATGCACGATCAGATACTCCAAGAAATATAACACCCTGGTTTACGGCAGATGAAGCTCATCCGCAAGGTCCCGCCGAAGTTTACCCACGAACTCTCTGTCGGCCGAATCCAGCTGCTGTTCGAACGGCTCGAAGGTATTAGCAGCAGCGAGGAATTCCCGTTTGATGACTTCCGTATGATGGCTAGATCTGGAAGTGATTTCGCATTCAAACCTGCTCGGACCTGTCAAGACACCCTGCGCGATCTCCCGATCAACCAACTTGGGCATTCATAGGACACGGAGGGAAGACATACTCTCATAAAATCGTTAAGGTTGTAAACCTTATCCTGCTTCGTCGCAGGGTCCTTGGATTTTGAGAATTTGAAGGCCCAGATGAGCTTCGCGGCATTGATCTCCTACGAGAATTCTTGGTAAAACCGGGGAGGGGTGGTCAGTGACGAGAGTCACTCACGATCGAATTCCTCGCAACGTGTATACCAGGGCAAACTCGCTGTCGCAAAAATAAGTCTTCAATTCTGTGACACTGAGGCAGACACGTACGCGAGCAGTTCCAAAGACCAAATCGTAGGTGCGGTCAGACTTCATGTCATCCTGCAGCCACCGTTCAGGGTTGAAGTCGTCCGGTCTGGCGAAGACTTCGGGATCGTGGAAAACTCCCCCTGCTGTCGGATCAACGTTTGCGTTCAGAGCTACCAGAAGAGGGACCCACAGGCGTTTATAAAGAGGATGGTCTCTTTGGGGATAAGATAATCCCTGTAAACAAAGTCCTCCGTGTTCACATGTGGGAGAGTGAGAGGGGCGACGGGTCGCCAACGATGCGTCTAGGAACAAAGGATATCAGATGTTTAGAGTAGTATCATGGTAGGGCGCCCGACCTCCTTAATAACAGCCTGAAGGTACGGTAAACCCTCGATGTCGTCAAGCTCCGGAGAACGTTCATCTCCAAGGACACCGTCAAGTTCCTCCTGCGCTCGGGCCTGTACATCTGGGAAGTTCACGAGGGCAAGAACGAGTGTTTGCAAAAACGCGGATGTGGTATCGGCCCCGCCTTCGATCAGGTTACCTCCGATATAGCTGGATATGTTGAGCAAAGGTTCAATGTACTCGTTTCGTGGAACCGTACCCAACTGCTTCCCGGTCAAGTCCAAATCCGGGCCCTTTCTCGATAACGGTTTCCATAAAGCATCCGTTGGAGGAACCCTTTTGTAATCTCGCTTCGACTTGCTCGAGAAGGCCAAAGTAAAGCTTGCGTTGAAGGCTTCGTGTGATTTTTACCTCGGTCTTCCACGACGCCCAGCGCTCAGGAACATACTTCATGATCGGGATGAGATCAACCGGTGGGTGCGCACCGGGTTGCTGCGATCGAGAATGTTCAAAGGTGGTCTGTGGAGGATGTCCAGTGTACACGAACCATGAGTTCTTCCCAATGGTGCTCAGCATCAAAAAATGCCGTGACTTCTGGAGTCGTGATTCGTGGCGCACGCTTTCCATACAGCACGGAAAGGATCGTGGAGGTCGAGAAGCGACGAATCGAGTCAAAGAAATCCTAGCCGGCACACGATGTTACTTCGGAAAGGGCGGAAAGGAACTCTCGTCTTACTTCCGGGCGCGTCAGTATGTCGTACATCAGCTGTGTGGCTTCGGCCTGCTGGATGCTCAGGTGACCTCTGCATGCAGATTGTGTCAGAGCTTCGCGTGCACATCGCCTGAGGCGACGCCAGTGGTCATCTAAAGACAATAAGTCTTGTTTTGTTCTCTGAGACCGGGAGAAACTTACTGTAACGAGACGCGCCCATGTGGTTTCCGCCTGTTACTTCTTGAGCGAAGTGACTCGCTACACGGTCGCTGACGATGGCAGAGTTTTTATCCATGATCTCCCTAATAGCAGTAGTAGAGGAGAGGACAACGATAGTGGAGTTGATTATCTTTAAAGAATAGACATCGCCGTATTGGCGTGCCATCTTTGTCAACCTGCGAGGGGTCGACGCTCAGTCCTGTAGTTACCGAAGAAATGTTAAGCGGACAGACTTGAGCCACGGGTAGACAGTTGGGAAGTCCAAGAGGTTTCCGAGGATTGGAGCCGTTGGCGGGCCTGGTGGTAGGAAAGATTCACGTCTTCCCCATCGCAGCAGCCTGAAGACTGCCCAGAGGACGACGATGCCAACAAACAGAGCGGAGAACATCGCACGGAGGTGGTGCGGTGGTTAAGAAAGAGGCAAGTTCACCGCGCCCTTATATATAACCATTTGTTGCATCGGGAAGTCTACAGGGGCATTGATGGGTCCTTTTGCAGGACCCCCGGGCAGAAGTGGCTTAATTGGCAATCGCCGAGCCTGGTTTCACTGTCTGACAAACGTTGTATCCGCCGTCCACAGCGATGATTCTGCTGGAAATAATCGAAAGACATGAGTGGAGGGATGGAAACAAGAAAATACTCAGATCATGGGTTTAGCGGATCGGCGTCGAGGTCCATAGACTCCGATCTCGGATTCGGGTGGGCCGACTCGAGGCCGCTCTCCCTTGTACTGTATACTACATGTCCTGCGAGTAGATCATCTATTGATCCGGTCCTCCCGACAACACCCTGGGTCTAGCGTCGCCACCACTTCTTCGGAATAGCCTCGAGTCCAAACCGTAGATCCCGCCGTCTGGGGCTTGGGCACGGAGTGGTGCCCTCATGACTCCATTCGTGGCTCTGACCCCATAGTCGCGATTGGCCTTCCACCTGCGGTGCCGTATCAACTCACGAACACGGCGGATTTGGCCATGCCTTTTATTCTCGAAATAACTATAAAGGACACCTTTGTGTTCTTTGTACTGCAAACATCCTCCACGCGTCTATCGTCCCGTTTCGCGCAAACTTTTCGACCAGACCTAGGCCTATTGTCTAAGCACGCCCCCCTCTGCGAGCTTACCAACTGTTGACTTTACCTCTGTCATGCCTTCCGCGTGTAACCATTTGGAAGACGTGGGCCCGAAGAAACCATGCATCGTTGAAGGCCTTCTTGTGCCGACACCAGCTTTCTCGGGCCAAGTTGAGTTCGACCGTCCGAGCGCAATCAGTTTCGCGCCAGTAAACACCGAGCTTGTGTCTCCCACGACCGAAGGGACTCTTATGGCCGACTTTTCCGCAGAACCCGGAATCCTACGCGACTGTCGCGAAACATTTCCAGCAGAAAACTTCGTCGAGCTGGTCATAACCGTGTGTGCTGGCGTCTTTCAATCCTTTTCTATCCTTCGCTCACACGTACACAGTGGCCGGGTCTCGAAGAGTGGACTGTCTCTATGGCGGACATCGTCAAGGACGGGGACTGGATAACTCGTGCAGAATTGGCAAGATTCGTGACGCAAAAATTCAGTACATTTGTAGACGTACGCACAGCTCCCCACCAGCAGGTGGCGGGCAGAAGCTCACCTGATCTTGTTACCTTAGGTCATGGATTTAACCCCATGCTCAAGACCTGAATGGAGGCTCGGCAACGCCCTCTATGCGTACAACACCAAAAACACATCCCTGGCATTCCTATGGAGCCCCGCTCCAGGCGTGTGGCAACCAGCCTTCCGTCCCAGGGGAATACTCATCAAGAGAAAATACTCTCCCTCGTAGGGTGTTTCCGAGATCTCTTCTTTGGTTGTAGGGTCCGAGGGTCTACTAGTTGGAGTCGTCAAGTGCATACCATACACCACCACCACACATCAGCTCGCACATCCTTCATCTCCATGCAGTTCGGATAGTGGGAGAGGGAAACGCCGAGCATCCAGCCCCGGGTTTGGACACCACGCAATGGCTTTGGGGGATAAACGTATATTCGTTCTACGAGCACATTCATCAGTTTTACATTGCAACATCAGAATTATAATACGTAAGATTTCGTGAAAAGCAGTAGCTGGGGCAAGAGATTAAAGCAACACCAACGCCGGGAACGAAAACAAGGACACAGCATCGTGTACAAAGAAAATTGGGTTAGAAGCCCGAACTTCGAATGGTGTTCCAACGTGGTCCGGGGATAATGTTAGAAAAGACGAAAGCCGACTGAAAAAACCCGAAAACGGCGAGCGTGAGGAAGAATTGTTGCAGTCATGATATCGTAATCACGACTGGAAAGGCAGATGTTCCGACAATGATTAATGGCAAATCGTAGAGACGTGAGCGGATTTGGAGAGGGGACTGAGGCATAGGTGCATGGCATACGTAGAAGGCAAGCAAGGAGCTTTTGATGACCGTTGGGGTTAGGAGATCGGCTCAGAACCTGAGAAGGGGAACTGGTGGTACTGGAGGAGCGTTTTCAGCGCCACGGGTTCGAGCGCCGGTTCCGGGAGTGGCTCTGCCACGGGGACGAGGTCGACTAAGCCTGAGAGATTCAGCGGGGCTGGTACAGAAAGTATTAGTACGTGCCCCCGTGGTCTAGCTCAGAGATGGTCACTTACGTGTTCAGAGTTCCAACGCTTGTGTTTTCCTTGAGTTCAGAGGACTTTCCCATATTGCGCTTGCTCCAACCAAGAGCAGCCCTGCGAGTGCTGGAGGTCACACGGGGACGGAGGGTGCGTTCGTTGAAGGACTTGTCGCCCTTGGACTTCCCGAACTCTACAACGAAAGGCGAGATGGGGTTCAAGTCCTTGATGGCCGGCGCTGGAGTCCTCGCGTTGACATTGACGGATTTTGGTCGGAGGGGTTGAACGACCGTGACGGCAGTGTCATTTGCAACGAACACTTCCTGTTCATGTGGAGATTGTTGGGGCGATGGTCTCTCTGGTGAAGCCGGTTTGACGGTTCTCTGTGGGTATGGCGAAGGGCGAGAGTAGGTACGGGAACGGACACGGTGACAACGAAGGTCAGGTGGAAGGGGTCCATAGTTCTGCTGAGAATGCTCCAGCATCGCCTTCATGCCAGAGGGGTGATGAGGGGGTTGGAAAGACTGAACAGCGAACAAGGAAAAGGGGGTATCGAGCCAGACCCGCTTGCTCTCCGTGACCGTGTCATCAGCCTCGTTCTTTAAATCACCGTATTTCCTCATAGCAAGGATACCATGCTCGTCATCCCACTCAGTGTCTGTGCTGTCAGATCCGTTGGCGATGTGGACTGGGTGAACGGAGTTATACACCGCAACAGGGATCCCGATTGCAGGAGCCTCTACGGGATCAGATGCACCGAGACCCTCTTCCTGAATAGTTTCGTAAACGGAAGACATGGAACGACGAACGTCGGAAGGGCGACGACGGTGACCATGTCCTTGACCCCTGACGCGAGTCCTTCCATGCGTGGAGCGAGTTATCGGATGAGTTACATTAGACAGTATGTGGGTCAGTTGGCCGACGTCAATGCTCGACTGAGAGCCACCGGAGGAAGCATCAGAGGATAACGGAGGGGTGTCAGATCCGGAGCTAGAGGTAGAACAAATGCTCGAACGCGAACGTCCAGTGGTGCCAGGCCTTGGGCGAGAGAAGGAAAGGTCTTGAGCTACACAACATTCAGAAAACGAAATCTGATTATAGGAAGGGAGACCATACCAAACGGAGTCAGTTCTTCGCCGTCCGCAATGAGGCAGCTATCTTCCAGACTTTGGCGTTCAAGCAATCCTTTCCTCGCCTGGATCATCCTTTCGCCACCAAACTTGGTCGAAGTGACGGATGCGATGGATGGCTTGGCGATGACAATCGACTTGGCAGGGGAAACCCCTTCCTCCTCAGCAGGCTCGGCTTCTGTAACGGGCTTAACGGGCTCCGGGTTTGGAAGAACGGCCGTCTTTGGCATGGCAGGACGCCTCCTCTTACCATCTCTCTTCTCGGCTCGTGCGCACGGGGATTGCTGCATTAGTGAACCCATAGAAACGCGACGGACACGTCCACCACCAAGCATCTATGGGGGATATCAAACATTACTCGGGATAGGGCATTTAAACACCTACCGAAATCATAGTATCGTCCTCTCGAGGAGCATGGTGCGAACTGGCGATGCTGATAATAGAAACTGGACGGAAGTGTGACTGAAGGGGGTAGCCATCCGAAGAAATCCTAGAATTCTCGAAGAACACCGAGTCTGTGCTGACTTTCTCGCTGCTGTCATCCATTAACGAGTCGCGAACCATAGACCTTCTTGTGTCCATAATTGAGTCGAAGGCGATGGAATCCCGGTACTGATACTGGTCATACAATCCACTGTCGAAGCTCTGGTTGGGAGAGGCGGAGATCGCGCTGAGAGGAACACCATGGTCGAACTCCGAGTCGAGCATTTTGTCACCCAACCCAGGTCGACTGAGCCTCATAAAAGAGTAGTCGCTGATCATGGAATCAATCGAGGGGTCATTCCTGGAGTGCTTGGCCCAGGTGGCACGTCCGCCGCTGGCGCCGTGCAGAGCGTAGGAAAGCGCGACTGAACTGACGCTTCCACTCGAATCTCCCCGTCGATGACTATGTCCGTGGTGGCTGCGGTTGTACAGGCTGACAGGAGGAGGAGCACCCCCGGCGGAGATGATGGAATCATGAGTCCTGTGTCCACGCCGGATTGGTCCCATCATTGACGGCTGTGACTTGAAGTAGAAGCTCGAAGCATCGCTGTCTACCCGACTGCGGCGTTTCTGGTGCATGAACGAGAAGGTGTCATCAACACTCATCGACATCGAAATAGACATGTCTTCCGACGGTGGCCTGGTGTGACGAGAGTAGCCGAATGGATCAGGGGCGCCGTTGTCGATGACCGAACCGTAGGAGGACACAGAAGCTATGCTGAAGATGGAGTCATGCTTGTTGTGCTCGCGAGAGAAGCTGACAGGAGGGTAGAATGCCGGTCTGTTTGGACCAAACTCGAACCCGCGGCGGACTTCATCGAAAGAGTCGAAGCCATCGAAGGTGGTGTGGGACTGTCCCTGATTGGAGGCTTGGGATGTGGCAGAGTCCCTCGAAAACTTGTCAACAAGATACTTGACGCTGTTGTTCGAATCGATGCGCGGTCGTGCTCGGGGGACGGGAACCTCGGAAGCGGCTGAGAGGACTGTATCCGCCTGGGCCATGATGGACTTGAGAACAGAACTGTCCTCCTCGACCAAGGAACCTCGAGAACTGTTACGGGAGTGATGGGAATACGGAGGAATAATGTCGGAAAGCGTCAATGGCATGTCGCTGACTTCTTCGCTGCAGTTGTTGTCCGAACTCTGGGAATGCATGGGGCTACCTCCAAACCTGAAGCTCCTGTTAAGTTGTCCATCTGAGGGCCTGGAGTTCTTGGATGATGCAAGGGGGTTGCCAGGGCGCTCCCGCACGATATCAATGGAGGGACTGGGCGTGGGCAAGTTTAGGCGGCGACAGTACCCCTCGTCGTCGGAAGAAATTGTATCATGCGATTCAGAAATGCCAATATCATCCGTCAAGAAATCGTCCAATGTTGCAGAGAGACCCGCGGCTGAGGTCGATGAGTCTTGAACATCAGTGGGCAGAGCGGGAACAGGTGGAACATCCATGGCGTTATCAGGGAAGCTGTATCTCAAATCAACCCTGGCAGGGGTCTTGAAGGCATTCTCGAGCTGCTCAACGAAGCTTTGTCGGTCAGAAGCGCCTGACTCGTTGAGCATGCGGATCTCTCCAGTGAAGTCGAAGGATTTCTTAGTGTCCTCGTCAGAGGTGACATCGGAATCTCCAGTGACAGGATCTGCTTGGAAAACCTGTGCACGAAAGACGGGAATAGGCTCATCCGGGAGGATAGTAGCGTCGGTGGGAGCAAAGGGGAGGACCAGGGGAACCTCTTGGACTAGTACACAAAGGTTAGAACCAAGAGTAGAGATAGCGATGAAAGTTGAACTAACCTGGCTCAGTGAAAGTGAGTGTATCCGTATGTTCCTCATTGCTCGTCAAAATGAACTGTAACTCCTGGGGGATGTCCGAATCAGGATCCTCAGAATCAACGTCTGGCACGCTTGTGCTTCCCATAGTTCCTCGCAATCCTAACTCAACCTTGGTCTCGGACGCCATGGGGATGCTGAACAGCCTGTTACTGTCCAACGACGACTTATTCCTCGAATGACTGCGGGAGAAGACAGGAGCAGGAGTTGGCCCATCCGAAGCACCAGGTCCGTTACGCGAGATCTTGTTAGGTCGCTGTCCGAATGTGGAGGTTGGCACTTGGGGAGGTTGATTTCCGTCCGATGGGGTGCTGGGCCTCAAGTCCACAGTCTTCGTCTCCGGTGAGTTCTTAATGCTCTTCGGATTGCTTGGGACCCTGTTCTTGGGAGGGTGCAGGGGCTGGAAAACCGGAGGCGGGTCAAACGGCATCGGCGGACTCAAGGTGCGTTTGTGGGTGGGACGAGCTGAAGGAGAGGGAGCCTTTACTTTCTTGATGGGTGAAACGTTCCAGTTGAGGTCCTCCCAGGGAGTGATGTGCTGGCCGACTAAGTGCTCATTACCACTCTGAGGTTTCTTCGTTCCAACTTTAGGGACATTGGATTTGGGACTGATGCTCTTCCTCTGGGCGTATGGACGAAGAGAGGCAACTGAGGATGTGGTACTGGCACGATTGAGACCCGTCCGTAAAGGGCTACCAGTGGCGGTCCTGAGGCGCTTGGCGCGAGTCAATGGGCTCTCGAGGGTAGCGGTGGACCCGCGATTGGCAAGTGAACGCTGGAGTGAAGCGAATGGTGAGATATCAGGAGTGCACGGTGTAGCTTCCAAGTCCAGTCGGTTGATCAATGAGGCCAAGTCGTCGGTCGCGGCGTCAAGAAGAGATATAGACATAGCACCTTGGAGGCGTCAGCAAATAGTCATGTCTGAGGAAGGATATATCCTTACGTTCCACGTTATCGTAAATTCCCTGAGGCCGAGGCTTATTGCTGAGTAGCTGCTCCGACACCGGCCGCGGCCGCGCGTGTTTCATAGGCGTTTCTAGAGTCTCAAGGTCACTAGCATGACCGTGTCCATCATTAGTAGCGGTCTCGATGTTGACAATCGGACCCTCTTTTGAAATGACGGAGGAACATTGGGATTGAACCTCGGGGGATGTGGGACGGTTATTGATGTCAACCTCTGCGAAGAGGTCGCTGACCAAGGGTCGCTTCCTGCCTTCTGCCGACCTCCTGCTCCCCTTCTTAGCGGTGCCGTTGAGGACAGCATTGGAGTCGGTGCTGTTCCTGCGACGCTCCTCGCGGTCCTTCTTCCTCATCTCCTTGACAGTCTCAAGTCCCTCTTCGTCCCATTTGACTGATGCGGAACTGGAGGACGACCGAGACATTCCGGATGCGGTCGACGGAGGACGAAGTGAGGAAGAGTTGGAAATGGTAGACGAGGGACGGCGGGAGGTCAACACATTGAGGCTCATGGTCGAGCTAATCGAGGTGCGTCTGACAGTGCTAGTGGACGGGCGTTCTTCCTTAACATCAGTGGTGGACGAGGTGGCGGTTGAAACAGCGGAACGGACGGTTCCGAAACGAAGTGAAGATGGGAGGCCGAGACCGAGACCGAGGATACTCTGCTTCTTACCAATAGTCTTGGGGACATCATCCTCTGGCAGAACCTCGAGCGATACCTTGGGTATGCCAGCGTCGTGAATCGATCCAGCCTCAAAGCTGCTGGTAGACATCTTGATAGTCCCATCCCTCGCCTTCTTCTCCCTGACAGACTTCTTTTCTGCGGCCTCCTTGTCCTTCTTGTTCTTTTTACTCTTCTGTTTATCAGCTCCTTTTTCTTTTTTCGGTTCCTTCTCGTCAGCCTTGGGTTGAGACCAACTCGTGAGCTTGGCCATGGACCTCACGGACTTCATCGCGCGAAGAGCAATCGAACCGGAACCAGAGACCTCTCGTTCCATGGGCGGAACAAGAAGACCGGGAGCGGGCGTAGTAGACCCTCCTTCAACCGGGGAAGTAAGACCAGGTTCAGGTTCAATATGAAGTGGAGAGGTCAACAGGGTCTGCGAGGGATTCGTGCCAAACGAATAGGGTGGGTGCGGGTGGGATGCAGAAGTGGGAGAGGAGAGCATAATTCCAGAGTCGAGAGAGCCGAACCTCGCACGCAAGGATTTCTTTGATGGCTCTGGGGCTGAAATGAATGATCGAGATCAGGGACCCGCAGTTTCATTCTCGGATGTGAAAAAGCAGAAGGATGCTTACATTTGCTGCGACAGGGCTCCTTTTGCTCTTTCGAGTCCTTACGCCCCCGACCGATGCTCCACCATTTCTGGTTCTCGTCAGCCTTTGATTTGAGAAGATGTTCGACGGGTTTGGCCCTAACTGAGTTCTCCTTGTCCTTGGACTTGAGGATGTTCGTGGATGACTTGGGCTCAAGTGCATTGGCAGAGGGTTTGGGTTTAAGAACGTTGTTCGTCTTCTCTTCGCCAGGACCCCAGGCAACAGCATCCAAGCCGAGACGTGACTTCTTCCTCTTGACAAGTACAATTTCTTCGAACTCGGAGTCTTCAGCGTGGTCGACATAGATTTCGTAACCACCCTGGCCAGCAGAAGTGGTTCCTCCAATACGCCGGACGACATCTGAAAAGTCGTTCTGGGAGCGTTCTTTGTTGCCCTTAACGGCACCGAGGAGCCCAAGTTTTGACTTCTTGGGAACAAGTCGCTTCCGAGAAGCGTTGCTTGTTGTCAATGGACGAGGAGCAAGGGGGGAAGAAGTAGGTGGAAGGTCAAACGTGTTGTAAATGGCGGACGTGCTAGCGTCAGAGGAAGAACCAACAGCAGATGGGGTGGCGTTTATGAAGCGAATGGTAGGAACGGGCTGGTGAGGAGTGTCAACTGCCGCAGAAACAGGCTGCGTAGGACGAGCAGATGTTGAGAGGGGGATGGAGAGTGCTGGAAGAGTATTGCGCATCGTTACTGATAGTCGTTACAGGTGATGATAGATTCGAATGGAAAAATCGTAAAACGGAAATGAAGCAGGTTCTTGAGGACTCTTGAAGTTCGTTTGGCGTAATTCTGGGCACAGTAAATCGCAGTTTCGTAGATTCGTGCAAGGGGCCTTTCGTGATATTCTTGACGCTGACGCGGTTCGCAACTCCTGGGGCGGGCGTTGAGAGGCGAAGGATGAAGCTGAAGGAGGGCAGAGGAGCTCTTACCTTGCTCTTGACGGTAGCAGGTGTGCAAAACAACGCGTGGCCAGTGATAGGCTTGCAATCGCTTTGAAAAAAAATACTCGGGGTATTGTCCAGCAGAGGCGAAGACGAAGACGAACGACGAAGAGGAAGGAATCTAGCGCTCGAACCAAGTTCAACTTTCAACCGGCGGATCAAAGTCAAAACACACGCCCACAGACAGCCAGCCAAACACCTTCGCGTCGGTCACGTGCAACGGCATAAAATGTCCTCTTCGGAAGCTGACTCGGATGTCCCGGAGCAGGTGTCCCTCTCTACTTCCAAACAACAGGCCATCGGGCGAAAGAAAGGTGTAGCGAAAGAGCTCGCTCGAGAAAAATTGAAGCGGAAGGAACATAACCGCGAAAGGGACCGTCAACTGAAGGAGCAATCTTCAAAGCACATAGCGGAACTTATCTCTGGCTCCGAAGAGGAGAGCTCGTCTGGAGAAGACGAAACACCAAACGACCCCCGCATCCTCCCGGACCATCTGTTCGCCGCTGCGTTCAACCAACCATCGACATCTCTGGCACCAGCACAATCCGTTCCCGAGGATGCGCCCCCAAAAGCCCAGCAGAGGAAGCGAAGACGGACTGATCTGACGCCGAAAGATAAAATAATAGGGCGAGCATTTTCCTCTCATTCAAAAGGTATCCGGCTGAGTCTCGTGAACAGTCCCCGGGCTGTCCGGACACTCTCTAAAACATCAGAACGGGCGGCGACCAAACGCACACTGCCACCCTCTTCCGTCGCAAAGTTTTCTTCACGAGCGCTGAACACGAAGGGGGTTGTGTCCTTAAGTCGGACCCGAGGATGGCAACGAAAAGCCGGTGAGCGCGTTTCGCTTTTCTTCGCTCGACACCCTTGGCTAGAAAATATTCATAGTGAGTACCGGTGTTATGAAAACGACGAATGGACCGGCGGCCCACTTCGTCCGAACTCATTGAGTAGTGTAGTTGTGATCGCGCGCTGTATGTTAACGCTTTTGTCGCTCCTCGAGGGAGGCGAACGACGACCTCCTTCCTTCCTATTCTGTGCGCCGGTTGTGGCTTTCTCTCTCCAAGTACCAACGATCCGAAAAATGCATGCGAGACCTGCTGCGGGTGGACGAAGGCGATGAATGTGGTCCCATGACTGGGGCCCCTACTTCCACCTGGGGCATAGTACTGCGTCATGCATCATGCTTTGTCTTCAGAGCGGTCAGTTCGGACCCAGAGCGTATCAACCGCTGAGTCAGTGGTGTCGTATACATTTCTCACGCACCCTACGCCGATGAGTCGTTGTCAGCCGCGTCCCTGCCTCTATGTCAGACTCATAGCGGCATTTGAGCGGGGTTACCATTTGAGATATCTCTGATCCCCTACTTTAGCTTTATCCCCCACTCGATCACATCCGTCCATTCTCTCTCCCCAACTCTGTCCAACTACATTCATGCAGTGGGTTGCGAGCCAGAACCGTGAGACACCCCCGACGGACTTTGTCGGTGGTTTCCAATTCCCCCAAGCGTAGGTCTCTCCTTGTGAGCCCCCGACGTGTTGAACCAATAAACTGAAACGATTTGCAGCGGTCCACCGTCAGTGCTCTTCGACCTTCCTCATCATGTCTGCGGGGTTTTGGCTGAGGATCTGTTTTTATTTTGACAGGCAACAGCAGACTGTAACGGTTACAACACCAGGTGCCGCCGATGTTCAGTTCGAATCGACACCACAGAATGACTACCAGAATCCGTACGCAACTCTCTCTTCCCTTTTCACACTAGGGCTCATCACTTTGCAGATACTTCCCAGAGTGCGCCCAGATCTGATCGTTTGCTACTTCGTACTCTGACCCAGTGCTAACAGGCCAGGTTTCCCCGACGAGGCAGGGCAGCGCGCTGCATCGTTGCAGACCACATACGTACGCGTCCATAAGACGAGCCATAGTAGCAGTCGGAGGTCAAGCAGGGAAAAAAACAAACTGCATAGTCCGTTGTTTTCTTTTACCCAAATACGTCACACAGGCCGACCTTTTTGCCAGAGATGCCCCGACCACAGCACGCCGGCCCCGGACTATCCGAGCAGGCACCTCCTCCCCATTACCAGGCACCGCAACAGTATGCTGGACCTTCAAGCTTCCACGCCCCAGTACAACCCCCTCCCCCGATGCAGAACCCCACCCACAGTGGTCCGCGGGTATTCCACTACTCGAAATGTACAGGAAAGAAGAGGGCAGTATGTGTACGTGCATTTGGGAATGTCTGCTCCTACCCTTGTGCCAAACTTGACGCTGATGAACGCCACATCCGTTCAGGTCGGGATCAACTATGCAGGGACAGCCAGGGAATTGAATGGATGCGTGAACGACGCCAAGAACGTTCGCAAGTTTCTCATGAGTAGGTTTCATCCCCCTCCACTCATCGACACCAACCGATCCACCCGACAGGAAACTGGGGTTTTCGATCAGAAAATATTATGGTCTTGACGGACGATACTCGGGATCCCAAACGGCTTCCGACGAAGGCCAACATTCTGGGCGCGATGAAGTGGTTGGTAAAAGACGCCAAGACACATGATTCGCTCTTTTTCCACTGTGGGAGCTATTTATATCTCGCATCAAACCCCGCTCATGTTTTTTTAGACTCTGGTCACGGTGGACAGATCCGCGACATGGATGGGGATGAAGTTGACGGGTATGACGAAGGTGAGTGAAGAGGATTATGAGGTGCGTCCACCACTGACAGCTCGTCGTAGTCATCTTCCCTCTCGATTACGAACATAAGGGTGTAGGAATAATCACTGACGACGTGAGTGAACGAGGCCGCCCTTCTCTCCTTCAATGATACAAAAGGGGGACTCTAGATAATGAACGACCTGTTGGTACGCCCAATCCCCGACGGTTGTCGGTTAACTGTAAGTAGTCCCGGCTCTTCCTGTTTGAAAAACTGTCAATTGACTTTGGGTACAGGCCCTCTTTGATGTAAGCGATATGATGCTCCGTTTTCGTGATGTGCCGACTGACACGCGGCCTGACTACTAGTCATGCCATTCAGGCTCCGTTCTCGGTACGGCGTTTCAACGTATTGTTCTTGGTGTTTTCCTAAATTATTATCCCTTCCAGATCTGGTGTACCTCGTGAGCGCAATGGGATGCGTCGCATCGATTTCTGATTCTGATTCCATCCTTCACAGTATCACAGTAACGGGCGACTAAAGACGAGCGAGGTATCGAACAGGTACCGTCGGACGAAATCATCCGCCGGAGACGTGGTAAGTACATTGATTATTGACGCCGCGAACGGGACGCACGCCAATTCAACCTTGGCAGATTTCGTTTAGCGGGTGCGCCGACAGCCAGACGAGCGCTGATGTGGTGAAGAATGGGTTAGCCGTGGGCGCGATGAGTTATGCGTTCATGAAATGTCTTGGTACGTTCTCGAGCTATTTTTGCTTTCAGAGGGTGGGGGAACTAAATTTGCGGCAGACGCAAATCCGAAAGAGTCTTATCAACAGTTGCTAAAGAACGTTCGGGAAATCCTGAGGAAGAACTACAGTCAGAAACCTCAGCTCTCAAGTTCACACAAGATTGTGCGGCCCCCGATTCTTCACTCTTCTATCAATTGCTTACCCTGATTCCCCTCGGACAGGATACCAGCTTGCAATTCGTTCTTTGACCACGACCTGTTATCCCTGTACTACTGCAAGTGTTGCCAGAGACGTCTCCTTGGCGGGCCGATTATGTTTTTCTTTCTTGACCAATGTTGTACTTCCGATCGTGACCCGTGTCTTAATCTGTCCATATCTTGTGTACTCGTGTGGGGCTCCGAGCTCATTTCCGTGCCAGTAGACCGTTAGATTTTTCTTGTATGTAATTATACAACACCGACTTTACTTCTTATGCCTCGTTTTGTTCACCTCTCGAATTCATCAGACAACAACAGGCGCAGGGTCTATTACCCTTAAGAGGAAGAAGTCCGCTCCTACGAGTTTTAGCCCGTACCTTTCTCCAAAGGCCACGGCATCCCAACTTCTCCGTTGTTCCAACTCTGCACCGTATTCTGGCGCATTGGTAGGGATTTCATAGCCACCAGTGGGTTCCTCGAACAACAGGAACACTGAAGCGAGAGACCGTGGGTCTAATCAAGGAAGCTTCGTGACACCACTTACCGTAGCGATGTACGCCTGAACCAGGGCCAGGGTTTGGAGGCCTGTAAGGTGTTATGGCCGCCTTTGTCTTCAACGAGGCCAGATCGCAGGTTTCGTTTGTCGAACCCTGGGGCGCGGACTTGATGCCCGAAATCTGATTTCACGAGCAGATTCTGAGGATGTACGTGCACAACCAAACGGAAGGAGTGATCCTTACTACCCAATGCCTGAACTGGCGATACTTAGGGTCCTTTATTGATGGAGCATCCGGATCCGTCATGACGAGCGTGTACGATACCTCCTTGGCCAAGTCATCTCCCTCGCCGGTGCTGTCAGCGTTCGCGAAGGGGAGGTTCATCGGGGTGATCACGACTTCGGGTTCGTCGAGAGTGTCCTCCCTGAGCAAGGTGTTCCCGGTTGTGACTTCGCGTCCTGTGGGGTACACGACGGAGAATAAGATAGTCGGAGTGAAGTTGGGAGGGATGACATCTGGGATGATTGCCTCCCGTTTGAGAGCGACCACGTCTGAGTCTAGTGGCGATGTCATGGTAACAGTTATAGTAAAACCTGGGCCTGAGGCGAGTGGTTGGGGTAGTACTGAAGTGAGGGGGTATCGGACCGCAGCCGGTCCGACTCATGAGTTATCTCAATCTGCTCCCGTTCCCGTTTCTCACGGATCCCCAAGACGATCTCACCATGACCTCAGGAAAGAAAACGGAAACGAAAGCCGCGACCTTGAAGGGTCAAGAAGGTAAGCTGGACCCTCAGGAAGGAACCTTATAGACTCACATGTCTTTATTAGCCGAGGACACGGTCCTACAGTACCTCAAACGCGTAAGTAGGGCCAGGAGATCGTCTGGCAAACATCCGCTGAGCGTCGATTTTACAGATGAATCGTCCTTTTGGTGCTGTGGACGTTTCTTCGAACCTGAAGGGAGCAGTCCCGAAGACAGCAACACAGAAGATCCTCCTAACCCTCGCTGAGAAGGGAGAAGTGACACAAAAGACATATGGTCAGCACTCTCCCCACACCTATCGATATCCCGCCGCATATATCCACCTCTTTCTAGGAAAATCCACATTTTTCGTTTACAATCAGTTGAAGATGGACGATCTGCCTGCAGAGAAGCTCGTCACCCTCGAAGCGCAGCTGAAGGATGTCGAAGAAGAAAATAAACTTCTCGCGGCAGAAGTCAAATCTCTCTCAGCAGGTGTCCGGCTCAGTGAACTCCCTCTTGCCGATCGAGATACTTAACCCCCGTCTAGAACTAGCAAAGGTCAAGTCTACTCCCACAGATTCGGAACTAGACGAACAGAATGTGCAGATTGAAGAAAAGGTGCGCATATAAGTGTCCTTAGCTTTTTCGACCGGCTCTTTTCATCCCAACGCGGGTCAAGATTGCTACGACCCTCAATTACTTGGAGCCGCTGAGAGCTGGCTCCTCTATCATCTCTGCATCCGAACTTGCCCAGCTTGACGAAGATTGGAAGAGGTGGAGACAGGAATGGGTCAAGAGAAGGAAGGTCTTCAACGTGTATTGTTTCATTGGACTTCCCTGTGATTATAAGCGCCTGATAACGCTGCCCAGGCTTAGGGATACCACTCTGGAAGCAACAGGTCCGAAGGAGGCAGCAGAGCTGCTTGAGGATCTTGGTGTCGAACTAGACAGCCCGGAACACGCTCAGCTCGAAAGGAGTTATCTCTGCACTCGCGTTTCTGGGTCTCGGAACTGATGAAGTGTCTGCTATGGTTAATTCCTTACTGCTTGGTCGACTCGCTCGTTGCCGATACCTGTTCTATGCCTCGGTTCTGTCTGCGTTCCTATAAAACACATTCGATGAATTATCAGAAGCAACCTCTACGGAGAGGATGGCAAAAATGTGTTATAAATGTCTTGTGGATGGGCCAATTCCTATTTCCTCAAAACGTGCGGACTGATGTTGTCGTGCTTAATCAACGCCTTCCACAACTGCCGCCAGGACAGCGGCGAACCCTGAGATTTGGCGTCAGTCAGAGGTCGTCACGCCAGTAAGGATGGAAATGATCACTTCGTCTCTTTGCATGACAATGAAACTACCTTCAACGTCACCATAGATGAAGTTCTCTACGGTCACCCAACCCTTGAACTTGACCTTACGCCGGTCC